>Ga0209805_1000437_pt1 | contig 25524 bp, 22 predicted proteins | sample GraSoiAngelo_148_FD_185905 | JGI IMG/M metagenome (GOLD analysis project Ga0209805, IMG submission 185905) | Grasslands soil microbial communities from the Angelo Coastal Reserve, California, USA - 14_1009_09_20cm (SPAdes) (version 2) | ecosystem: Environmental > Terrestrial > Soil > Grasslands ...
AACAGACCTGTCGACGGCAACCACGACCGTGTGGAAGCGCACCTTCCAGCTCGACGAGATCGGCGGCGACGCGTCCCACAAATACCAGTTCTTGCCCATCGAGTCGCGTGGTGCGATCGAGGTCACTTACACGGTCGACGGCAGCGGCGTGACCGTTGCCGTCAAGCCTCTCTGGCTCGCCCCCGGCTACTCGCAGGTCGGCATCCTCAACGAGCAGTCGGCGGCATTCGACGACGTCGCGGCCGCCAACCATCCGACCCTGGTCGGCGCGGCATTTGGCAACTGGGTCCCGGTGACCGGCGTATGGGCGCGGTTGCGCTCCGCCTCGTTGGGAGTGGAGTGGTCGGCTCCCGTGCTTCCCGGAGCGCAGATGTATGCAGGACGCGAGCTCCTCGCGCCGGACTTCGACTGGGCCGGGCTCGACTACATATTCCCGGCGTCGTTCGCGGGTGTCAGCTACCACATAAACGTGCAGGAGGCGAGATGACTGCGACCCAGCCCCACCCCACCTCCCTCCCCGTAAATGGGGAGGGTGCCAACGCCAGAACCGACGTTGTTCTCGTCTACCCACAGCGTGCGCCCAAGCAAGGCCGGCACTGGATCATGCCCTCACTGGGCCTGATGTACCTGAGCGCCTCGCTGCGCCGGGCCGGCTACGCGGTGCGGCACATCGACCACACTTTTCTGGAGCGCGACGATGTCCTCGCGGAGATCGAGCGCCTGCGCCCGTCCGTGATCGGGATCTACTGCATGATCACGATGCAGGACGAGGCACTATCTCTCGCCGAGCAGGTTCGCGGCAAGGCGCTGACGGTGGTCGGCGGACCGTATCCGTCCGGCGAGCCGGAGACGTTTGTCGACCAGTTCGACCTCGTCGCCGTGGGTGAGGGCGAGGAGACGATCGTCTCGATCATGGAGCACCTCGACGACAGACGATTTGAAGAGATCCCCGGCGTCGTCTTCAAACGCGACGGCGAGATCGTCAAGAGCACCGCGCGGCAGCGAAGCAAGGACATGACTAACCTGCCCCTGCCTTATCGCGGCGACATCCCCAACGACGAGTACATCCACTACTGGCGCAAGCACTGGAAGGATGCGACGACTCCATTGATGTCGACGCGCGGGTGTCCGTTTCGCTGCGACTTCTGCCACAAGTCCGTGTTCGGCGACCTGTTCAGCGCTCGACCGGTCGAGTCTGTCGTGGCCGAGATGCGCGAGATCGCAGAGCTCGGCTACGACCACATCTGGATGTCCGACGATCTCTTCACACTCAACTACAAGCGGACCTTCGAGCTCGCGAGAGCAATCGAAGAAGCGCACCTGCCGCTGACGTGGGAGTGCCTCAGCCGCGTCACGCATGTCGACCAGGCGCTTTTCGAGCAGATGCATCGCGCCGGATGCAAGCGCATTTTCTTCGGCATCGAGTCCGGCGACGAGCGGGTGCTGAAGGAGATGAAGAAGGGAATCACGCCCGACCAGGCGCGGGCGGCGGTGCAAGCATGCGTCGCCGCGGGGATCAAAGCAGCCGGGTTCTTCATGGTCGGCTACATCGGCGAAACCACGGACTCGCTGATCCGGAGCATCAACTTCTCGAGCAGCCTGCCTCTCGATTACGTCAGCTACACGATCGCTTACCCTCTGCCCGGCACCGGCTTCTACGACCGAGTGCGCGAGCGTCGCATGCATGGCGAGTGGCACAAGGTGCGCCACAACCGCCTGCTCTTCAACACCGACTTCTCCGAGCACAAGCTGCGGGCGGCCATACTGAAGGGCGCGATCCAGCATCGCCTGAACCGGATGCACATGCGACCGGCCGCCAGAGCGTTCCAGCTCGCCACCGACCCAGTGCTACGCGCTCTCAAATAGCGCTCGCTCTGCTCGCCGCTGCAATCTGCGCCTGCGGCGGTCCGGCCGCGGCGCACACACCGCCGACATATCCGGGCACCGGCCTCGTCCTCCTCTCTCTGCAAGATGGCTCTCCGCGCGGAGCCGCCCACGTCGGCAGCGATCCCGTCGCAGTCATCGTCTCGGACGATGGCCGCACGGCCTACGTCGCGGACAGCTCTCCTGGGGACGTGTACGCGGTGAGCCTGCCCGGCATGAGGATGGCGTGGAAGTCGCACGTCGGCGGTGCGCCGTTCGGGCTGCTTCTCCAACAGGACCGCTTGTTCGTTTCCCTGTTCGACGGCGCCGCGGTGGATGAGCTCGACCCCGCGAACGGCCGCAGGCTCGCGAGCCACACCGTGGCGCAGGGACCGGCCGCGATCACGGTCGACCCATCGGGCAAGGTGGCCGTCGCGGGTACCCGCGGCGAGGTCGACTATCTCGACGGCACGTCGCATCCGGCCGGCCATGGATTTGGAATCGCGAGCGTGGAAGGGACGTTGTGGACCGCGGACTATGAGCGTTCGGAGCTCGTCACCGCTGGAGGAGCCCATAGAGTGGGCCTGCCGCTCCCGGTATTTCCGTTCTGGCTCGCGCCCGGGCCCGGCGGAACGCTGTTGATCGCCGCCGAGGGACCGTCTGAGGACAGCGACCCAGGTGGCGTGTTCTCCTACGACGGCATGAGCGGCGCATTCAGTACCCTTGCCCAGCCGCGCGATCCAGACCAGGTCCTGCAATCGGGCTCGACGGTGTTCGTCGCCGCCCACGGCGACCGCGAGGTGCTGGCGATTCGCGGCGGCCGGACGGAGAAATGGGCTCTCGGCGCCGCCGCGGTTGCGATCGCGGCCGACCCCACGCTCGGCGTGCTGCTTGTGACGGTGAACGCGCATGAGTGAAGCCTGGCCAAGCCTGTTCCGCGTCGCCGTGGGCCTGTACTGGCTCTACTTCGCCAGCCAGAAGTGGCAAGGCGTCGGCTGGATGAAGCCCCTCATCGAGACCACCGCCAACGCAAACCCGATTCCAGGGCTACATGAGTTCCTCGTCGCGGTGGTCGTGCCGAACTGGCTCCCCTTCGCGCTCGCTCAAGCGGTGGGCGAAACGCTGGCTGCCATTCTCTTGATCCTCGGGCTCGCCACGCGGTGGGCGGGCATCCTGGGCCTTCTGCTCGCCGCCAACCTCGCGCTGACCGTGGCGTTCGCCGTGAACGACGACGGGTTCCGCTGGATCTACTACCTCGCGGTCATCGTCAACGCGCAGGTGATCGCCTCGGGGCCGGGACCGTTTGCGCTGGGCCGATTTGGTTGGGTGCCCGAATTCTTGCGCTGAGGTCCTCGGTGCTCGCAATCCTGCTCTGCGCATGCGCCACCTCGAGCACCCCCTCTGCGCCGCCACCTTTGACTGTTGGCTGCCGCAGCGGTGCGCCGGAAGCCGGCGTCCACAACCCGGACCGTCTACTGGTCCTCGATCCATGCAAGCAGGCGGCTGGAACGGTGGTCGACGTGGCCCGCGAAGACGACGGCGACTATCACATCTGGTTCCAGCCCGACGCGGGGTATGAATCTCTGCTCAACTCCGAGAACCACTTCCAGGCCCGCCCTGCAATGCTGGCCGAGATCGTCCCCGCCTGCCCTCTGGATAGCAACCCTTCCAACGCACCCGCCGCGGCACGATGTCCGAAGACGAAACTGGCTATCCCGGTCATTGGCAACCACATCTCACTCTGGGGTCCATGGGTGCTCGACACGGACCATGGATGGCGAGAGATCCATCCAGTGGACTCGATCCAGATAGGCTAGTCGCCATGAGTGTCGACGCCGAAGGCTATGGATTCCCCGAGCACCAACGCACGCTGTCGCGCCTGATCGACGACATCCGCGTGCTTTCCCCGGCCGGCGTGGAACGCGCTGCGCAGGGCTGGGACCGCCACGGGCGGCTGCACGGTCTGCAGGCTATCCACGAAGCCGAGAAGGCGGCGGTCCACGCGATCGAAAAGGAAGGCCGCGGTGCGGCCTGGGACGAGGTCCGGCGCAACCTTTTCGGGCTGACCGAGGCCGGCGGCGCGTTGGTCAGCTGGAAGGCGGAGCACGGCGAGGTCGGCCACAAGGCGGAAGACGCGGCATTCATGGCTGCACTCGGACTCGTCGCCGGCAACCTGATCAGCAAGGATCAGCAGGCCGCGCTGGTGCGCCCCCTGTCCGAAGCCCTGCCCTGGCTGCTGCCAGAGGAAAACCAGCCAGTCGCCTGATCCTTCCCTATCCGTGGGGAAGGTGCCGGATTAGCCTGCAGGTAGGCTGGGCACGAGCTCCGTCAAGTCGACATCCATGTTCTCCAGCGCTGAGGGATCGACCTTGCGCCGGCTTTCAATGAACTTGCCTCCGACCTCGTTGGTCTTGGCGTCGTTCATCGAAAGCACACCCTCGACCACACCTGCGCGCAAATAGAACACGGAGAACGTAAGGGCGCGCCGGTCACCGCGCCACGCTGCCGTATCGTCGCCGGCCGCGTTGCCTCGGTACTCGAGGCTGACGTCGTACTGGTCGGACCAGAAATAGGGCAGCTTGGTGTAGGGAGCGTCGCCGCCGACAACCGATGCCGCGATGCCACGACCATGACCCTTGGCAACCTCCCAGTGCTCGACGCGGATGGGCCGCCCGAGCACGGGATGATTGTGGAAAGCGATGTCTCCGCCGGCGTAGACGTTCTCCGCAGCTCTTAGTCCCTTGTCGACGCGCACACCGCCCCCGTCGATGGGAAGCCCCAACGCTCGCGGCAGATCGAGATTCGGATCTATGCCCGCGGCGACCAGAACAAGGTCGGCGTCTTCGCGGGTTCCGTCGGACAACCCCACGCCTGTGACCCGACCAGCATTCACATGCCACTCATCGACAGTCGTTCCGGTACGCAGGTCGACACCGTGGCTACGGTGGATCTCGGCGTAGATCTCTCCGACCTGGCTGCCGAGCGCCCTCTGCAGGGGGACTCCGAGCGCCTCGACCATGATCACTTCCTTCCCAAGCTTGCGCGCCGATGCCGCCACCTCGGCTCCAATAAACCCCGCGCCAATCAGGAGCAGGCGTTTCGAGCTGCCCAGGGCCTGGCTGAGAGCCTGGCTGTCGCGGAGCGACCGAAGAGTGAGCACGTTGTCCGCGCTCGGAACGCCCTGGGGGCGACGCGGTGTCCCGCCCAGACCGAGCACCAGGACATCGAACGCAACCTCACCAGCTGACACTGTCACCGTGCGCTCCTGCAGCGAGCCTCCGATCACGGGCGATGCCAACCTCAGGTCGATGCGCTCTCTGACGTAGTCCGCCTCTTCGTGGAGGAAGACCTTTGGCAGCTCAACCTCGCTGCGCAGGAACTCCTTCGACAGGTAAGGGCGGTCATAAGGGCGATCCCGGTCGGCGCTCAAGATCACGATCTCACCGTCGAAGCCGCGCTTGCGAAGAGCGAATGCCGCGGCATCGCCGGTGCCACCGCCGCCGACGATCACAACACGTGACATCTACTTTCCTTATGAGAGGCGCGCGCGGCGCAGCCAGCCATGGGCGTCGGGCGCGGCACCACGCTGGATGTCGACGAGCGCACGGCGCAGCCGCATACTGACGTCGCCGGGACCACCGTCGCCCACAATCCACGAGCCGCGCTCTGACTTGACGGCGCCGACGGGGGTGATCACCGCGGCGGTGCCGCATGCGAACACCTCGGTCAGCGTCCCGTCCTCGCAGCCGGACCGCCACTCGTCGACACTGATCCGTCCCTCTTCGACCGCATAACCCAGATCGCGTCCCAAAACGAGCAGAGAGTCGCGCGTGATGCCCGGCAGCAGCGTCCCTGTGAGCGAAGGAGTCATCAGTCGCGCCTGGTGACCCGTGCCGAAGACGAAGCAGAGGTTCATGCCGCCCATCTCTTCAACCCAGCGGTGCTCACGTGAATCGAGCCACACCACCTGGTCGCATCCCTTCTCCGCAGCCTGCGCCTGGGCAAGCAGGCCGCCCGCGTAGTTGCCACCGGTCTTCGCAGCGCCTGTGCCGCCGGGCGCAGCGCGGCTGAAGTCTTCGGAGAGCCAGACAGTGACTGGCTTGACTCCGCGCGGGAAGTAGGAGCCGGATGGAGACGCGATCAAGAGGAACGTGACCTCTTCGGAGGGATGGACCGACAGGCTCACCTCGGTGGCGAACATGAGCGGGCGGAGATAAAGACTGTGCTCAGTCGCGGAAGGGACCCACTCGTGATCGGTTTCGAGCAAGAGGTCGATGGCCTCGAGGAAGGTCTCCTCGGGCAGCTCAGGCAGGGCCAGCCTGCGCGCCGAGCTGCGGAAGCGCTCCGCATGGGCGTCCGGCCGAAAGGCCGCCACCCCGCCGTCCGCCTGCCGGAAAGCCTTCAGCCCTTCGAACACCGCTTGGGCGTAATGGAGGACAGAGGTCCCTGGATCGAGGGTGAGCGGTGCGTAGGGTGTGAGCTCGGCGTCGTGCCAGCCGCTGGCCGCCGACCAGCGGATCCGGACCATGTGCTCGGTGAAGATGCGGCCGAAACCAGGGTCGGCCAGCCGCCGCTCGCGCTCCGCCGACGGCACTCGCCGGCTTGTCGGGCTGGCGTGAAACTTGATCGCCGAGGTGCGCGAGCTCACCGCGTCGCCAACACTAACCGGTGCAGCGGCGAACGCGCTTTTGAGCTTGACGGTGGCAAAGAGGCCGGATCTTGCGACCCGGCCTCGCGAGAGGAAGGAAGGGGTTCTTGCTTAGAGCTGCCGCGCGGATGCGACCGGTATTGTCACCACCACCGGTTCGACGACAGGGATGGCCTCCGCAGCCAGCTCGATCGTGGCCGGTAGGACGGCCAGGATCGGCTTCTGCGACCTATTAAGCAGCCCCCTTCTTGGGGGCGGTCGGGTGGCTACCACGGGGTCGAGCATCTGCCGGAGCTTCAGTTCCAGAAACTGGTCGAACTCGTTCATCTGTAGCAGAAACGCCTCCCACAACCGGAGTACCCGCGGCCTCAGAGATTTTCCGTGGCGGTTCGCACGGCGGAAGCGGAAAGGCGCCTAAGACGAGCCTACGCCGCGCGCGAGGTGGGCTGAACAGCCGACCGCTTGTCTTCATCGTAAGCCGCCTGGGCAAGCTCCATGAGTTCACCGTTTTGGCCGAGGCTGTGGGCGAGTTTGACAAGCCGTAGTCGTGTGGGGCCGGGTCCCAGCACCCTTGCAGCCAGGACGACGAATGGCTTGACCAGGAAGAGGCTCGCCGAACCGTTCACCTTCTTGATGGCTCGACGCGCTGTCATCGCGATTAGAGAACGCGTCCGGCCGAGCGAGTATTGGTACGCACGGGCCTCAAGCAACGACGAAGACGTCTGACTCATGGGTCACCCTTCCTCTTTCTGTCGACGGCGCCATCAAAGCCACGCCCACCATCCCAGTTTTGAGGAGCTCCACCGAAGCAACCGGTGGTAGCCCCCTCGCTTGATCAACGCCCCCGCGCGATCCAGTACTCGCGCGTACGTAATGGAGACGTTTCGCATGCAGCCGAACTACGGAAGTAAAATCCTGTTAGGCGCACCGTGCGCAGAAGGGGGACCATCTTGGAAACCGTCGGCCTCGACGCCGGTTACGGCGACGTCTTGGAAACGTTCCAGTCCGCGTCCGACGAGCTGGCTCGGTTCAAGACCGTGCCCGCAGTCGCGGAGGCTGCTCTCGAGCTGGCCCTGAGCCTGACGAAATCCTCAGTCGCATTTCTGGCGCTGACGGGCGAGGACGGCGAGGACAAACGAGTCTTCTCGCGGGCGGTGGATCCGACCGAGACAATGCAGAGGGACGAGATCGAGAGGATCTTTGCCGCCGCGGGAGCGTCCTCGCGCACCTCCGGCGCTACGTGGAGCGGGGTGCCGGAAAGCAACGCCATGCCGGCTCTGCGCTCGACACGCTCTCATCACCTTCAGGCCGGGGGCCGCACGCTCGGCATTATCGGCGTGGCCAGCCCGGCCGGCTTCACCGCCGTGCAGCAGCGGATGTTCGGACTCTTCGCCAACCAGGTTGCGGCCGCACTCGGCCTCGCCGAGCTCGTCGAGAAGCGCCAGGAGATGATCGACACGCTGGTCAACCTGCGCGCCGACCTGGACCGAAGCGAACGGCACAGGTTGATCAACGAAGAGCGGGCGAAGAGCGCAGAACGCGTCGAGCGTGCCCACGAGGCGGCGGTGGATGCGCTGCTCGCTGTATCGCGCCACGCTCGCACCGGTCACGGCCTCGCGGATTTCTATCGTCGCCTGACGCGCAGCATCGCCGAGCTTGTCGCGGCCCGCAAGGTCTTGTTCTGGCGGCTCACCGACGAAGGAATGCTGGTTCCGATCGCGGGCGCGCATGGAATCGACGGGGCTTTCCTGGCCCGCGTGCAATCGGTCCCGTGCGCGCCGGACCGCGATGACCTGGCGAGTCGGGTCGTCTTTCACGACCTTATGTTCAAGGCATCGCGCTCAGACGAATCAGGCGATTTGCTGTACGCGCTCGATGCGTTGAACGTTCACGACGCGATCGCCATGCCGTGGCGGGCGGGCGACCAACGTCTTGGCCTCGTCGCCGCGTATGACTCGCGGCGCGCTGATGGCTTCTCGCGCGAGGACGCGTGGGTCCTGCAGAAGGCCGGGCTCGCAGCGGGCCTCGTGTGGCAGCTCAAGTACGCAGAGGTGGACTTGAAGAAGACCCTTGAGCGCCTCCAGAAGGTGGACGCGGCGCGACAGCTGCTGCTGAAGAACGTAAGCACAGCAGTTGACAAGGCGCGCAAGCGATTTGCAGGCGACCTGCACGATGATGCGCTCCAGAAGCTCACGGCCGTTGAGCTTCAGCTTCAGAGGATGCGCGACCCGAACGGCGACGGCCCGGAGCTCCTGACCGGCGCTCAGATGCTGCTGGCGCAGACCGAGGAAGCGCTCCGTCGCCTGCTCTTCGAGGTCCGGCCGCCCGCCCTGGAGGTCTCAGGAGGATTTGTTGAAACCGTCCGCGAGCGAGTCCAGATGTTGAAGTCATTGACCGGGGCAGAGGTCGAGCTCGAGCTCGACCTTCCTGACGATCTGTCTTATGAGGACAGGTCGATGCTGTTCCGCCAGATCACCGAGGCGATGACGAATATCGAAAAGCACGCGTCGGCGACCCGCGTACGCGTGGCGCTGAAAGTGGATGACTCGGGCGTCCATGGAGTGGTCGAGGACAACGGACGCGGATTCGTCGTCGGCGAGCGGGACCGCCTGCCGGGACACCTGGGCCTGCTTGCTCTCAACGAACGCGCGCTGCTGGCAGGGGGTTGGAACACAGTGAAAAGTGAGCCTGGGCTCGGCACCACAGTCGAATTCTGGCTGCCGGTGTCAGAATCCAGGCTGCAGGCTTGAAGACCGACACAACCCGAGTGCTGATCGTCGAAGACCACCAGGTCGTGGCCGATGGTCTGGCCGCGCTCATCAACGACCAGCCGGACATGCACGTCATCGGACAGGCGGGCTCCGTCGCGGAATCGCTTACGCGCGCGATCGAGCTCAAGCCTGACCTCGTGCTGATCGACTTTCGGCTCACCGACGGAACCGGGGCCGACGCCGCCGCCGGCATCCGGCAGATGCGGCCCGAGACCAAGCTCATCTTCTTGACCCGGGAAGACAGCGATGCCGCTCGCTTCGCCGCCCTCGAGGCCGGGGCCAGCGCCTTCATCCACAAGTCGCGCGCGGCCCAGGACGTCGTGGACGCGATCCGAACGGTCGCGGAGGGCGGGTCCCTGTTCACGCCACGTTCGATCGCTCAGCTGCTGAACAGCCGGCGCGAAGTCGAAGCGCAGCTCGAGCGTCTGACGCCGCGCGAAAAAGAGGTGCTTCGTCTGATGGCCGAGGGCACTTCGAGCCGCGAGATCGCGCACAGGCTAGGGATCAGCTACACAACGGTCCGCACCCATATCCGCAGCCTGGGCAGCAAACTGGGCGTCCACTCCAAGCTCGAGGCAATCGTAAAAGCCAGGGAGCTGGCTCTAGTCGAGTAGGGCTCGGGTGCCTCCGGCGCTGCGGCCACTCCCGCGCTCCGCGCGGGGACCCCAGTGGTTGGGGACGACTCCTGACTTACGCGCCCGAGACCCGTCGCCGGCCGCCGGCCCGACCCAGAAGCCGAATCGCCGGCTGGTCCTCCTGCTGCCAGCGGCGCACCGTCTTACGCCGCCGCTTGTCCTCGTAGAGGTCGGAGTCGGCCGCCTGGTAGACGGCCTGCCAGTCCTGGCCCGGCCGCCACGCCGCTATCCCGACGCTGACCTCGACATGCCCAGGCGCCTTCATGCTCAGCCCTGCCTGGTCGACCGCCCGGCGCAGTCGAGTCGCCACGTCGCGAGCGCGTTCGAGGTCTGTCTCCGGCATAGCCACAGAAAACTCATCTCCGCCGACTCGGGCGCACACATCAGAGGCGCGGACCACGCGCTGGAGCTGCTGCGCGACGAGCCTGAGCGCCCCATCGCCCGCGCTGTGGCCGAGTTTGTCATTGATCCGCTTGAGGTTGTCGAGGTCGATCATCATCAGGGACAGCCGACGGCCATGCCTCTCGGCGAGGGCGACCTCCCGCTCCATGACGCGCTCGAACTCGCGCCGGTTCGCCAGTCCCGTGAGATGGTCGGTCCGCGCCTCGCTTGCAAACTGGCGCGACCGATCGATGGCAATTGCAACCTGGTCGGCGACAGCCGCCATGAAGAGCAAGTCGGACGCGCCGAACACGCGATCGACGACTGTACCTACCGTCATCATCCCGACGGTTCTCCCACGCACGCGGAGCTGGGCGCGCATCGCATTCCATTCCGGGCTCGAGACTCGGTCGACCTGTGACTCGGACCTCCCGACCGCCGACGCCGACGCTTTGACATGTGGACCGACCTGCCGGCTGAAGTCGTCGATCTGGTCGGGGTCCAGACCGACCGTGTGGGCCAGCTTGTAAGAGGAGCGCTCGCGAAGCCACAGCCCCCCCGTGCTCAGCCGGAGCGCGGCCAGCGCCTCGACCAGCGCGACCTCGGCCGTCTCAGGGAGGTCGAGCGAGCGGCCCATCGCGGTGACGATCGCGGCAAGTCCGTACATCTCGCTCTCTCGCGCGCGGTGCTCCTCGTCGATATGGTCGAGATAACCTCGTGCGATGGCGGTGGTTAGGCGCTCGGTCACATCTTCGAGGCGCCCCTGCGCGATGTTGATGATCTCGTCGTAGTGCGGCTGGCCCTGGATCGGCCGCGACAGAAGTTCCATGGTGGCGCGTCGATACACGGCGAGCACGTCAATCAAAGACTCGAGCGGCAACCCCTGCGCCGCCCTCAAACGTCCGTACTCGCGTGACCGCTGCTCGAAGGAGAGCCACGGCGGCTCGATGTCATTGCGCAGCGCGGCAAGCAGCATGTCGATGAAGCCCGCCGACGTCGTGACGAGGTCCTCGCCAGTCTGCTCGCTGATCATGACGAGCTCGGGCGAACGGGCGCGTACCACCTCGAGCGCCTTGCGGCCGCTCTCCATCGAGTCGACGCCCAGACCGCTCGCGAGGGTACCCAGAACATCCGCGGCGTAGGTGCCGCCTGACTCTGCCCCGGGATTCATTACGTCTTGAAAACGTCGCGGGGCGCGCTGGCACCTACTACTGCAACTGAGTTAGCCAAAATCCGGCCATCCGTACGGTTACCGGAACCCCCCATGTAGACGAGAGTTAGGCGCAGGTGAGCACGAGCTCACCGAACTCACGGGGGGTAAAGCAACCAAAATGGCAGAGCCGATCTCTGCGGAAACCGCCGGCGTTGCGCGTGAACTTACAACGTACCAGGCCGGCAATGAGGCGGACTTCGAGCGCCTGTATCAGGCCTCGTACGGAAAGATTCTCGGCACGTTGACCGCAATGCTGGGCGACCGCGCCGCGGCCGAAGATTGCGCCCAGGACGCGTTCGAGCGCGCCTACAAAAAGTGGGCTACCTGGCAGCCGATTGCGCCAGCCGAAGCATGGGTGCACCGGATCGCGATCAATGCTGCCGTGTCGTACCAGCGCAAGATGCGCTTGCGAGAGGTCGGCGAGGTGATTCGCCGCCTGGGCCGCCCGGGTCTCGCGCCAGACCCGCAGGAGCTGGTGGAGCATCGCGACCTGGCGACGGCGCTCGCGAAGCTTCCGCCGAAGCAGGCGGCGGCGATCGTCCTCCGCCACTACCACGGGTACACCAACCGTGCGATCGCGCAGGCGCTGGGAATTCCTGAGCGGACAGTGGCCTCGAGGCTCGCGGTCGCGAAAGAGCGGCTGCGTGTGATGCTGAAGCATTCGTACGGCCCGCAGGCAGGGCTCGAGGAGACCGCTGAGAGGAGCGGCGGCTTCGCGGTAGCCGAGTAAACACAAAACACCACGCGGGCTGGTGCTGAGTTCGCTGGCCCGCTTTTCGTCTCTCTCTTATGCGTACCGGATCAGGCGACCTGCTGTCGGCGCCCCGGACGGACAACCCGCGTCAGGCGAATAAACCCTCGACGCACTCGACCCCACAGCCCTGCACGCGTAGACCGTGGCTCGGCGCGCCGCTCGTAACGCGGCGCGTTGGTGTCGGCGCACATCTGACAGCCACATCCATGACCGGTATCGGGAAGCCGCTTGCCGAGCTTGTCGAACCTCGCGTGCAAAAAATACCTAGCAGTGGGTGCCCGGCAGGTAGTACGCCGGCTGGCCGTGGCAGCTCTGGTTGATCAGACCCGCCGGCTCCGAATACCACTCGTCCCCTATGCCCATGGAATCGAGTGCCTGCTGCATGAACGGATGCCACATCGGTGCGGCGATGAAGTAGCTGTCTGAGTTCTTGGTCATCTTCATGTTCCAGTTGGCATTGCCGCCCCAAACGGCCACCACCAGGTGCGGCGTGTAGCCGACGGTCCAGGCGTCTGCGAACGAGTCCGACGTTCCAGTCTTCACGCCGACGTGGCGCCCGGGCAGAGTGAGAAGCGAGTTGCGGCCGAAGATCATGGCCCGGTTGTTGTCGTTGGACATGATCTGCTCCATGATGAAAGCCACCCTTGGGTCGAGCACGGGCTTGCCGGGTGAGGTCGTGTGGACGAAAAGAAGGTGGTCGGCCCTGGTGATCAGCGTGACCGCGTACGGCTCGCGCAGGATGCCTTGCGTCGCAAGCACGGAAGCCCCCGTCGCCATCTGCAGCGGCGTCTCGCCGTAGCCGCCCAGGGTCAAAGACGGCCCGTAGCTGTTGAGCGGGTCATCGTTCGTGTAGATCCCAAATCCGTTCTGGTCGGTCCCGTGGATCGTGTAGGGCGGAGCGCCCATCGTGCGCGCCATCTGGACCACCGTCGAGACGCCGATCCCGAGCTCGACCTTGACTGCCGGGATGTTGAGTGAGTTGCCCATGCACGCCTGAAGCTGACACGTACCGTGAGTGCGGCCGTCATAGTTCACCGGTGAGTACACCTCGCCCGACATCGGGTCGCGATATGTGAAGCGGCTGTCGACGACCGGTGTCGTCATCGTGTATTTGCCGCTTTGGATCGCCGCGGTGTAGGTGTAGATCTTCATCGAAGACCCGGGGTTGCGCGGTGGCCACACGGCCAGGTTGTACTGACCCCCGTACTCGTTGGGGTTCGCCGAGCCGATCATGGTGACAATGGCGCCGGTGGTCGGGTCGAGCGCCACGAGAGCGCCCTGCGTCACGTTGCGGTAGCGCAGCGATTGAATTACGCCGCTAACCACGTTCTGGCCGATCTGCTGCAGCACCGGATTGAGCGTCGTGATGACGCGCATCCCTCCCTTGTAAGTCATCTCTTTGCCGAACTGCGCGATCAGCTGCGAGGTGACGTAGCTGACGAAGGCCGGCGCCACGATCGCGTTCGTCGGCGTGAACAGGTGTGTCGGCGGTGACAGGTCTTCGGCGAACGCCTTCGCGGCATCGGCAGCCGTGACCTTGCCGTCGCGGATCATCGCGTCGAGCACAGTTCTCTGGCGGTTCTTGGCCGAGGTCCAGTTGACGAGCGGGTTGTAGAGCGTTGGACCGCGGATGATGCCGGCGAGCATCGAGGCTTGCGCCAGGTCGAGGTCTTTCGTCTGCTTGTGGAAGTAGATCTTCGACGCGGCGGCGCTGCCCCACGCGGTGTTTGCGAAGAAGACGCTGTTGAGATACCACTCGAGAATCTGCGGCTTGGTGTAGCGTCGCTCGATCTCGAAAGAGAGCAGCGCCTCGCGCATCTTGCGGTCGATCGAGGTCTGGTTGCCTACCAGCCGCAGCTTGACGAGCTGCTGCGTGATTGTCGACGCGCCCTCGACCGTTGCGCCGGCCTGCCAGTTGACCATCGACGCGCGGACTATGCCTTGCGGGTCGATGCCGGGTTCGTTGTAGAAGTTGCGGTCCTCGATCGAGATCACCGCCTCCGGAAGCAACGTGCCCATATCGGACAGCGATTCGTAGTAATTCTGATAGCCGGGCGGGTGAAGGTCGGCGAGCAGGGTCTTGTTGTCGGCGGCGTAGATCAGCGTGTCCTCGGGCACGGATGACGTCACCTGGCTTGGGTCGGGCAGCTTATCCGCGAACGCGACGTAGCCGGGTGAGGTGATGATCAGGCTCGGCACCGCAACCACGAGCAGGACGATGAGACGGACGAGCCAACCCGCTGGCCGCGCGACCCTCCCCTTGGTCAGAATCTGCGACGCGCTCGCGCGCCGCCGCATGCCGTTCGGCCTACGAGGCCAGACGATCTGATCGTTGCGGTTCAGCGTCATCCTCTTCCCCCGGTGAAAGCGTCAATCCGTCCCCCAATGGCCCGTACCAGCCGAGCGACTGCGCGCCCAACAGCGCCTGGATGTCGATGACGTGGCCGGCTCGCATGGCGACCGGCGCCAGGCCGCGCCTGGCGGCGCGCGCGGGACCTCGGACGGCGCCACTCGCTTTCACCGCGACGGCGCTCACGGCGGGCTCACCCGCCGCCATGTACCAGGCTCGCGCCGCGTAATGCAGGTGGGCGGTCGCCTCTCGCAGCGACTCCAGGCGAGCCCGTGACTCGGTCCGGCCTGTGGCGGCGGCGTGCGCGAGCCGGCGCGCCTCGCGCGGTACCACGACGTCGCGGACCCAGATCGAAAGGTCGACCATCTTCGCCAGGAAGGCAGTCGCGGCGACGGCGCTCGCGGCGGCCACCCGGCGATTGAAGTCAGCCAGCGGTTCGGCACCAGTTGGGTCCGAACCCTGTGTCCCAGAACCCAGCGCGAGCTGACGCCGGGACGGCGCTGCCGCCTCCACCATGGGGAGCTCCATCCATTCGCCCAGTCGGACGCGCGGCTGCCACGGCCTGGCGTTGCGCAGCGAGCTGAGGAAGATCAAGGCGAAGATGTCAGCGCCGGCAATCAGGACCATCCAGCTGGCGATGGCGAACCGATGGTCCAAGATCCAGGCGCCGAATCCGCCCATGATGAGCGAGACCATCGTGTTGATGATCTGGTCGGCGCCCCAAGCGGCCGACGTGCTCAGCTCGCGCGCGTTTGGATCGGTGATGCTCAACACGCCAAGCAGGCAGGACGTCCCCAGAGCGATCCACAGGAGGACCTCGATGGGCCTCGGGATTGCTCTCCTGACCGGGGGCACGAAAGTTGCCGCCACCATGCCGGTGAACAGGGCGATCGAGAACTGGAGAAGGAGCGGCACTTCCACGCCTAAGAGAACGCGCCCCCGGGCATGAGTATTGTTCGGCGGGGGCGTCCCCTGGCGTCTTTAACGAGGCGGGTATGAGGGGGCGGTCGTTGTCATTGAAATCGCCGGGACATGTTCACATCTGCTCTCCGGCGCGTTGTCTGGATGGCGTGGACGCTGACCCGCTCGGTGTCCACGCCCTCGTCTGGGGTCATAACGATGGCAGTGCTCCTGATCATCTTGCTGGCAACGATCGGGCTCTCCGTGAGGGCCGGCCTATATGGACGGCGATGGAAAATCGCCGACTCGAACACCAGCGAAGACTCCTGGTTGATGGACGCCTGCGCGCGGACCTTCGTCCTGGTCCTGCTCTCCTTGCTCGGCCTGCTGGCCCTGGGCCTGATGTACGGCAACGTCCTGGGCGCCGCACACGCCAGCTCGTAGACTTGCAGAGGCGGTAACGCCGCCCGACCCAACGTTCTAATCATCAAGAAGCAGCCCACTGCCCCGGGCTGCTTCGTGTGTTGCCTGTCCATTCCCCACCGACCCCGATGAAGACCTGATGTCGCGTCTGAGCCACGAGCTCGACGGACTGGCCCTGGACCTCGCGTGGAGCCAGTGGACCGAGCTTGGAGTGGATTCCATCGTCAGGCGCCATGAATGGCGCGCGATCGACCTCGAGCCACTGATCATCTTCACGGCCTCGCGCGGCTCAGACAGCCGTCTGCGGTCAGCATCGATCGAATGGTGCATCGACAACGGGCCGCTGGCCTCGGTCTTCCGGCTTCGTAACTTTGCCAGGGAGGCCAGCCCGAAGACGCGGGCGGCCTTCGGCCGATACGCCGCCACAGTCAAGACCTACGCCCGCGTGTCATGGCCGGCCTCGGGCGATCCATACACGCTCGCCCATCGGTTGCGGCCGGGGCGGCCACCAGACCTCCGGCGTCCTGCCCTGATCCAGCTGAGGTTGCGCGCCCTGGTCGGCGTTTCGGCCCGGGCCGAGATCCTGAAGCTGATGCTGGCGAGCCCCGAGCGGCCGCTGCCCAAATCAGCCCTCGCCGGCCCCGCCGGATACAGCAAAGGCAGGGTCGTCGAGGCGCTCGAACTGCTGACGGCCGCCGGCTTCGTCGCCGTTCACGCCTCGGCGAACCGCCCTCTGTACCGCCTCGCCAGGCCAGCCGACCTGGCGCGAAGCCTGGAATGGCTCCCGGCCGCTTACCCGGACTGGTGGCCAATCTTCAAGGTCGCCGAGACGCTGATCGAATACGCCCATTCAACCTCCGGGCCGCCGTCGGCCCGCGTGGACCGTGCCCAGGCGGCGCTTTCCCACATCGAACCCGAGCTTCGGCGCCTCGGCATCCCCGGGCCACGTGCTCTCGAGCCACGCTCTGTGGCGGCCTTCGAGCACTGGGCAGTTGAATTCCTCGAGCGTCAGGTCGAGGGACGGGAAGGCATGCGGTCGAGCCCTGCCGTCTACCGGCTCCGAAGACTGGCGTCGGGGGCGTGGGAGGCTTTTGCCGCAACCACCGGCCGCGAAGCGCGGGCCTTGACCGCAGAGCTCGCTAACAGCGCCGATCGGGTCGCGCAGGCGATGTTCGCCGACGCCGTGGTCGCCGGCACTGAGGTGGCCGTCGACGACGCCGCCATCCAGGTCGTCAGCCGCGAGTTCGCGGACGAGATGCTGCGCCCGCTGGGGGCTGGTCAAGAGACGACCTATACGGCAGAATTCGTGCGCCGTTGGTTCGAGAATCGGCGGCGGAGGTACGGCGCGACTGCCTGAGCGTGGGCAAGGCTATGTAAAACCACGGGTTTTCACCCTGATTCAGCCCAATTGACAACGCTTCAGGCTAATTAACCCCCGCGCCGTGAGTGCACGGGCACCCCGACCGTAGGTTGCCCCCGACACATCGCGCCACCTTTCCACGGGTGCGCGCCAAACGGGGGTTTCGGTGCACCTTCCTCGCAAGCTCAGTTTTCGAGCGCGGCTCCAGGCCGTGGTCGCTATGGCATTTGTCGTGTTCTCGAACCACGGCACGCTCGTCGCGCTCGCGGCAGCGCCGTCGGCCACGGTCTTCAGCGTGCCGGCAGGGCAGGCTTCCAGGCTTGCTTGCGACTCGGCCGTTGCATGCACGCAGCCGGACCGACCGGCTTCGGAGCTCAGCCTTCCCGTCGGCCTGACCCAGTGCCCGGACTCGGGTCTTTACGCGGCCTGTGCAAGCAACGTGCCCGCGGGCGCGGGTGCCGGCGACCCATCTGTGCCCGAAAGTCAGGCACCGTGTCCGGACGTCGCAGGCAAGGCTCTGCTCGCAACGCCCGCCGCCTGTTCGGACGCGTTGCTGGCCAACGGAAGCCAGGGCACCGCAAGCAGCTCTCCCTCGCCGATCTCGCCCAGCGTGCCGGTCTCATCACTCGGCACGCGATGGGCCAGCGAAAAGCTCGACCTGAAGGTCGACGCGAGCAGCCTGCGATCCGGCGACAAGGCCCTCCTGACCGCGACGGCAACTGTAAGCGTGACCTCGACCAACGCCGCGATTGAAATTTTCGACCAGACGTCGGGCACCCTGGTCGGCGCTTGCGCACAGCAAAGCCAGTGCGTCGTCGCTTACACGTCGCAGGCCGGGCTTCACACCTTCAGGGCGTTCATCACCCAGCCGACCACCAGGATCCCCGCCGCCCAAGACGTGCCCGTGGCATCCAACAGCGTCTACGTGAGCTGGCTCGGCGTCACGCTCGCTTCCGACAGCCCGGCTGTCGGCGCCGGCCATCCGATCACGTTCACCGCCAGGTCGACCATCGATATCGCCAGCTCCGGGCACGTTCTCCAGATCTATGACGACACTGCCAAAAAGATGCTCACCTACTGCACCCGTGGCACCACATGCAGCACCTCGTACGAGCTGACTAACGGCGCCTCACATTCGATTGTCGCCTACCTTTCCGGAACTCCCGACGCTCGGTCCGCTCTAGTTCGCGCCACGTGGCTGTCCCTGGCCCTGAACGCGAGCACCGTGGGCGCCGCCGGCGAGACCTATTTGAAGGCGACGACCAACACGGACCTCTCGACGACGCCCTGGAGCGTCGCCATCTACGACGCACACGGCAGCCAGGTTGCGATGTGCAAGACGGGTTACATCTGCACCGGCAGCAGCAACGTCGCTAGCGCGCCATTTACGGCGGCGGTCGGATCCGCCGAGGAGCCCAATCTTGCCGGTCAGCTGGGCTCGGTGGTCGACTCGGCCAATACATCAGTCCCGCTGACCAACATCCAGCTTCGCTCGAGCGCAGTCGAGCCCGCGCGAATCATTTGGGGCGTCGACTCGTGCAAGGCGATGACGGCTGACGTCGGCGGGGAACACAACCTTTATGCCAACACCTCGGGGCATCTGGGAGCGCCGGACTTTTGGGGCCGGTACCTGACCGACACAATCTGCCCAGGCATCAGCTCAGCTGAGGTCGCGATGGCGCACGGGCTCGGGCTGGGCATCCTGCCCATCTACAACGACTACGACTGCTCGGCCGTGGCCGGCTATGACACCGGCTACTCGTACGGGGTCGCGGCCACCGATGCGGCAGCCGGTCTCGGGATCCCGGCCGGCCGGGCGGTCGCGGTAGACATCGAACCGCCCGGCCCCGCGTGCCCGGGAGCGGGCAGCGTGGACTCCAGCTTTATCCAGGGGTGGTACGACGCGGTGACCGGCGCCCACTATGCACCCGCGTATTACGGCAACGGTACCGACGGGAGCGAATTTGCGACCGCCTGGTGCGCCGCGGTCAGCCCTGATGGTGGCCGCCCTGAGATCGCTGCGCAGTCGTTCCTGTGGTCATTCGAGCCCTCGTTCATCAATGCGGGGGCCAAGGGCAGCTCGCCGGGCTTCGCAGCCTATAGCCCGGGCTGCGCCGGTAACACGGTCGCCTGGCAGTACCTGATCGATACCGGACCAACCCAGGACGTGGACCTCGACGAGTTCCTCACGAGCATGCCTCTCTGGTACCCCTGATCCAAACGCATAGACACCTCCCCCCGAGGCGCCCGGGTGCCGATGTGGTCCCGGGCGTTTCCCTACATAGCCCACGTTCATCTCTGTTAACCGAAAACCAAGAGGAGGAAGCATGGAACGCAGGGAGACCGACATCGAGCGGGATCCGGCCACTGGCCAGGTGCATGAGCACCGGCGCATCACAAGTGACGATCCCGTCATGCCGGCGAACTCCAGCTCGGAGGTCGTCAGCACCACCAACCCGGGTTGGCGGGCGGTGCAGCTCATCTACCTCGTGTTCGGCGTGATCGACGGGCTGCTGCTGATCCGCATGATGCTCAAGCTGTTGGGCGCCAATCCGCACGCCGGCTTCTCAAACTGGCTGTACAACGTGACGGATGTGTTCCTCGCGCCGTTCAGGAACCTGCTCCCGACGATCGGCAACGAGCAATCGCAACTCGAGATGTCGCTGGTGGTCGCGGTCCTTGTCTACGCGTTGATTGGATGGGCGGTGGCCCGCCTCTTCGCGATCGTCTTCTACCGCAACATCACAGTGGCGCGCCGCTCAGGCGGTATGCGACCGAGGGGCTACTAAAAGGCGCGCCATCCCGTGGCACCCTCTCCCCTCAGGGGAACGCAGCAACCCATATAGGAAGAAGCGCTAGCCCGCTCGTAGTCCGGGAGCAGCGGCGAGGTCCCGGATGTCCTGGACCTGGCGAGTTATCCAGCGCGCGATGTCGCTAGTCCGAACGACGTCGCGCGCACCCTCGTTGCGGCGGCGCTTCTCTTCAATCCCCATGACGATCGCCTGATGCATCGCGTTGGCGGTCGCCTCGATGTCGAAAGGGTTGACCGACAGCACGTGCGGCTGGAGCTCCTCATGGGCGCCGACGTTCTCCGAGAGCACGATCACCCCGTCTGAGCGGTTGATCAGGGCGCCCTCCTTGGCGACCAGGTTGAGTCCGTCGTAGACGGAATTCACGACGAGCACGTCGAAGTTGCGCATCGCCGCCATCGCCTTCCGCACGCTCTCGCCGAGCTCGAGCCGGATCGGCTGCCACCCGTGCGCACCATACTGCGCGTTGATTCGCTGCACGGTCTGCCGTACCTTGCGGACGTAGTTTCGATAGATGGCGACGTCCTGCCGCGACGGTTGCAGGAAAGCCCAGAACTGCACCCTGCCCCTCAGCTCGGGGTGGTGGGCCAGCAGCTTCTCGTAAGCGAGAAAGCCGCGCACGATGTTCTTCGACGGATCGGTGCGGTCGATGCGCACGATGAGGTGCTCGGGCCGCCAGTCGCGAAGCTTGCGCTCCTCAACCATGACGCCGTGTGAATACGCGAGCCGCGTCGTGCTAGCGACGTCGATGGAGATCGGATAGGCCCGCGCATAGACGACGCGCCCATCGACGAGCACCGCCTTCTCGCGCTCGTCCACCGCCAGTCCCGCGTTCTCCTCGCACGTCATCAGGAAGTTGCGGACGTCGAGGCTGGTCTGGAAACCAACGATGTCGCAGCCCAGCAGGCCGTGCAGGATTGCGTCTCGCATCTCGCGCGGAAGTACCTTCCAGTACTGCGGCGTCGGCCATGGGATGTGCACGAAGTGCTGGATGATCGCCCCCTGGAGCTGCTCGCGAACGAGCTTGGGTACGAGATAGAGCTGGTAGTCATGGACCATCACGAGGGGCCGCCCCGGCAGCCCTCGAGCCACCTCGACCACCTTGCGCGCCACCTGCTTGTTGACCTCGACGTATCCGTTGTTCCACGCCCGGTGGATGCGTCCGTTGATCACGGGTTGATTGGCCAGATCCCAGAGATAGTGCTGGACGAACCACAGCACCGGATTGGAGATCACAGAGTAGTACTGCTCGTACTGCTCCGGGGTCGGAGTCGCGTAATGCAGGCGAGTCTCGGTACGAATCAGCGGCGCGTTCCAAGTCGTGCCGTGCTCTTCGATGAGCGCGCGCTCTCCATCGGTCCGCGCGCACGCGACCCACTCCGCGCCGGCGACCTCTGCCAGCGTCAGGAGCGCTGTGATCACGCCCCCTGCTCCGCGCGCGAAACCACCTTCGGGGCGCGGTTCGTGGGGAGCTCGGTTGGCCACCACGATCGCGGAGCTGTGAGGAAGCGTGCGTGTGACGTAGCCGCGGAGCGAAGTTCCGGGCCGCCGGCGTTCGACGCTCTCGAGAAATGGCGTATCGGAGCTGTTGGTCATCGCAAGCATCAGCTCGGACTTGCCTTCGGTGGTGGGCTCGACGAAGGCGACGGCGAAGCTGAAGCTGAAGGCGATGGTGAGGGAAGGATCGAAGGGAGGATCGATGGCAGCACCGAGGGGCTCCCCGAGGGTGATGGGCTGGGCGACGACGACGGCGTCGGCGATGCAGTGCAGGCGCCCGGCAGGAACGGATCCTGGGTGTCGCTGCCGCAACCCTGGACCACCCCTGGCGGCCGCGCGTACCAATCGCGCATGTTCGAAGGCAGCCCGTTGACGAAGCGCTTCATGATCGTCAGCCCGACGTTCTCGCCGTACGCGCGGATGAGGCCGCCCCCGCCGTTGGGTGCGGTATTGCCGACCCACACGCCGCTCACGATGTCCGGGTTGTAGGCCATGATCCACGAGTCGGGGATGCCGCCTTTTCCGTTGTCGCTGGTGCCCGTCTTGCTTGCCATCTGGCGATTCCAGCCGAAGTGCCACTGGTTCTGATAGTTCTTCAACACGTCTGACATCAGGAACGCCTCGGCCGGCGTGAGGACTGTCGTGCTGCTCGGATTTTCGTATCTGAAGACCTCGTGCCCGGTGGCGTCTTGCACCGACCTGATCACTCGAAGGTCGACGCGCTGGCCCTGGTTGGCGAAAGTCTCGTAGCCCTGGACGTGCTCGTAGAGCGTGATGGAGCTCGCGCCGATCGCTGTCGACAGATACGGCTGGAGCTCGCTCTTGACCCCCATGGCGTGCGCCAGGTCGACCACGTTGTTCATGCCTTCCATCTGGCCGACCTGGACGGCGGGGATGTTGCGTGAGTAAAGGATCGCGGTCCTCGCGGGGATGTCGCCCATGCCGCCGTCGTCGAAGTCACGCGGCATGTAGCCGTTGAAATTGGTCAGCCGGTCGTGGAGGATCGTCGCCCACGTGATCTTGTGATCGCGCAGCGCGGCCTCGTAGACGTAAGGCTTGAAGGACGAACCGGGCTGCCGTTTGGACAGCACGACGTCGAACTGGCCGCCGATCGAGTCATTTCCATAGTCGGCCGAACCCACCCAGGCCAGGACCTCGCCGGTCTTTGGGTCCGCGGCCATCAGGGCGGCGTTGTTGACGTTGTAGATCCCCAGGTCTCGCACGCCGTTGGTCACGGCCTGCTGGGCGACAGCCTGCACGTCCAGGTCGAGCGTGGTTCGGACAACGATCCCGCCCTGCTGCACCGCAGCCGAGCCGAACATCGTCTCGAGGTCGGCCAGCACGTGGTCGACGAAATGCGGCGCCTTGCTCTGACGCGCGCTCGACTGGATGTGGAGCTCCGACTTGATGTCCTCCTGCATCGCCTTGTCTGCCTCGTCCGGCGTCAGCGCGTTGATCGCGATCATGCCTTGAAGGACGTAGTTCTCGCGACCCTGGGCGAGGTCAAAGTGCACAGCTGGGTCATAAAGGCTCGGCGCCTGGATCAGAGCGGCGAGGAAAGCTGCCTGGGCAGGGGTCAGGTCTTTCGCGTCCTTGTTGAAGTAGGTCCGCGCAGCCGCACCAACTCCATAGGCGCCATGACCGAAGTAGACGCGGTTCAGGTACATCTCGAGGATCTGGTCCTTGGAGTAACGCTGTTCCAGCGCGACTGCGAGGACTATCTCCTGGACCTTGCGCGTCACCGACTTCTGTGGTGTGAGCAGCTGGATCTTGACCAGCTGCTGGGTGATCGTGCTTCCACCCTGATTCAGGCCGTGAGACGTGACATCCACCCAGGCCGCGCGCGCCGTTGACAGCGGATCGATCGCGCCGTGGTGATAAAAGTTGCGATCCTCTGCGGCGAGCACCGCCTTCGGTGCGTATGGCCCCATCTGCTGGAGGCTGAGGGTCACGTGATAGTGGCCCGCCGGGCTCCAGTCTTCGATGAGCTTGCCGTTGCGATCGAGGACCATGACGTCACCGGCCGCGAGCACGTTCTGGCTTGGGTCGGGCAAGTCCTTGATCACCCACAGCACGTAGAGGGTCATCGCGATGAGGAGGACGCCAAGCCCGGCCGAAATCCAGACCCGCCTGGCCCAGAGCCAGTGGATCGGGCGAAGCCAGAGCGACCGCTGGTCGCTGCGCGCGACCGGTCCGGTTGACACCCCTCTCGCGCTCCTCCTCCGAGCGCTCAAGTAGGCGGCTATGAGCCGCGTCCGAGCGCTACGTCAGAACAACGCCCGGTCAAATCGCGCTACTCAGGAAGCCGGTTCGGGGCCCCTCTTAGCTGAATTCGACCGCAACGTAGCCGCCGTTCGCGCCGACTACCCACGCCGTGGCCACGTAGCGGTACGGACCGAGGATGTTGGCTTTGTGCTCCGGGCTGGCCATGAAAAGGCCGTTGATCTTTGCGTCGTTGATGCCGCCTGACCACCAGCCGACGTTCTCGCCGGCCTGGCGGCCGAGGCCGCACGTGAGGTCGACCGATGGACCGTTCGTGTGCGACAGCGACCCTTGCGCCGCAACCCGCCGCGCGTTGCTGACGGCAACGTTGTAAAGGCAGTTGCTCCAGGTCAGAGGACCGAGGCCATACGCAGCGCGATCCTGGTTGATCAAGGCCTGCTGCGTCGAGCCCACCACGATCGCGGCACGCGCGGGTGGCGCCGGCGCAGGGGGTGGTGGAGGTGGCGGTGGATCTGGACTCGGGCTCGGCGGCAGGATCTTGTGCGGGGGGTCTGGTACTGCCGGGTCGTTTGCGCTGAACAGGCTCGCGGGCTGGCGTGAGGCGGTCAGGTTGTGACCGCTTGCCGAGTGCAGGTGGACAGCCGAAACGATGCCCACCGCGAGTGTGCCGGCGACGAGAAGCCCTCCGATCCAGGATAGAAATCGCATGGCCGACGGCAGAGTCTGGGGCTGCCGAGCCGCGTAGCCGTGTATATCAGGTTAAGGCTTGTAAAAGGGATCGAAGGCCTGTATTTCTCAGTCGGGAAGACGGCTGTTCAAGCGCTCGAATCCTAGGACCAGATAGGTTTCCGCAATCCGCTGCCACCCGGGCGTCTGGGACCACATGAACGCCATGGCACGCAGCGCGAACTGAAGCGCCTCGTAGACACCAAATCGCTGCAGCGTCGCATGGGGGCGCAGCTCCCGGTAGCGATGGATGAAGCGGGCGCGAGCCTCGTCCACAGCGACCGAATCCCTCCAGTCCTTGGGCATCGAGGGCACCAGGTAGGCGCAGAACTTACCCAGGTCGTAGCTGGTTTCAGCTGTCGCGTAGTAGTCGAAATCGAGCAGCGTGAAGTTGTCGTTGTGGAACATGAACTGGTCGTATTTGAGGTCGCCGTGAGTGGGCAGATATTCCTCTTCGCTTGTCTTCCGCAAACGTTCCCGCATATGAATAAGGAGGTCGCGAAGCAAGAAGTGACCTTCCGGAAAGACGTACGCGAACTGGTCGACGACCTTGTTCATGCGAGCGAGCTCCGCCTTGATCATGATTCGCTCGTCGGTCTCCACGCGTGATTCGTGAATCACGGCCAGAGCATCGGCCGCCGCTTCGGACATGAGCATGAACTGAGTGCTGCGTCGCCTTGCGCTGACTGGCTTGCCCCGAACGCCTTCCTCGATGAGCATGCCGATCTCCTCGTCGAAGCCAAGAGGCCGCGGCAGGTTCAAATATCCTGGGTACTTGGCCGACGCTCGCCATAGGTCCTCGACGATGCGAAATGTGCGCAGGCCTCGCCGGCCCGGCTGGACTTTGCCGTAGATGGTGCTCGGAGCGCCCCCGACGTCGATCGTGTAGCGAATGATGGCGCCGACCTCTGGCAAGTAGCGCACGCGCTTGATGTCCAGATGCCGAGCCGCAGCCTCCATGTCCTCGACC
>Ga0209805_1000438_pt1 | contig 25492 bp, 20 predicted proteins | sample GraSoiAngelo_148_FD_185905 | JGI IMG/M metagenome (GOLD analysis project Ga0209805, IMG submission 185905) | Grasslands soil microbial communities from the Angelo Coastal Reserve, California, USA - 14_1009_09_20cm (SPAdes) (version 2) | ecosystem: Environmental > Terrestrial > Soil > Grasslands ...
TCAACTACCTCCGCATGAACTCCGAGGGCAATCCCGTACCCGTCGGCAAGGGACAGAAGGTCGTTGTGATCGGCGGTGGGTTCACGACGTTCGACTGCGCGCGCACCTCGCGCCGTCTCGGCGCGGATGTGACCGTCGTCTACCGCCGCTCGCGCAAGGAAATGGGCGCGCACTACAGCGAGGTCGACGACGCTGAGCACGAGGGCATCCGCCTCGAGTTCTTCGCCGCGCCGGTCCGGTTCGTCGAAAAGAACGGCCGCGTCGGCGGCGTCGAGTTCCAGCGCATGGCCCTCGGCGAGCCGGACGCGTCCGGCCGGCGGCGCCCCGTCCCGGTCGAAGGCTCGAACTTTGTCATCGAGTGCGACACGGCGATCCCCGCCATCGGCCAAGTCCCGAATCTCGATTTCTTCGAGCGCGAGCAGGGAGTTCGCAAGACCAAGCGCGAGACCGTCATCACGAATGGCGCGCTCATGACCGACCGCCCCGGCGTGTTCGCAGGAGGCGATGTCCAGATGGGCGCGCGTACGGTCATCGAGTGCGTCGCGCAGGGGAAGCTCGCCGCGAAGGCGATCGACCGATACCTCGCGGGCGACGACATGGCCCGCGTGGCCGAGGAGATCGCGGAGGAAGAGGCGGTCCCGGAGCTCATCGACATCGTTCCGTACAAGCCGGAAGAGCCGCAGGTGCGCATGCCGATGCTTCCGTTCAAGGAGCGCGAGCTCAGCTTCCAGCTCATCGAGAACGGCTACGACAAGAACGCCGCCGAGAAGGAGGCCGCGCGGTGCCTCCAGTGCGTCTGCCCCGATGTCGGCCGGTGCCACCTGCAGCGGCTCTCGCTCGAACACGGCCTGACCGACAACCGTTTCCATCGCGCGGAGCCGGTCGACTATCACGACTACGAGTACGACTTCAGCCACGACTTCATCCTTCGCGACCTGAACAAGTGCATCAACTGCACGCAGTGCGTGCGCATTTGCCGCGACGTCATCGGGGCGAACTGCTACGGCCTCATGGGCGTCGGTTACGACTCGATCGTCACCACACCGTGGAACGTTTCGCTGAAATACACCGACTGCGTGTCGTGCGGCGCGTGCGCCGAGACCTGCCCGACCGGCGCGCTGATGATGCGCGAGCGCGATCTGCAGACGTACGAGCTCGACATCGTCCGTTGCATCTACTGCGGCGACTGCGTCGAGGTCTGTCCGCACGGCGCGCTCGGCGAGACCCCGAACTTCGAGATGTCGACGTACGCCCGCTTCGGTCGGACGGTGCTTGCGAAAGAAGAGCTCGCCGTCGCGCGGACCTGGAAGCCCTCCGAGGACATACCGCTCGACGGGCACAACGCACCGCGTCCGCCCGAGATCCGACCGCCCGGGCCGCCGCGATGGGGCGCATAGCCGCAGAGCACAGCGTCTCGGCGGACGAATTCTTCTGGCAAGTCCTCGCGCTCGTCGGGTTCCTCCTTCTCTTCGCCGGCGTGATGCGGCTGTGGATCTGGCGGGCGAGCAGGGATCCCGTCCGTGCCGCGCGAAACACCCGCGCGACGTTCAAAGCGTTGACAACGGGTTGGCCGTGGCCCCTCTGGCTCAGCGTTCTTGCGGCGACGGTCACATATGCCGTCATCGTTTGGACGCAGGGATGGGCCGAGTGGGCTCTCGCGCCGATCGCAGGGTTGACCGCGATCTTGCTGCTCATGATGCCGCACGGCAGCTTCCGCCGGGTGAGGCGACGCCCTCGCGGATGAGCAATCCCCCCGTGGGAAACCTGGCCGAGCGGGTCGTCGCGCGCATACGTACGCGCGGACCGATCACCTTCGCCGATTTCATGGAGACCGCGCTCTTCGATCCGGAGGACGGCTATTACACGACGCGAGCGTCGCTCGGGTTCGAAGGTGATTTCGTGACCTCTCCGGATCTCGGCCCGGCCTTCGGACGGTCGCTGGCGCGGGGCGTCGCAGATCTGTGGCTCCTCATGGGCAAGCCCGCGACCTGGGACCTTGTCGAGGCCGGCGCGGGACGGGGGATCCTGATGCGCGATCTCCTCGGCGCGCTCGAGCGCGAAAGAGCTGACGCCGCGCGCGGAGCGCGGCCGGCGATCGTCGAAGTCAGCCCGCGGATGCGGGCGCAGCAATCGCTGGCGCTCGAGGGGCGCGACCTGCGCTGGGCGTCCGTCGCGCGAAGCCTCGCCCCGATCAACGGCGTCGTGTTCGCGAATGAGGTGCTCGACGCATTCCCGGTGCATGTCCTCACGCGGACGGCGGAAGGCGTGCGTGAGGTCTTCGTCGGCGAAGACAACGGCCAGCTCATCGAGATCATCCGCCCGCCGAGCACGGCCGACCTCCGCTGGCGGATCCCGGAGTCGGTGCCTCTCGGCGGCCGGTGGGAGACGAGCCCCGCGGCCGAGGGCTGGGTCGCGAGTCTCGCGGCCGCACTTGTCTCTGGGTACATCGTGCTCATCGACTACGGCGGAGATGAGGCCGAGCTCCTGACGCGCCAAGGGGCCGGGACCGTTCGCGGGGTCGCGCAGCACCGACTGATCGCGGATCCTCTGGCCGAGCCGGGCCGCCATGACCTCACGGCGAGCGTCGACTTCACGGCGATCCGACGCGCGGCGGAGGGAGCGGGTCTTCAGCTGGTCGGAACGTCGACGCAGCGCGAGGTGCTCGTTGCGCTCGGCATCCGCGAGGCCACGGCTCGCCCGGCGACTCCGATCGAGCAGCTCCGTGCGGCGAGTCGGCGTTCGGCGATCGACGCGTTGCTGGATCCGAACGGTCTCGGCGCGTTCAAGGTCGTATGTTTCGCAAAAGGCGCGACCAGCGAAGGCCTCCGGATGTTCGGCGCTCCGCGCCCGGAGAGCGCCGCACGCTATCCTTGACCCCCGAGGGCTCTTAGCTCAGCTGGTTAGAGCGCAGCGTTGACATCGCTGAGGTCGGGTGTTCGAGCCACCCAGAGCCCACCGGAACCTCTCGACTCCTGATACGCCGTCCGTACACATGGCCGCGCCTCAAGCGTTCCGGTCGCGACTGGGCGAGCATGGGTTCGAATGTTCGGTCCTGCGCTCACCGGTCCCCGGCTCGGCCTCCGCCCGCCGTCCCTGCGTGACATACCGCGGCTCGTGCGCTGGCTCGGGGACCCCGAGGTCACTCGGTATTGGTGGACACGCGACGTCCCCTGGGCGAAACGGCCCGCGATCGCGGCGGCGGTCCTATTCGTCGGCGGCCTCCGTCCGAACGCGATCCTGTGGATCATCACCCATGACGGGCAAGCGATCGGGCATTGCCTTATTCGGCACATCGATCGCACCAAGCGTCACGCGACCGCCGCGGTCCTGATCGGTGAACGGTCCGAACACGGGAAGGGATTCGCCGCCGAGGCCTGCGCGATCCGGAACGATTTCGTGTTCGGGCGACTCGGCTTTGACTCTCTCAGGGCGACCGCAATGGCCGAGAACACGGCGAGCCGCCGGCTTCTGGAGAAGTCCGGGTACCGGCTCATCGGGAACGCCAAGGGCGCGACGGAAGCCGGCAGGCAGCAGGAAGTGCTGCTTTTCGAGCTGACGCGAAGCGACTACGCGCGGCTGCGGGCGACCGGAGACTGAGCGTGGAGTTGGGAAGCGCTGCACGGCGGGCGCTTGGGAATGCCGCCTCGCCGCTTTTCTACCGACTCGTCGATGGCCGCGCGCGGTCTGGGCGCCGGCGCGCCTTCGTGAAGCTGATGGAGACTCGAGACTGGCCGCTCGAAAAGCTGCGCGAGCTCCAGGAGCAGCAGCTCCGGCGTCTCTTGACCCATGCGGTCGAAGTGAGCCCGTGGTACCGCGAGAAGCTTCGCGACGTCCCCGACCCGGCGCGTTTCCGCATCGATGACCTGCGGCATCTACCGATCCTCGAGAAGTCGGAGCTGCAGCAGCACTTGGATCAGATCGCCGGCTCGGCGAGATCCGCCCCCGACGCGCGCGAGAACTACAGCAGCGGCTCGACGGGGACACCGGTCCGCCTTTACCAGTCGCAGGAGTACCGCGACTGGTACGCGGCCGAGCTCGACCGGAGCTATCTGGGCTGCCGGCCGTTCCGTCTCGGCATGCCGCGCGCCTTCTTTTGGGGCACCGACATTGACTCGCGCGTTCACCGTGGGCTGGCTGGGACCGTCCGGGACGCGGCGGTCAACGTCCTCTGGTTCGATGCCTTCGCGCTTCGTCGCGATGGTCTCCCCGCGACCGTCCAGCGCCTGCGCGCGTTTCGGCCCGCGCTGGTGATCGGCTACGTGTCCACGCTGATCGAGGTCGGGCGCGCCCTCGACCGAAAGCTCGACGGCCTGGCCGCGGTCATCACCGCGGCGGAGACGCTGACGCCGCGGGAGCGCGGCATGATCGGGGAATCGTTCGGCGCACCGGTGTTCGACCGCTACGCGACCCGCGAAGTGGGGACGATCGCGCACGAATGCGAGGCGCACGATGGCCTCCACCTGGTGATGGAGAACAACATCGTCGAGATCGTTGGTCCGGATGGACAGCCTCGAAGCGAACCCGGTGAAGAGGGCGAGATCGTCATCACGAGCCTGCGGAATCTGGCGACGCCTCTGGTGAGATACCGGCTCAGCGACATGGCTTCTCTCGGTGGTGGTGGCTGCTCGTGCGGACGTCAGAGCGTGCGACTCGCCTCGGTGCTCGGCCGCACGTCCGATCTCATCGTTTCGCCGCGTGGGGTCTTGCTGCACGCGCTCTTCTTCATGCGTCTCTTCGACAAGGCGCCCGTCCATCGCTTTCGCGTGGATCAGGAGACACGGAGCCGGCTTCGGATCAGGGTCGTGCCCGCCGCGGAATACACCGACGCGGTGCGTCTACGGATCACGTCGGGCATCCTCGTGCATGGCGACCCCACGTTCGAGGTCGCGTGGGAGGTCGTCGACGACATTCCCGCGACGTCATCGGGGAAATTCAGGTTCACCGTCAGCCACGTCGGCAAGGGCGAGTCCTGGCCACCAGCGGAGTCCTGACGCGAGGCTCGTCGTGACGCGCGTCGCTAGCTGGCGGCTGCGGTGGACAGAGACGCGGCCGCTGGCGGCGTGGCCGATACGGCTTTCGGCACGGCCGTGGCCGGTGCCGCAGCCGTGGGCTTCGGACCCGACCGCCGGAAGATGTACCCGACGGCCGGCACTGAGGAGATCGTTCCCGGCACGTCTCCGCCAACCCCGACCTCGAGCTTTCGGCGGAGGTGGCTGATGTGGGAGCGCAGCGCGTTCGCGTCGCCGCCCGCGCTGCCCCACACGTACGTGTACAAGCGGCTTGCGGGAACAACCTTGTCTGCGCTCGTCGCCAGGAGGTAGAGGATCCGGAACTCGGTGGGCGTGAGGCGGACGCTCGCCTCGCGCCAGCCAACCTCGTATGTCTGCGGATCGAGCGTCAACCCATCGAGCTGAAGGCGCGGCTCTCCTTGCTCTTCGACCGCGAGCTTCGCGCGGCGGAGCACGGCACGAACGCGAGCCACGAGCTCCCTGAACTCGAACGGCTTCGGCATGAAGTCGTCTGTGCCGAGGTTGAAGGCGCGGAGGATGTCCTGGGCGTCTCTACGACCGGTGAGAACGAGGATCGGAGTCTCGCCGTCCCCCCGGATCTGGCGCAGCACCTCGAACCCATCGAGGGTCGGCAAGCCGAGATCGAGGATCACGAGGTCCGGCCGGTCGGCCCTCCAGCGGCGGAGCGCCTGCGCGCCGTCGCTTGCCTCGGCGACTACGAACCGCTCCCGGCGGAGTACATACGCGGTCAGGTCGAGCATGTCGGGGTCGTCCTCGACGAGCAGAAGCTTGATCACTTTGTCCCTCATTCCCGTTTCGTGTTGCCGAGAATTGGACAACGGGCGCGGGCTTCATGTCCGTTAACGAGCCCGCTACGGCGGCGTTAAAACGACGCCGCAAGAGAGACAGGGCCGTTACAACGAGGGCTCGGTCGCTTGTTCGGCCCGTACGGTGCGAAGCCGCAGACCGACTCCAGGGACGGTTTCGATCAAACGAGAGCCAGATCGACCGTCGCCGAGCTTGCGCCGAAGCCGGTAGACCGTCACCCGCATGGCCTCACGAGCCGGCGGGTCGTTGTAGCCCCATACGTACCGCGCGAGCATGTTGGTGCCGACGACGGAGTCCGCGTTGCGCATGAGGCATTCGAGGAGCCTGAACTCCGTTCCGGTAAGGCGCAGTTCCAGCTCGCCGTCGACGACCAGCAGTCGCTCTCGGAGATCGAGTTGAAAGATACCCGCAGCAAGCGTGCTTTCTCCGGACGTGCCCCGTTCGAGCTCGGCGCGGCGGACCTGGGCGCGGATACGGGCGATGAGCTCGCGGTGGGCGAATGGCTTGACGACGTAATCGTCGGCTCCGGTGTCGAGCGCACGAACTTTGTCATCCTCGCCCGCGCGGGCGGTCAGAACGGTGATCGGAAGCTTGGGGTTCCGCTTCCTGATCTCGGCGATCAGGTCGAACCCGCTCCACGGCCGTAGGTTGAGGTCGACGACGGCGACAGCCGGATCTTCCTTCTCGAGCGCCTCGAGCGCCTCGGTCGGATTCGCGGCCTTGATCGGAACGAATCCAGCCTGCTCCACGACGAACGCCAGCAACTCGAGGAGATCCCGCTCGTCGTCCACGAGAAGGACGCGAGACGAGGACATGCCGTTGTTATTGGCTCTTTGCACCGACGACTTGCCACGGCCTCGCGGACGCGGCCCCACCCTGCGTTTTCGTGTGATTGCAGAGCATACAAGCCGGTGACCGAGTGCACGGGTAAACAAGCGGCAGCTCAAGGGTCGCCCTTGCTTGCGACGATGTCCCAACGGCTGTACAGGGCGAGACGCGTTCCGGCGAGGTGATAGATCGGACGATCGAGCGCCGGCGCGAGAGCGTTCAAGAATCTGTAGAGGGCCGGCTGGTAGGAATAGCCGTACCAGACGATCGACCCGAGCTCGGACAGCATGCCGAACGCCGCATCGGTATCCGCACGCAGGGAGCCCACCCGCCGGCTGGCATCGATGTGCACCAGATCGATGATCCCGCTGTACGGCACGAAGTCGTACGTCTCGGAGTCGCCGGAGAGTCTTGCGACCCGCCCTCCGAGCGTCTGAGATATCTCGCTCGCCCGCGCCGGCTCGCCATCAGGGAATGCGTCGAAGCTGTAGATCTCGGCCGCCGGCAGGTTATGCGCGAGCAGGCGGGAGGTCTCGCCGTCGGATGTCCCAAACTCGAAGATCCTTTCGCACTCGAGCACCGCCGCCAAAGCGCTGACGATGAGAGTTCCGTGGCGCACCACCGGGCCCTCGACGGTCACCCGGTGGATCCCCCGGATGCGACCCATCTCGATCGTCCGGACGTTCCGCGCGCTGAATCGCTTCAGCTCGGTCCACACGTTTCGCAGCAATCCCTCTCGGAGGTCTCGCGGATCGGCAACGGAGTTCCTGAGCGCGCCCGCGACCACACCGGGCAGGACACGGAGGTTCCCGATCGGTTCCGCTCGACTGGTCTTGAACGCATTCATCAGTACCCCATGGCTGTTTCAGGTCATGCGGCGCTCTTGAGGTTGCCCTCGAATGTGGCTTTGAGCCAGCCGACTTCCTCCTTCAATCCATCGGCAAGGGCATGGCGAGGCGCAAACGCGAGATCCGAGCGGGCGCGGCTCGTATCGAGGATGAGGCTGGCGCGGGCCGGGTTCCTATCGGCCGGGCGCTTGACCGGCGCCACCTTACCTCCGGTCAGCCACACGATGAGGCTCGCGAGCTCCGTCGTCGTCGTGCCGATCCCGGTGGCGACGTTGTACACGCCGTCCGCACGCCTAACGAGAGCGGACATCGTGGCGTCCACCGCGTCGGCGATGTGGACGTAGTCATGTTCGTCCGATCCATCACCGTCGATCTCGAGTGCATCACCTGCCAGCGCCGCACGGATCATCGTCGGGATCACGTGCGACCCGGACTCGCCAGGTCCGTAGACCGTGCCGTAGCGCAGGACGCTAACGGTGGCTGTCGCGGAGCAGAGCCGCAGCGCGTGCTCGCACGCGAGCCTGGCGAGGGCGAACGTGGACCGAGGCCGCGGCAGGTCGGACTCGCGCGACGGCGTGCGGACGGGGTCGCCGTAGACGGCACCCGAGCTCGCAAAGACCACGTGACCGCCGCGGGACGCGAATGCGCAGAGCAGCCGCTCGAGCGGTGCGAGGCTGGCCTCGATCTCGTCGACGAGTCGTTCGGGCGGCGAGGCCGACGGCTGCGAGAGCGAATCCATCAGGACGAGCGCGCTGGCATCCGCGATCGACTGCGCGGCAACCCCATCGGTGAAGTCCGCATCGCATCTGACAAAGCGCGCGCGACCCGCGGCAACCATCGATGCGGTGTAGCGCGATGGTCCGAGCTCGGGTCCGACGAGCGTGACCAGCGATCCCGCTCCGATAAGGCGAGCCAGCAGATGTGAACCGAGAAATCTGCCGCCGCCGGTCATGGCGACACGCATCGCCGAATTCCGGCCGCACGTTGCGCTCGCCATGATCAACATCAAACCGGACGAGGATTGAGGGCACCGCTGGGACCTCATTACGCTCGCGGCGACCCCGGTGTGGGGGTCCCGGCGGGCGTTTAGGACATCAATCCACAGTCAATGGCCGCTCAACGCTCGACACGCCGGCCCGCTGCCGCTTCCAGTCCCCGCGACCCCCACCAAGCGCCGCGAGCGCGAGGACGCCAACCTTCCAGAAGCAGTACGACGGCGCCCAGAGGAGGATGCGCATCACGACCCACGGGGTCATGCGGCCAAGAGCCGCTCCACGCAGCACATAGAGGAAGAGGCAGAGGATCGCGATCGCCGCGAGCACGACCACGCCGGCCGATCCCGCCGCCGCGCCGCCGACAAACGCGAGAACGCTCGCCAGCGCGAGCGGAGCGAAGGGTGGAGTGAGGCCACTCAGCCCCGCAAACAACGCGTTCCGATCTCGGCGCAGGAAACCTCTGCGCAGCAGACTCGCCACGTCTCGCGCGAAGTCGAATTTGCCTCGCTCCCAGCGGACGGCTTGCGAGCCCGCATCTCGGAGGGACGCCGGCATGATCGATCGAACGATCGCATCGGTCGCCAATCTGATGCGGTGGCCGTCGCGTACGAGACGAAAGAAGAGCTCCGCATCCTCGACGACCGAGGATTCGTTCCAGCGGTAGCGACACAAGGTCGCCGCGCTGAAGCACATTCCATTGCCGAACAGACCGGATGAGCTCCCGAGGCGCTCGTACGCGAGCGGTTTCAGATGACAGCCGAGCTCGAAGGCGAGCTCGCGGATCCGAATGAGCGGGCGGTCCTCCGAGACGCGCACGAGGTTCAACCCTTGAACGATCTCGGCTCCGTTCGCGAGGTGCCGGCTCATCGCGAGGAGAAAATCCGGCGAGAGCTCGCTGTCGGCATCGACGACCACGTAGGCGTCGATGCGCGAAGCTTCCGCGTGGAGCTCGTCGACGAGCCAGTTCAGGGCCGCGCCCTTTCCGCGCCGGTCGGGATCGTTTCGCTCGTGCACCACCGCGCCGTGGCGGTGGGCGATCGCCGCGGTGGCGTCGGCGCAGTTGTCAGCAACGACGTGGACAGTGAAACGGTCGGTCGGGTACTCGAGGCGCACCAGATTCGCGACAGTTCGGCCGATCGTCTTCTCCTCGTTGTGCGCAGGCACCAGCACGGCAAAGACGGTGACGTCAGTTCCGGAGGCGGCCCGCGCCACGGCGCGCCTTGGGAGAAGGGTCACCACGGCGAGAAAACCCAGATACAACGAGGGCAGCGTCACGAGCAAGCCGACCGCGGCGGCGGCGAGTGCCCCTTCGCTCGTCATGTCTACGGGCCAGCGGCCGGTGGCGCGGCGACCTTTATCGTCACTCGTGCGCTCGCGGTGAGGCTCGCGTTGGCCGTGTCGGTCACGGTGACGCTCTCGCTCGGCGGGGTGACGAGAGTGACCGAGAAGTTGTGGGCCCCGGCGTCGCCCGCAGTGAAGGTGTAGTTGGCGGGCAGCGTCGCGAGGAGGTCGCTGCTTGTGAACTGCACCGTGCCGCGGTAACCGGTGGCCACGTTGCCGTAGCGGTCCTTGGCCGTCACGGTGACGTAGAAGGACTGGTTGGCGGTGGCCGTCGCCGGCGCGCCCAGGGTCAAGCTGGCCGCGGCGCCCGGCTTCACGGTGACGCTGACCGAGCCGGTGATGCTGGCGGTCGCCGTGTCGGTCGCGGTGACCGTCTGCGCCCCGGCCTTCGTCAGCGTCACCGAGAACGTGCCCTGACCGTTGGTCAGCGAAGAGTCTGCCGGGAGCACCACGCCCGAGGAGGTGTCGCTGCTGGTGAAGTGCAGCGTGCCTCCGTACTGGGGCACCGGATTACCGCGAAGATCCTCGGCCACCACGGTCACAGTCATCGGCTGACCGGCATTCACGCTTGCCGGAGCCGTGACCTTGAGAGTGCGGGCGACCGGAGGCAGTCCGCCGTAGCCGCAGGCCCCGGAGGCGGGCTGCTGGATCGCGCGGATGTGCCCGTAGTACGCATCCCTCGCCCAGAACACGGAGACCGGATAGGTCAAGTTGTCGCACGCGATCTCCCAGGGACTTTGTCCCGGATAGGCGTATTGGATCCACCCGAGCTTCGTCCCGGTCTTTGTGTACTCGAACAGATAGGGGCAGCCGCCGCCGAGGATGAATAGGTCATCGCCCCCGACTGCGACACCGCTGGCTTCGTCGTAGCCACACTCGGGAGTCATGTCGTTCGGCGGAACGTCGACGTCGACGTAGGGAGTCCCGTCAACGAGGACGGCGCTCCCGGCGGCGCTCGCGTATGTGTGGTAGTGGTAGACGCGCATCGTGGCATCGGGGCTGTACCAGAGCGTGTCGTCGGTCCCGTCGTACGCGAAGCCGTTTATCTCGGACGAGCACGTCAGGTATTTGCAGTCGCCGGGACGGTTGGTCGCCGGATCGATCGTGAACGCGAGGGTCGCGATCCCAGTCGTCTTGTCGAGCTCGTAGATCGAAACGCCGTCGCCGCCCGCCGCCCAGAAGAGATCGCGCCCGGCGTCGTAGGACATCGCGTTTATCCCAGATGGGGCGCCGGTGATGGCGATGTCGATGTGGCCTGTTGCCGCGCTGGGTCCGCCTGCGGGAGGCGTGTCGATCCGGTGCAGGACCGTGCCGTTGTACTCGGTGTAGTAGAGGTAGCGTCCGTCGAACGCGATGGACTTACTGAGGACCTGGCCCTCCGGCGTCGCGACGTCCGCGATCACGTCGCCCGGAGCGGCCAGTGCCGGTTGGGCGCGCGCGATCGGCAGCTGCAGGACGACGAGGGCCAGGATCAGCAGTCCATTCAGCCTTGGGCTGCCTGCGCCTGCCCGCTTCATGGCAGGAGCGGGAGCTTGACCGTTATCTGAGCGCTCGCGGTGAGGCTCGCGTTGGCCGTGTCGGTCACGGTGACGCTCTCGCTCGGCGGGGTGACGAGAGTGACCGAGAAGTTGTGGGCCCCGGCGTCGCCCGCAGTGAAGGTGTAGTTGGCGGGCAGCGTCGCGAGGAGGTCGCTGCTTGTGAACTGCACCGTGCCGCGGTAACCGGTGGCCACGTTGCCGTAGCGGTCCTTGGCCGTCACGGTGACGTAGAAGGACTGGTTGGCGGTGGCCGTCGCCGGCGCGCCCAGGGTCAAGCTGGCCGCGGCGCCCGGCTTCACGGTGACGCTGACCGAGCCGGTGATGCTGGCGGTCGCCGTGTCGGTCGCGGTGACCGTCTGCGCCCCGGCCTTCGTCAGCGTCACCGAGAACGTGCCCTGACCGTTGGTCAGCGAAGAGTCTGCCGGGAGCACCACGCCCGAGGAGGTGTCGCTGCTGGTGAAGTGCGCCCGGCCGGCGTACGCGGTGTCTGTGTTCCCGTACTGGTCCTGTGCCTTGAGAGTGACGCTGAAGGCCGCACCCGCCGTCGGAGTGGTGGTGCTCGCGGAAGCGGCGAACTTCGTCGCGCTCGCGGCGCGCACCGTCACGGTGAGCACGCCGGTGATGCTCGCGGTGGCGTTGTCCGTCGCGGTGATCGTCTGCACGCCGGCCCTGATCAGGGTCGCGGAGAACGTCCCCTGACCGTTCGTCAGGGTCGCGTCAGCCGGGAGCGCGACGCCCGTCGACGTGTCGCTCGATGTGAAGTGCACGGTCCCGGCGTAAGCGGTGTCGGTGTTCCCGTACTGGTCGAGGGCCGTGGCGGTGAACGAGAGCGGCGTACCGGCGGTCGGATACGCGCCGCCGGTCGTCAACGCGAGCTTGCTCGCCGCCGCGGGCCGCACGCTGACGTTCAGAGCTCCGGTGATCGATGCGGTAGCTGTGTCCGTCGCCGTGATGGTCTGCGCGCCCGCCACGAAGAGCGTCGCCGAGAACGTGCCTTGGCCGTTCGTGAGGGTCGCGTTCGCCGGCAACACCGTGCCTGTGGACGTGTCGGTGCTGGTGAAGTGCACGGTCCCGGCATATCCGGTGTCGGTGTTGCCGGCGGAGTCCTGCGCCGTGACCGTGAACGAGAAGGCGGCACCGGCCGTCGGTGTGGCTGTCGTCGCCAGGACCAGATGATTCGCCGGGCCGACTGCTGCAGCCACCGTCACCGACGCGGTCGTCGAGAACGAGTTTGCGGCGTCGGACACCGTGATCGTCTGCGGACCCGTCGTGGCGAGAGTGACGGAGAAGGACCCCTGGCCATTCGTCAGCGTCGAGTCAGCCGGGAGCACGACACCCGAGCCCGTGTCGCTCGTCGCGAAATGCACGGTACCGGTGTAGGTCGTGACCGGGCTGCCCGAAGCATCCTCGGCGGTGACGCCTACGGTGAACGCCTGCCCGACGGCCGCGTTCGCGGGGGCGGTCACCTTGAGGTCATGGACGGTCTTCGGCGCGCCGTTCAGGAACGCGTTGAGCAGATTCGCGGTGGCTCGCTGGATCCGCGGATCCGCGTACGTGTACCAGTAGTTGTCGAGACCCCAGCTCCAAGACATGGTGCCCGAGGCGAAGACCCACGCGCCGCTGGGCGCCTGGTAGATGGACGACTGCGCGTACTCGGCGCCGTAGAACTCTCCCGTGTAGGGCGAATTCGAAAGGAAGGTCCATTGCGTCGCGCCGGTCGGCCCCGGGAAGCTGGAGTCATAGCGGTCCATCTCGTAGCCGACGAGCTTCGGCACGCTGTCGCCGTCCTTGAAGCCCGTGCCGGCGTAGAGCCAGTGCGAGCTGTTCGTCACCACGTATGGGGAGTTGTTGGGAACGTAGTTCCCGGTGACGGGATCCGGCGCCGAGAACGGGACCTCGTCGCGGAACATGACGCCCATGAGCGTCTGTTCGGGCCGATTGACGAGCGGGTCCCGGAACTGGACGGTGGTCGTGGCGTCGCGCACCGGATCGGTGCTCGGGTCCTTGTAGCAGACGAGGATGCGCTTCGCCGCGCCGCCCGCGGACGCCTCGTACCGCGCCTGCCAGTACACCGCGTTCGCCCCGAAGAACGCGAGGTTCACGCCCGCATTCCGCGCGGCCAGAGCTGCGTCGTACATGCCCTTCGACCAGTACTCGTCGTGGCCCGCCGAGAGGAAGCCCTTGTGGCTCGCGAGGCTGCCATCGTTCGCATCGGTGTCGACGTCGGTCGTATAGGTGACGTCGTACCCGTTCTTCTCGAGCCAGCGAACGAGATTGATCTCGAATGTGAAGAAGTACATCGAGCCTTCTCCGCTGTAGGGGCGATCGAAGGAGACTTTGACCGCCCGTGTCGTCCCGGAGATCGTGTTCGCGCCGTAGCTGTTGAAGCTGTAAAGCGACTTCCCGTTCACGTGGTCGTCGGGGTAGTTGTTGTAGGCCTGGTACGTGTTCACAGCCTGCTGGTAGACGAATGCGGCGGGACGTCCGTCCTTGACGGCGAAGATGATCGAGTTCTGGTAGCCCGCGGCGTTCGTGAGCAGCGTGTAGTAGATGCCGCTCGTCCAATCGGCCGGCACGGTGAAGGTGTAGCTCGGGGTCCAGCCGCAGGCGATGAGGCCGGTCGTCGCATTGGGAGTGCAGGCGCTCTGCTGGATCCCGTTCTGACCCGACACGTGCAGGCGAAGGCGACCGCCCATCCCGCTGTACCAGCCGATGCGATATACGTCGATCGAATAGGTCTGGGCCGGGTTCACCGTGACGTAGAAAGTGATGCTCTGGCCTGGGCTCACGCTGGTGAGCGAGGCGTAGCCCTTGATCTGCCCGGTCGCGTCGTCTGCGATCATCCGCGGGTTGATCTGCCAGCCGGTGGACCCGGCCTGCTGGTTCTCGACGACAACGGGGTTGTCCGCGGCGGCCGCGGGCGCCTGTTGCGCGACGAGCGTGCTGAGGACGAGAACGGCCGAGAGTGTGGCGACGGCGATCCGCTTCATCGCTACGGCCCCGCCTGCGGAGGTAGCGGTGTCAGCGGGAATGCCGGCGTCTTCACACCGAGCGGCGGGAGCGGCAGGTTCACCGCGATCTGCGCCGTTGCCGTGAGGCTCGCGTTCGCCTTGTCGGCCGCGGTGACGGACTGGCTCGGCGGCGTTTCCAGGGTCACGGAGAACGCGTGCGTGCCGGCGTCGGCGGCGCTGAAGGAGTAGTCAGCGGGCACCGTCGCGAGCGGCGAGATGTCGGTCGTCGTGAAGTGGACCGTGCCGGTGTATCCGGTCGCCACGTTGCCGAAGCGATCCTTCAAGGTGACCGTCACGTTGAACGGCTGGTTCACCGTGGCGGAGCTCGGTGCGCTCATTCCGAGGGTCGCGGCGGCCGCGGCTTTGACGGCGACGCTCTGACTGCCTGTGATGCCGGCCGTCACGGTGTCTGTCGCGGTGACGGTCTGCGTCCCGGCCTTGATGAGCGTCGCCGAGAAGGTCCCCTGACCGCCGGTGAGGGTCGCGTTTGCCGGAAGCACGACACCGGACGAGCTGTCGGTGCTCGTGAAGTGCACGGTCCCGGCGTACCAGGTCGCAGGGTTGCCCTGAGCGTCTTCGGCGGTGACCGTGAAGCTGAACGCCTGTCCCGCGGTCGCCGAGGCCGGTCCGGTGATCTTGAAGTCGTGGACCTGCGGCGCTCCGTTGATGAACGCGTTCAAAAGATTCGCGGTCGTGCGCTGGATCCGTGGGTCCATGAGGTTGTTGTTCACGTTGTCCAGACCCCAGTCCCACGAGGACGTGCCGGAGGCGAACACCCACGCACCGCTCGGCGCCTGGTAGAGCGACGAGTTCGCGTAGTCGGTCGTCCCGGATCCGTAGGTGAAGGGCGAGTTCCCCAGGAGCGTCTGTGACAAGGCGTTTGGTTGCGGATAGCCGGACCAGAGGCGGTCCATCTCGTAGCCGACGATCCCCGGCACGGTGTCGCCATCCTTGAAACCGGTCCCCTGATAGATCCAGTGCCCGCTATTGGTCACGACGTAGGGGACGTTCTTGCCCCAGTCCACCCCGGACGTGTACTGCACTCCGACGAGGGTTTGCTCGGGACGGTTGAGCGGCCCATCGCGCCAGAGCGTTGTCGTCGTCGCGCCCTGCACGGGATCGAGGCCCGGATCCTTGTAGCAGACGATCACGCGATCGGCCACACCTGCCGCGGACGACTCGTACCGCACCTGCCAGTAGACCGCGTTCGATCCGAAGAAGGCGAGATTGACTCCGTGGTCGCGAGCCGCCTCGGCCGCGTCGTACATCTCCTTGGTCCAGTACTCGTCATGGCCACCGGAGATGAAGGCCTTGTGACCCTGGAGCGCGAGGCCGTTCGCGTGCGTGTCGACGTCGGTCGTGTAGGTCACGTCGTAGCCGTTCCGCTCGAGCCAGCGGATGAGATAGATGTCCCAGGTCCCGAAGAACATGTCGCCATCGCCGGTGTACGGCCGATCGAACGACACCTTGGCCGCGCGCTTTGACCCAACGATCGTGTTCGCGCCGTAGCTGTTGTAGTCGTAGAGGCTCTTTCCGTTGATCCCATCGTCCGGGTAGTTGTTGTAGGCCTGGTCGGTGTTCACGCCCTCCTGGTAGAGGAAGGCCGCCGGGCGCCCGTCCTTGACGATGAAGCTCACGTAGTTCTGATAGCCGGCCGCGTTCGTCAACAACCCGAGGTACGCGCCGCTCGTCCAGTCGGTCGGGACGTTGAACGTGTAGCTCGGCGTCCAACCGCACGCGACGAGCCCGGTGGTCGGATCCGGCGTGCAGGCCGCCTGCGTGACGCCGGCGAGCGATCCGCTCTGACGTACGAGGCGTCCGCCGAGCCCGCCGTACCACCCGATCCGATAGATGTCGATGGTGTAGGTCTGCGCCGGGTTGACCGTGACAGAGAACGTCAGGCTCTCGCCTTGGTTGACGCTCGTCGCCGAGGCGTAGCCCTTGATCTGTCCGGTCGTGTCATCCGAGACGAGTCCCCCCAGCCGCCAACCGTTCGAACCGGTCAGCTGGTTCTCGGCCACGATGGCGTTGTCGGCGGCGAGGAGCGGGGTCGCAGGGAACCCCATGAGCGAGAAGACGAAGAGGCCGAGCGTCGCGGTGGCGGCGATCCGCTTGGTCCGCATCTACGCGGCCCCTTCGTGCCGCAGCACAGCCGGAACGGTCCGGGCGAGGATCCCCAGGTCGCACCTGAGTGAGGCTTGCGTCACATAGTCGACATCAAGCCGGTACATCTCCTGAAGGCTCAGGCGGCTTCGCCCGCTCACCTGCCACAGCCCGGTGATCCCGGGCTTTACGTCGAGCCTGCGACGCATCCAGTCGGTGTAGTCGGTGACCGCATAGGGGACGTCGGGACGAGGCCCGACGAGGCTCATCTCGCCGCGGAGCACGTTCCAGAGCTGTGGGACCTCGTCGAGGCTCGATCTCCTCAGGAATGCGCCGACCCTCGTGATGCGACGATCGTTGGTCACCTTGTAGAGCTCGCACGCTGTCGCCGTACCGTTCATCAGGGAGCGGATGAAGAGAACGTGCGCGAGTGAATCCGCACCGGCACGCATCGAACGGAACTTGAGGACGGTGAACGTGCGGCCGAAACGCCCCACCCGCTCCGCCCGGTAGAGGATCGGGAATCCGCTGTCGACGCAGATCGCGAGACCGATCAACGCAAGAAGGGGAAGGAGCGCGATCAGCAAGGTGACTGCCACTGCGACGTCGATCGCACGCTTGGCTGCCGCATAGAGGGCAGCGCCGAGGCGCGCCTTGTCGAACGGCCGGACGCCTTCAGCGCCCAGACCGACAGTTGGCGCGAGGACCATCCGCTCCGTCGCCACGGCGAGGATGGAACGGTTTTCGGATTGAGGAGCGCTGCTGCGGCCGCATGACGTTCACGGCCGCATCACGTATGCGTCACACAGATGCGCGTTTCTGCGTCAATTCACCATCAACAGCGGCTCAATCCACGGCGGCGAGCCTCCACTCCGCAAGATGCAAACTGACTCGAGCGCTGCCCGAACGCTCCTCCTTGTCACCAGTCACCCTGGACAACCGAGCTGCGCGGAGCTGGCGCGCGAGGCGGCGGCAGGGGAGCGGCCGCGGAAGGACTACGTCGAGCTCGCGCGGCTCATCGGCGCGGACGTCGTGGACGAGGAGTACATGAGGGAACGCGCGACGACGGTCGCGCGACGAATCGCGGAGCGGGCCAGCCGACCCGCAGGCCAGACCGTCGAGGCGTTCCTTCGCGGCCGGCACTACGACCGGATCTGCGCGTGGTCGGATCGGATCGGCCTTCCGCTTGCTTTCCTGCACAAGCTCGCTCGTGTCGATCGTGACCTGGTTCTCATCTCTTCATGGCTTTCCGCGCCGAAGCCCGCGTTCATGCTTCGCGATCTCCGTGTCCACACGCACCTTCGGGCGATCGTGAGTTACAGCAGTCAACAGAACCGGATCGCCGCTACGCGGCTCGGGGTCCCCGCCCACAAGCTGCGCCTCGCGCTCCAGCCGGTCGACGAACGATTCTGGACACCCGAGACCACGCCGTCGCGCGCGCTCATCTGCGCTGTCGGCGTTTCCGGTCGCGATTACGAAACATTGTTCGACGCGGTGAGAGGCCTCGATCTCGAGGTGCGGCTCGCGGTCGGCGGCGGAGAGCTTCCCGCGCGGGCTCTCGAGCGACGGCTCGGAGCGGTGGGCCCTCCGCCCAACGTCAGGCTTGGCCATTACCGGCCCCAGGAGCTGCGGCGTTTGTACTCGGCCGCCCAGTTCGTGGTCATACCTCTTCAGGACATGGAGTACGACGCCGGGGTGACCGCGCTCACGGAAGCGATGTCGATGGGCAAGGCCGTCATCGTCACGCGAACACGCGGTCAGATCGATCTCATCGCGGACGGTATCCAGGGTATCTACGTGCCGCCGCGCGACCCCCGGGCGCTGCGCGCGGCGATCGAGCGGCTCAACGCGGACCCGGCGGAGGCAAAGAGAATGGGACAGGCCGGGCGACGTCTGGTCGAAGAGCGCCACACGCTCACCGGCTATGTGGCGCAGCTCGCCGGGATCGTGAGCGGCGAGGCGACGGTGGTCTCGGTCGAGCCGCGGACGGTCACGATCAGCCCCTGATCGAGTCTCGCGTCATCACTGCGCCAGGTAGAGGCTCACCGTCACCTTTCCGAAGTCCTTCGTGTCGACGAGAGGGAGCGGCAAGGGGTGACGGTCTCCCGGCGAGTCATGGATCTCGATCCAGAAATAGCGTTCGGCACTCGTCGGAAGAGCGGTGATCACATCGGAGGCGGGTATCAGCACGCTTCCCATGTAGATCGGAATGTCCGCGCTCGGGCTCAGGATCTTGCTGTCGAGCCCGTAGTAGTGCGACTCGAAGTACGTCAGGGCATCCATGTTGATCACGACGTCACCGGGCCGCCGCTCGGACTCGAGGTAGGCCGCGAGTTCGCGGAACGGCGGCTTCGCCGGATGAGTGAAGAGGTATGCGCTGGCGCCAAGATGCACGAGGAGGACGACCGCCGCGAGGTAGCGAAAGTGCCGCGTGGTCGCTGCCGGCAATACCAGGAGCAAGAGCTCCGCCGGAACGACGACGATGAGATAGCGGTCGAGGAAGACGGGTTTGATCTGCGAGACGGCGAGCGCGCCGACGATCGGAGTGAGAAACAAGAACGCGGCGAGCGGAAAGACCGGTTGGCGGGCAAGGCCTCGGGCGAAAGGGACGAGTATCAGAAGCAGCGGCGCGCCCAGCTTCACCAGATAGAGCGCGACGCTTTCGGCGGTCGGCGCCGGCAGCCACCACCCGGTCGCGGCGCGCCCGAAGGTGACGTAGTTCACGGCCCACGGCAGGCTGGCGGCGAGCGCCACGAGAAGCGGGACGACGGGTTCGCGCTTCAGGACACCCCAGCCGAGGAGCGCGGCGACGATCCACACACCGAATAGATGCGTGTAGAGAAGGGCGGTGGCGGAGATCGCCAGCGCGAGCCGATCCCGCCGCGCGAAGAAGAGGATGGTCGTCGCGGTGAGGAGCGCGAGCAAGCTGTAGGCGCGGACCTCGAAGCCATATCGGAACAGGAACGGCTGGGTCAAGGAAAACGCGAGGAGCCACCACCGGGCGTTTCCACCAAGCCTCGACCCGAGCAGGAACATCACGAGCCCGGTCGCGACAAAGAAGAGAAGCGTCAGGGCGCGCATCGCCACTTCCGAATCTCCGAGCACGCCAACCCAGAAGTGGAGAACGAGGTAGAAGAGCGGCGGCGTTGCGTCGCCAGCCGAAAGCCCAATGATCTCCGACGGCTCGTGCCGGCTCAGTAGTGCGGCGAAAGCCTCGTCGCGCCACAGCGACTCATTGAGCAGGTTCATCGTCGGACTGGCGGATCATGATCGTCCAAGGGCTCGCTGCGGCGCGTGCTGAGCCGATCTCAGCGCGGCTCCGGTGCTCTGCTCACCAGGTTCGACGGGGAAGGTAACTCTGAACGTTGGCGCGAGAGGAGCGTCGAGTGGTACAGCGCCTCCAGCTTTCGCGCCGACGCGTTCCAGTCGTAGCTTCTCTCGACGAGCCGGCGTCCCGCCGATCCGAGACGCGTCGCAAGCGCATTGTCGGCAAGGACCCCGGCGACGCGATCCGCGAAGGCCGGAGCGTTATCGGCGATGAGGATGTCCTCTCCGTCGCTGACGTCGAGGCCTTCGGCTCCGAGGCTCGTCGAGACGACGGGCTTGGCCATCGCCAAAGCCTCGACGATCTTGAGCCGCGTGCCGCCCCCTATCCGCAGCGGGACGACCACCACCTTCGCGCGCTCGAGATACGGACGAACGTCGGGCACCTCGCCCGTGACGATCACGTCGGGGGCAGCCCGCCGCACGATCTCCGGCGGCGGCGCTGGACCAACGACGAGCAGCCGGACCTCGGGACGGACCCGTTTGATCAGGGGCAGCACGTTGTCGAGGAAGAAGATCAGCCCATCGGTGTTCGGGTAGTGGGCGATGGTCCCGAAGAAGAGGATCGTCGACGGCTCGGGGGTCGATGCCCGTGGCGAGTAGAACTCGGTGTCCGCGGCGTTCGGGACGACCGCAGTTCGCGCGCGCGGGACCGCCCGGCGGATCGTGGCCTCGTCTCGCGGCGAAGTGACGGCACAGGCGTCGGCGGCGCGCCACGACGCCTCTTCCTCCGCCTTGAGCTTCTGGTAATCGACGTAGCTGTGGACCTTTCGCGGAAGCCCCTGCGCCACGCCGATCGTGCGCTGAAGGATCTCGTACTCGATGTTGTGCTCGTCGAGCACCACCGCGGGTCCTTCGGGAAACGCGTACTGGGCCATCACGCAGGTTTCGACCTGAACGATGTCGAAGCTCGAGCGTTCGAATAGGCGATCGAGCGCCGCCTGGAACGGCCGGCTCTCGTGGCGCAGCCGCGCGAAGCTCTTCGTCCCGATGAGCGAACGGAGCTGCATGGACCGTTTCGCGGGCTTCGAAAGTCCAAAACGCTCGTTCGGGACCGCGACGACCTCGTCGGTGAAGGCACGGATTTCCTGGAGTGCGCGCGTCTGGTCCTCGCCTGGCGAGACGAATGAGACGACCGAAATGGTGTGGCGCTCGGCGAGGCCAGCGATCAGACCGCGGATCCGAACGGGGGATCCGGACTGGCGTGAGGGCACGTGTCGAGTAACGAACAGGATCCGGAGTCGCCGCTCACCCGCGGCGGGATCGTCTCGCCACACCGACGGTATGGAGTCGCAGCGCCATTAAGGGCGACTCGGGCGGCCCATTAAGGGCGCTTTGCGGGGGCTTTGGCAGCGCTCGCTCGGTCCGCAAGCACGCCGCACCCACCCGGCAGATATCAATGGACAGGCTCACATTCCTTCAATGACCCACGGTTAGCGTCGCCTGCGATGCGCCCGTATCTGGCCACGGCGCGCCGCTACTGGTGGGTACTCGTGATGGTGCTTGCCATCATTTGGGGCGCCGGCTTGGTCGCCGGCTATGTCGAATACGCCTCGACCTACTCGTCGGAGGCCACCGTTTGGGTGCACCGCGCGCCCCAGGATCTCGGGGCCGCGAATCCGGACGAGCCCAACCTGCCGCTCCTGCAAACGTCAGCTTCACAGCAGGCGGATCTTCTGAACCAGCTCCTGCAGACGAAGAGCTTTCTCCGCGACGTCGTCCGAAAGACCGCCCTCGGACCGTCGATCGAGGCACAGACGGATGACGGCGCCGCGCTCGATGCGATCGCCAAGCACTTCAAGGTCCAGGCCCTCGGCACGAACTTGATCAGTGTTTCGTACGCCGCGCACGATCCCCGGACGGCGCGCGACATGGTGGTAGCTGCTCTGGCCGTCCGCGGCGAGCGCGTGGCGGCCGCGGGCACCGCGGCGACGACCGCCGTGAGCACCCTCTACCAAAAAGAGCTCGACCTCGCCGAAGGGAAGGCGGTCGCGGCGCAGCAGGCGATCGATGAGTTCAACGCGAGCCATTCCGGCGACCTCAGCTCAACGGATCAGGAAGAGTGGGCCCGCGTTCGTCTGACGCTCGACCTGGCGAACGTGCGCGTCATGGACCTAAGGAATCGCATCGATCAAGCCGCGCTCGCGCCGGCGATCCTCGACATGAGCGGCCTCGAGTTCCAGGTGGTCGACGAGCCACGCGAGGAGGGCGCGCCGCACGGCGGCACCCGTCCCGCGCTCACTCTGGCGGGCGTGGCGTTCATTGCGGGACTCGCGCTCGCTGCGCTTCTCGTCGCGATCGGCACCGTCCTTGTCGATCACGTCGCCGGACCGGCCGACCTCGTGCGGCTCGAGCCGGCGCGCCTCTTCGCGACCGTGCCGCGAGTCGCACGTGCGGGAGGAACGTCGCGAGACCTCCGGGCCATGCTGGCCGCCGTCGCCTTCGCGGATGGGCGACCCGATGCCGAGGCGACCAAGACATGACGCTCGACGATCCCCTCCCGCGGAGCTTCGACGGACTGGCGAGCCGCGTGGACGCCACGGGCTTTCGGAGCGTGGCGTTCACGAGCGCGCTGGCCGGAGAGGGTGTGAGCACCATCGCGCTCGGCACGGCGCTCTCGCTCGTCGCGCTTCGCAGCGAGGCCGTTCTGCTCATGGACGCCAACTGGATCCAGCCCTCGCTGACGGAGGACGCGGAGCTCGCATCCGCTCCTGGCCTCGCCGATTGCCTGGCCGGAAACACCGACGCGGCATCGGCGATACGACCCGGCTCGAGATCGCGGCCCGCGTTCCTGCCGATCGGCGATCGCACCGCGGCTCGCCCGACCCTTCGCTCGCTCGCGTCACTCCTGACGCGAGATCTCGCGAACTACTCGACCGTGATCGTCGACCTGCCGCCCGTACTTGCCGGCGAGTCCTTCGTGCTGTCGTGGGCGGCCCTGGTCGACCAGGTGCTCGTCGTCCTTCGCGAGGCGTCGACGCCATTGCCACAGGTGCGCGAAGCTCTTGGCAAGCTCGGAACCGCGACGAACGCGCAGATCGTCCTGAATCGAACGGTTCCGCAGAGCGGGAGCGCCACGGCGGCACTGCGGGCGGTCCGAACGTGACCTATACGGCGCTCGCGTTGCTCTTCGCGCTCGCGTGCATCGGAATCGGGGCCCGCGCCGGTCTCGGTCTGGCGCGACCGCTCGTCGCGGCGCTCCTTGCCGGGGCGATGATCCTCGCGCAATTCGCTCTCCTGATCCCACGATGAGCGTCCGGGTCGAATCCGCCGGCGGCATCCCCCGCACGAGCGACTGGTACGCATCGCGCGCGCGACACCGTTCGCTCATCGCCGCCGCGATCGCGCTCGCGCTCGCCGGCGCTTACGCCGCCGCGATCGTCGCGACGGAGGGCGACGGCCGCCTGGTGATCCCTGTCGTCGCGATCCTCGTCGTGTTCGCGATCCTCGCGAACCCGGCTGTCGGCATCTACCTGCTGTTTGCCGCCGGGATCCTCTTCGAGCAATTTCCGATCACCGGCCTCACTCCCATCACCTCGCAAACGCATATCTTCGCGAACCTCTCCGAGTACACCGACTTCCCGCTCCGTCTCAGCCTGTCGGACCTGCTGATCGCGCTCACGGCGCTGAGCTGGGCCGCGCGGCTCGTCACGGCCCGGGACCGAACGGCGACGACGATGGGCCCGTTCGGCTGGGCCGTCGTGGGATACCTCATGGTCTTCGGGGTCGGCGTCGCGATCGGCGTGGCGCGAGGCGGCGCATGGGACCCGAACGCCACGCTCGGCGAGCTACGCGGACCGGCGTATCTCTTCCTCTTGTACTTCCTCGCGACGAACGTGATCCGCGATCGCGCGCAGCTCGGGATCCTCGCGTGGATCCTTGTCGCGGCGGTGGGCGTGAAGGCCGTCCAGGGGCTTCTCAACTACCAGGAGGCTCTGAGTGGGCCCCTCGCCGTGGCCGCGACGATCGCCAACCAGGCCGTCACCGCCGACGAGGACGTCATCTTCTTCGATCTCGCCATCGCGCTCGCCGTGGTCCTGATGCTGCTTGGCGTCCGCGGCAGGCTCACCCACGCGCTCTTCGCGCTGTTGCCGCTCATCCTCGCTGCGGAGATGCTCACGCAGCGGCGGGCGGGCTTCATCGCGCTCGGAGCGGTCCTCATCGCGGTCATGCTCCTGGTCCTGATCTCTGATCCGCGCCGCGGTCTCGCGCTCGCCGCGATCGGGACGATCAGCTTGGGGATCTACCTCGCCCTCTTTTGGGATCAGAGCGGGCCGCTCGGCGGACCCGTCCGAGCGCTCCGTGCCGTCATGGATCCCGCGTCCGTCAGTACGCGTGACATGTCTTCGGACGCGTGGCGCGAGATCGAGAACCGGAACATCGCCTACACCATCAGCCAGCTGCCGCTCACCGGGGTCGGCGTCGGTCAGCAGTACATCTTCCGAGAAGAGCCGCCCCCGCTCCCCGCGAGCTTTACGTACTGGCGGTACATCACCCACAACGCGCTCCTTTGGATGTGGCTGAAGGCCGGACCGCTTGGCGCGTTCGCCCTCTGGTTCCTCGTCGCGCGCGTCCTGCTCGTCGCGTCGTCCGCGTACGTGCGACTTCGCGACCCCGCCCTGCGAGCCGCGGCCGCGGTCATCGTCGGCCTGACGGTCATCCAGATCGTCTTCTCGTCGGTCGACCTCGGTCTCACCTACAGCCGGACGATGATCGTGCTCGGCGTCACGCTCGGCCTCGGCGCGCTCATCGTCCGAAGCGGTGCTGCCGGCCGGCCCTTGCGTCTTGCGACCGAGCGGGAGGCACCCTAGTGGCGCGGATTTGTCTCATCCGCGCGTGGTACTTCTCGGTCGACGCCAGGGTCACCCGCGAGGTGCAGGCACTCCTGCGCGCCGGCCACGAGGTGGACGTGATCTGCGCCACCCTGCCCGGCGAGCCTCGTCTCGAGCGAAGGGACGCTCTCACGATCCACCGCCTCCCGATCGCGCGACGGCGAGCCGGACTCTGGCGCTACCTGTTCGAGTTCGTAGCCTTCCAGATCCTAGCGACCATATTCGCCGCGGTGTTGCACCTGCGCCGCCGGTACGACATCGTCCAGGTCCACTCGCTGCCCGACTGGCTCGTGTTCGCGGCGATCGTGCCGCGCCTCCTCGGGGCTCGGGTCCTTCTCGACCTGCACGAATGCATGCCCGAGTACTTCATCACCAAATACCAGCTGCGATCGGATCACGTTCTCGTTCGATTCCTGATGCTCCTGGAGCAGGTGAGCATCCGCTTCGCCCACTCTGTGATCACCTGCACGGAGCAGATGCGGCAGCGCTTCATCGAGCGCGGCGCGCCCGGGGAGAAGATCGCGGTCATCCTGAATTCGTTCGATGAGGAGCGCTTCGATCCCCAGCGCTACCCGCGCACAAGAAGCCTCGGCGATCCGTTCGTGCTCGTGTGCCACGGAACGGTCGACGAGAACTATGGGCTTGACGTCGCCATCCGCGCCGTCGCGCTCCTACGTCCTCGGATCCCGCAGCTTCGCCTCGAGATCTATGGCGACGGGACGCATCGCGCATCGCTCATGGCGCTCGCGCGGGAAATGGGCCTTGGTGAGGTCGTCTGGTTCAGCGACGGATTCATTCCGGTCGAGGCGCTGCTGCCGCGTATCGCCGACGCCGA
>Ga0209805_1000440_pt1 | contig 25459 bp, 30 predicted proteins | sample GraSoiAngelo_148_FD_185905 | JGI IMG/M metagenome (GOLD analysis project Ga0209805, IMG submission 185905) | Grasslands soil microbial communities from the Angelo Coastal Reserve, California, USA - 14_1009_09_20cm (SPAdes) (version 2) | ecosystem: Environmental > Terrestrial > Soil > Grasslands ...
GAGGCAGCGCGTCGGGTGCCTCCGGGTCGGCGAGCGTGTCGCCGATCGCCACGTCCTCCATGCCGGTCAAGAGCACGATGTCGCCCGCGCTCGCCCGCGGGACGGCGACCCGATCGAGGCCGCGATACAGCAGAACCTGCACGACTTTGACCCGCCGGGGTTCGCCCTCCACCGCCAACACGGCCACTGCGTCGCCCGGCGCGATGCTGCCCCGAGAGATGCGTCCGATCGCCATCGTGCCCGTGTAGTCGTCGTACGCGCGGTTGGCGACCAGCATCTGAAAACCACCCGGCTCGGTCACCGGTGGCGGAACGAAATCGATGATGGTCTTGAACAGCGGTTCGAGGTCCGGGCCCAGCTCGTCCGGCGATAGCCCCGCCCGACCTTCCTTGGCGATCGAGTAGATCACCGGCGCCTCGAGCTGATCGGCGTCCTCGGCCAGCTCGAGGAAGAGGTCGTGCACCCGCTCGAGGGTCTTCGCCGGGTCGGCGTTGGCGCGGTCGACCTTGTTGATCACGATGATGATCCGCAGCCCAGCCTCGAAGGCCTTGCGCAGGACAAAGCGCGTCTGCGCCATCGGTCCCTCGGCGGCATCGACCAGCAGAAGACATCCGTCGGCCATGTTCACGACGCGCTCGACCTCGCCGCCGAAGTCGGCGTGGCCCGGCGTGTCGATGATGTTGATCGTCACGTCGCCGTGGCGCACCGACGTGTTCTTGGCCAGGATCGTGATCCCCTTCTCACGCTCCAGGTCGTTGCTGTCCATGATCAGCGTCCCGACCTCCTGGTTGTCGCGGAATGTGTGGCTCTGCTTCAGCAGGGCGTCGACCAGCGTGGTTTTGCCGTGGTCGACGTGGGCGATGATCGCCACGTTGCGGATGTCGCGCCGGAGGTTGGCTGAAGTCATAGGGGCAGCAAGGCAATATACGGACTGGCGATGAAGATCCGGGCCGGCAAGCTCCTGTTCGGCGCCATCGCGGTGCTGTGGGCGAGCATGCTCTCAGCCACGCCGGCCGCCGCGGACGAGGGCTGGGTCATCACCTCGTTCGCGTCCAGCATCGACGTCCACAGCGACTCTTCGCTGTCCATCGTCGAGGACGTCCACGTCGATTTCGGCTCGCTTCAGAAGCACGGCATCTTCCGGTACATCCCGGTCCGCTACAGCTACGACAGCCGGAATGACCGCTACTACGACCTGACCGTCGTCTCAGTCACCGACGGCGCCAGACATCTCCCTTATACGACTTACCTGGGCGGGGCCGACCAGGTGATCAAGATCGGAGACCCCAACGTGCTCGTCAGCGGCGCCAACCGCTACGTGATCACGTACGCGGTCGCGGGCGCGATGAACGCCTTCGCCGACCACGACGAGCTGTTCTGGAACGTCGACGGCGGCCAGTGGCCGGTGCCGAAGCAAACGGTGAGCGCGACGGTACGGTTCTCCGGCATCTTTCAAAGTGCGGCATGTTATGAAGGCCCGGCCGGCTCGACGGAAGCTTGCAAAGCTTCTGCTCGTGGCGGATCCGCCACGTATTCATCGACCAGACAGCTTGGTTCGGGCGAGCAAATGTCGATTGTCGCGGGAACCTACAAGGGCATGGTCAACGTTCCACCTCCGCTGCTCGAACCACGCGCGCGCGTGTTCCCCGCTGATGCGTTCGACATCGATCCGCTCATCTTCGCCGTCGGCGCCCTCATCCTCATCGCGGGCCTCGGTCTGATCTCCTGGATGTGGTGGCACCACGGGCGGGACCGGGAGTACCTCACCAACTACTACGTTTCCAATGACCCCCACGAGCGGACTGACCCGCTGTTCCATCAGGAGCCCGTGGTCGTCGAGTTCGGCCCGCCCCAGAACCTCAAGGCCGCGCAGCTGGGCCTCATCCTCGATGAGAGCGCCGACACCAAAGACGTGACCGCGACCATCGTCGACCTCGCGGCCCGAGGACACATGACGATCGCAGAGGTCGACGGCGCCAAGGATTGGCTCCTCACCTGGAAAGGGGCCGATGCCGCTTCGCTACTGACCTACGAAAAGACGCTGCTCGACGGGCTCTTCACCGGCCGGCAGCAGGTGAAGCTGTCGGAGCTGAAGGGCACATTTCACGCCACGCTGCAAAAGGCCGAGGGCAACATCCTCGACGATGCCATGTCACGCAAGTTCTTCACCTCGCGGCCGGACTATGCGCGGGGACGATGGGGCTGCCTGGGCATCGTCATCCTCGCGATCGGCGGCTTCGCCACCTACCAGCTCGGCATCAACTTCGGATGGGGCCTGGTCGGCCTCGCGGTGGTCCTGGTCGGCATGGTTATGCTCATCACGGCGAGGCAGATGCCGCAGCGCACCGCGGCCGGCCGCGACGTGATGCAGCACGCTCTGGGATTCCGCCTCTACATGAACACCGCGGAAAAATACCGCCAGCAGTTCGCCGAGAAGGCCGAGGTCTTCACCCAGCTTCTTCCCTACGCGATCGTCTTCGGCTGCGTGACGAAGTGGGCCAAGGCGTTCGAAGGCATCGACACCAGCGCCTCCAACACCTGGTACGTAGGCAGCCGGCCGTTCCAGGCCGCCCTGATCGCCAGCAGCCTCGAGTCCATGAACTCCAGCATCTCGACCGCGGTGGCCTCGACCCCCGCGGGCAGCGGCTCGAGCGGTTTCGGTGGCGGCGGCTTCTCGGGCGGTGGCGGCGGAGGCGGCGGCGGGGGCTCCTGGTAGCGGCGGGCCCCGAACTTGCAAAGCGCGCCCGCTTCGGATTGAATTGAGCTCGGCTTCGGCACGCGTCTTTATGGGGGAAGGCGTTGGGCCTGTTACTGACGTTTCATCAGTCGTACCAGCCCGTGCTGGACAGCCTTTTCTGGTCCGCCCTCTTTGCCGGCCTTCCGCTCTACGTCCTGTTCGTCATGCTGGCCGTCCTGCGCCTGCCGGCCTGGCTCTGCGCGCTGGCCGCGGTCCTCGCCGCATTCATCCTCGCTTGGCTGATCTGGGGCATGCCCTTCTCGATCGCCGTGGGGGCCGCAACGGAGGGCTTCGCCTTCGGCCTGTGGCCGATCAGCTGGATCGTGCTGAACGCGGTCTTCTTCCACAACCTGACGGTGGCCAGCGGCGACTTCGACGTCATCAAACGGTCGCTCGCCCGGCTGACCACCGACCGCCGCCTGCAAGCCCTCCTCGTCGCCTTCAGCTTCGGCGCCCTGATAGAGGGCATCGCGGGGTTCGGCGCACCGGTCGCCATCTCGGCGTCCATCCTCGCCAGCCTCGGGTTCGAGCCGGTGACGGCGGCGGTGCTCGCCCTTCTCGCCAACACCGCCCCGGTTGCCTTCGGCTCGATCGGAATTCCCGTGGTGACCCTCGGACGCCTGGTCGCTCCGATCCTGGGCCACCCCACCGACCCCACGTCGACCACCCTCGCCCTCTCGGCGATGGTCGGCCGGCAGCTGCCGGTCTTCTCGATCATCATCCCCGCCTACCTGATCACAGTCATGGCCGGCTGGAAAAAGATGACCCAGATCCTCCCGGCGGTCCTGGTCACCGGTGTGTCCTTCGCGATCGTCCAGTTCCTCGTTTCGAACTTTGTGGGACCCGAACTGACCGACATCCTGGCGGCGCTCGTTTCCATGGGATCACTCGCGGTATTGCTGCGCTTCTGGCAGCCGCGCGAGGTCTGGCAGTTCGCCCACGAGACGGCCGCGGTGCCGTCCGGTGGGAGGCGTATCGCGGGCGAACCCGACTTACCCGGCCGTGCCGCCGCGGCGCCGCGCAGCCCGGCATTCGGCGCAACCGACCCACCGGCCCGCATCGTCCGGGCCTTTTCCATGTACATCGTCCTGGTCCTGGCGATCCTCGTCGGACAGATGGGCAACCTGCCGTGGTGGTCAGGTCACCCGGTCAACGACCCGAAGACCGCGCTTCACTCACCCGCCAACATCACAGCCGACTTCAAATGCGGCTCGCCCGCCTTCGCGCTCTGCCCGCAGCCGTGGGTGGGACCGCTGCCGACCAAGGACAGGCAGGCCTTCAAGTTTCCGTACTGGAGCTTCTTCTGGCCGGGCACGTACGACGTGAACGCGAAGGGCCAGCCGGTTTCGAACGTGCTTCAGGAAAAGCCGATCGTGGCCAAGGAGACCGCCTACAACAACCCGTTCAACTGGGACTTCCTCGCGGCCGCCGGGTCGCTGGTGCTGTACGCCGCGCTCATCGCCTTCCTTTTCATGCGTCTTTGGGGCGCGAAGGTGAACTTCTTCGCCGTCTACGGCCGCACCGTCCGCCAGCTTGGCCTGCCCATCCTGACGATCTCGATGATTCTCGGGATCGCGTACATCATGAACTTCGGGGGCATGACCTCGAGCCTCGCCCTCGCGCTTTCGAAGACCGGCTTCATATTCCCGTTCGTCGCCGCGTTCCTGGGCTGGCTCGGCGTCTTTTTGACCGGCAGCGACACTTCATCCAACACGCTGTTCGGCGCGCTGCAGGCGCAGACCGCACAGCAGCTCCACAACGTGAGCCCGATCCTGACCGCCGCCACGAACTCCTCGGGCGGAGTCATGGGCAAGATGATCAGCCCGCAGAACCTGTCAGTCGGTGCGGCGGGCGTGAACAAGGTCGGCGCCGAAGGCGAGATCTTCCGGCGCGTGATCGGCTACAGCCTGATCCTCACGAGCGCAATGGGAATCCTGGCCATGATCGAGGCCTACGTGATCCCGGGGATCGTCCCCTCGCCGTAACCCGCGACGGGGCCGCCCGCGATTCCCCGCACCCGCCGGCACACGCGGGTATGAAACGCACCGGAAACCCGCATTCGCCGGCAAACGCGGGGATCGGCTCGCCGTAACCCGCCAGGCGGCCGCCGCCGTTACACCCGCGTGGTGCCGAGACCGGGAGTCGAACCCGGACGTCCTTGCGGACATCGGTTTTTGAGACCGACGCGTCTGCCAGTTCCGCCACCTCGGCTCTTCCCAGAGGGTCTTCGACCATATCATTCGGCGGTGCGCATCGCTCTCGGCCTGGCCGTTCTCGCAGCCCTCGCCGCATGCGCGCCCGCCATCACTCCCAGCGCGGCGGTGAGCCCGGACGCCGGCGGATCGGCGGCGGCCATCGCCTCCGGTCCCCGGGTCGAGCAGCCGCCCGTCACGCCCCCGACCCCACCCGGAACCAACCTCCCCGACTTCGCCTGCACCGACCTCTCGGGCGGCAAAACCGGCGTCGCCAACACGATCGCCGCGCGCGCCGGCGAGGTTCAGGCCTACGACCGGTTCGTGCTCCAGTTCGAGTCGATCGTTCCCACCTACAGCGTCAAGCGGCAGGCCAAACCCGTCTTTCCGCTGGGGGCCAGCGGCCAGAACGTCACGCTCGCGGGCAGCGCTGGAGTGCTGGTCACGGTCCACTCCGCTACCGGCGCCACCACCTTCCAGGGCGACACCGACATCGTCCACCCCGAGTTCCAGGTGTTGAAGGAGGCGCGCCAGACCCAGGATTTCGAGGGCTCCGTGTCCTGGGGCCTCGGTCTGAGCAAACCCGCGTGCATGCGCGCCTTCGTCCTCAATGATCCGGCGCGTTTAGTCGTCGATTTCCAGATCACGACCAGCTAATCTCCCCCGCGATGGCGATCCAGTCGCCGCCTACGGCACCGGTCCCGCAGCAGGCCGCCCCGCCGACCACGCCCCAGCAGTCGGGCTGTTTCGGGCGCGGCTGCGGCTGTGGCCTGGGCGGCTGCCTGCTCGTGGTGATCCTGGCGGTGCTGCTCGTCGCAGGCAGCGGCTACTGGTTTTTCGTCGTCCAGGCCTCGGCCGCCGTCAGCGCGCCGGCGACGCTGGTCCTGTTCAACCAGCCCGTCACCGTCAACTCCAATCCAGGCACACCCGGCGAGTCGCTGAACGCCAACGACACGGTGGCCACGCAGGAAGGCGGCCACGCGTCGATCCAGTTTCCGGACGGCTCTTACATCCGTATGTCGCCCCAGACGACCGTCCAGATCACCAGCATCCAGCTCCAGAAGGCCGGCAACGTGCAGGCGATCGAGGCGCTCGAGAAGGCCGGCCGGACGCTGGTCAACGTCCAGCATCTGGCGAACGGGGCGACCTTCAAGGTAAACGGCCACTCGGTCAGCGCCGCCGTGCGCGGCACGCAGTTCGAGATGCTCGTCCGGCCCAACAACACGAACCTGATCAAGGTGTTCGACGGCACCGTCCGCGTCTCCGGAAAGACAACTGTCAACGTCACGGCCGGCAATGAGGTCGAGGTCGACGCCAACGGGAACCTCTCCGCCGTGCGCCCGATCCAGCGCGACCCGCAGGACCCCTACCCGCTGGCCGCCCAGTGCTCGAGGGCGGTGGCGGGCGGGACGACCGCGGGCACCGCGCAGACCTCCACCGGCGATTCGCTCTCCACCGGACAGACGGCCGAGGTCGGCTACGACTCTCCCGGCGGCGTGCTCAACGTCGCGCTCTGCTACCCCGGAAGCTCGATGACGCTCTCGGTCTTCGACCCGAACGGCGTCGAACACCCGCTGCGGGGCGGCCAGTCGTCGGTCTCGGGACCGGCAGGTCACTACCGCGCAATGGTCCACGCGGTCGACGTTTCCCCGACCGAGGCGTACGCGGTCTCGTTTGCCACCAACGCGCCGTGCGAGGCCGCCAGCATCGATAGCGGTGGTGTCGTCCGGGAGACGCTCAGCAACTCGCAGATCGCGACCGCGCTTGCGGAGTCGGGCACGTCCGGCGTGACCATCTACGTCGACGGCACCTCCCCGACCGGGGCGCGGATCATCTACTACTCCAACGTCGGCGGGATGCCCATCTCATGGACCATCGACTTCTACGCCGCGACGCCCAACCTGGGCGCGGTCATCACACAGGTCACGGTGCGCGGCGTCAACGTCACGACCCAGGTCGTCACCAACCTGAGCTCCTTCGGCGGGCACGCGATCAGCTCGATCCCGTCGGGCTTCATCGTCGACCGCGTTTATTCCTGCGCGGCCTTGACAGGCGACAAGATGATGGTCGTCGAGGGACACCGCTAGCCGGGCCCCGGAGCAAGGACGGTAAGCGGGGGTTGTCAGACAACCTTTGAGCTATCTTTCCCGGGCAACATGGCAACCGTAGCCGCGAGCGCAAAATCGGCACACCAACCCCGCCGCGGAGGGCGCCGTGTGCTTCTCGTCCTGACCATCCTGGTGCTCGTCGTGGCCGGCACTCTCGTCTGGCTGAACGCCGCCGCCCAGGCCCAGGTCAACGCCTCGGGAATGCTGACCGTCTACCTGCCACATGCCTCCATCGCGCACGCCGCGGGCGCGGCGAGCGCGGCGACAACGGGCGCTGTCGTCCGCGCCGGCGATACGGTTTCGACCGACACCAAGGGTCGCGCGGGAGTCGGCCTGCCCGACGGCACGCTCACCCGCCTGGCCAGCGACACGACGGTCGCATTTGACTCGGCCCACTTCACAAAGAGCGGCAACCTCCACGACGTTTCCCTGACACAGCAGGCCGGCCGCACCTTCACCAACGTGCAGCACCTCGTGACCGGAACCGCGTTCGACGTCCACGGGAAGGCCGCCACGGCCAGCGTGCACGGGACCAAGTTCGAGGTCCTGATCCTGGCGGACGGGACGATGACGGTGAAAGTCTTCCAGGGCGTGATGACCCTGCACAACTCCACCGGCTCCATCACCGTCAACGCCGGTCAGCAGGGGACCGCAAGCCCGAACGGCACCCTCGGCGGGCCTATCCCCATCGCGCCGGATCCCAACGACCCGTTCGGTCCGGCGCTCGAAGCGTCCAACGCGGTCGCGGCCAACACGACGCCTGGCACCGAGCAGGACTTCATCGGCGCGCCGCTGCGCAACGGGGAGCGGCAGCAGTACAGGTACAGCTACGCCGGCGGCAGCATGGTCAAGGCGGCGGTCGGCTATCCCGGCAGCGCGATGAAGCTGACGATGCGCGCACCGGACGGACAGCAGTATTTCGGAACCGGCAGGCTGCCTGTGGTCACGGTGAACAACGCACCCGCCGGCATCTACACGATCTTCGTCGACGGCGTCAGCGGTCTGGGCGCCGCGGGTGAGGAACCGTTCGTCGCGGTGGCATCAGTCGAAGCCTGCCAGAGCGCGGACACCGAGGGCAACGGCGCGGTGCACCGCGGCTACACGGCGCAGGAGCTGATCACCGCGGTGCAGCAGTCGGGAGCTGGACTGTCGAACCTGAAGCTCACGTTCAGTCCGAACTCTGCGGCCGGAGCCATCATCAACGGCAGTGGCACCTACAACGGAGTCGGCTGGAGTGGATCGGTCGTCCTCGTCGCGCACAACGGCGTCCTCGACATCATGCCGACGGGCGGCAATGTGTTCGGCATGAGCGTGCCGGCGCAGCAGGTCGTGCAGCAGATCGCCGCGGCGATCGGTCAGGACCCGTCGAACGTGAATCCCGGATTCATGGTCGACAGGCTCTTCACATGCAACTCGGTGATGATCGTCGACGGCCGAACGGGATGAGGAAATTCCGCCTCGCTGGATCCACCGGCGCGCATCGAGCGTCGGAATTTCGCCTCGCTGGCGTCAGCGGGTTGGAATCAGCCGCTTAGCCGAGGCCGAAGAATCGGTGGGCCGCGCGGGTCACCATCGAGAGTCCTGATCCTTCCAGCAGCCACGCCACCTCCGCCGCACCGACGACGACGACCAGCACGGCGCTCAAGCCGATGCCGCCGCCGCGCATGACGGGCTGCAGCCAGTGCACGCCTCCTTCGACGGTGCCGTTGGGTGACGTGATCGCTGACTCGAGGCGGTCCAGCAGCTCACCCGCGGTCGCGGGCCGGCGGTTGGGATCGCGGTCCATCGCCTGCTGCAAGGCAATCGCGAACGCAGGAGGAATATCGGCCACGACCTCGCGTACGTTGGGCGGCGGCTCGTACAGGCGGCGGCTCAACGTTTCGATCCAGCTCTTGGAATTGAAAGGACGGCGGCCCGTCGTGGCTTCGAAGATGACCGCGGCCAGCGAGTAGACGTCCGCTCGTCCGTCGACCTCGCGTCCGACAAGTCGCTCCGGCGCGACGTAATCGGGAGCGACTGCACCGCTCGCGCCCGGGCCCGTGTTGAACGATGCGACCGTGCCCAGGCCGAAACCCGTGAGCAGCGTGCGTCCGTCGTGGGCGAGCAGGATGTTGGCCGGCTTGACGTCGCGGTGAATCGTCGCGCGCGAGTGCGCGTAATCGAGCGCGCTGGCGATGGGCCGCAGCAGCGCGACGATGCCGAGGGGCTCGTAGCGCTGACCGTCGCCCATCAGCTTGTCGAGCGTGTTGCCCGCGACGAGCTCGGTTACGAGGTAGGGCGACTCGCCGTCATAGGCGAGCTCGTAGAGACGCGGGATCGCCTCGTGCTCGAGTGCCTTGTAGGAGCGCAGCTCGAGGAGGAAGCGGCGGGAGAAGCTGACATCGCGCGCGACGCCGCTGCCGATGGTGCGCACCGCGACGCGGCGGTGCAGGCGTGGGTGCTCAGCCTCGTAGACCGAGCCGAGGCTGTCGGTGTCGAGCTCGCGCAGCAGCCGGTAGCCGCCTACGTTCTGGTGACCGTTGGTCTCGGGTTTCGGCCGCGAGCCGTTCTCGTGCGGGGCTTCTTGTCCCACGAAATCTGAACTTTAGGCCACCCGGCCCGGTTCAGGCGCCGCATCCGAACGGAATTTCGAGCAAACCGAAGATTCGGTCGCCTATGGTTGCTTTGCGTCGGCGTGGCGGAATGGCAGACGCGCCAGCCTTAGGAGCTGGTGCCCGAAAGGGCGTGGAGGTTCAAATCCTCTCGCCGACACCAGGTCGCGGGAAGTTCTCAATTGCCACCGGTTCGATGCCGTCCGCCACTTCGAAGCCGAAGATCCTCGAGAGAAAGTAGAGCTCGCCCTCGAAAGCGCGACGGATGTTCCTGGCCTGGCGAAATCCGTGCTGCTCACCCTCGAAAGCGACATAGGCGTAAGGCAGCCTCTTCTTCTTGCACACCTCGACAAAGGTCTCAGCCTGGCTCGGCGGGACGATCTTGTCCTCCAGTCCCTGGAAGAGGATCACCGGGCATTTCAGGTTGTCGGCGAAATAGATCGCGGAGCGGTCCCGATAAAGATCTGCGCGCTCCGGATACGGACCGATCAACCTGTCGCAGTAGTGCGCCTCGAACTTGTGCGTCTCTTTGATGAACAGCTCGAGGTCGCCGATTCCGTAGTGGCTCGCGCCCGCGTCATAGAAATCGCGCCTGGTGAGCGAGAGCAGGACGGTGTAGCCGCCCGCCGATCCCCCGGTGATCGACACGCGGTCGGGATCCACAAGACCCTGCTTGACGAGGTGACGCGCGGCGTTGATGCAGTCGTCGACGTCGACCACGCCCCACTCACCGTTCAGTCGCATGCGATACGCGCGCCCGTAACCGGCCGAGCCGCCGTAGTTCACGTCGACCAGCGCGAAACCACGGCTCGTCCAGTACTGATACTCGAACGGATAGGTCGGACCCGCCGAGCCGGTCGGCCCCCCGTGACAGTGCACGACCAGCGGCGGCTTCTCGCCCTGCGGCGCCTCGTAATCCTGGTTGCGCGGCGGGTAGTAGAAGGCGTGCGCGGTCAGACCCTTCTCGGTCGGAAACTCGATCGGCTTCGGGATGCTGAAGTAGCCAGACTCGATGTGCGCGGGGTTGGCCACCCTCACGACCTGCTCGGCCAGCGTGTCGAGGTCGAGCACGAGCACGCGCTCGGCCAGCGTGGGCGACGTGGCATACATCGCGGCCTTGTGCCCCGACAGCTGGAGGTTGAAGAGCGTGGTGTAGAAGAGCTCGACGCGCTGCAGACGTCCCGTGTCGAGGTCGATGCGCCCGAGCCTGCTTCCACCTGGCTCCGAATACAGGCACACGATCTCGTCGGGACCCTTGAAGTCATACCAGCGCTGGCCGAACTGCCACTGCGGCGCGCCGAACTCCGCGGCGCGGTGGCAGACAGGCTCGTCCCCCTCGCCGCGCGCGCGGTAGATGTTCCACCAGTCGCTTCGGTCCGAGATGAAGTAGAGCTCGCCCGACGGCGACCATTCCGGCTCGAGGACCGACTCGTTGGGGCCGCCGGCGACCTTGCGCGACGAAGTCAGGTTGCCGTCGCGGTCGAGCTCGCCGATCCAGAGCTCGCTTCCGTCCCACGGCATGTTGGGGTGATTCCACGTCTGCCACGCGATGCGGCTTCCGTCGGGGCTCAGCTTCGGCGACGAGTAGAAGTCGTTGCCGGACGCGATGGTGATCGGTTCGCGCCGCCCATCGGCGTCGACGGCGACGATGGTGTTGACCGGCTCACGGGCGCCGGTCGTGTGGTCCTCGCGCACCGCGATCACGCGACCGCGCGGTGTGTCGATGAGCATGTCGGCGTGGCGGATGTCCGCGTCGGGCGTGATGGCGCGCGGCGCGGCGCCGCCGTCCTGGCGGTAGAGCCGCTGGTCCGCGTAATTGGTGAAGAAGACCGTGCCGTCATTGACTGCGAAGTGGCCGCCGCCATACTCGTGGACGCGGCTGCGCGCGTTGAAGCCCTGCGGCGTCACATCGCTCGTCGTGCCGTCCGCGCTGCGCTTGCAAACGACGATCCGCCCCGCCTCGAAAGGCCGCAGCTCCGACCAGTACAGGTCCTCGCCGTCCCAGCGAAGCATCTGGTTGCGCATCTGGACGGTGCCCTGGAGAAGAAGGTCGGGTGAGATGGGCGAAGCCCAGGAGCCGTAAGGTGCGGTCTTCTTGCCGCTCACTGAATCAATCGACGTGCTCGCCCGCTACTATCACGGAGGCCACAAAGCCAGTGTATTCCGGGCTGGAACGGCCGCGAAATAAGGGATGAGAAACGCGCTGCTCGTTGTCGATGTCCAGTCGGACTTCGTGGAAGGCGGCAGCCTTGGGGTCGCGGGCGGGCTGGCCGTCGCGGCCATGATCGCCCGCCACATCCGGCATTTCAGGTACGAGTACCAGTTCGTCGTGGCGTCGCGGGACTACCACGAGGACGCGCCCGACCACATCTCGGCCACGCCCGACTTCGTCAACACCTGGCCGCCCCACTGCATGGTCGGCACGCCGGGCGCCGCTTTCGTGCCCGCGATCCAGAACCTGGTCCGCGAGAAGCTGATCCAGGAGGTCGTGACCAAAGGGCGCCACGCCGCCGCCTATTCGGCGTTCGAGGGGCTCGACCCCCGCGGCCACTACCTGCTCGACGTCTTGAAAGAGAATCGCGTCGACCACATCGACGTGTGCGGCATCGCGACCGACTACTGCGTCCGGGCCAGCGCGCTGGACGCGCGAAAGAACCAGTACCAGGTCCGGGTCCTGGTCAACCTGTGCGCGGCGGTGAAGGAAGAAACGGGGGCACAGGCGCTCGAAGAGATGAAAGCGGCCGGCGTCCAGCTACAGGCGGCCACAGCTCCTTAGGGTTCGGATCAGCCCCTCCGGCGCTTCGCGCCACCTCCCCATAAATGGGGAGGAATTTTAGTTAGCGCTTCTTCGCGCGCGCCCTCGCTGGTGTTGCTTCCGGCACGTACTTGAACGACACGTTGAGCTTCACCCGGTAGCTCGTGACCTTGCCGTTCTCGATCGTCATGTCCTGCTCGACGACCTCGGCCACACGTAGGTCGCGGAGCGACTTGGCCGCGGTCTGCACCGCAGTTTTGGCCGCGGCCTCCCATGACTGGCTGCTGGTCCCAATCAGCTCGGTGACTCTGTAAACGCTGTCAGCCATGGCAACCTCCTTCAAACGCGGCAAGCGGGGAGATTAACTATTGTCGCGCAGCCAGCAGCTGCGCCAGCTTCTCCAGCTCGCTCTCCCGCCCCAGGGTCGCCATCTTTGTCCAGTGGTCGTCGTGCATCGCGTCGAAGGTCAGGACCATGCGCACGCCATCCTCGACCTCGGTCAGCTCGATCACCGTCTCGACCTGGTAGGGCTCGACGCCCGGGATGAAATCCGCGAGGTCCCTGTAGACGAGCCGCCGCGGCGGATCGACCTGCTCGAAGGTTAGCCGCTGCACCGTGAGGAGCGGCATGCCGGCCTGGGTCATGTACTCGATCTGGTCCGCTCCGTTGGCGGTCATCTCGTAGACAAGCTCGCCGCCCGGACGGAGATCCAGGTCGCGCACCGCGACGCTGAATCCCTCCGGGCCCCACCACGACTCGATCCCCTCGCGCGTGGTGCAGAGCTCCCACACGTCGTCGATCGACGCGTCGAAAGTGCGCTCGAGCTTGAGCTTAGGCTTAGGCTTAGGCCGCACTCGCATACGCCTTCTTCAGGGCCGCGATGTCGAGCTTCTTCATCTTCAACATCGCCTGCAGTGCGGCGGCGGAGTTCCCGGACCTGCCGTCCGACAGCATCTGCATGAGAGCGTTGGGCACGACCTGCCACGAGACGCCGAATCGATCTTTGAGCCAGCCGCACGGCCCCTCTTCCCCGCCGCCTTCGATGAGCTTCGTCCAGTACCGGTCGATCTCCTCCTGCGTGTCGCAGTTGACCATCAGCGAGATGCCTTCACTGAACTTGAACGTCGGGCCGCCGTCGAACGCGAGGAATTCCCTGCCGTCGAGCTCGAACGTCGCGCCGAGCACCTTGCCCTCCTCATTGCGCTGGATGCTCAGCACCTTCGAGTTGGGAAGGATGGAAACGTAGAGGTTGATCGCCTCCTCGCAGCGGTCGACGTAGACGATGCATGGTCGGATCATGGTCGCTTCTCCTTTTTATCTTTGCTCTTCCGCCGTCTTTCCAGCTCGGCGGCAAACCTGTCGAGACGCCCTTCCCAGATGGTTCGGTACGCGGTGACGAACTGCGACAGCTCCTGGAACGGCTCCGGGCGCAGCGCGTAGAGCCGCCGCCGGCCTTCCGGCCGGACGACTACGAAGTTGGCGTCCTCGAGGATCGCCAGCTGCCGCGAGACGCCGGGCTGGCCGATGTCGACGACCTCGACCAGCTCGTTGACCGAGCGCTCGCCGCCGCGCAGTGCGTCGACTATGCGCCGCCGGGTCGGATCGGCCAGGACCTGGAACACATCGGGCATGCCGACATATTACTGCAGCGACATATATCGTGTCAACAATATTTCGTCAGGAGGGAGTCGGCGCGAGCTGCCTCAGGTCGGGGAGCAGCTCGGCGACCTTCTCGCCCAGCTTCTCCGGCTGTTCGCCGCGCAGATAAACGACCTGCTCGGTGACGCCCTGGGAGAGGAACTTGCCCGACAGGTCGAGCAGCTCGTCGCGAGAATTCCCATCCCAGCCGAACTGGATGGAGTGGCGGATGTCGTTCGGGTCGCGGCCGACCGCCACGCACGCCTCGTCGAGCATCGCGGTCAGCTCCCCGACCTTTTCCGGATCTCCGCCGGCGATGTTCCACACGTCGGCGTGGCGGGCGACCAGCCGGAGCACGCTCGGGCCGGAGCCGCCGATCCAGAACGGCGGATGCGGCCTCTGCAGCGGCTTGGGGTTGGCGATCGCGTCCTTGAAGTGGTAGTACCGGCCCTCGAAGGTCGTGCGCTCGGCGGTGAACAGCGACTTCATGATCTGCAGCGACTCGCTGAGGCGGCCGACGCGGTGGTCGAGGCCCTCGATGCCGTACATCTCATGCTCGATCTCGGCCCAGGCCGCACCGATGCCGAACTCGAGCCGGCCACCAGACAGGTGGTCGACCGTGACGGCGAGTTTGGCCAGCAACGCCGGGTTGCGATACGTGTTGCCGGTGACCAGGCAGCCGATACGCACGCGCCTGGTGGCCTGGGCCATCGCGGCCTGGAGCGCCCAGCCCTCGTAGATGGGGCGGTCGGGGCCGCCGGGCCCGATCGACGCTAGGTGGTCGAAGTCCCACAGGTGGTCGAAGCCCGCATCGTCGGCGATCCGCCAGACCGCGCGCAGCGCCTCGATCGAGATGTCCTGACCCGAAGCCTTCAGCCCGAAACGGAGGGGATGCGCCACTAGTGAAACTTCAGCTTGCGGATTCGGATGGCAAAGGGATAGCGCCTGGAGAACTCCTCCGGCGTCCAGCCGAAGCCCTTGATGTCGGCTCGGTACTTGCGCACGTAGGCGAGCACCTTGTAGGCCGGCGCCTGCGACTTCGAGATGGTCGCTTCGCCTGCGACGCGAACGACGACGTCGCCGTTGTCGTCCGTGTTGGTGTGAAGCTCGACATGGGGGTTGGAGCGGATGTGCCGCACCTTGATTCCAGGCTGCGCATATATAAGGAATGACCTGCCGTCCCACAGGAACCAGACGGGGACGGCCTGCGGGCGGCGATCCCGGCCCGCGGTGACGAGCCAGATCACGGCCTCCTTTTTCAGGCGTGACTCGACGTGTCTGTCCACCTGTAAGTAGTTTGGCGCTTCACGGAAAATGGCAGAGTAGAGGCGATGAAGAAGATGGCTGTGCAGAAGAGCGAGGCGGATTGGAAGCGCGACCTCACCCCCACGCAGTTCCACGTGCTGCGTGAGAAGGGCACTGAGCGGCCGTTCACTGGCGAGTACTGGGACACGAAGACGCCGGGCGCGTACCTTTGCGCGGGTTGCGGGGCCAAGCTGTTCGAGTCGGAGACGAAGTTCGACGCCCACTGCGGCTGGCCGAGCTTCTACGCCCCGGCGGAGGGCGCGCCGATCGAGGAGACGACGGACGACTCGCACTTCATGGTCCGGACCGAGGTCACGTGCGCGAATTGCGGCGGGCACCTGGGCCACGTCTTTGACGACGGCCCCCAGCCAACCGGCCTGCGCTACTGCATCAACAGCGCGTCAATCAAACTTGACCCGAAGTAAGAGTTAGGTCGGGGTTTTTTGTCCTTCCCGTTCGGTGGGAGGTTGCTCCTCCCCATTCATGGGGAGGTGGCCTGAAAGGCCGGAGGGGCTCGTGGATCTAGAAGGGCGCCGCCCAAACCCGAGCTTCTCCCGCTCCTCGAGTTCGTAGCGAATCGAATCCATTACGTCTACAACCTCGTCATCGATTAAACAGACGGGGAACCGGATCACTTTGTACCCTTCGGCTTCCAGCCAGGCTTGCCGCCGGATGTCATAAGCCGCCCACTCATCGCTGTGGCTCGGGCCATCAATCTCGATCACGAGCTTCGCTGCGGGGCAATAGAAGTCGACGTAATACGGACCGATTGGCTGCTGGCGCCGGAATTTCCATCCGTCCAGCTTTCGACCTCTTAGGCGGATCCACACGCGCAGCTCGGTTCCGCTCATCGAGGTCCGCAGTCGTCGCGAATCGGTAGTCCGGAGCGAACGCATTCGCGAACCATGGCGCGCCGCTGGTTGCACTCCAACTCAGGCTGTTAAGGGTTTGCTTCAGCCCCTCCGGCGCTGCGCGCCACCTCCCCATGAATGGGGAGGACAAATGATTCAGACCCGGTTGGAAGAGCGGCTACAAAAGGAAGCCGACCTCTCCTGGGCGGAGTTCGAGCTCCTCATGCGACTCCGCGTCTCCGCCGCCCACCCGCTCCAGATGAGCGAGATCGCGGCTCAGCTGGTCGGCAGCCCTAGTGGCACGACCCGAATCGCGGACCGTCTGGTACGCGACGGCCTGATCGTCCGCGAAACGCCTCGCGAGAACCGGCGGATCGTTCGCGTTCAACTCACCGACCACGGCCGCGAGGTGCTGAGCAAGGCGGACGAGGTCATCAAGACCAACGTGCAAGAGGTCCTGGGCGACCACCTCACCGAGACCGAGGTGACCGAGCTGCGCGCTCTGCTCCGCAAGCTGCTCGAATGCAACGGGGCCTGGCAGGACGCGCGCTGCGCCCCGCTCTGATCTAGTCGACCGCCCGACGCAACAGCGCCGCGAACCAGGTCGCGACACCGGTCAGGATCAGAACCACTGGGACGTAGTCGGCAAAGTTGTGCGGGCCGAACGAGTTTGGGTCTGGGTTGGAGATTCCGATCGGGACGATGATGGCCAGGGCGGCGACGCCGAGACCAGCCACGACGCTGATCCCAATCCTGGCCCAGCTTGGTGACTGGCCGCTCAGAACCACTGCGCCCAGCGCTATCAGGAGCCCGCATGGCAGGTAGTGCAGCGCGGTCACCCAAACCTGCGTACTCAGCGGCAGGTCCGGCTGGCTGAAGGTGCCGCCGTTCCACCCCCATGCGGCGACCATCATCAGCAGCCCAAGCACCTCTAACCTGCCCGCCTGAGACCGCCTCACGATCTCCGTAGCCATTTCAAAAGCCCTCCAGCTAAAATATCTGTTAGAGAAAGTAACTTTGCTAGAAAGATACTTTGCCGAATAAGCAGTTGTCAAGGGCCATGCGCATGCAGCTCGCCATGGCGGTTCAGGACGAGCTGCGTCGTCTGACCACCGATGTCGACACGCTTGACGAGCTTGCCGCGCGGCGATTCGGCATCAACCGGACCGACATGCGCTGCGTCGACGTCCTTACCGCATCAGGACCGATGCGCCCATCGGAGCTCGCGGCCGCGGTGAAGCTGTCGACTGGCGGCCTCAGCATTGCGCTCGAACGCCTGGAGCGCGCGGGCTATATCAAGCGGCGCCAGCACCAGAACGACCGGCGAAGCGTCGTGGTCGAGGCAACGCACAAGGCGCATGCGGTCGACGAGGAGATCTTCGGCGGGATCGAGGAGCGCATGCGCCGCGTCCTCGGCGCCTACCAGGCGGCGGAGCTCGAGGTCGTCCGGCGGTTCCTCACGGAAACGCGCGCCGCGCTCAGGCTCGAGGAGCAGACCTAGCTCGGTAGTGAAGGTGGATGGCGCCGCCGGCGAAGCGGCCTTCATCAACCAGCTCGAGATCGAGGTGGACATCATCGGGTAGCGCGCGGTTGCCTCCTCCCACCACGACGGGATACACGATGAAGTGGAACACGTCGACCAGCCCGGCCCTCATCGCCTCCGCGGCGAGGTGCGGCCCGCCGACTGTCATGTCGCGACTCGCCGCGGCCTTCATCCGCCTCACCGCCTCCGGGTCGAACTCTCGCTCGATCCGCGTCCTCGCGGTGGACGCCTTCTCCAGTTTCTTCGAGTAAACGATCTTGTCGGCGCCGGCCCAGATCGCCGCGAAGTCCTGGATGACGGGCGGCTCGTCGGCCAGCTCAGGCGGCTCCTCCCAATATGTGAGCACCTCGTACATAAGGCGGCCGAGCAGGTAGGTCCCGACCGGCCGTTCGAGGTCGTTGACGAAGGCGTGCACCTCCTCGTCGGGCATGGCCCAGCCGAAGTTGCCCTCGCGGTCGGCCACGTAGCCGTCGAGCGACATGATCGGTGCATAGATCAACTTTGCGATTGGCGTGCCTCCAGCATCTTCCTCACGATCGGGCTCGGTACTTTGGGCTGCCAGGCGCGGTAGGCCTCGCGCAAAGGGACCGGCCACTCGACGTCGAGGTCGACCCGCGTCCCAAACGCCCGCGCGCCGGCCAGCACACGCAGCGCCAGCTCGAGCGTCCGCCTCTGCATCCTCCGATCCAGCGGCATGCCGAACGCGTGGCCGAACGGAAACTCGACTCCGACGATGCGAGGTGCCCGGCGCTCCTCAGCGACGGCGGGCATCATCGTGACGACCACGGTCGGGATTCCGGCCGCCTCGATCCACCGCGCCAGCACGGGCACGTTCGAGCAGCAGTCGGGTCAAGCCGGCGCGAGGATGAGCGCGTCCGCACCCTGTTCACGAACATGGGCAGCGATCTGCGGCGCGGTCGTCGAACGCCAATCCTCAAGTCTCCGGTCCTGATATCCCATCGCCGAAACGTGGTTGGCCGCCGCGCCGCCGACGACCCCTTCGCGCGCGAGATCGGCCAGCAGGTGCATCGGCAGCGCGATCTCGGGATCAGCCAGCAGGTCCTCGTCATTTATGTGCAGGTGGGCGACGGCGATGTCCTGAGGCTGCGTGGTGGCCGGGATAGACCGCCACGTCGGGTCGCCCCAATCCGGCTGCGCCTGCTCGCGATCGACGTCGAACGACGGGTGGCTCCCCTTCAAATAGATGCCGGCTGAGGTGAGCAGCGCGATGCGCGCGTACGCCAGTCGCTTCTCGAACGGCGCCCACACCGGAGCGTCCTCACCGGGGAACGCGCCGCGCCCTTCATATAAAGGACGGAAGCTTCTCGGCAGGAACCTGTAGCTGTCGACGATCACGAGAAGAGTCTGGCATTGACTGATCCCCGGATAGGTGCCATCGTCTGAGGGATCCGGTAAGGGCCCCCGAGTGGGTGATCACCAGGAGGTGACGCAATGGTCAAGTTGACCGTTCTGTACGACCAGCCAGAAGATCCAGCCGCGTTCGAGAAGTACTACAACGAGACACACATCCCGGAACACGGGCAAAAGATTCCAAACGTGATCAAGCTCGAGGCCAACAAGGCCGTGGGCGAAAACCCGCCCTTCTATCGCTCGGCCGACCTCTACTTCGAGAACATGGCGTCATTTCAGGCGGCGCTTGGACATCCCATCGGCCAGGCCGCCGTCGCCGACCTGGACAACTTCGCGAAGGGCCGCCACAAGGTCTTGATCACTGAGGTCCAGCCTGTCAAGTCGCTCGCCACCGTGAAGGCGTAGCGCCTAGAGCAGCTCGCCTTTCAGAACCGGCATCACCGAGCCGCCGACCTCTATGCGGCTCGGGATGTCGGGCGATTCGCCGTACTCGAGCTCGATGTGGACGAAGCTCTGCCGTCCCATCTTCACGCCCTGCTCGCTGACGATCGACACCTTCGGCGCGCGCTCGACCAGGCCGTACTTCACCGCGTAGCCGCCCAGCGGCCCGCTCGCGCCGCCCGTCGCCGGGTCCTCGGGAATGTCGGGTGCAAACATCCGGCTGTACAGGCGGTGAGATCCGGCCCTGGTGAAAAGAAAGAGTCCATGGGCGTGGTCGCGAAGCAGGTTCTGCAGCCGCGCCCGGTCAGAAACTGCTGAATCGACGGCGCGCTCATCACGCAGCGCGGCGAATAGAAACGGAGTGCCGGTGGTCGCGATCTGGGCGGGCGCGTCGTGGACAAAAGCCGAGTCGTCAACCCCGATCGCCGCCGCGACCTGCGCGTGAGTGAAAACTTCACCGAAGCTCATCTGTGGGTGTGTCATCCAGAACATGACCCGGCCGTTTTGCCTGACACCGCGCACTCTTACAGGACCCACGCCTTCCTCGAGGACGAACTCAAGCGCGCCATCCGGCACCAGCCCTTCGTCGGCGAGGACCCACGCGGTGCCGACGGTCGGGTGGCCCGCGAACTTCATCTCGAAAAATGGCGTGAAGATGCGCACCTTCGCCGCATGCGCGCGATTTTCGGCCGGCAGGACAAACGTGGTCTCGGAGAAGTTCATCTCACGCGCGATCCGCTGCATGTCTTCGGTCCGGAGATCACGACCGTCGAGCACCACCGCAAGCTGGTTGCCCGCAAGCGGCTTCTCGGTAAAAACATCGACGATCCGAATGGTCCTCCCCATTTATGGGGAGGTGGCCCGAAGGGCCGGAGGGGCTGGTGAAATCAAGCAGGTGGTTGTTCCATGTGCCAGGAGCTTCCCGGTACTGACCGCGGTCAGCTTTCCCTCCGCCGTGGCGATGGTGCCCCCGCGGTGGATCACAGTCCCCTCGGCCCGCACGCGACCCGTGTCCAGCGTGATCGGCCGCACGAAGTTGATCTTCGCCTCCAGCGTCGTATAGCGCTCGCCCACCGCGAGCGTGGTGTGGACGGCGACGCTCATGCACGAGTCGAGAAGGGTCATGGCGTAACCGCCGTGCACAACCCCGATCGGGTTGTACAGATACTCCCCGGGCTCGCCCTCGAACACGGCCCGACCTTCATCAAAAGAGACCCCCGTGAACCCCATCGTCTGCGCGATGGGTGGCGCAGGCAGCCGGCCGGCGGCCAGCTCCCGCAGCAGCTCGAGCCCGGTCCGCCCGGGGGCGGCCCGCATGACCTCGAACGGGTCTTCCCACGTGATCGTGCGCGAGCGCTTCTTCTGCGTTTCCATCCTCAACCTGAAAAGGCCGAAACGACGGCCAAAATTCCGAGCACCGCGATCGCCAGGCCGCTGAACGTGCTGATCCCGCGCACCACGCCCGGTGTCAGGCGCGCCCGCAGCAGCGACGCCGCAACCACAAGGATGCCCCACCACGCGGCCGAGCCGAGCAGCACGCCGGCCACGACAGAGGCCGGACGAATCAGCGATCCGCCGGTGCCAAAACCAAGCGTCGCGGCCAGAGCCGCAAAGGACACGATGGTCGTCGGGTTGGTGATGGTCAACCCAAGCGTCGACGCGTAGGCCCACGCCAGGCCGCGCCCGCTGATAGCCGCCACAGGTTCGGCAGAACGCACCCGCTCGATGAGAATGCGCAGGCCCAGCGCGATGAGCACCGCCCCGCCCACCAGCGCGAGAGGCCGCCGGCCGGCGACGAAAGCAGTCGTCAGCGCCGCAACGCCGAAGGTCGCGATGGCCGCGTAGAAACCGTCGGCAGTGGCGACTCCCAAGCCCGAGAAGAGGCCGGCCAGCCGGCCCTGGACCAGCGTGCGCCTAACGCACAGAAAGAAGATCGGCCCGGGCGAGGCGGCGATGGCGAAGCCCAGGGCGAATCCCCTGAGCAGCAGGCTGAACACCGCATCCCCTCATGGCGACGCCAATTCTATTTGGGTGGAGGTGGACAGGACAGTCCGCGGCCTCCACCCAGGCGAGTTCGGCCTTTCCGGTTCCTAGGAAGGCGAGATGCCGAGCCCGACGAGCGCGTTGACCGCGTCACCCGCGGTCGCATAGACGGTCGAGCGCATGCCCGTGTCGCCAAACGCTCCGCCGGGTGCCACGAGGTCGCCCTCGTAGAAGCGGTCGTTCGGCGGCGAGACGCCCATGATGTCGTTGATCAGCACCCGGTGCTCGCATTCGATGCCGCAGATCTGCGCCGCGGCCTCGGCGACGAGCACATCGCCATTGGTTGCGCCCTGCTTCACCGCTCCGAGATAGGCGCCGATGAAGATGGACTCGAGCGCCGCACCCATCGCGAGCATCGAGCCTTTGCTGCCGAACGTCTCGGCGGGGAACTTGAACGTGTGAAAGGGAAAGTCGGGCAGCCCCAGGCTGCGCAACGTCGCCAGGTGTGAGGTCTCCTGGTTGAACGCCGCCTGGAAGTAGCCTCGGTGCGAGCTGTTGAGCAGCGTGTTGGTGGCCGCGTCGCCGCTCGCGGAATACAGCGAGCCTGACCCGATCGCGTTGCCGTAGAAGGCGATCCCGATTCGCTCGGCGCCGACAGCCGCGGTCACGAAATCGGTCGCGCTGTCCGCGAACACGTTCGTCACCTTGCCGAGTCCTATCGCGCCGGCGGCAGCTGCGCCGCCGGCAAGCGCAAGCTTCTGCATGAAGCCTCGGCGGGTCGCGACGGGTTTGAAGAAGTCGACCTTCTTCAGGATCTGTTCCAAATCGGACATGGTTTCCTCCCTTCGCGGACCAGGAAAGGGTTCGAAATGCCGGCCCGCGTCGTGAACTGATACGCAATCCGCCGTCGACCGGATCATCGGGTATCCTCAACGGGCCCCCATGGAAATCATCCGTAACGTCGCGCGCCACAAGCTGCGCAGCTTTCTGACCATCTCGGGCATCCTCATCGGGGTGCTCGCCCTGACGACGATGGGCGCGCTCGCCGAGAACTTCAATGCGCTGATCGACGGCGGCGTGAAGTACTTCGGCGGCAGCATCCAGGTGGGTCCGCCCGACGGCCAGTCGGCCGCCCTCCTTTCCACGAGCAAGATCGACGAGATCAAACAGGTGCCGGGCGTGGCCGCGGCATTCCCCAGCTACGGTTTTGCAGCCAAGCCAGGGCAGGTCACGACAGTCAGCTTCGGCATACCGGACGAGATCATCGCCGGCGACCCGACGGAGAACGCGTGGAGCGCCCTCCCGACGACCTACGCGCAGGGCCACGCCATCGACGCCGACTCGCAGGGTGAAGTCGTCCTCGGCTCGACCATCGACAAGGAGTTCAACAAGAAGATCGGCGACACAATCGACCTGCCGGTCAGGCCAACCGACGCCAAGCCCGACTTCGTCAACCACCCCTTCAAGGTGATAGGGATCCTCAATCCCACCCGCACCGCACCCGACACATTTGCCTATATCGGCATCTCTGACGGCCAGATGCTGCTGAAGGACAGCCTGCCCGCGGCGATCCGCGACCAGATCGACGTCACCCAGATCACCGAGTCGATCAACGTCTACGCCAAAGCGGGCACGTCGATCAGCCAGCTGGACAAGATCGCCGACCAGATCAACGCCCAGGTCACCGGGGTCAAGGCGATCCGACCCAGCACGCTGGTCAACAGCTTCAAGTCCGGCGGTGCGATCTTCACCGCGATCACGACTGCGGCCGCGCTGCTGGCGCTGATCATCGGCGGCCTGTCGGTGGTGAACACGATGTTCATGGCGGTGGCCGAGCGCGTGCGCGAGATCGGCTTGAAGAAGGCGGTCGGCGCGACGACGATCGACGTGATGGGCGAGTTCCTGCTCGAGGCAACGCTCATAGGACTCATCGGAGGCTTGCTGGGCTACGGCATCGGGGCGGCGATCACGATCATCGTCAATGCAACCACGCCCGCGGGGCAATCGACCCTGTTCCTCATCACGCCCAACCTGACCATCCTCGCGATCGGGTTCGCCACCGCGCTCGGCGCGGTCGCCGGAGTCCTGCCGGCGTGGCGCGCGGCGCGAATGGATCCGGTGATCGCGCTGAGGACGGACTGATGGCGAACGTGCGCCTGGTCGAGCTGACCAAGAACTACAAGCGCGGCTCAGAGATCATCCACGCGGTCGACGGCGTCACGCTCGACATAGATAAAGGTGAGTTCGTCGCGGTGGTCGGACGGTCCGGCAGCGGCAAGACGACGATGCTCGACCTGCTGGGCCTGCTGCTCAAGCCGACCGCCGGCAGTCTGTTCATCGACGACGTCGACACCGCCAGGCTCAACGACCGCGACCGCGCGCACATGCGGGCCCGACGCGTCGGTTTCGTGTTCCAGGAGTACAACCTGCTCTCCGGCCTGAACGTGCTCGAGAACGTCATGCTGCCGCTGCGCTACGTGAAGGACGGCAAGGCGGGCAGGCAGCGCGCGCTCGAGCTCATCGAACGCGTCGGCCTCACCGACCGCATCAAGCACCGGCCCACCGAGCTGTCCGGCGGCCAGATGCAGCGCGTCGCCATCGCACGCTCGATGGTCAACAGCCCGTCGCTCATCCTGCTCGACGAGCCGACCGGCGCGGTGGACACCGAGACGGCGCAGCAGCTGGTCGACCTGCTGAAGCGGCTGAACAGCGAGGACCAGGTCACCATCGTGCTGGTCACGCACGACCTCGACATCGCCTCCCAGGCCCGGCGGGAGATCAGGTTGAAGGACGGCAAGGTCCTGTCCGACGAAAAAGTCGGAGATAGGGTTCCGGTAGCTTAAGAAGCCTGAAGATCGGACTCGGGCTTCCCAACGCGGACAAGAGCCTCCACGACGGCCGGCTGCTGGTCGAGATCGCACGCCGTGCGGACGCGCTCGGCTTTTCGACCCTGGGCACGATCGGGCGCATCTCCTATCCCAACTTCGAGGAGCTCGTGACCCTGGGCGCGGCCGCCGGGGCGACCGAGCGCATCGGCCTGATGACCGACATCCTGCTCGCTACGGTGCGCGAGCCGGTCCTGCTGGCCAAGCAGGCGGCGACGCTGGACCAGGTCTCGGGCGGCCGGTTCGTGCTGGGCGTCGGGGTGGGCGGGCGGCCGGACGACTTCACCGTGACCGGGTTCAACCTCCACGACCGCGGCAAGCGCATGGACGCGGCGCTCGACCTCATGCACAAGGCCTGGCGGGGCGAGCCGCTGCCAGGCAGCACGCAGGCGGTGACCCCGCGACCGGTGAACGGCCACTCGGTGCCGGTCATCCTCGGCGGCCACACCGAGAAGGCGATGGCGCGGATCGGCAAGTACGGGATCGGCTACACGCTGGGCGGCGGGACGCCCGAGCAGCTGCGCGGGGCGATCGAACGCATCACCTCGATCTGGAACGGGGCCGGCAGGCCGGGCAAGCCGGAGTTCCGGGCGCTGGGCTACTTCGCCTTGGGCGACGAGGTGGCGGGCGAGGCCGAAAGCAACCTGAAGGACTACTACGGCGACTTCGGGCCGAGGGTCTGGGCGGGCGCCGTCAAGACGGCGGAGGAGGCGTGGCAGAGGGTCAGCGGGTTCGAGCAGGTGGGCTGCGACGAGCTGATCATGTTCATGGCCGCCCCGGCGGTCGAGCAGGCAGAGCGCCTGGCGGCAGCGGTTCTCTAAGGAAGACGGCTTCACCTCCCCGCTTGCCGGGGAGGTCGGCGGCGAAGCCGCCGGGTGGGAGGTGGCGCTGGAAGGGCTGAACCGATACCCCCGCCGACTATCCTTCGTTAACCAACCATGGGTCGCCGCCTGTTCACCCTCCTTGGCGTCTTCGCCGGCCTGATCATCGCCGCCGTCGTGGCGGCGGGCGCCTACACGGCGTTGAAGACCCCGCTGCAGGCGAGCCCGAACAGCGACC
>Ga0209805_1000441_pt1 | contig 25382 bp, 28 predicted proteins | sample GraSoiAngelo_148_FD_185905 | JGI IMG/M metagenome (GOLD analysis project Ga0209805, IMG submission 185905) | Grasslands soil microbial communities from the Angelo Coastal Reserve, California, USA - 14_1009_09_20cm (SPAdes) (version 2) | ecosystem: Environmental > Terrestrial > Soil > Grasslands ...
CCGTTGGTATCCACCAGCTGCATCTCCTCGCTGCTCCGCAGCCCGGGATTCCCGGCATTGGTGGTGCCGGCATCGAAAGTGACCTGGGACAGCCTGGGGAGCGGTCCGATGGTGACCGCGCCGCTGCTGTCGAGCACGACCGGGGTTTCTTCGATCCACTCCGCCGTGGCGTACGTCGAGGAGTACGGCACCGTGGTCGACCAGCTCTGCCCGGTGCTGACGTTGTTGATGGTGATCGACCAGACTTGCGGCGTCGTCTCGGCGATGTTCACGGTGACGGTGTTGCCGGCGGTGACGGCAAGATTGACGGACACGCTCGGCGCCGGGATGATCTCCCACCAGGCGGAGTAGGTGGCCTGGCCATTGCTGCCGACGTCCTGGCTCGTTCCAGCCTGGATCAACGTCGTGTCGGTCACCATGCAGCTGGCATCGACGCAGCCGCCTCCGATGCCGACCCAGGTGGCCGAGTACTCGTTTTCACCGGGTTTGTGAGCCGACGCAGTCGGCACCACCCAGGTCCCGGAGATCTGGTGAAAGCTCCGGCCACCCTGCTCCAGGGTGCCCTGGTTGTAGCCTGACCAGTTGTTCGATTGGTTGGCGCCGACGACGACGACGGGGCGGTGATAGAGCGCGGCCGCGCTGGCAGGGCTCGCGGCGGGACTTCCCAGAAACAACGCGGTTGTCACCGAGATTGCCGCGGTAACCAGTCTCGAGAGGGATTTCATGCAGGCCTCCTTCCCGTTCTAGTTCGTAAGGTGATTCCACTATACGGATGTTTCGTTATGGCGAGCCAGTAACTAAATGGGGATCGACGGCTTCGTGACGGCGAGCGAGATTTTCGGCTGTGCCGCGTCTCTCAGACCAGCGAGCTGGACCGGAGATGCGTCACGACGGGCGCCTGACTCGACCAGGGAAAGTTCACCCAATGGCCGGTTCGTTTCCAGACGTATTCACATTTGACCAGCGAGCGGGGCTTCTCGTAGAGCACGGCGCAGCGCACGTCGGCGACGTGCTCGGCGCAAAAGTCTTTGACCAGCTTCAAGGTCCCGCCGGTATCGGCGACATCGTCGACGACCAGGACGCGGGCTCCGGCGATGTCGACGGCGCTAAGGAGGGGCGGCAACATCACCGGGAAATCCAGTCGCTCGTCGACGCCGGTATAGAACTCGATGCTCATCATGAAGAGGTTCTTGACGTCGAGCGCGTAGGCCATCGCGCCGGCGGGAAGCAGGCCGCCCCGCGCGATGCCGAGAATGATCCCCGGCCGGTAGCCACTGCCGGCGACCAGCATGGCGAGCTCGCGGCTCGCGTCCCCGAAGGCTGACCAGGTCAGGACTTCGACCTCAGGCTCTGGCGGTGCCACGACGTCTAGGGTACCGGGTACTCGTCGTCTAGAGCAGAGGCTGGCGGTTCAACGTGCTGCTCAGGCGAATCGTGACCGGGTGCCGAAGCGATTGCGCGGCGTGGCAGGCACGTTCCGCATGCGAGACCAGCTTTCTCACCGCATCGCTCGGCGCACTGCTGACGAGGGCGAGTTCGATGCTGACCTCTTCGAAGTGAGCCGGGGCATCATCGACGTCATACTTTTCGGTATTCCGGAAAGTCGCCCGTACGTCGGCGGTGGCATCCTCGACGGGAACCTCGTAGAGCGGCGCGAACCGCGCCACCTGGGTCAGCAGTCAAAAGGCGGTGCCCATCATGACGTACTGGAGGGGTGACGGCCCTTTCTCGGTGCCGCCACGAGCCAACGGTTCATCGGACTCGACGACGAACTTTCCCATCTGGCCCTCGAGATGAACATCGTCCAGAATCCTGGCTACCGCCCGCGTCGTGGTCCGCCGTTGGTCGGGTGGCGTGGCACTCATCTCCCGACGCATGCGAACGATCTCGTCCATCTGCTTGCGTAGGTTTACCCGACTCCGAGCCGGCTTTGAATCACTCATCACGGCGAAGACTACATCGCTGCGCCCCTCTAACCTTGGGGGGAGCAAACCAGGAGCCGAGAAAGCCCGGAGGACCGCAATGAGGAAACTGATCTACTCGATGATGGTGTCGCTCGACGGCTTCATCGAGACACCTGACCGAAAGATCGATTGGGTCATCATCGATGAGGAGCTACACAGATTCGCCAACGAACAGGCGCGTGATGAGGGCGCCTTCCTGTACGGACGGCGACTATACGAACTCATGGCCGACTTCTGGCCGACGGCGGATGCGAATCCGTCGGCCCCCAGCTACGAGGTCGAGTTCGCCCGGATCTGGAAGGAGAAACCGAAGATCGTCGTCTCCACGACCCTTGACAAGGTCGAATGGAATAGTCGCCTGGTAAGGAGCAATATCGGCGATGAGGTCGCCCGGCTGAAAGCGCAACCCGGCAAGGATCTCTCCGTGGGTGGCGCCACCCTGGCCGCGGCCCTCATACGATTGGGCCTGGTGGACGAGTTCTGCCCGATCGTTCAGCCGGTCGTGCTGGGAGGGGGCACGCCATTCTTTCCGCCGCTGGACCATGCGATCAATCTGCGGCTGCTCGAAACGCGGAGGTTCGAGTCCGGCGTCGTCTACCTCCGCTACGAGCGCGTGGCGCGCTGAAGCGACCGTTCGCAGCGACATCAGGTGCCGCTGAGAATGTGCACGACCGGCGCGAAGTCGCGATGGTCCTCGCCAAGGAAGATGGCGACATTAGTGACCCTGACGCTCGACGCTATCGCTCACCCGACAATCTCTCGGTCGGGATCTTCGCCGTTGTGGTGGGTCGGTACCGTACGTTTACAGCCGACGTGGGGTCGCCTTCGCAGTCCAGGTTGAGGCGGATCGGCTTACTGCCGGGGTTGTCGTACAGCCTGATGCCCTCGCCGAGCAGGATCGGTGCGATGTGTAGGTCGATCTCGTCGAGCAGGCCCAGTTCGAGAAGCTGACGGCCGATGGTGGGCGAGAACACTTCGAGGTTCTTGCCGCCGGCCGCCTCCAGCCCGATCCGCACCGCCTCGGCCGGGCCACAGTTCAGGAACGTGACTCCGTCGGCAGGCTTCGCGTCCTCCGGGTGGTGGGTAAGCACGAAGATCGGTCCGTCCCAGGCGCCGCCGTACGGGCGGCTGTCACCCGCGACGTCCCAACCGTCTCGGCCCCCCAACACCGCCCCCGTGGTCTCGACGTACTCGTCGACCAGGCCCGGACGGAATGAGAAGATGCTGGCGGAGGGAGAGGGATTCGAACCCCCGAAGGCTTGCACCTTAGTGGTTTTCAAGGCCACTTTCAACCCGTCCGTCACCGTTCGCGGACGTTCGCCAACGTCCGCGCCGTATTTCAGGCTGGCCCGTTTCGTCCGCCGACGTTCGCCAACGTTCGCCATAGTTCGCCGAGGTTGCCGTCACAGTTGCCGTCAAATCGTGCGGCTCGACCGCCGCTAAGCGAAACAAATGATCGCGGCGCTCGTCGACGCTTATCGTCGCGTCGTCAGTCATCGTCCATAGGCTGAAGGGGACTCTTCCTCCAAGACCAGGCCAGCCGGTCCCCTCGGACGATGCCGACCTCGTTGGTGATGCCACGCGCGAGTCACAGGAGAACTCCGGTGTCCGCCCCTTCGGTGGCGCCCCGGGCACGTTCAAGCCCAACGAGAACGCGACGCACGAGTCCGGTGAGAGCGCCGCGCGCGAGGCCCAGGAGGGCACCGGCACGGCGCCGATCCAGCCGTCCACATCGCCGAGCCTCCAGTAAGAGACGACCAGAACGAGATCGGACGACGAGGAGGCGGCCCTGAGGCCGCCTCCTTAGAAACCTCCGATCAGCAGTGGGTCATCATGAAAAAGTGGACGCCACCACTGGCGTCGGTGTTGAAATGGAACTCGAGATGCAGAGAAATGCGTGAACCGTCGCCGCTCGATCCAACGAAGTTGATAGTCGCGTGGTGGACCTGGTTTTGATTATTGACTGAATCGCCGAACCACTGCGCAAAGTGGCCCGTATACATCACTCCTGTGCCGTCGGCCACAAAGACGAAAGTCCCCTCGATAGTGCCCGTGGCCCATGCATCACCAGCCTTGTTGATGGTGAGGTGAAACACGCCGTTCGCGACGGTGGTGGTGAGCAGACCGCCCGGCACCACGCTGCCATCCGGGCAAACGTTGGGGGACACCGGGCCCGTCATGGTCTGATTTTGCATATGCACGGTGCACGTCGCCGACCCATTCCCGTTTGACACCGGGTTGCAAGGCGGCGGCGGCGGCGGTGGCGGCGCAGCCCCTGCTGGTATGGCAAGGACGGCAAACAGGCCGAACAGCGATCCGAATGCTAGAAGCGCAACGAGCTTTCGCATCTCACCCCTCCTGGAGATCCCTTCTGATAGCGACGCTGCTACCGTAGTCCACTGTCAGGCCAAAGGCAAGCTCGGCCTGTACGGAGCGTAAAACCTGGAAGGGTGGGGAGGAGGGCCGGGGTCGGGTATCTACCTCCCCCCTTGCGGGGAAATTTCCCTTTCGTTGGCGCCTCCGCCTGCCCCTGCCGGACGCTTGTTCGGCAAGACGCAGGTTAAGGGGCCCCCGCCGAGAGACGGACTTTTGCCACCCTACAGGCCGTTCGTCGCGCATGCTCAGCGTTTCTTGATCGAGGCCAAAAAACCTCTCTGAGTGTGAAGGCCCTCCGCTGTCGCCGACTCATCGGCAGCACGCCGCGACCTGCCGAGCGGCGGGACGATATCAAGTCGCAGGCTTTGATCAGGCAGAGGACACCTGTATCGCGCGGTTGCCGTCACGGTTGCCGTCAGCACATCGGTTTGGAGCGCATCCGGTGTGGCGAAATTAGGAGGGAAGGCTATCTGATTCGCATTCAGAACATGGCGGAGGGAGAGGGATTCGAACCCCCGAAGGCTTGCACCTTAGTGGTTTTCAAGACCACCGCCATCGACCACTCGGCCATCCCTCCGGCGATCATCAATGATACGGGCGCAGTTACGCGGCCAGACTACGCCTCGAAGCGGGAGCAGGCATCGGTCGTTGTAGCCAGACGACACCCGGCAAGCCGATGAGCTCTGCCACGGTCGGGGCCAGCCCCAGGTGAACGGAGAAGCCGGACTTGAGGATCTCGAGGATGCGGGCACCCAGCTCGGCTTGCGGCGATGCGAACGGCGTCCACATACCTTTGGCGTTGGGCTCCATGCTCGCTTTGAACTGCAGCTGGATGATGCCACGGCTAACCAGATGGACCGCGTGCTTGTGAAAGAACGGCGAGGGAACGAGAAACACCGGATCCGTGTAGCCCATCGCCTTGATGTCGAAATGAGCCAGAAAATAGTACAGGTGCTCATCGCTAACCAGCGGGGCCTTCACCCTAAAATTGATTTGGAGCACTCGCGATCGGCCGTGGAGGCGCAGCTGTTTTGTGGTCTTGACCTGCACCGCGAGGCTCTCTCGGAAGTGCCGCCGAATATGGATTTCGAAGTCGCGGCGATCATCGTCCGCAAGGGCTCGAGTTGGGACGAGCCGCCCGTTCGAGGTGAGAATGGCGATCTTGGCGAACTCGGCCTCGGTGATGACACCCTGCTGCGTGTTGGTAATGGCCACCTTCCATCAAAACCCGACGCCGGTCGAATCCTTGCCGCTAGCTCGCGCGGGCGGCATCGGCCGCTGCCCAGAGTCGAAGGACCGTCCAGGTCGGAGTAGGCCCGCTTAGCGAATCAGATCGAGCCCGCCCATGTAAGTGCGCAGCGCCGTGGGGACTCGGATGGTGCCGTCCTCCTGCTGATAATTTTCGAGGATCGCGACGACGGTCCGCGGCAAGGCGAGCCCCGAGCCGTTCAGGGTGTGGACGAAGTCGACCTTCCCGTCTTTGCGCCGGTAGCGGATATTGGCGCGGCGCGCCTGGAAATCGTTGTAGTTCGAGCACGACGAGACTTCGAGGAATCGATTCTCGCCTGGAGACCAGGCCTCGAGGTCATACGTCTTGGACTGGCCAAATCCCATGTCGCCGGTGCAGAGCAGGATCACGCGGTACGGAATCTCGAGGCGCTGGAGCACATCTTCGGCATCCTTCACCAGCAGCTCGAGCTCATCACTCGATCGCTCAGGTTCCACGAACTTGACGAGCTCGACCTTGTTGAACTGATGCAATCGGATATAGCCGCGGGTGTCCTTCCCGGCGGCCCCAGCCTCGCTCCGAAAATTCGTCGACCAGGCCACGTGCTTGATCGGGAGCGCGGCAGCGGTGAGGATTTCCTCGCGGTACATGTTCGTCACCGGGACCTCCGCGGTCGGGACCAGGAAGAGATCCTTCTTCTCGATCCGGAACGCATCGTCCTCGAACTTGGGGAGCTGACCGGTTCCGGTCATCGCCGCGCGGTTCAGGAGGAAGGGTGGAAAGACCTCGATGTAGTCGTGCTCGCGAAGGTGCAGATCGATCATGAAATTCAGCAAGGCGCGCTCCAGCCTGGCGCCAGCACCCCTCAAGAAATAGAAACGCGATGTGGCAACCTTGACGCCGCGCTCGAAATCGAAGAGGCCGAGCCGCTCACCCAGTTCGTAATGTGATCTTGGCGTGAAGCCGAGCTTCCGGCCGAGGCCCCACTGCCGGATGGTCGGGTTCGCCGACGCGTCTTTGCCCTCGGGCACCGAAGGGTCGGGTGGGTTTGGCACCTCGAGGAGCAACGCACTGAGTCGAGCATCGATCGGCGCCAGTTGCTGTTCGAGAGCCTTGACCTCATCCTTCAGCCCACGGAGCGCATCGATGGCTGCCTGGTCGCGCGCCTTCGCCATCGCTGCCGACCGCCGGTTTTGCTCCGCCTTGAGGTGCTCGAGCTGAGTCAGGGTTTCCCGCCGTTGCGTGTCGAGGCGCAGGATCTCCTCGACCGGCGCCGCTTCTCCCTTCTTGCGAGCCCCATCACGCACCAGGTCCGGATGTTCCCGGATGAAGCTAAGGTTCAGCATGGCGGGCGCGTAGATGCGGGAAGAGGATGACATCCCTGATGGAGGGCTGGTCGGTCAGGATGGCCGCGAGCCGGTCGACGCCCATGCCCATGCCTCCGGTCGGCGGGAAACCGTACTCGAGCGCGGTGAGAAAGTCTTCGTCCATCGGATGGGTCTCGTCGTCACCAGCAGCGCGGGCCCGCGCCTGGTCTTCGAAGCGAGCTCGTTGATCGTCCGGGTCGTTCAACTCCGAGAAGGCATTGGCGATCTCCTCGCCGGCGATGAACAGCTCGAAGCGATCGGTCAGCCGTGGATCGCTGGATCGTCGCCGGGCCAGCGGCGAGACTTCAACCGGGTGGCCCAGCACAAAGGTGGGCTGCACGAGCGTGTCCTGGACCAGCTCCTCGAACAGCTCGGCGATGAGCCCGCCCCAGCCGAGCCCGGGCTTGGGCTCGATGCCGTGTTTCTTGATGAGCCCCTCCAGGATTGGAACATCGGCCTTGAGCAGGTCCTGGCCGACGACCTCGCTGACCGCCTCGACCATCTCGAGTCGCACGAACGGTCGGGTGAACCGGATCTCCTGGCCCTGGTACTGAATGGTCGGGGTACCCTTGACGCGCTCGACGAGGTGAATGACCAGCGACTCGGTGAGCTCCATCATCCCCTCCACGTCGGTATAGGCCTGGTACAGCTCGAGCATCGTGTACTCCGGGCTGTGCCACTGGTCCATTCCTTCGTTGCGAAAGATCCGCCCGATCTCGTAGACACGGTCGAAACCACCGATGATCAATCGCTTGAGGTAAAGCTCCAGCGCGATCCGCAGGTACAGGTCCATGTCGAGCGCGTTGTGGTGCGTTCGAAACGGCCGCGCCGCCGCCCCGCCGGCCAGCGCTTGCAGCACCGGGGTCTCCACCTCGTTAAAGCCGCGTCCCCGAAGGAAGGTCCGGGTCTCCTCCACCAGCCGGCTGCGCGCGAGGAAGACATCCATTACCTCCGGATTCGCGATCAGGTCCAGGTATCGCTGCCGGTAACGGAGTTCCTTGTCCTTGAGCCCGTGATATTTCTCCGGCAGGGGGCGGAGCGCCTTCGCCAACAGGACGAAGTCGTCGATCTCGCAGGTGATCTCACCACGCTTGGTCCGAAACAGGGTGCCGTGGACGCCGATGACGTCGCCGAGATCCAGGTCCGTGAAACGCCGATATGGCTCGGCGCCCAGCTTGTCGACCTTGGCCAGCACCTGGATCCGTCCGCTGAAATCCTGCAGGTGAGCAAACGTCGCCTTGCCCATGACCCGAATCGCGACCAGGCGGCCGGCTACGGCAACCGGGTCGGTGCGAGCCTCGGCTCCGCCAGACGTTTCCGCCTGCTCGAAGAGCGCGACCGCCTCGGCGGCGCTATGCGTGCGATCGAAGCGGCTCTGATAGGGCTCGATCCCCTGTGAGCGGAGCGCCTGCAGCTTGTGACGTCGCTGCAGCTCCTGATCGGTCCGCTCGGCTTCCATGCCGCGAAAGTCTAAAGGGTGGGCGGCGGCCGGCTAGAGAATGTCGAAAACTCGCGCCTGCATGGGGCGATCCGGCCGGAGTGGATTGTCCTCGGCCCGCAGCCTGCCGGTGATCGCATCGATCGCGCGCCGACTGCCCCCGATGCTTCCCATGATGCCGTGCCCGCTGTAGCCGGTGTTCACGGCCAGCCCCGGCACGGGTGTCGGTCCCAGCAGTGGTCGCCGGTCCGGGGTATAGGTGTACTGCCCCGCCTGCAGCCACCATTGCAGCCGCGACGACCGCCAGACATCCTTCCAGAAGGGAACGATTCGCGCCAGGGCGTGGTCACTCCGCGGGTCGAGCAGGCCGAAGGCGAACGCCGAGGATGTCGGAACGTCCTCGAGTGGAGGCTCAGCCGGCGCCGGGGCGGTCCACAGGGCGTGCGCGCCCCCGCCGGCCGGGCGCCAGTGCGCCCCGGTCTCGAACTCGATAGTCATCGGCGCGCCGGCCGGCACCTGCGGGAGGTCGGGGATGATCAACTTGTGCCGCCGCACCGTGGCCAGCGGCAAGTCAAGGCCGGCGAGCTTCGCCACCGGACCCGACAGCGGGCCAGCGGCAATCAGGACCCACTCGGCCTGCACCGGAGCGGTGGTGGTGGTCACACCCCGCACTCGGTCGCCATCCATGATGAAGCCGGTCACCGACACGCCGGTGTCGAAGCGGGCGCCGCTCGCTCGCGCCAGTTCGAGGGCCAGGCGGCGTGGCTCCAGCCAGCCGTCAGCCTGGCGAAAGCGGGCGTTGACGATATCGGCCGCCAGGTAGGGAAAGCGCTCCCGCGCCTCATCTCCGCTCAATAGCTCGACATCGGTCAGCCCCCACTGGCGCTGGGCCGCCACCAGCTTGGCCTGCATCCGAGCGCCCTCGTCCGTTCGGGCGACGAAGAGGTAACCCTGGTGGTACAGGCCGATGTCCGCGTGCTGCTGAAGCTCGTCGAAGAAGGCGATGCTTTCCCGGACCAGTTCGACTTCTTCGGCATTGTCGAACTGCAACCGAAAGGCGCCGGTTGCCACCGGGGTTGTGAGTGTCGCCAGCGCCGGGCGCTTCTCGAGAACGATCGTCCGAAGCCCGGCGCGCTCCGCAAACAGCGCGGTCGCACAGCCGATGATCCCCCCACCGATGACGACGAGGTCGGCGGTGTCGGCCGCCTAGCGGACCTCGACGATCAGCATCTTGGTGGACCCACCCGGAGTCAGCACCGAAACGTCGTCACCGACGCGCTTCCCCAGCAGGGCCTTGCCAACCGGCGACTCGAGCGAGATTCGGCCCTTGCTGGGTTCCGCCTCCGCCGAGCCGACGATCGTGAACGCCTCGTCACCGTAATCGTCGTGGACCTTGACGGTCGAGCCAACCTCGACGATACCCTTGACGTGCTTCCCCTCGATGATGCTGGCGTTGCGGATCAGCTTTTCCAGCAAGAGGATGCGGCCCTCGACGAACCCCTGCTCATTCTTGGCATCGTCGTATTCGGCGTTCTCGTTGATATCGCCGAATTCCTTCGCCTGCCGAATGCGCTCGGCAACCTCGGGCCGACGCTTGTTCCGGAGCACCTCGAGCTCCGCCTGCAGGCGGTTCAGGCCTTCCTGCGTGATGTAGACAACCTTGTCGTTTTCCATGGATCTCCCTTGCTCGAGCCGCATCCGGCTCCGTAGAGCCGCCGTATTATACGAGATTCTTGGAACCGGTTTGCTAGCGCGAAATCTCGATCGCCAGAGGTGGCAGGTTCTCGCGCACCCGAGCGCCGGCGCCCATCGGCAGCACGACCAGGAAAAGACCGTGGACGGTATAGGTCCCCGGTGCGAGCTTGTCTGACGTGGGCCAGTCGGCGGTGAAATGCGCGGTCTCTCCGGCTGCGAGGACCTTGTGGCCGAATGCCATGCACATGATCGGGGGAACCGGCTGCTCCCAGACCTGTTGGTGGCGGCTGTCCTCAGCCCAGATATGGAGGGTCTGGACACATCCAATCTCGTAGTCGATCGGGCCCGTTACCGTCAGGGTGAGATGGACGGTCTCGCCGGCGGCCAGACGAGCCGGCGACGCCTGCGCCTGGAAGGGTCCGTTGGTGCCAGATACACTGCCGCCCCCGCCTGGGCCGGCGGCATGGGCGCCACAGCCGGCCAGCGCGATGGCCAGCAGCAGCAGCCAGCTTCGCTTCACGTCGGTATGACGGCCCGGGCGGGGAAAAGTTCCTGCGCCGGCGGTCCCATATCAGGACCGGGACGGCCCTACTCGGCGAGCCTGCGGCCCCTGGCAGGATCCTTTACGTAGTCGGTCAGGCCGAGGACGTTGCCCCATGGATCGGCCAGCTCGACGGCCCAGCCGGTAAGGATCTCCATCGGCTCGCCCAGGATGCGGGCCCCTTTGGCTCGAAGGTCCGCCGCGGCCGCCCGCGCATCCTTGACCTCGAGCCAGATCCGCGGCGTGTCTCGCGGAGGTGACGGTGTCAGCGCCTGAAGCCGGATCATCAACCCCGGCTCCTCCCCACCCAGGCGATAGCCAACGACCCCCGCCTGGGGCACCGCGAACTTGACCGCTAAGCCGAGGGTCGACTCATAAAAGGTCCGCGCCTGCTCCAGGTCGCCAACCGCCAGCATGATGTTGTCGACGCCGAGCACCTCGAGGTTGCCCATCGTCAGGCGGCTTCGCAGGACGACGGTCCGTCGAACGCATCGTCGTCGTCCAGGCGCGCCCCCGGATCGATCGTAAGGGCGCGCTCCAGGACTTCTCTGACATCCTCAGGACGGCACACCGATTGCACAGTCGTCCGCAGTCGCGCCGCGCCTCGGAAGCCCCGCAGCCCCCAGGCGATGAACTTGCGAAGCAGCCGGGGGCCGCGCTCGGCGCCGTAATAGTCGAGGACCAGGTCGGCATGCCGTCGGATCAGCGCGATCTGCTCAGGCCACGACAGATTGGGAATCACCTCGCCGGTGGTCAGGCGAACCACTGTCTGCCGAACCAGCCACAGGTTGCCCAGGATGCCGCGGCCGAGCATCACGGCGTCGACTCCGCTCTCCCTCATGCGGCGGACGCTGTCATCTGCCGTCCGCAGGTCACCGCTGCCCGCCACCGGGATCCCTACCGCGGCCCGCACCTGTGCGATCGCCGTCCAATCCGCGGACGGATCGTACCGCTGGGCACGCGTGCGACCGTGCACAGCGAGGCCCTGGATCCCGGTTGCCTCCAGCCGGGTCGCCATCTCCAGGTAGTTCCGCGTCGCGATGTCCCAGCCGAGCCGGATCTTGACGGTGACCGGGATGGAGACCGCTCTCACGACGGCTTCGCTGACCCGGCAGGCGCGGTCGGGATCGCGCAGCAAGGACGAGCCACCCGAGGTCTTGACCACCTTCGGCACCGGGCAGCCCATGTTGATGTCGACGATGTCGGCGCCGGCCGCCTCGGCCATCCGGGCTGCCTCGGCCATCACCCCGGGATCGCCGCCCATCAGCTGGACCGAGACGGGCCGTTGATCCCAGTCGAGGTCCATCAGCCGGAGCGATTCGCGGTGTCGCCGGACGAGCGCCTCGCTGCTGATCATCTCGGTGCAGGCCATCCCGGCACCGAAGTCTCGAGCGATCTTGCGAAAGGGCGCGTCCGTGACGCCCGCCATGGGGGCGACGTAGACGGGCGAGATCAACCTGTGCGAACCGATTTTCACGGGGCTACCAGCCTATCAGTCTCCTCGACTGAAAATCGCGGCCGGGTCGCGGATCGGTGGCGTCCGGTCGGGACGAATGTGCGGAAGAGGCCCGGGAGGGGGCGGGAGTTCCTCAGACATTCATCTCGTAGATGAGCCGTAGGCCTTCCAGCGTCAAACGCTGGTCGACCAGCTCGATCACGGGTGTCTGGGCGGCGATCAGCCCGGCAAACCCACCGGTCGCGATCACCCGGGGTTGCGCCCCGAGCTCCTTGCGAATGCGGTCGACCATCCCCTCCACCTGGGCGGTGAATCCGAAGATGATGCCGGCTTGCATGCTCTCGGCGGTCGTGCGTCCAATCACGGTCACGGGCGCCTTGAGCTCGACGCGCTGCAGCCGGGCCGCCCGCTCATAGAGAGCTTCGACGGAGATGCCCATACCCGGCGCGATGGCGCCGCCGAGGTAATCGCCCTCCTTCGACACCACGTCGTAGGTGGTCCCGGTGCCGAAGTCGATGATGATCAGCGGCCCGCCATATTTCTTGAAGGCGGACATGGCCGCGACGATCCGATCGGCACCGACTTCCTTCGGATCGCGATAGTGGATCTTCAGGCCGGTCTTGATCCCCGGCCCCACAACCATGGGCTCCCGGTCGAAGTAGCGCTCGATCGCCTGGACCAGCGCGCTGTTCAAGGGCGGAACCACGCTGGCCACGACGACGGAGTCGACGGACTTCGGATCGAACCCTTCCTGCCGCATCAGTTGAACCATGAGGAGGCCGAGCTCATCCGGCATGCTGTCTCGGCGGGTGGCGAGGCGCCAGTCGTGGCGAAGCTGGTCTCCCTCGAAAAGCCCGAACGTCAGGTTCGTGTTCCCGAGGTCGATCGCCAGCAACACGTCGTCAGTCTACCCGCGCTGAATCGCCGTTTTTGGTTTCTACAATGAGAGCGCATGCTCTCAGCAAACCGGATGCTGGCCGCCGAGGAGGCGCGACAGCTCAGGCCGTTCTGGCGCGAGGGCCGGATCATCCGTTGGCCTGCGCGCGAAGGCCGCCGCCGGCTGGTGCTCGCGGAGGTGGTGCGGAGTTTTCCCCTGGGGCGGCGGCTGGCCGAGGCGGAGGTCGACACGATGCTGCGGCCGATCTGGCCGGACTATTGCCAGTTGCGGCGGGCCCTCGTCGATTACGAGTTGCTCAACCGCAAAAACGGTGTCTACTGGCGGGTTGGCTGAGGCGCGGCCGGAACCCCGGCTCAAAGAACGATATCGAAGGTCGCCTGCAGGCCGGAGCCTGACGCGCGCAGCGGTACCACCGGGCCTGCATCCGCAGGGACCGACGGGTTATTGCCAAAGTTGAGCTCGATCGAAAGACTTTGCTCCCCGGGATGCGACACCCAGAAATGAATATGGCCGGGCACGGTCGGCGGTCCCATATAGCTGCCCGGCTTGATCGTGTCCACGACGTAACGGCCGCCGGCATCGGTCTCGACAGCCCCCTGCAGATAGCAGCAGCGGATCTCTCCAGTGCCCTGCGGAGGCCCATAGGCGCCGTTGGCATTTGCCTGCCATAGCTCGATTCGGGATCCGGCCAGCGGCCGGCAGCGTTGGTCGTACACCACCCCGCTAATCTCGAGCGGTTCGCCGCGGGTGCTGGCGACCAGGTTCGGTGACGGCGTCAGCGCCATGCCGGGGCCGAGCGCGACACGGCCGGCAGCAATCGGGCCCATTCCCGGGGAATTATCGCCGCGATGCCCGGGGGTCGCCTGGCAGCGGGGCTGAGCCGTCGCGGCCGCCTTCGGAGTGGGGTGCTGGGCAGTCGGCTGCGCGCATGCCGCCAGAACGACGCCGGCCGACAGGAGCCCGGCCAGCCTTCCGGCCGGGGTGGCACGCCATCGCCAGGGTCCCATGCCGACAGTACCCCTCTACCAACGCCCGGGTTCCCGCGCCCAGACGACTCGGCGCGAGTCGGCCTCGTACTAGTAGATGTCTTCTTTGCGGGTGTCTTCGTCGACGTCCGGCACTTCGACGTCGTCCTCAGCCGACTCGACAGTGTGCATCCCGTCGAGTTCCTCGGCAGGCTCGTCGCCGTCCTCTTCGGCTTCCTCGACGTCGGCCGACCGGGTCAGCAACGACTCCTTGGCGTAGGGGCGGAACTCCTCGCGGGCCTTCTTGATCGTGAAGGAAGGCCGGCCGAAGAACTTCGGATCCTGGTAGGTCTCCCGGACGATGATCTTGATGGCGCCACCCTCGCAGGTCGCCACGGCACCGGAATAGCGGTTGCCGCCCTCCAGGAACTTGATCAGCCGCCGCCCGAGGGCGTGCTCCAGGTGGCCGAGGGACACACCGCGCGCGGTCTCGACGTTCATGGTGTCCCCGTCCACGATCAACCTCACCGGATCGCCGCCGGAAACCTTACTGCAGGGATCGCCTTCGGCGTGGACGTGCAGGGCGGTCAGGGCCGTCTTGCCGGTTTCCTCGATGAAGGCATCGACGTCGACTTTCGCCTTTGAGGCCGGGACCGGCTGGCCGCCGCGAAGGGCCTGCAGCTTGGCCAGGTTCTTGACCGCGATCGGGTTGACGGGGTTCATCTTGAGGGTGCTCTTGTAGGCCTCGATCCCGTCGTCCAGCTGGCCGAGCTCCGTGTACGCCTTTCCCAGACGGTTCAGGGTGTCCTCGTCCGGGCCAAAGCGGTCGATGATGCCGCGGTTGACCTGGACCGCCTCCGTCCATCTGTTCGCCAGGGCCAGCTCGATCGCCTCATCGACGTACTGGGCCCGCGGTTTGATACGTTCAGCGAATTCCGCCAAGGGATGCCCTCCTGAGATGCGTCGTATACCCTACGCGCGCTCCAAAACCGTTGTCAAGCCTACATCGCGGGTTGCTCGGCATCACAACGATGACGGCCGTGGATGCTTGTGGCAGCCCCCCAGACATTATTAGTAGGTATTAGAAGGCGGGCCCTCCTAGTTGCACCCAGTTGGGCAAGGTTGTATATATAGCTACGCCTTCGGGCACGGGAGTTCACGACGGCTCGACACACCTAAAACACCAGATTGGAAGGAGGACGTTGTATGAGATTGTCGAAATTGCTCGCCGGGTTAGCCCTTGCGAGCGTGGTGCTTGCCGCGTGCGGCACCACGGGAGGCGGTGGCACCGCCAATAAGGGAACTATCAAGATCGGCGTCGACCTGCCGGAGTCTGGGGCCGAGACGTCGAACGGCATCCCGACCCTCAACGGAGTCAAGTTCGCGGTCGATCAGGTGAAGTCGGTAGACGGCTTTACGTTGCAGTACTTCAACCTGGACGATGCCGTCAACGGTGTGCACGATCCGCAGAAAGGCACCCAGAACGTCCAGCAGTTCATCGACGACAAGGCCGTCCTCGGCATGATCGGGCCCTTCAATTCGAACGTGGCGCGCGCCGAGATCAAGGTCACCAATCAGGCGCACCTCGTTCAGATCAGCCCTGCCAACACGAACCAGTGCCTGACCAAGGACATCTACATCCCGCAATCACTGAGCGGCGTGCCCGACGTCGACTGCAAGGCTGCCGGCTACCCGTTCCCCAAGGATCTGCGCCCAACCGGCACCAACAATTACTTCCGAGTCGCCACCACCGACGACTTCCAGGGTCCAGCCATGTCGGACTACGCCTATAACAAGCTGAACCTGAAGAAGGTCGGGGTGGCTTCCGACGCCGAGGCCTACGGAAAAGGGATCGCCGACACGTTCAGCATCCGCTTCAAGAAGGATGGCGGGACGATCGTCAAGCGCCAGGACTTCCCGAACGCCTCCCATGTGAGCGACTTCCGCTCCTTCCTCCGGTCAGCGTTGGCGGCCGGCGCCGAAGGCATCTACTTCGGCGGAACGGACAGCAACAACGCCTGCGTGGTGCGCAATCAGATGAAGGGGATCTTCCCCGACAGCGCGCCCTTCATGGGTGGTGACGGCATCGTCACCGGCCAGTGCATCAAGGATGCCGCCGACAAGGTGGTCGGCATGAACGGCACCGTAGCGACGGTCGCGGCCGAAAAGGTTTCTGGCTCGCAGGCCACAATCGATGCCTTCAAGAAGGCCTATCCGAACTCGAATGATTACGGCGCCTACACCATGCCGGCATATGACGCGACCAAAATCTTGATCGCCGCAATAGACCGGGCGATCAAGGCGAACAACAACAACATGCCGAGCCGACAGCAGGTCCTGGACGCGATGTCCAAGACCGACTTTACCGGTGTCCTCGGTCATACCAGCTTCGATGACAAGGGTGACACGACGAACAAGGTCATCACGGTCTACGCCGTAAAGGACGCCAGCAAAGGCTGGGAGGTCGATACCACCGTCGACTTGTCGCACGGCCTATAAAGCGCGTATAAAAGGGAGCGGGCGGGCGACCGCCCCTCCCGTCTCTGACAAGTGGCATCAGTAGCTGCGGCGCTGAAGGGAACCAGGACCGCGCTGAGTGGCGCGCTTGGCACGTGGCTCTTCCTGGCCGGTACCATCCTGGTCCTGGCCGTCCTTCTGCTGCCAAAGGTAATTTCGAATCCAGCCTTTTTCATCCAGATCCTGATCTACGGCGTCGCAAACGGGGCCATCTTCGCTCTCATCGCCCTCGGATACACGATGGTGTACGGCATCATCGAGCTGATCAACTTCGCGCACGGGGATATCTTCACGCTCGGGGCCTTCATTGCCATCCCCCTGATCGGCGTTTTCGGGTTCACGGACAGCACCCCGTTCTCAGTCGGGGTCGTGCTCGTCCTGCTGCTGGTGACCGCTGCGGTGATGGTCATCGATGGAGGAATCAACATGGCCATTGAACGCCTGGCGTACCGGCCGCTGCGAAGCGCGCCGCGGCTCGCCATCCTGATCACGGCCGTCGGCATGTCCTTCGTCCTGGAGGGCGCGATGTACGTCTGGCGCGGCGCGAACAACGTGCACTTCCCCGATCTCCTGCCAGGAACGCGGATTTCGTTTCTCGGCGCCTCGCTGGGGGTCAAAGACCTCATCGTGATCGGGAGTGCCGTGATCCTGGTGGTATCGCTCAACGTGTTCATCACGAATTCGAAGCTGGGGAAGGCGATGCGGGCCACCGCGCAGGATCGTGAGGCGGCGCAGCTGATGGGCATCAATATCAATCGGACCATCGCCGCCACCTTCTTCATCGGCGCCGCGCTGGCCGCGGCAGGCGGCATCATTTTCGGGCTGTACTTCAACAACATCCGCTTCGACGAGGGGTTCACGGCCGGCCTGTTCGCCTTCACCGCGGCCGTCTTCGGTGGCATCGGCAATATCCAGGGCGCTGCGCTCGGCGGACTGTTCATCGGGCTGGTCCAGGCGTTCTCGAACGCCTATTACCAGGCAGCGCTGACCGATGTCTGGATCTTCGCCATTCTGATCCTGGTGCTCGTATTCCGGCCCGCCGGACTGCTCGGCATGCAGGTGCCTGAGAAATGAGCCGGCCCCTGCTGCGCGGTGACACGGCGATGCGCTGGGCCATGGGGACATTCAAGGATCGCAACCGAACGATTTACACGCTGCTCATCATCGGGGCACTCCTCTTCCCAAGCTTCGCTGACGTGACGACAGGCGGCGCTGGAAATCACCTGGTCAGCACCGCGGCCGACGCGGGGATCTACGTCCTGCTCGCTATCGGGCTCAACGTGGTGGTCGGCTTCGCCGGGCTGCTCGACCTGGGTTATGCGGCGTTTTTTGCCATCGGGGCCTACAGCTACGGGCTGCTCGCCTCCGGCCAGCTCTCTGGGAGCCCGCTGCATGCCGAATTCCACTTCCCCTTCTGGGTGCTGCTCCTGGTCGCCATGTTCGTCGCCGCCAGCTTCGGCGCGATCCTGGGGGCGCCGACCCTCCGACTCCGTGGGGACTACCTAGCGATCGTCACGCTGGGATTCGGCGAAATCGTCCCTCGCATCTTCCGCTTCCTCGGTGCCGGGTCGCCGCTCGGCAATTGGACCGGCGGCGTGAATGGGATCGCAGCCATCGATTCGCCCAAGCTGCCGGCCTTCATCACTGGCCCGTGGTTCGGCACACCCATCAAGGTCGTGGCTCCGTTCGATTTTGGCGATTCCAACTGGGCGCCCATGGACTTCTACGTCCTGATACTGATCCTGGTCGCCATCTGTGTCGTCCTTGTCACCAACCTGCACAACTCGCGCATCGGCCGCGCCTGGATGGCGGTACGAGAGGACGAAGTGGCCGCCGCGGCCAGCGGCATCAACACGGTGGCCATTAAGCTGCTGGCCTTTGCGATCGGCGCGTCCTTCGCCGGCTTTGCCGGCTGCTTCTACGGCGCGAAGCTGTCCTATGTGAGTTCCGAGAACTTCGAGTTCGTCGTCTCAGTCAGCATCCTGATCATGGTGGTGCTCGGCGGCATGGGCAACATCCCGGGCGTCATCCTCGGTGCGCTGACGATCTTCTTCGTGCAATTCTTCGTGTTGACCAACCTGCCGGACTATGCCGTCGCCGCCAGCAACGCCGTGGGCCTGGGGTTCTTGAACCAGTCCACAGGCGGCTGGGTCGGCCTTCACGACGAAGTCCAGCGTTTGAACTACATCGTCTTCGGCCTGATCCTTGTGGTTGTCATGCTGCTGCGCCCTCAAGGGCTTTTCCCGAGCCGCATCCGGGAGCAAGAGCTCGAGAAGGGCACGACCGAAGAAGCGGTCTTCGACGTGCGCGAGGCTACTGATTGACGGACGGCGAGACAACGGCGGCAGTCATCCTCAACGTCGACCACGTAACCAAACGCTTCGGTGGTCTGACAGCCGTCGACGATGTCAGCTTCGCGATCAACGCGGGCGAGATCTTTGCGCTGATTGGGCCTAATGGGGCAGGGAAGACAACGCTGTTCAACACCATCACCGGCCTGTATAAGCCAACGGCCGGCACGATCCGCTTTCAGGACCGCGACATCACGGCCCTCAAGCCCTACAAGATCGCCGAGTTGGGCATTGCTCGCACCTTTCAACAGATCCGGCTCTTCGCCTACATGTCAGCCCTGGACAATGTCCGAATCGGTGAACACCCGCATATGCACGCAAAACTCTGGGATGACATTTTCAAGACGCGCAAGGCGGGCCGGGAGGAAGCGCGGGTAACGGAACGGGCGAACGAGTTACTCGAGTTTGTCGGCATTCGGCAACAGGCGTACAACTACGCGCGCAACCTCCCCTACGGCCATCAGCGGCGGCTGGAGATCGCCCGGGCCCTGGCCAGCGATCCGAAGCTGCTGCTGCTGGACGAGCCCGCCGCCGGCGCCAACCCGCAGGAAAAACGCGAACTCATGACGCTCGTGGAACGGATCCGTGGTCAGGGCATCACCGTCTTACTGATTGAGCACGACATGAAGGTCGTCATGGGTATCTCCGAGCGCATCGTGGTGCTGGACTATGGCGAGAAAATTGCCGAAGGCAAACCCCAAGAGGTCCGGACCAACCCGCGCGTGATCGAAGCCTACCTGGGCAAAAGCGCGTGAAGGGCTGACCGTGGCGCTCCTCGAGGTTCAGGGGGTGGACACCTATTACGGCCGCGTGCAGGCGCTGCACCAGCTCAGCCTGACGATCGACCAGGGAGAGATCGTTACCTTGATCGGCAGCAACGGCGCCGGCAAGACCACCACGCTCCGAACCATCTCGGGCCTGACGCGACCGGCGCGTGGCCACGTCCGCCTCCGCGGGCAGGAAATTTCCGGACTGCCGCCGGATCGGATCGTCATGTTGGGCATCGGGCACGCCCCAGAAGGGCGCCGCATCTTCCATCGGATGACCGTGCGCGACAACCTGTTTCTGGGCGCCTACTCGCGCAACGACGGGCCAGCCATTCGGACTGATCAGGACCGCGTGTTCGAGCTGTTCCCCCGCCTCAAAGAGCGCCGCAACCAGATTGGTGGGACGTTGTCCGGGGGCGAGCAACAGATGCTGGCCATCGGCAGGGCCATGATGTCGCGACCCAAGCTGTTGCTGCTGGACGAACCCTCCCTGGGATTGGCCCCCATCCTGGTGGACACCATCTTCGAAGTGATTCGCGATATCAACAAGCAGGGCACGACGATCCTGTTGATCGAGCAGAATGCCGCCAAGGCCCTCAAGGTCGCAAACCGGGGCTACGTTCTGGAGACGGGTCGGATCGTCAAGGAGGGGACGGCCAGGGCCTTGCTCGACAGTCCCGACGTTCAGCGCGCATACCTCGGGATCTGAAGTATCGGTCGAGTACAATTTCGCCTTCGGGGTGCGGGTGAAAGGCGAAGCCGCCGTCTGGCTGTTGGTCGTCTCGCTCACCATCTCGGGCTGTAGCGTCGGGCCTGTTGGCGGTCAGCACCTCGTCGGCGTCATCAAGCTCGGAGCCGACCTGCCATTGAGCGGTGACGACGCACCGGACGGCATTCCAGTGAGGGACGCCGTCGAACTCGCGGTCAAACAGGCCGGGTCCGTCTGCGGAGCCGCGTCACACGCCGATGCCTGCGTCACGCTGCAAGTCGTCACCACCGACGACGTGATCAAGGGAATCCACGACCGGGCGCAAGGCGTAAAGAATATCCAGCTGCTGGCGGCCGACGATCGCGTCGTTGGCCTTGTCGGCCCGCTCTACGACAGCCTCGCCCGGAGCGAGCTGCCGGCGGCCAACGGCGCTGGGCTGGCCATGATAAGCCCGGCCAATACGGACGAGTGCCTCACCCAGGAGCCGCCGGACGGGCACTGCCAGGGCCTGGCGGCCCGTCTGCGATCAGAGAGAACGAACTCCTATTTCCGAGTCGTGACCACGCAGCTGACGGAGGGGGTGGCTGGCGCCGATCTTGCCTACCAGACGCTCGCCAAGCGACGCGCCTTGGTTTTCACGGATCACACATGGTTCGGCCAGGCGAGCGCGACCCAATTCGCCGCCCGCTTCAGCAGGCATGGCGGGACCGTGGTCAACGCGACTGACCTGGGGGACAACGAACCATCCCCTTCGCTCGGCTTCGGTCCATCCATCCAGCGAGCCGCGACGCTGGGAGTCGACGTGGTCTATTTCGCCGGGTCGGATGTGCAGGCGGCGGCGATGGTCCGCACGGAAATGGGCGCCCAGAGGCTTGATGTTCCGCTCATTGGAACGGATCGGCTGGCTAACAACCTGTTCGCCAAGTACGCCGGGGCGAGGGCTAGGGGCTGCTATTACACCGTCGTGGGGGTCTATCCGCCCCGCATCGGACGCGCGTCGGCCTTCTTGAGTCAGTACCGCAACGTCTACGGCCGAGACGCAAGCGGGCTCAGCCTTCAAGCCTTCGACGCAACCAACCTGCTCATCCGTGCGATCGCCAGGGCGATCGATGCCGCGGGCGGATCCCGACCAAGCCGCGGCCAGGTGCTGGCTGAAATCGGCCGGACGAAGGATTTTCGTGGCTTGATGGGTGCCATGAGCTTCGACCAGCGCGGTGATACGACGCTGAAATTGGTGGCCGTCTATCAATGGATCGCACCGATCGACCCCACCGGCCAGTTCGTCACGCAATTGACGGTTCGCTAGGGCCAGCCTCGATCGCCTGCCGGCGCCGGTAGTGGCGATGAGCCTTGGCTCGATTCCCACAGACCGCCATATCGCACCATCGCCGGCTGTGGTTGCGGGTTCGGTCGACCCACAGCCACCGGCAGTCCCGCCCGGAGCATTGTCCGATCCGGCGCACCGCGCCTGAGGACAAGAGCTCATCCGCTGAGAGCGCGACCCGCCAGAGCATATCGTCCATTCGAGAGGCGCCAGCGACGGGCTCCCATCGGTAACGCCCAGAGCGAACGACCATTTTGCTGTGCTCCACCGCGGTGCGGATCCACGCTTCCAGTGCTCTCAGATCCCGATTGGGGGGCACGCCGCCTTCGCTGATCCGGGCGAAGACTGCGAAGATGGCCTCCCGAAGCGACCGTGCCGTGGCGAGCGTGCGCAGCAACCGGCGCTGATGGGCGGCTGCCTCACGGTTAAGACGCCGCTCCTCCGGTTGGGACATCAAACCAACCTGCCGCCCCCACGAGGCGAGATCGGCATACGTTTGCAGCCGCTCAATCGGAGAACCCGAGCGCCGCCAGCTCACCGTGTTGGCGAAGTCAAGACAGAGAGCCCCCGCCGTGATGTGGAACTGCCATGGACTCACCATCTATTACCTATTAGCCGGTTAGAGCCAGAGTTTATACTGCAGGGGCATGGGGCCTTCCGGGCGGAGCACATCGGCCTGGCTGCTGCTGGTCACGGTGACGGTGGTGAGCGCCGGTTGCGCCATCGACCGCAGCCGCGCCAACCTCTCGCCCAGCTCGAAGCCGTCGGGTCCGGTGCAAGCCATCATCGCCGTCGGTCAGCGCCCCGCAGTTCCCGTGACCGGCGAGGGCGCGGTCTGGGTTCCAAACACCGGCGACGGGACCGTATCACGCATCGATCCGCGGAGCAATCGGGTGGTCGCCACGCTTCGAATCGGCAACCAGCTCGCGTTCTATCAGCGCGATTGCGAGGCAAAGGGGTCGGTCCACAGCTTTATGGGGACATCGGTCCATGTGCGCGACTGCGATCTGCCGAGCGCGTTGGCCGTGGCTGCGGGCGCACTCTGGGTTTTGAAGAACGACGAGCAGATGGTGCTCCGAGTGGATCCGAGGAGCCAGCATGTTGTGGCCAAGGTTCCACTCGACTTCGTCCCTTTTGACATGGCTGCCACCGACAATGCCGTCTGGATTACGGGCTACTGGGTCGACCGGCTCGTCCGCGTCGATCCCAAGACGAACCAGGTGGTCGCCAGCTTTACGCTGCCGGACGGCGCCTCGGGGATTGCGGCGTCCGATCAGGCGGTCTGGGTAGCGAGCACGATCGCCGGGCAAGTATCGCGTATCGATCCGGTGACGAATCGGGTGGTGGCGAACGTAACGCTCAGTTGCCCGGCTGCCTGCTATCAGGGAAGTCTTCCGCTGGCGGTGGCGGCGACTCCGGACGCAATCTGGGTGCGAACCGTCGGTAATGGCCTTCTGGTTCGGATCGATCCACAGACCAATCGCGTCGTGTCGAGCATCGACGTCAGCTATTCCCTCGGGCGAGCCGGGGTGGATCATCTCGCCCTGCTGGATGGTGCGGTCTGGGTCTGCGGGATCAGCCTTCAGCGAATTGATCCACAAACCAACCGGGTTAGCGGGACGCTCGATGTCTCCGCGACCAGCGCCGCCCCCGGTTTCGGTTCGCTCTGGATCACCGACACGTCGGGGCGCGTCGAGCGGATCAGTCCGCCGCGGTAACCGGCTGGTCGGTCCGCCTTACCCGATCGGGCGACCGGTAACCAGCGCCAGCGCGATCAGGTAGACGCAGATCACGGCGAAGAGCCCGTACTCGAACATGATCCGGCGCGTCAGCGAATCGTCGAGCGCGTGCACGGTCAAGCCCTGCCAGGCATACCAGGCAAACGCGAGGATCACCGCCACGTACTGGCTTCCCTGGTTGAGGTAGGTCACCATGCCGAAGGCGCCGAAGGTGACGGTACCGGCCGTCAGGAAGGCGGAGAGGAGCGCGAGTCCCTCTCGCTTGGTGGCGAAGCGAAAGCTGCGATAGCCGCTCAGCAGGGCCACGAAGAAGATCGCGCTGAACTTGATGACGTTGGGCAGGTCAGCCGACTGGAGGATGAGAAAGAACAGTGCGAGCAGAACGCAAAACGTCGTGGCATCGCGGAGGAACCGGTGGAGCGGGCGCTCGCGCCCCATGCCTCGTGAGAGATCCACGAAGCTGCTGGCAAAGATGAAAGCCCCCATCGTCAGCATCCCCAGTGAATGCACCCGGTAGTCCGGCGCCAGGATCGAGAAGGCGGCGGCGGCCACGATGACCAGTACCGGCGTGATGTAGTGGTCGAGGCTAAGCCACGCCGGTGTGCGATTGCGCGCATGCAGGAAGGTGAGACCGAGGGTGACGAGCAGGGCAAGCCCGGCAGTCGCCTCCCATACCTGGTCGGGCGTCAGCAGCTCGGACTTGAAAGTCAGGCCGATGGCGACGGCCCAGGCGGACAGCAGCCCCAGGTAGCGGGTACCGAGCTGGATCGGGCGCGGCGCCGGGCGAACCCGAGCACGCGTTCGCTGCTGCCCTGGCGGAAGGGTCGCCGAAGAACTCGCCAGGGCTTCCGACATGGCGGCTAGTCTAGCAGGGAAACGTCCGTTTGGGGCCTGGGGAAAGAACCGGCGGCGACCCCCGAATTTGTATTCAAAAACAAATGTTCGACGTGGGCTGCGGGTTTTGTGGAAACTGTGGAAAGTGCGCGTCAGGCGATGGTGGTTCCCTGCCGTCCATATTTGTCTTCGAGCCGGACGACGTCGTCGATCTCCGGTGACGACACTTCGAAAAATTCGCACGCCTCGACCCCGATCATCCGATGCTTGCGACCCGGGGCGATCCGCTGCGACATACCGGGAGTCAGCCGGTAGGTTTGCAGGCGCCCGCCATCGTCCTCGAGCTGAAGGTCCATCGCCCCCTGCACCACCAGCACCGTCTCGTCTTTTTGCCGATGGTATTGCAGGCTGAGCATCTCGCCGGCATTGATATGGATCACCTTGCCAACGTACTTATCGGTGACCGCGAAGCGGTTCTCCCAGCCCCAGGGCTTCTTGACGAACTCAGACAAGCTGGCGCAGCCCGAGCTTTTCTTCGAGGGCGGCGAGCAACTGCTCGACCCGCTCCTTCGAGGAGGCCTCGCTATAGACGCGAATCAGCGGCTCGGTGCCGCTAAAACGGACCAGCACCCAGCTGCCGTCGTCCAGGTAGTACTTGAACCCGTCATCGGTGCGGGATCGCGCCACGCGACCGCCGGCAATCTCGGTGGGTGGCTCCTTTTCCAGCTTGCCGTACAGCTCGGTCCGACGGGCCGCGTACTCCTCCCGCTCGAGGTGGAGATCGTGCCGGGCGTAGAAATGCGGCCCGACCAGGTCCGTCAGGTGATCCATGATCCGCGAAAGCGGCTGCCCGTATTTCACGATCATGTCGGCAAACGAAATACCCGACAGAATACCGTCGCGCTCCGGAATGTGACCGCGGAATGCGAAACCGCCGCTCTCCTCCCCGCCGAGCATCGCATTGGTTTCGGCCATCTTCGGCCCGATGTACTTGAAGCCCACCTTGAGCTCGTGCACCTTGACGCCAAAGCGCTCGCCCAGCTTGTCGACCATCGAGGTCGAGGTGAGCGACCGCACCACGTCTCCTTTCTGTCCCCGCTTTTCGACCAGGTACATCATCAACAGGGCCATGACCTGGAGCTGGTTGATGAAGGTCCCTCGCTCGTCGATGATGCCGACCCGATCGGCGTCGCCGTCGTTCGCGATGCAGAGG
>Ga0209805_1000446_pt1 | contig 25167 bp, 27 predicted proteins | sample GraSoiAngelo_148_FD_185905 | JGI IMG/M metagenome (GOLD analysis project Ga0209805, IMG submission 185905) | Grasslands soil microbial communities from the Angelo Coastal Reserve, California, USA - 14_1009_09_20cm (SPAdes) (version 2) | ecosystem: Environmental > Terrestrial > Soil > Grasslands ...
ATAATCGCCTCGGGGGTCGTAGACAATGTTCTCCAAGAGGCTGACGGCGACTACCACGTACGGCTAGCCCTCGACTCTCAGTACAGTAATCTCACTAACAGCGCGAACGACCAGTACCAGTACGGCGATCTAGTCGTCGAGATAGTCTGCGCACTACCCGTAACACAGCCCGACGCCGTATCGGCCTGCCAGAACTACACAAACAACATCACAATACCCAGCATCAACGATCACATCACGGTCACCGGACCCTACGTATTGGACACGGCCCACAATAACTGGGCCGAGATCCACCCAGTCTACACACTCACAATATCCTAAACTTCTAGCTGCGTAACTCTGCGAACTGCTGGTTTGATCACCATTAACTAGGAAGATAAGACGGTCCCCTCAACTCAACCCGTTAGTTCTAGCTGAATGAGAAAGAGGGGGGTTTCCGGCCGGGTTCCCGACCTGGGTTGTCATTAGGGTAGCTGGTTGACTTGGATGTTGATCTTGTAGCCGGGGAATGGGCTGAACGAGTAGTGTCCGGCGACTGGTGGGATGCCTGTGTCTCCGCCTGGCGGGAGGCTACAGCCAGAGAAGGGCCCTGGAGGAAGGTTAGCTCCTGGTCCAGTGCACTTGAGAGTGGACGCGGTTATGTGAAATGAGAAGCCTGTCGGGCTCTCGGGGCTCGCCATGATTGTCCAGCCAGTGACGTCGATGCTCAGATGTGTTGGATTGTTAGGTTCTCCCAGAGCGCTCCGGGCATAGACTGTGACTTGACAGTCGCCTTGTGTTCCAGTGGTGCCTGCTGCAGTGCTTCCGGTGCTTCCGCCGAACTCGCACCAGCCCCAGAACCCGAATGTTCCATTGCAGGTGGTAACGTCGTGGCAGTTGCCGGAGAATCCGACCTGCCACTGGGCAGTGTTGCCGTAGGCGTGCGCTCCCGGTAGCATTGCCGCGAATAGTAAGAGACTAGCTGTGGTTATGAGAGTCATGATGCCGATGTGTTTGGTCAAAATTTCTTCAGGTATTGGTCGTGGACATTCTTCTTAAGACCTATGGAAGAATATTCTGTCTCCATGTATCTCAGGACGGCTGGAACCGGACCTGGTGAGAACAGTTCAACTTACCACTAAGCAAGCTTGAGCTGTCCATTTATCTGCCATATTCTTCGGTTTCTTTCGTAGCCTGTCGAGAGTGGTCTTTACATGTGTCAGCCGAAGAGTTTGAGCTTGTACTTTTTCGTCAATTCAGGGATCCATTCGTCCCATCCTAGACTCGTATTGTACTTGCCGCTGAGGGCTTGGATCTTTTCCGGATCGGGTCTGGTATTCTTGAATAATTCGCCTGCTTCGGCGAAGAATTTTTCGAACCCTGCGGGCGAAATAATTTCGACAAGTCTAGCGGGTTTGTCCGTGGGATTCCAGAAGGTATGCGGGATGCCCCGCGGTTTCAGGACATAGTCGCCTGGGTCCGCGAGTAAGATCTCGTCACCGATCCTTGCTCCGAACTGGCCCTCTACCACGTAGGAATACTCGTCAGTATCATGGTGGATGTGAGGTGGGACGAGAGTTCTCGGCTCCAACGGGTGTTCGACTATTGAGAAAGCATGACCTGTCTCTTCGCCTGTAATCTTGAACTTGACACCTACTCCGCCCATGGAAACGAGCTTTCCCTCACTCGACGGAATCCTATAGCGGCCATGTTGCTTTACAGAATCGTGTTTGTCCATGAGACGGAAAACAACGTGGCTCGCTAATAGATTTTGGGAGAGAATTCTTATCCCAAGTTACCGGCAACAGCAGGAGAATTTGTCTTTGCTGCTAGAATCCCTCCGGAAGAACGGCTAGGGTTTTGCCTCGAATACTCTGTTGAACGGTGTCTCTGCTGCTCTTCGGAAGCTCGTGAATCCTCCAGACATGACAACATCGCGTAATCGTGAATCACTAGCCTGGGCGCCTAGAGCCAGTCCTACTTCTTGAGCCCTCGACGCGGGAGTGCAGATCATTGTGGAAGCACTGAAGTATATCCTTCCAACAGGATTATGGTTGTCCTCCAATTTCTCGTTGGCATAAGGCTCAACGATCATCCATGTCCCATCAGGCTTCAACGACTGCCAGACATGCTTCGCCGCGCCCGCCGGGTCGCCCATATCGTGCAAGCAGTCAAAGAACGCGACCAGATCTAGATTTCGCATCGGATAATCCTGGGCCTTGGCTACTTCGAAACTCACTCTATCAGACAGGCCGCTAGCAGAAGCGCTCTTCCGAGCATACTCTATCGAAGGTTTGTGAAAATCATACCCGACAAACCGCGACTTTGGAAATGCCTTCGCCATAATAATGGTTGACGCCCCATATCCGCATCCGACATCTCCAACCATAGCGCCTGCCTTCAACTTTGGCACTACGCCCTCGAGTGCTGGGAGCCAGCTGCTAACTAGGTTACCGGCATAGGCGGGCCTGAAAAACTTCTCAGCGCCAACAAACAAGTCAGTGCTATGCTTCTCCCATCCAACACCCTTACCAGTTCTAAATGACTCGGTTATCTCAGGCTCATCTTTGAACACTGACGCCGCGAGATAGAACGCCCCCGGCAGATACGCGGGACTATTCTCGTCAGCGAGAGTAAAGGCTTGTTCGGGTGTCATGGAATACCTGCCAGTTTTCGTATTATATGCGACATAGCCGGCTGCCGCTTGAGCTGACAACCATTCGCGAACATAACGCTCGGCCGTGTGAGTCTTACCCGCCAAGTCCGCAGGCGACATACCACCACTAGCAGCAAGCGCCTTGTACAGGCCGAGCTTGTCTCCTACTAGCACCGTCGAAGCATGTAGTGTCGCGCCGAAGTCGCCGACAAACTTCATCAGAAACGTGTTCAACTTATCCTGATCGACTTTTACCTCTTCTTGCAAAACAATAACCAACAGTTAGCGACTTGGGTGAGAATTTAACACTTCACCGGAGGCGATGAATTGTCCGAGATGTAAAGGACCCACCGAGCTTGTCATGCTTTTCAGGATCCGGACTCTATTTCGAGCCACGTCTACAATCCATACCGGCTCCAAATAATCAAATCCTGTATAACCGTGTCGGGAGTCTGTTTTCACAAGTGTTCTAAAGTATTCAATGGTGCCCATTTTCTAGAATAAGCGTTCGCGGCTAGGGGTTTGTGGACCTGCGATTCAAATAATTGCGCCACTACCAGTCTCCTCTGGAGCACAACTGTGTTGGTACGGCGTCTGAGGATCAAACAACTACTACCCGTGCTTACTGCTGTCTTTCTAATACTCTCGATAGGCCTAGTCACCGTTGTCAATGTGGCAAGGACTGCAAACGCATCAACGAACAGTTCTGTCGTCTTGTCTAACACTTCTGACAAGACAGTGTACGAGTCCTCGTTCCAGAATTTCGGCTTCCATGCACAGGGGAGATACTGGGTCTTCTATGAAGACACTTCCTTCACATGTGAGAACATGGCCGGCTGTCTCTTCTTCACATCAAGCACAGACGGAACGTCTTGGTTGACGCCGACCAACGTGGGAATACATGTTACAGACAGCGACTGGTCCATCGTGACCGACTCAACCCACGCCTACTATGTCAGATATGACGAGAAAGTGTTCGAGTCGATGTGCGGCCTACCTATACTCCTCGGAATCGGAGTGCTGAGCAGTGGCGGGTCGATCACATGGCAGCCAGAACAGACTGTGAGAAGCGGGAATCCTCAGGATGTATTCCTCAACGAGGTTGTTAGGATAGATTCCAGCGGCCAGCTCTGGGTCGGCTACTTGGACGCCAACGCAGGCTTCTGCGGCGGCACTGGAACCGACCTTCCGCACATAATTCATTCCACAGGCGCGATCTATGCTTCATGGTCTGGTGATACCATACTCTCCACAGCGCACAGTAACAATTGGGACGTTGACATCGCACCACTCTCCGGAGGCGAGGTCTACGCCACCTTCTGGATTAATACTCTCGACCTTCACGGACGGTTATTCAACGGTACCGCTTGGGGTCCGGACGAGCAGGTTTCATTCCCGTCCGATTCGACCGACGTAAACTCGTTCCTCTTCGCCTCTGGGAGCAGTGTCAACGCGATATGGTATGATACCAGCACTGAGACGATTAGATTCGGCGCGAGATCAGCATCCGGACAATGGTCGATCAACAATATCGGGAGTGGAGAAGCAAAATCCGCAGCTAGTCTAGGCAGATACTCTCTGCCGATAACCGCAACCTTTGACCCTTCAGCCTCGAAATTCTACTTCTACTGGTTCAACACCGCGAACGGCGTGATAGACCAGTGGTCAGGCTCAGTCAATAGCTGGGTCAAGACCCCTGACGTGTTCTCCACGGCATCGGAGACGGGCGAGTATACAATCACAAGCTACGGTGAGGCGTCGAGTGTTGGAAACGGCGATGCGTTCGGAGTAATGTGGGTAGATGAGCCAACCCTACCCTACCATCTCAACTTCGGACTCGTGACCACTGCCACCACTACTGTTAGCCCGCTCACTGCCAGTTTCACATACACTCCGTCCTCTCCGATGGTAAATCAACAGGTCTCCTTCACTGCCTCGGCTAGTGGAGGCACAGCCCCCTACTCCTATAGCTGGAACTTCGGCGACGGAACAACTGGAACTGGCTCATCAGCCACTCACACTTACGCGTCGGCAGGATCCTTCACAGTTACTCTGACCGTGAAAGACAGCGGCTTGCCACAACAGTCCGCGACCTCACAGCAAACCATCACCGTGTCGTCCCAACCGCCTCCGCCGACTAGTCTGACCGCGAGCTTCACCTATTCGCCCTCCAACCCGTCCATCCTCCAATCTGTCCAGTTTACAGGCAGCACCTCCGGTGGAACCCAGCCGTACAGCTACAACTGGAACTTTGGCGATGGAACTTCGGCAAACGGCCAGTCGGCTAGCCACGCCTACCTGCTCCCGGGAACCTACACCGTGACGCTAACAGTTACGGACGCAAGCGGACAGACCGCCACAGCATCCGACACAGTCGCTGTCAGCGTTCTCGGGATCCTGTTGTCGCTAAACTAGCCAACTCCGGTTCTGTTAACTCTTCGTCGATTGAGTTAGCTTCGTAGCATCAACTCCAGGTTTTACCGTAGGCGTCGGGTTCCTGTTCATTGCTTCAACTGCTCAGCCTTGCGCCTCTATCAGAGGCCGGGAACGTGCGAACCTCACCCCGTCCCCGCCAGGCCAGGTTGACCGCTGCTACCCTGTTACGGTCCATCACTATTCTTCAGTTGCCACACCAGAGCTTACGTTGTAGTCGCTTGTCCGATTGGAGTCTCTTCCCGCATCTCGGACAGGTCACGCTGGAACCTTTGGTCTCAAGTCTAGATAGACGAATAACTGGTAGGCCTATCCAACTGGCCTTGTACTCTAGCTGTCGCTGGGCCATACTGAAGCTCCACCCGTTCATCCTGCCCCGATACTTTCTACCCTGACCATTCCCCTTCCGATAGAGACAGAGTATGCCTCGAATATCTTCCAGTACTATTGCCTGTCTCCGCTGGACCGCTGTTTCCACAACTGTCTTCGTGGCGGTATGGAGGAGATGACCAGCCCTAGCAGTTCTACGCATTCCATACTTCGAGGCTATGACTCTTCTAATCCTCGCATCGTCTCGTTTGAAAGATGCGACTATACGCATCGTAGTATTGGCAACATGCACAGTCTCTGAGAGGTCTCCTCGTCATTTCCGACTGTGAGATTCCGAAGGTTACGGTCCATAACAGGAGATGAGCTGTGGTCTCACAGCATAAGGCATTCTAGTCGGGAAGCCTCTCCTCAGAGACTTCTTCCTAGACGCTAGTATTCCTGCTGCCCTGGATATAGCGCAGAGCTTGTAACAACTGGGAGAATCATAATGGGCCAGCTGATCATAGGAGAGGAGTGAGAGCCTTCTCAGCGAGGATAGGTTGTTCGCTAGAACTATCCGTATGGACTCGTTGACCCCCCTCCTGAACACTTCCAATAGTCCTAGCACTTCCCGTGTTGGAGCATAGTGTTGCCAGACAGACTTGACAGCCAACAACGAACGATAAGAGCCATGACCCGCCCCTATACGTCAGAGAGGCATCCGACGATAAGTTAACGGAACCTTGGTTGAGTAAGATTATTATCGCCACAAATCATCAGCCGCAGATAGTGACAAGGCTGCAACTCCTCACAGCCGAAGGCAAACACATCTCACTCGAAACACGACAAGTTAATGACTTCAGGGCCACCGTTCGCGGCGAGGTCCTGCTTCCAACAGACCACGCATACGAGTCGGCTAGGAAGATCTACAATGCGATGATCGACAAAAGGCCTTCTTTGATTGTGCAGTGTGCTAATGCCGCTGATGTGGTTAGTGCTGTTAGGTTTGCCCGGAGGCATGGCCTGCTGGCCGCAGTGCGAGGCGGTGGCCACAATGTTGCCGGCAAAGCGGTTTGCGACGGGGGACTAATGATCGACCTATCACCGATGAAAGAAATCCATGTAGACGAAGAGGGTCGCAGGGCACTTGCTGGGCCTGGGTTGCGGCTTGGAGAGTTCGACCGAGCAACTCAAGTCTATGAGCTGGCGACCCCGCTAGGGATCGTATCAAACACCGGTATCGCTGGACTGACACTTGGTGGAGGTATCGGTTGGCTCAACGGGAAGTTTGGGCTGGCTTGCGACAATCTCTTGTCTGTGGAGGTTGTCACAGCAGAGGGCCAGATTCTCAAAGCAGATCCAGATGTGAATCAAGACCTCTTCTGGGCTGTAAGAGGGGGCGGCGGCAACTTCGGCGTTGTCACATCATTCGAGTACAGGTTGCACCATATGGCTTCTGTCATTGGCGGGATGCTCCTCTACCCCATCCAGAAGGCAAGGCAGGTGCTCTCCTCATACGACACGTTCGCCCGCAAGGCCCCTGACGAGCTGACCACAGCAGCTGCTCTGTTGACTGGTCCTAATGGGGACGCGGTAGTCGCTGTTCTCGTCTGCTACTCTGGGCCTGTTGAAGAGGCCGACAAGATTTTGGGTCCTCTTCGAACTTTTGCGCCTCCGCTTGCGGACCTCATTCGACCGATGAAATATTTGGAGATGCAAAGTATTCTTGACCAAGGCTACCCGCCAGGACGGCTGCACTATTGGAAATCGGGTTTCATAAAGGAACTGAGTGAAGAGGCCATTGACACCATGACAAGACATCACGCTGTAAAGCCCTCGCCACTTACGGCCATAGTACTGCAGCAGGTGCACGGCGCGGCGGCCAGAGTCGGCCCTGCTCAGACAGCTTTTCCACATCGCAAGAGCCAGTATGATTTCGAAGTTCTTTCCCAGTGGACCGGCGACACCAAGTCTGAGGAGAACGTCCAATGGACACGGAAGCTGTACGAATCTATGCAACCTTTCCTGGAGCGAGGCGTTTACGTCAACAGCCTAGGCGAGGAGGGCGAAGACCGCGTAAGGGCAGCTTACGGACAAAACTTTGATCGGCTGGTGGAGTTGAAGAGAAAGTACGATCCGACGAACTTCTTTCGGCTGAACCAGAACATCAGGCTAGAGGCTGGTTGACGTGCCGGGGGGCTCGATTGAATGGTAGTTGCCGCGTGAAAAAAAAGAGGAGTTGATTAGGCATCCGCGTCCGATTCTGGTCATTAGTGCCATCATGCTGCTTACCTGATGCCTCTCTACTGTACGAGCAGCAAAAGTGTGGCAGAATGAGAGAGATTCCCATTGGCTCCTTGAATTGTTACTGTATAGCTTCCAGGCGAAGTGGTCCCGGTTGTTGTAACCGTCAGCACCGCGCTGGCCGTTCCTCCGGGGGACAGCGTAACCTTGTTCGGGTTTAGAGCGATTGTTGGACTGGAGCCGCTGCTGGGTGATATTGATACACTCAGCATGATTGTCCCTGAGAATCCACCAGTGCTGGTCAAGTAAACCGTGCTGGTTCCTGCTGATCCTCTGGTCACGTTCAATGCAGATGGGCCTGCTCGCATCTGGAAATCAGGGGGAGGAGGAGTGGTTACTTGCAGAAATGAATCCACGTCATGGGTTATCATTCGAGCGGTTCCCACGATTGTTATTGTGTAAGTTCCGGTGCGAGTGGTGGATGGAATCTGGATGGTGAGAGTCGCACTTCCCGTGCCGTACAGCAGAGATACAGATTCAGGATTCAGGGCGGTCGTGGCGTTCTGAATGTTTGGAGAGAGTGAGACGTTCAGGTTTACGCTGCCTTCGAAGCCGTTGAGACTTGTGAGGGAAATAGTGAATTTTGTGAGATTGCCCTGGATTACCATCATCGATGCTGGACTCATTCCAAGGTTGAAATCGGGACCGTTTGACTGCCCAGGCGTCGTCGCTAGGCCGAATAGATAGTGAGCGTATAGTCCTCCGGCGAAGGCGACGAGCACTACTAACAAGACCGACCAGGCGGGCACAGGCTTCTTCAGTCTCCTCGACACTCCAGCCCTTCCGGGATGATCGGGAACGACGGTCTGAAACCGGATGTTGATGAAGGAGGCTGCCGCAGACTCCCCCATCATTCTATGCTCCAATGAAGCCTATCACTGAAATGTTGCCCATCCCACGTGGACTCTCGAAGGACAAGAATCGGAATCCTCTACGGAGGTTGTATTGAACATTCTGTACCGGCGGCCCAGAATGAAGGAACTAGCATCATTTCCAGGCACTTTTAACAGCCTGCTTCGGTAAGCCTCGTTGACCACGCCAATTTCGACTCTTCCATCAAGCCTGGTTCTTCACCTCTCTGCCCTCACCGTATGACTCGTTCAGACTGAACTGCATACACAGACATACGTTGCAGACGCTCTCTCTCAAAGTCATCTGACTTTCGTGGCTGACTCTGTAGTGTCCGCACTCGCAATGATCTAGAGGATAGGGGAATCGCATCTGCCTAGTATCTTTACTCAAGAAAACGGAAATAGGTTGTGTCCACGAGTGAGCACAGATGCGAGCAAAATTCTGCGTCCCAGTAATTTTCAAAAATGTCCACAATCAACGGGACTGAAATCTGCTGGGGCCCTATCGAGTTTGACAGTGCAGAGCTGTGTTTTCACCAAGATCATTTTCGCTTTCGACAAATACTTCTACCTCAGACACTCCGAAACGGTTCGTTGGGACGTCTCCAGTCGAGAAGTCAGAACCTATGAATGCATACCAGATGAATCCGGTGACAAGGAGCCCGGCCGAGGTACTGCAACTGTAGAGAGGGGGAGTGTCTCGTGGCAAGCTTCGCCCGGAGTTCTCTTCCCGTCCTTTTCCTTTCAGAGGTCTTCAATGAGACGGCGTTTTCCGTGAAGAGCATATGCGCTGGCTGATCCGATCACTGCAAAGAATGCTGCTAGGCCAAAAATCGGAGGCGGGAGAAGAGCCGCGGTTCGTTGAGGTAAGACCCAGAGGTTGGTAGCGGTCATCCACATTGATGCTGACGCGGAGACATGATAGTTTCCGTTCGATACAGTATAGTTCAAGACGAATCCGAGCAGGATGCCAGTGTTCTGATCCCAGACTCTCAGGAACTTGCAGAATCCTCCAGGCTCGGGCTGTGTCGAGTTGATGATGCTGACAGTCCGGACCGACCCTGCATAGGAGCCTTGCACAGTCCGGCCTATTTTTTCTGCTGAGGAAGACCCGTAGAGAGAGTCCGGAGCAACCAGCGAGCCAGCGATAATCCAGGCGACCGATGAGGACATGTTTCCTGCTCCACTCTCAACATCCTCAACCCAGACAATACTTCTGGTCGTTCCATTCGGATAGTTGAATGTCTGTCGAGCCGTCACGTTATTTTCTACGACGTTGACGACAACGACAGTTATCGAGCTGGCGCCAAGAAAGTCTTTGACAGGGGAAAACGGTGCAAGATCAGACTTCCAGTCTGCCTTGACCTGTCCGTAAGTGGCTGAGTTGCCTGGCTTAACGCCAGGCTTGTAGCTCGTAACCGCGGAGGCAGGCGCCAGACCATACAGGAGTAGGACAGACGCTAGGATGAGTATGATGAGATTATGGGAGTGAGATAGGACTCCGGTCATGCATCATACGCCTCTGCTAGCATTTTCCACTATCCTGCTGGAAAATGGTAATAACGCTTTTTTTCGTTGTTGTAACCCTGAGAGATCAATATTGGGTCTCTGGAGAAAATCACTGACTCACACACACAGAGCCGTAGTCTTCATTTTAACCGGCCAATGTTACACTACTCTTAACCTCAATCAAGAAATGATCTTCTTCCAAGGTGGCTTCGGTTGCGGACTACGATCGTAGAAACGTTCCAGTCGACCATGAACCAGTGTTTCGCTACCGTTGTTGGAGACATTCTAGGCCGAACAGTCAGGGCGGAGATATTCGAGTTACTGCGAAGGAATGGGATCCAAGCTTCAGAGATCTCCAGTAGGTTCGACAATGTGGTCGAAGTCCTGACCATTACCTTCGGAGAAGGTGCTCACGTTCTAGTCTTCAAGACTGTAACAGAGCTCTACAAGGAGTATTCTCAGAGAGCCGGTTTCACCTTCGGCGAGTCTCTAAGAGACCAGGTCATCCTGTTGAGGGAGAGAGTGGCTACAGACCTTCTGAAGCCGAGTAACGATCCCAGCACCGACGACTCGATCCATACCATGTCCCCGAAGCCACACGAATGACTTACACGATTCCAATAGCTTATTCCATTGTCTTGTGGTTTGATTGCAAGCTCCTATTCCACCTGTGAAGGATTAGCGCGTAATCGTTCGCGCCCGCCGCTCTGCCTGACTCGACATCGGCAAGGTTGAGTTATTGTTTCGGATAATTCTCAGACACGAGACCGAAAATGCTAGTCAATGAGGCCATTGCAAGGCTCGATTGCTAATGCTGCTATTTGGCTTGGAGGCTTACTTCCATGTCCCCCGTCGGCTACCCTTTCGGATTCTCGTATCAGTTGATCACGGACAGGAATCTTGTGCCCAAATCCTCACCATTTTACGCAACAAGAGTAGACTATCGTTATTACGCCCAAACCAGCGAAAATGAAAGGCAAACGTGTCAAAGTTCATAATGTCAGTGGGAGACGATGCGTATCAGGTTCTTCAACTGGAGGCTACGCGAAGATTCATCTCAGTACAGGAACTCTTGAGAGCTGTAATTATTCCCGAATGGGTAGACCAATACTTGGATGCTCAGAAGGCACAGGCCCAACATATGGCACAACCGCTAATCCGATCATGGTGCCCAGTCCTTCAACAAGTCGATACTCGACGGAGAAACATGGCACCTCAGATATGATGCCAAGGCGGGAATGCTAGAACCCGTCCACGACAAGCGCTCAAAGGACATCTGATAGACTGGCACGAAAGACTATCTCAATTTTCTGGCTCATGACTTTCTAAACAACGCAATGTGCATCGCACCAATCGAAAGTTTTTGCCATCTGATGGTCGCTATTTTGCCGGCAATCGATGCAACAGTAACCGACCCGGTCACAAGTGAATCAGAACCTATATATTTTCAGAAATTAGGCAAATACAATCTCTGAGCGATAGAGAATGCCTAGCTTTGTAGCGTTGCTGAAAATATCTGGTAAAGTGGAGGGAGCAGCGCAGCGGCTCCAAAAGCTGCCTCAGAGATGGCTGGAATGCACGACTGAGAAGGTGATCTTTGGAACGGGCGGATACGACGCAGTAGTCTTCTTCATAGCCCCCGACATCGTCGAAGCGAACCAGTACATTGACAAGTATCTGCGCGACTCAGACCCGCTGACAATAATCGACACAGTGATAGGCGAGAGCATCAGGCCAGTAGCGGACCCTAGCACATATTCCACCATCAAAAGCCCAGTCTAGCCTGCTAGTTAATGACCGGCAGGAATCTCTCTTCAGACACAGCGGAGCTGAGTCCACCTATGATCGGTAGTTGATAGCCGCAGCTAGCACATCTGTTCTGCTCGTCTAGGTTCCATCCGGTTACGTCGAATCCGTAGCGCTTGATAGCTATCGCATTGCACTCTGGGCAGTAGGTGTGCTCCCAGGGATGGCCTGGTACGTTCCCTACGTAGACGTATCGTAGTCCTTCTTCTCTGGCAACTTTGCAATGTTCTTCTAGCGTCTTGACTGGTGTGTGGGGCAGGTTCATCATCTTGTAGTCTGGGTGGAAGCGTAGGAAGTGGATTGGATAGTCAGGACCTAGATTGTCAAAGAGCCAGCGGCTGAGCTTCCGAGCATCTTCCAATTTGTCTCCTACTTCCGGGATCACTAGGTCTGTGAATTCCATGTGGACCTTAGTCCTGTTCTTGACCTCTAGTATAGTCTGGAAGATAGGTTCAGCGTTCGCGATCCCGACGTATTTCCGGACAAAACCTGTTTCAGCGTTTCCCTTGAAGTCAATCGTAATACAGTCTAAGAAATCGTTCATCATCCCTACCGTGTCCGGAGTATCATACCCATTAGAGACGAAGATGTTGATCAACCCACTCCTCCGCGCCTCTACACCTACATCGTGCGCGAACTCCATGAATATCGTCGGCTGATTGTACGTGTAGGCGAGACCCTGACAGCCATGGCTCACAGCCAAGGTTGCAACCTCAGGGGGCATCATGTCTGTCCCTTCGACCTTTCGCCGCTGGCTTATGTCGAAGTTTTGGCAGTAGGAGCAGAGCCAGTTGCAGCCGGTCGTGGCTATTGAGAATATTTTCGAGCCGGGCATGTAGTGGGTAACTGGTTTCTTCTCGATCGGATCGATGTGTCCCGTAATCACTTTGCCATAGACTAGGAGGTGGAGTTTGCCGCCGATGTTCTGTCTGACTCCGCATAGTCCGACCTTTCCTTCGGGAATGTTGCAGTATCGAGCGCATGCTGTGCATCGGACCCTGAAGTCGGCGAGTGGCTGGTACAGTTGAGCCTCTCTTATCATATCACACTAGTCTACTGGGCCGAACGCAACTTTTCAAACACGACGGCCCATGCAATCCTAGGTCAATCAGCTTGAAATCCCTTTCCTTACCTCCTATCCAGTAACGTGAGTTGAAGGTATGAAGGCATACTCTGGAACTGGCGACAAAGGCAAGACGAGTCTCTATGGAGGGACTCGTGTTGAGAAGGCGGACCCCCGGGTAGAGGCTTACGGCGCCGTTGACGAACTGAACTCTCAGGTAGGAGTTGCCAGAGCACACATCAGAGCGAAGAAGGTGAACCAGATTCTGAAGAGCATTCAAAGGGATCTCTGGATTCTGGGAGGAGACTTGGCAAGTGAATTAGTGACCGCAAACGTCCCCCGAATAAGCAAAGAACAACTTGACAGACTAGAAAGCGTTACCGACGACCTAAACTCGGGACTGCCCCGCCTCCGCAGGTTCATACTTCCTGGAGGCAGCGTTCCTGGGGCTGAGCTTCACGTAGCTAGAGCAGTGTGCAGGAGAACTGAGAGGAGGATCGTTGCTCTCTCGAAGATAGAGTCGATAAACCCTGAAGTGCTACCATACATCAATAGATTGTCTAGTCTCTTGTTCGTCCTTGCCCGCATAGTAAACAAGATCCAACGAGTGCCTGAAGAGGAATTTGTCCGAGACAAATGACGGAAGGATCCGAATGAAGGAGGACTGTATTTTCTGTAAGATTGCGGGCAAGGAGGCGGAAGCGACTGTTGTCTATGAAGACCCTCACACGTTAGCCTTCTTGGATATTTCTCCTCTAAACCCTGGACACACGCTGGTCATTCCTAAGAAACACTACACCAACATGCTGGAAATGCCGAGCGAGGAAGCAGGACGAGTCTTCGCCTCTGTGTCCAAGGTTATGAAAGGCGTTCAGAAAGCATCTGCCGCTGACGGTATCAGCATCGGACAGTCAAATGGTAGGGCTGCTTCACAGGAGGTTTTCCACATGCACGTTCACATAATACCGCGGTTCAATCATGAGATGATGAGCGGATTCCCAAACCGTAAACAGACGCATCGGCGGGAGCTGGAAGAGATTGGAAAGAAGATCAGGATGTCTATCGAGACTGCCAGACACGCCTAATTCTCGTCTCTGTAGTTTTCTCGATACCACTCGCATCTATCATTGAGCGGGCAGACTGGACATTTCGGTCCGATGGGCTTGCAGATCAGTTGGCCGAACTTGACGAACACCTCGTTCAATGGGAGCCAGTCTCTTCGGTCGACTATCTTGGTTAGTTCTTCCTCTGTCTCATCCGGAGTCTTTGTCTTGACTACGCCTAGACGGTTGAAGATTCTATGCACATGGGTGTCGACAGGAATCGCGGGCCGTTTGAAACCATAGACCAACACGCAGTTTGCGGTTTTTCGGCCAACAGACGGAAGGGTCAGCAACTCTTCCATCTCATCCGGGACTTTGCCTTTGTACTCCTCCAGGATTATCTGAGCGACCCGCTTAACGGTCCTAGCCTTGGTTTTGTAGAAGCCTACGGGCTTGATGATCCGAGCGATGGTTCGAGGATCTGCGTGGGCGAGTTGGGTTGGGCGGGGATACTTTGCGAAGAGGCGTGATGATGCGAGTGCGGTGACGGGATCCTTTGTCCGGTGTGATAGTATGGTTGCTATGAGGACGCGGAAGGGGTCGCCGTCCGTCGAGTCGCTGATCTCTTGTAGAGCCGTGGGGTCTTCTTTTCTTGCTTTCTCAATCGCGTGGGCTGCGTCTCGAATTATCCTGTGCAGCTCACGAGGTGAGTGTGCATTGACACTTACTTGCAATTATCTTGCCAGCTTTCGGACGGCTTCCAGATTTCCCGCGTTTCCTCGTCTCTCGTCGATCGGGGTTTCGAGTATGAGTGGCTGGTCCTTGACGGCCTTGTGGTGGAGTATTGCTTTGAAGCCTGTCGTTCCGATGTAACCCAATCCGATATGCTGGTGCCGGTCGTGTCCCGAGCCGAGTCCGTCTTCAGAATCGTTAAGATGGACGACCTTTAGATTTTCGAAACCGACAATGTCGTCGAATCTTGTAAGGGTCCTATCGACCGCCTTTTCCACATGGAGATCGTAACCGGCGGCGTATGCATGACAGGTGTCGAGACAGACAGCAACCCGTTCTTTCTGCTTGACACTGTCAAATATCTCACGGACCTCCTCGAACTTTGAACCCATACTGTTACTCGTGCCCGCCATATTTTCCAGACAGATCTGGAACTCTCCCTTTGCATGCTTGGTAGCTTGGTTGAGGGCGTTGCTGATTCTCTTGAGTCCGATCTCTCTTCCCATTCCCAAATGGCTGCCTAGGTGTGTGACTAGGTACGGGATTCCCAGTTCTACACACCGGTCCACTTCAGCGACGAGAGTGTCCACCGATTTCTTGTACAGCTCGTCCTCGGGACATGAGAGATTAGGGAGGTACGGCATATGGTCGACTACTGGTCCGAGGCCGCTCTTTTCGAGTTTCTCTCGAAAGCTCTTCACTTCTTCGGGATCGAGATTGCTGAACTTCCAGCCCCGAGGATTCCGGGTGAATACCTGGAAAGTATCACACTTTTCCGCAACCGCTGTGTCTACTGCATTGTCGAAGGATTTTGCGATGGAGACGTGGACTCCGACTCTAACCGTAAAGTGTCACTGGGTCTACGTGCGGTTCTTGTCTGATAGATAGCTTTGGCTAGGTCAGACACCGATGCTGTCGGAGAATTGAAGTGATGATTGTCAGAGCTTGCCTTTCAGCGCGTCCAAGATCTCTTGCGGGTGCTGGTCGGGCTTCACTGTTTGGAATGTTTTGAGAATCTTGCCGTGTTCGTCGATCAGAAATGTGACTCGCCGGGCCATATTCGACTTGTCGTTGAGAACACCGTAGGCTTTCGTGATGCTCTTGTCCGTGTCGGCTAGTAATTGGAATGGTAAGTGAAATTTCTCAGTGAACTTTTGATGCGACTCGACACTGTCCACGCTTACTCCTAACACCTCAGCACCAAGTTCACGGATTTTCTGGTATTGGTCTCGGAGCCCGCAGGATTCGACCGTGCAGCCCGGAGTGTCATCCTTGGGGTAGAAGTAGAGGACGAGCTTCTTGCCCCGAAAGTCTTTGAGATGAACGGTCTTGCCTGTTGTGTTCTGCGTAGTAAAGTCGGGGGCTGCGGTTCCCGCTTGAGGATTGGTTATCGATTGCATTCTGATAGTGTTGAGATTGCTTGGCTGATTTATGCACATCGCTCTCGGAGAGATAAGCGACAGTTACGCCGGTTTTCTGCTAGGTCTAGGAGTCTTGTATCAAGACCGAGTTCTAGTCTATTCATGTCAATCGATGTTCGAAGAGTAAGGGAGAGAGATAGGTGGCAGATCTGGATTCTGACGGTCCTGCGAAGGATCGCTTAAGACTAAATCAGTAAACCGTCTCTCGAGTCGAGAGCTCCTTTCCCCTATCTCTTGGATATGCTTCTATCACACAGCATGCTGCGGAAAAAAAGGAGGGGGCCTGGGTCTTCGTCTATGGGAAGATGCCAGGTCCAGACGTCTGTGTCGCGATATCGGTGTGGTCGCAGCTGCCGGTGTTTGACGTGCTGGATGTGCAGCTGGGGGCAGCGGGCTCGGTCGAGCTGTTGACGTACTGGTCATTGCTGTAAATGATGGATGCGAGTCCAGTCGTTGGACTTGCTGCTACTCCGAAATCGTCGTACAGGTCGCGGTTGCCTGTGCAGCTGATTCCGCCTTCGCATACTCCTCCGTAATGGATGATTGGTGTGGCGGCTACTTGAGTGAAGTTGCCTGGGTTTGTTGTGGCTTGGAGGTTCTGGGCGAAGTAGACGTACCATGCTGCTTGCTTGGGATAGTTGTCAGGTGGATTTGTCCCGTCGTAGTATGAGGTACCGTACCATACGATGTCCAGCTTACCCCCTCCGCCGGCGGTGCTCCACGGAAATATTGCTGTGTTGGACGGGGTCTTGTTGACCTGAGTCGGGGACGACCAAGTGGTTCCATGGTCTATGGAGAAACTGTAGTAGAGATTGTGGTCGTCGGTGAAGATGATGTAGATGTTGCCTGCGTTGTCGACGCTGACGTTGACGAACTGGTGACCGTAGGAGACGCTGGTGCTCGGATTGACGTATACAGCGTGGTCTGTGAAGGTCAAGCCTCCATCGGTGGAAACGGCAAGCCAGACAGCGTGGAGCCCACAGTTTGTGCATGTGGTCTCGGCGGCTGTGGCGACGCCGCTTAGGGATTGGTAGATGTAGTGGTTGGCGGGGTCGATTGCGATGTTGCCGATTGCGTTCTGGAAGCCTGCGAGCCAGAGATGATTTGCGTCAAAGGCGTTTCCTGTCTGTGCGAATGTTAGTCCTGCGTCGTTGCTACATGTGACGAAGATGTCGTTGGTGGCGGTAATGCTGTGATAGGATACGCATACCTTGCTTGTTCCTTCGGCGGCGATCCATGGTCTGTCGTCGCCGGGTACCGAGGCTCCTGTGGGGTTTAGGAGCCATGAGTTGCCTCCGTCACTGCTGGTGCTAACGTAGACGTTTGTCAGAGCTAGGCTTGCGACGTATACGTTGTAGAGTCCGTTGAGGTTGGGTTGGGAAGCGACGGCGAGGTCTGTGTCTCCTCCTGCTGGAGAGAACTGGTTGCTGGCTGCGGAGGCGCTGTTCGGTGAAGTTAGAGTAAGGTAGTGTAAGCCGCCGTCTGTGGATCTCCAGGTGTCGGTTCCGCCTGTGAGTCCGTTCTCAGAGGATCCGTAGAAGTTGCCTGCCGCGTCGGCTCGGATTGCTGGCTCGGCGGCATTGTTGTAACAATTGCCGTTGGAGTTTGGACATGTGATTCCAGCCGTTCCAGCGAGTCCACTTACTGCAAACGTGAAGGTTCCGGAGGTTGGAGCCTTGACTAGGGCTACTGGCGAGATTGCGATCAGCATCATCAGTACGAGACTGACTGTCATTGAGAGGTGTCGAAGAGGAGTTGAGATTTTTTCTGTTTCCGACAAATCCTATTTCCAGAGCGGCCCAGAGCTTGTCTGAGGCTTTATTCTGCACGTGTACGATTGCTCACACGAAATCACAACCGAACCATTTTTTCGAATATCCACACCTCCGTTTGATCACTTGGCTCCTGGGATCGAGAGAATCCTCTCTAACTTTTCTGAGGTAATACGGTAATAGTCCTGTCCATGCCGAAAGATTGAGATGAAAGGGTCGGGTAGTAGCGAGTTTTCGAGGGATGGTTGAGTGTCAAGTGGGCCGTTCTAAGAATAACGGGAATCGTTTTCGCGGAAAAACCTCCACTAGCTTAAAATACGGAGCGACCCGAGAATACTATGTTTTAGGAGCAAGACATCGAAAAATCTTGCCGGATGATTGGAGTGTACGTGATTGACTAGGATTGTCCTTACTGCTGATTCGACTCAGATGAGCGAGTACTGGGGCATACCACTACTCCCCTTCTTCAGCTGCGCTCCAGCTGAGAAAGTTCCCCGGTTCGTCTTCGACTTTCTAGCCCCCTCAGTCCGACACTTTGACGGGGTGGCGGAGAAGGCGCCTTATGGACTGCGGAAGCTGGAGTCGTCGCTTCTGAGAAAGTATGGTGCGGACGAGGTGGTTGTTGCCCATCCGGACCATGTCTCCAAGTTCGTAGACGACAAGACGAGCATTATCGGAATATCAACTATGGACCCGATGGGTCTCGGACCGGTGAGCATGATGTTCACCGATGGTGGAAAGCTGACAGCGTACACGAAGAGAAAGTTCCTGGAGCTTGTCGGAGAGATCAACAAGACCCGGAAGAAGTATCCGAAGGCCAAACTGGTTCTGGGCGGGTCTGGCGGATGGCAGATGGAGGTCCGCGACCGAGACACCAAGGCACTAGGCGTCAACCATGTGGTCATAGGCGAGTGCGACCATGTTATTGGAGACATTTACAACGACATCGAGTCGGGCAATAGTCCCGAGTTCGTTCATGTTCCTCGCGGGCCGAAGCTGGAGGATATTCCGGACATTCAGGCTCCTTCAACTCACGGGCTTGTTGAGGTTATGCGGGGATGTGGCCGCAACTGCCAGTTCTGCGAGCCTAACCTTAGGATAGCGAAGTACTATCCTGAGGACAAGGTCAAGCGAGAGATAGCTGTCAATCGGAAGATTGGGAACCCGAACGTCTGGGTCCACAGCGAGGACATTTTCCTCTACAAGCTGGAGGACAAGAAGGGCTTCATGCCCAACCATGACGCGGTAGTCGATCTGTTCAACACTGTCATGTCCCAGAAGGGAATAGGCTACGCCAATCCCACGCACGGGACGGCGGCTCCTGCCTGGGCTGATCCGGATCTGATCCGGGATATTTCTGAGACTGTTCTAAAGGGATCCAAGCGGCACATTGGAATCCAGTCGGGTCTTGAGACAGGTTCGAGTGCGCTGATCAAGAAGTACATGCCGTTGAAGGTGAAGCCTTTCAGCCCTGACGAGTGGCAAGATGTGATCTATAATGGGACGAGGATTTTCAACGAGAACTACTGGTTCCCGGCCTACACGATCATCGTCGGGTTGCCCGGGGAGACGTCTGAAGATGCGGTGGAGACTGTCCGTCTTATAGATCGTATGGAGCATGGGCTGAAGAAGGAGGTTGGTGTCAAAGCACACTTCACAGTGACCCCTCTCAGCTTCGTCCCGTTAGGGGTGCTGAAGAAGAGCGGCTTCTACAATATTGACGACCAGGTCGACGAGGCACGCTTTTGGGTCATCTACCGTAGCTGGAGGCACACGGTGCTGGAGCTGCACGCTATGCCGCCGACGCTGTTGCAGTTGAACCCAGTACTGAAGGGGGTTTTCACGACTCTCTGCTGGTTCGGCTCAAAGAAGATCCTTGACGGGATCAAAGCATGGGGACGGCGACGGGGCTTCGACGCTGATAAGAGTCTGCGGCTAAACTAGAAATCTCTAGGCTGGTCGCGTCTCAAAGAGCTCTTTTGTGTGGCGAGGACTAACGTTTTTGAGATTTTTGGAGAGGGGTTCCGCCAGTTGAAACTGTTCTGGGCGAGTCTCACACTTCAGGGACCAGAATGCGTAGATCCGATGTTTTCGAGATCGCGGATTAAGCGCAGAGGTCAGCGCGAAAAAGTCGCAAGCTCAAATCGCATGCCCGGATTTCGGATCAGGGCTTATTCCGGGCGGTTTTTCACGGGTAGGATTCTTCCAAAGAACAGGTCTGTGTCGCGGGAATGTTTTATTTTCTAAATTCTGGGACGGGGTTTCTACGAGACGGCTGATCTTCGGAGAAACGGCCAAGATGAGGTGACCGAGATTCGTCCTATTGCCACTACTATAGCCGTTGAAGGTCGAACACTATCTCATAGATATTGCGATCAAGTCCACGGAAATACTGCCAAGCGTATCCGTTCTCACCCTTCCTGACTTTTCCAATCAGCTCTACACCGGCTTTCCTGAGCCGATTTCGAGCTTCATCCATATCATCTACCAAGAATCCCACAACGGGTGCGGAAGAGAAGTGCTTATTGTATTTCCAGTTGGGCCCAAAGATCTCAACCTTGTCGACGTCTTTTAGTTCGAAGAATTGCGAACCCCTCTTCGACATGTGTCAGCTCCAATCCCAAGGCGTCGCGAAAGAGTTTCACCATTGCATCAAATTCTTTCGTTCGACTCCCATCCAAGATAGACCAAGCGTCTTCATACGTTATGCACTGTCCGGTGGAAAGAGTCGTTTGATTTTTTTGGCACCTGTTTCAGCCGCTGCTAGTGATGATTGTATGGATAACCGATCTACACTGGTCGTTGCATTCGCGGCTACCCTCAGACTCATCGTGCAATGGATTCCCAAGTCTCACCCACTCGCTCCAGCCAGCGTTCATCTCCTTTGCAGGGATTCCATGTTCCACCAATTTCAGAGCGCCCAGAGTGGAGAGGTGACAGTACTGGTTGTAACAGTAGGTCACTATGTCCTTGTCTTTGGGCAGGTCCCGGTAGCGTTTGTCTATCTCTTCGAGAGGCATTGAGAGAGCACCTTTGATGTGCCCCCTTCGATAGTCCTCTCTATCTCTCATATCTAGCAAGACAAGATCCGAGTCACCACGTTTCACAGCGTCTACGACATCGGCCAGTTGCTTCACGGCCTGAAGCTTCAGCTCAAAGTGCTCTTTGAGCCTCGTCAAGTCCGGTCTTACCTTGACCAAACTCTTGCTCATGTCTCCTCAATTGCTCTTATTATTTCCGGGCTAATAGCTCTGAGCGGAAATTCCTGTCCATTGGGGACTCGAATGTTATCTGCCGACCTGTTGCTCGTCAGAGTTTTGTTCGTTGCGACGATGCTACTGGCTGGTCGAACCGAAAGTCAGGCTTACCAAAAGGATGGATTCGCGAGTACCATTCGTAGGTTTCTTTCATTCCAACCTCTAATCCTCGGGGAGTAAACCCCAGATCCCGTTCTGCTTTCTGAATACTCATAATCCACGGACTTGTAGGTAAGGGAAAGCCCTTTTTCACATCTCGACTAGCCAGACTCTCATCGTAGTGGGTAATCTTCACGTTCTCTGTACAAGGCTTCGCGGCCGATTCGACCCAAAGGTTGAGGCTGACCGCTCTGGGACCGGCAATGTTGTACGCTTGGCCAACACAAGCCTTCGACTTGAGGGCCGCCGCAAATGCTTTCGCTACGTCATCAACGTGCACCACGTGAGTGACAGATTTTCCATCACCGGGAACTGGTATCGGCCTCCGAGCCTCAGCTCTGTCAAAGACGTAGGCTTCTCGGTAGAGGTAGTTGTGAGGGCCATAGATTACAGTGGGTCTTAGAATCGTAATAGGAAAGCCGTGTTCTTCAAAGGCTTTGAAGAGAAGTCTCTCACACTGAGCCTTGTTTTCCGGATAGGTCCGCCTGCCAGTCCAACCCATTATCGGGTCTTCCTCGAACACTGGAAATTCCCACTTGTCCTCGTAGACTGCTCCAGTGCTGCAATGGACAAACCGTTCTGTTCTCCCTTCAAAGATTCTGATGATCGTCTCTGTGTCTTCTGGCTCCTGGGCGGTTATGTCTACGACGCAATCGAACTCCTCCTTTTCCAGAAGACCTTTGAGCCTTCGGATGTTCTTTCTATCGCACTTGAGGTGCCTGACACCGGGGGGTTGCTGTGTCGTCCCGCGGTTCAGGGTCGTCACCTGATAACCATCGCTTAGCAGGATAGAGACCGTCCGGAGTCCCACAAACTTAGACCCACCCATAACCAGAACGCGCATCATCGCCGCTAATGTCGTCTAGATCTCAAAGATTAGAATTGGCCGGGACAAGAGCGTCGTCAAGGGACTCCGATGTCCCTTTACGGTTATATTCCGGAGTAACAAAGGTAGAGCTGGTAACATTGAGTAAGCCTCGGGTGAGCCGCGAGTTCAATGTTGAGAGCATCCTTCACGGAAGAACAGATGTTTGCAAAGCCGACGTTTGCGCGGTAATCAAAGCGGTCAAGCGGCTAGGCTCAGAATGGAGGATTCTAATTGCCTATTACCTGCTGGACAAACCCCTACGTTTCAACGACCTTCTGAGGAAGGGTAAGCCTGATGATCTAAACCCTCGGACTCTGTCTAGGACTCTGAAGTATCTAGAGCGAATGGGAATAGTCGAGAGGGAAGTAGTCGGCACACAACCCTTCTCCGTGGTCTACCATCTGACCGAGAAAGGTAGGGACATGGCAGATATTTTGGCGGCATACAGAAGATGGGGCGAGAAGTGGACCACACCTACTGTCCAAGCCATAAAAACGGTCAGCGCCAGAAACACCTACCTAGACACCCATCAGCGTTCGGGGTTAGCTCTTCCAAGGGCTTCATAACATCGATACATAATGTCCCCCTCTCTCACCACTCGCCACCCTCTCATCGGGGCCGCATGAGTAACGCCTATTACTTATCAACGAATGATACTCCGAGCACTTTACGCGCACGCTCCGCGCCTGTCCGGTTTGAAACAGAACAGTCTGCCGCCAGACCGAGTGAGAGTTACTGTCTGCTAATTCCCCTCCAACCGCGACTTTCGCGTCCCGACCCTCAAGTGCGCTGAGATTCCGAGCAAACAATTTCCCGGGTAACGGGGGTTTCCTAGGCGAGTCAAAAGATTCTAGGGGAAGAATAGGCGAGCCGGGCGTTTCAGGAAGCACGGGTTCATAGCAAGGAAACCGTGGAAAACAAAAACCACCCCGACAGATTCGAGATCAGGGTTCATTCTGAATGATTTCGAAGCGAACTTCCAGGTTCCCAGGGTCACGGGTAGATCGAAACCAACTGTGGAGAAGGTTATTGTCGAGATGGCTGAACAGAGACCCCTCGCGGCTTTCGCCTAACCACTCTTCCCCGACGAAGAGTGCCGAGAATCCTTCTTACAGCGTTCTTGGGTCGAGTGCACGATTCTCCCTCTCTCGCGGTCATATGACTAGACCTCTAACAATCTCTCGTGCCAGCGGGAGTAGACCGCTTCTTCCCCCATAGCCGACGTCTCCGACTAGGAGCCAGAAATTGTCGTCAGGACGATCCCTCGGACTGAAGAAGTCCGACTTGATTCTCATTCCGCGCCTTGTGAATAAGCCGACCGTATCGATCCAGCCTCTGGAGCTTCTTCCCGCGATATGGGCGAACCGGGAGCAGATTCCACAGTCATTGTCGTAGAGAAGGATCGGCCGAGCAAATGGCAGAGAAGACTCCTCCACCTGGATCTAGGGCTACTAGCAGACTGTAAGTCTTTCCGAACCGGAGAGCCCTCTAGCAGAGAGCCTAAGCTAGTTGTTCGCTTACTTGGCGCGCCGCGGCCGCTTTGGCGGCGAGTGCCGCGAACTCCTGGCGTCCGAAGGCTGTGCCTGAGAGTCCCCAACCGCCTTCTGCTGCCTCGGTGAGTATCACCCAGGTGCGAGTGGCTTGGGTCGGGTCGCCTGAAATCTTGGTAATAATCTCGGTGATCTCTTTGACGAGTTGTTTCTGGCCTTCGCGGGTTAACGCGGCTGGGGGCGTGATGACCTGTACGCGCACTGTGCGGGCGGAGTCGGTGGCTGCGGTGTGAACCGCGTGCGGGTCCATTCGGTGAATGAAAGCGGCGGTGTTGTTCAGGTGGAACGGGCCAGGGGTCGTGACACCCTCAGCACGGAGAACGGCCATGGTGAGCTCCTTGCCAAGCCGACTGTCGGTTCCGACTGGGAAGAGGCCTGCTGGTACATAAACGTCAATCATAGGCATAGTAAGACAGGCGAAAGGAGGACAAGGTTCGATATATACATCAATCGACGAAAGATCTGTTCCCGAGGTTCATGGAACGATACAAGATTCCGCTTGTTGATGGGTCTGGAAGGGTAATCGGATATGGCGATAGATGGTGGACCCATAGGGTGAGGGATGGTCGTGAGGGTCCTATTCTGGGAGAGAAGCATGTAGGGATAACCATCGCGTGTCTAGATGATGACGGAAGAATCCTCGTTCAACACAGGAGACACAGGATATTCGACAAGGTATGGAGCCTCTCGGGCGACACTCATCCCAGAAGGTATGAGTCTTCAGAGGTGGAGAGTCTCTCCGAAGCCGCGAGAAGGTGTGCAAACGAGGACCTCAGCGTTGTGATCAAGAACTGGCGAAAGATACTCAGCGTCTCGTATTCTGCCAGAGATCCTTCGGACCCGAGGTATTGTGAGAATGAACTACTGTCCGTGCTGGCCGCGAAGTACAGGGGTCCTATGAACATGAACAGAAACAGCGCCTACGAATTTCGCTGGGCCAAGTTCGCAGAGATTTCCAGAGACTCACAAGCCGACTCGAAAAAGGAGCCGATTGACCGCAAGTACGCACCCTGGGTCCACGCCATGTTCTCCCTCCCACATGAGAAGATTGAAGAAGCCTTCCTAGTTAATTAGACGGCATCGTCAGACTGATCACGAGAACCCGGTATCTTGGTCAAGCTCTTCAAGGCTGAGATTGGTAGCGACTGGGTCAGACTTGTCCTTCTGTTGTTGACAGTTACACTAGACCGGGAATGCCTTTTCGCCACACGATTCGTACACTCCCTAATCCACGAAAAAATAGAGGAACTAGAAGCATCTCGATCGTTAGGCTATAGTCCCCAACCAGCTTGACAGTTCTCCCGTTCACATAGGTGCGATTAGATGAACAGCTGTTGATAGATAACGAATCAGGGTTCTGCTAAACGATTTCCCAGAAGTTAGAATCTTCGATATTCCTAATTCGTCGGGTCCTATGGCATACCTGGGGGCCACAAAGAATGAGAAGGGTTCACC
>Ga0209805_1000447_pt1 | contig 25025 bp, 25 predicted proteins | sample GraSoiAngelo_148_FD_185905 | JGI IMG/M metagenome (GOLD analysis project Ga0209805, IMG submission 185905) | Grasslands soil microbial communities from the Angelo Coastal Reserve, California, USA - 14_1009_09_20cm (SPAdes) (version 2) | ecosystem: Environmental > Terrestrial > Soil > Grasslands ...
GAGATCGTCGACCGCTACACGCGGCGCCTCGCAGCGCTGCTCGGCGAGGAGACCGGCGCGGATCCGGACGACGTCGAGGCCATGGCGGCAGCGGCGGCTTTATTCGGCGCTCACCGTGCGGTGGTCAACTACGTCCGCAACCGCGTGGCCGCCGGCGGGCGCGGGACGGCCCTGGTCGAGGAAACGCGGACTCAGATCCGTCGCGCGTTCGGCCGCCTGGAAAAAGGGCTCGGGACCTACTCGGTCAGGGCCTGACCTTGAGCGCCGCCTTCATGTCCGAGACGCCGAGGTACGCGGTCTGCTTGCGGGCGCTACCGGCTGACCCGGTATAGGCGAACGTGATGTTCACGCCCGCCTTGCCCAGCTTGGTGGCGAAGCGGCCGAGCGAGCCTGGAGTGTCGGACAGGGTGACCGCGAGTACCTCATCCTCTGTGGCCGGCCAACCGTTTTGAGCGAGGACCTTCTTGGCTGCGGCCGTCTTGTCGACGACCATCCAGATCATCCCCCCGCCGCCTGTGGTGGCGCCACACACCCCGACGATGTTGACCTTCTTCGCACCCAGCGCGGTGGCGATATCGCCCAACATGCCCGGTCGGTCGGCGACGGTTAGCGTCAGCTGCTTGGCCCTTGGCATCCCCTCAACCTCCTGATCTGTGCCGGTCGAAATCGAGGCTAGTCTAAGCCCGCACTATTAAGAAGACGCGAGCGCCTCGGCGCCGACCCGCAAGCCAAGGACCGTCAGGACCGCGCCAAGTGTGGCGTCGAGGGCGCGACGAACGGCTCCGCGGCGCAGCCACCGGCCGAGCCGCTCCACCGCCATCGTGTAGCCGACCAGCCACGCGAACGTGATCACGCTGAAGTTGAGCCCGAGCGCGAGCAGCACCACGAAGCTGGGGTGGGGTCCGGCGAACGGAGGAAGGAGGCTGATGAAGAAGGCCACCATCTTCGCGTTCGAGAGGTTGCTCAGGAATCCCTGTAGGAACGCCGCGCGGGTCGACAGGCGCCGGCCCTGCTGAGGCGAGGCTACGCCGTCGGGCTCGCGATGCCGGATCGCCATCCACGCCGACCGCAGGCCGAGATAGCCGAGGTACGCGGCTCCGGCCAGACGGATGCCGAGAAAGAGCGGCGCCGACGCCATCACGAGCACCGCCAACCCGGCGCTGGTCGCCAACGTCCACGTGGCCTGGCCCATCGCAACTCCCGCCGCGGTGGCGACGCCGCTGCGGCGGGCGCCGAGCAGAGTGTTGCGGATGGTCAGGGCGGTGTCCTGGCCCGGCGTGCAGATGACCACCAGCGAGACGCCCAGGAAAGCGAGGTACTGAGCGGACCCGATCAACGACATCGGTTCCCCGCGAGCGTTATTTAGCCGCCGGCGGCGTACGGGCGCAGCGCGTCGGCGCGGCCCGTCTTGCGCAGCTTCTCGAGCGCCGCGCGCTCGAGCTGGCGCACCGTCTCGCGGCTCGTGCCCAGCCGGCGTGCGACCTCGTCGAGCGCCCTCTGGTGTCCGTCGGTGAGGCCGAACCTCAGCTGGATAACACGACGCTCCCGTGGCTCGAGCGTCCGCAGCACATCGTCGACCTGGTCCTTCAGATCGGACTCCAGCGCCGCGGAGGCCGGGGATTCTGCGTTTTGGTCTTCGATCAGGTGGCCGAGCTCGGTATCGCCATCCTCGCCGATTGGGGTCTCGAGCGACACCGTGTCGCGCGAGGTCTGACGCAGCGCCTCGACCTCGTCGGTCGTGAGTCCGAGCTCCTCGGCAACCTCCTCGTCGGTCGGCTGCCGGCCCAGCGAATCACGGAGCCGGTCGGACATCCTGACCAGCTTGTTCGTCTGGTCGCCGATGTGGATGGGAAGCCGGATCGTGCGGGACTGGTCGCCGATGGCGCGTAGCACCGCCTGCCGGATCCACCAGGTGGCGTAGGTCGAGAACTTGAAGCCGCGCCGGTGGTCGAACTTGGCGACCGCGCGCATCAGCCCAACGTTGCCCTCCTGGATCAGGTCCAGCAAAGGCATGCCGCGGCCCTGGTACTTCTTGGCGATCGAGACGACCAGGCGCAGGTTCGCCTCGGTCATGCGCCGGCGGGCCGCGTCGGAGCCCCCCTCGATCTGCTTGGCGAGCTCGATCTCCTGCTGCTTGGTCAGGAGGGTGCCCCGGCCGATCTCGCGCAGGTACGCGCCAAGGGCGTCGTCGGGTTCGGCCTGTCCGGGTTCAGGAGCTTGCTTGGGCTCCTCTTCGATCCCTGACAGCACATCGGCGAGGTCCGGCGTGCTCTCCCGAGAGGTCGCCCGCTCCTCGTCGTCGGCTGCGTCCAGCCATAGCGATACGGAAGATTGGAGTTGCATGCAGGTTCGGTTTTACCCACGGGCCGGGCTCCACAAACGCGCCGCCGGGCTCGGTAAGGTGGTTTTTGACGATCAATTTCTGGAGGTGCCCGATGAAGATTGCAACCGTTCTCGGCCCAAAGTTCGAAGACTCCGAGTTCAAGGAGCCCTACGACGCGCTCCGTAACGCGGGGCACGAGGTCACGATCGTTGGCCTGGAAGCAGGGGCGCAGATCGAAGGTGACAAGGGCAAGGTGAAGGCCACCGTCGACAGAACGTTCAAAGACGTCAGGCCAGAGGACTTCGACGGCCTCCTGATCCCCGGCGGCGGCAGCCCCGACAAGCTGCGTGCCCATGACGAGGCGGTGAAGTTCGTCAAGGCGTTCATGACGGCGGGCAAGCCGGTGTTGGCGATCTGCCACGGCCCACAGCTCTTGCTTACCGCCGATGAGTACAAGAACCACCGCATGACGGCCTGGAAGACGGTACAGGGCGACCTCAAGAAGGCCGGCGCCAACGTTGTCGACCAGGAAGTCGTGGTCGACCGCAACCTCGTCACCTCGCGGCAGCCGTCCGACCTCCCCGCGTTCATCCGCGAGTCGATGAAGGTCCTGGAGCACGTTCCCGCGCGCCGTTAAGTGAGCTGGATCACGTTCGAGGTGAAGACCGCGCGGCGCGCGCAGCTCGTCGACATAACCGAGCGCGTCGCCGCAGCGGTCGAGCGCTCCGCCAAATCTGACGGCGTCTGTCACGTGTTCGTGCCGCACACCACCGCAGGCGTGACCATCAACGAGGGCGCCGACCCCGACGTAGCCCGTGATGTCGAGTCGCTGCTCGGTGAGCTGGTGCCCAAGGAAGCTGCCTTCCAGCACGCCGAGGGCAACTCGGATTCGCATATCAAGACCGTTCTGGTGGGGCCCGCCTGCAGCGCCCCGGTCCGTGATGGCAAGCTGGCCCTGGGCCGGTGGCAGGCGATCTTCTTGTGCGAGTGGGACGGTCCGCGGACCCGTCGGGTCGATGTCGGTGTAACGGCCCTCTAAAGGGAGAGTCAGTCAACCGACTTAAGGCCATACTTAGCGACCACTAACCAAGAAATGGCGCGCGGCCGACCCTTGCAGGTCGATTCAACCACCCCTGATCGCAGCCTCGCGCACAGGCAGAGCGCGGAGCGACGGACGTTGATGGGTCGGCTCGTCCGGGCTCGGGAGGAGGAGCGGCGCAAGATCGCCGCAGACATCCACGACGACTCGATCCAGGCGATTACTGTCGTCAGCATGAGGCTCCGGCAGCTTCGCAAGCACATGACCACCCCCGAGCAGAAGGAGCTCATCGCGAGGATCGACGAGGCGGTGGTCGAGTCGATCACGCGGCTGCGCGAGCTGATGTTCGACCTGCGTCCTCCAGCCCTCGATCGGGCCGGCCTTGGCGCCGCGCTGCGCGAGCTCCTCGACCGCATGCGAGCCGAAACCGATATCGAGTTCACCCTCGACGACGGGCTGTCAAGGGAGCCTTCAAGTGCTGTCCAGGTCGAGCTGTATCGCATCGCGCAGGAGGCCATTGCCAACGTCCGCAAGCACTCGAAGGCCGGCCTGGTCAAAGTCCACCTGCAGCGAGTGCAGCAGGGTTATCGCATCCGGGTGATAGACGACGGAGTGGGTTTCGACGTCGCGATTCACACTGAAGAGCGGGGGCACATCGGCCTCCTCGACATGAACGAGCGGGCGATGATTGCGGGCGGCTGGTGGACGATCGAGAGTCACGTGGGCGGCGGCACGGAGGTCGAGTTCTGGCTGCCGGATGAGCGCGCTGGCGATGCGTCCGCCGGCTAGCTGAGGAGAGTCAGGACCTCACGCGGCCGTGGCTTTGTTGGCAGGCCGGCCGTCGTTCGGCAGGACGACGACGAAGGTCGTGCCGCGACCCGGCCGGCTGTAAAACCGGATGCTGCCGCCCATCGTGTTCACGAATGCCTTGGTCAACGCCAAGCCAAGGCCGGTTCCTTTGTTTGCCGCCAGGGGACCCGCGTCGATCTTGGAGAACTCGGTGAAGACGAGCGCCGCCTGCGCTTTCGGAATGCTGATGCCCGAGTCGCTTACGACGAGCCGGTAGGTGTCCTGGTCGACCCGAGCTCGAATGACGACGCGTCCACCTTCAGGCGTGAACTTGACCGCGTTGGAGACAAGGTTGGTGAGTATCTGCTTGATCTTCGTCGGGTCGAGCCGCACCTGTGCTTCTGGGCTGACCGACGCCCGGATGCCAACCCTTCGGTTGGCCGCAATCGGCTCGATGGCATTGGCCACCTCGGCCACCAGCGGCTCGAGCTTTGCCGTCTCGTACTGAACCGCGACCGAGCCGTCTCGCAACCGCGCCAGGTCGAGGTAGTTGTTGACCAGGGTGAGCATGGTCGTCGCGCTGGTCCGGACGTGGCCCAGGTGCTTGCGTTGCTTCTCCGTCAGGCTCTCGTTGGTTGCGCTGAGCACGAGGCCGGTGAACCCCAGGATCGAGTTGAGCGGGTTGCGCATCTCGTGGCTGACCGCCGCCATCACCTTCGACTTGACCGCGCTTTCCGCACGCGCCGTCTCCGCCGCCTGCATATGGAGGGTCTCGGCTATGGTCGCCGCCACGGCGTCGAGCACCGCCAGTCCGCCATCGGGAATCGTTTCGCCCAGGCGGGCGATCGCGACGATCGCCTGGCCCGCCTTGGACGTGCGCGGCAGCGGCACGACGATGGCCGGGGTTTCCAGGGTCGCAAGCGTGCCATCGGCGAAGCGGCTGCGCAAACCCTCGCGGTCCGTGAGCACCGCCTTGCGCGCCTCCACTGCCACCCGGGTGAGCGCGAACACCCATACCGCAAGCGTCCGGCCGTTGTGCGCCGCCCCGGAGGCATCGACCCAGTCGCCCATCGAACCGTCCTCCCCGACAGTCGCGAAGATGCAGGTGTCGAGGCCGAGGGCCTCCCGCGTGGCCGCGAGACCTTCGGCCACGAGGTTGCCCGACGGGATGCCCTCGAGCGCGCGCTGTCCAAGGCGCCGGATCAAGGCGTCGCCCCTCTGTCGTTCGGCGATGCTCTGGATCATGTTGTCCACGCTTCGAGCCAAATTGAAGATCTCGTCCCGGCCGCGCGGCTCGGGACCTTCAGAGAGGCGGATGGTGGTGTCACCGCGTGCGACGGCCTCCACCGCGCGCTGAACACGTCGTGTGCGGCGAAGGATGCCGAGGTACAGCGCGGAGAGAACAAAGATCGAGTCGATCACGATCGCGACCGAGCCGACGATTGCGATCGTCTTCGTGATCGACTGCGTTGCCGCCACCTCAGCAGCGCTAGAGCTCGTGATGAAGACGCCGCCGAAGACTGCGTCCCCGACCCTCAATGGCTGCAGGGTGACGCGGTAAGCGGTGTTGCTCTGGTCCTCCGTCGCGTATCCACCCCACATCGCCTTGAGCTCTGCCCGATTGGCGAATCCAGTCCTGCCGATCTCGCCGGGATTGCTGCTGGCGATGACCGTGCCGGTGTCGTCGAGGTTGAGGATCCGGATCGAAACGAGGTCAGGGCGCGACTTGACCAGGCGGGCCAGGTAGTCATTGATCTCGGCTGTGTCATTCGGGTGCTGCGCAAACATCGCCTCGACCCCACTCGCGGCCTCTTGGGCTTGCTGGTCATAAGCGGTCTCGATCTCGTGCTGGACGGTGTCGATGACGACCAGTCCGAGCACGGCGACCAGGACGATTGTCGTCACGACGACCGGCAACGCGAGCGTGAATGCCAGCGGCATGTGCTGGGCGATCCACGCGACCCACCGATCTCCAGGCACCCGCAGGCGGAGCGAACGCGTCCTCACCGATCGATCCGGATCCAGGTCATCGCCCCAGGTTAGGCAGCGACATCTCTGCTGTCGCCCCACCCTTGGAGGGGCCTCAGCTATATCGTTTGCGCCCCTCGCTCAACCCTCGATCAGGCCGGTCTCGCGCGCCACGGCGACAGCCTGCAGGCGGGAGCGGGCCCCGAGCTTTTCGAGCACCCCGCGCACGTGACTGCGCACGGTGCCGTAGCCGATTCCTAGCTTGTCGGCGATGGCGTAGTTGTCGAGACCGGACGCCATCATGTTGAGCACCTCACGCTCGCGAGCGGTCAGATCCTCAGACAGGCGCTCCTTGGCGGCCTCCGTCTTCCTGGCCTCCCTCTGTCTGGCGAGCAGGCGAGACATCGTCGCCGCGGGGAGCAGGAACTCCCCTTCGCCCGCCCGCCGGATGGCGTTGGTCAACTCCTCGGCGCTCGCCGCCTTCGAGATGTAGCCGCACGCGCCCGCATCGATGGCGCGCATCATCGCGTCGTCGCTGACATCGGCGCTCAGGAACAGCACGGCCACCTCAGGATGGTCGTGCCGGATCCGCTCGGTGGCCTCGGGGCCGTCACCGTCAGGCAGTCGGAAGTCCATCAGGACGACCTGGGGCCGCAGGGTCTGGGCGGCTTCGATGGCTTCCTTGACTGAGCCGGCCGTACCCACCACCCGAAGCTCGGCCACCTCTCCCAGGAGGGAGGCCAGACCCTCCACCATCAACCTGTGGTCCTCGACGATCAGGACGGTGATCGGCTGGGCCATATCAGGTGAAACCCTAATCTGGCGGTTCATTCATTTAACCGCTATTAGGTGGCTACTTGTCGGCATCACTCAACTGACTGATTCCAAGCCTGCTTGTCGCCTCTTTGACGAGCGCGTCCGGCTGCAAGATCACAACCCCGCCCCGGTGGATGTCGAGCACACCCTCGCGCTTCAGCTGCTGGAGCTCGGAGGCGACGACCTCACGCACAGATCCGATGGCGATGGCCAGCTCGTGCTGCGTGCCGGCAACACTGCCGCCCGCCTCGAGCTTGCCGGCGACCGCCGCGCGCTCGACGATCGCGCTCACGACCCTCTGCCTGACTGACCCGAACGCCCTGACATAGAGCGCTTTCTGATTTGAATTCAGGACCGTGGTCAGCTCCTGAATCATTTCCCACGCAAACGCCGGGTACGACAGGGCGAGCTCCTTGACTCGCTCGCTGTCGACGAGCAGCAGCTCGCCGGGCTCGAGCGCCTGGATGCCCCTCGCGAGCCGCGGCAATCGAGGCGCGAACACTCCGGCGATGTCGCCCGCTTTGAGGTAGCGCGTCGTGACCTGGCCTCCGTCGACGGAGGCGATGAAGCCCCGGAACGTTCCGCGCAGGACAAATGCCGTCTTGGGTGACTCGTCCCAACGCAGGGCGACAGCTCCCGCGGGATATTCGACCCGTGAGGCGCCACGGACAACAGTCTCGACGAGCGATTCCGGTAAGCGACTGAGCAAGCCATGGGACCTGGCCGCCTTCAGCCAGTCAGGAACATGCCAGTTCGATCTGGGCAGGAAGTCTTCAGATTTGTGCATGTTCCACTACCGAATAGTACTATCCATTACTGAGCATCTGTGTGACATCAGTGACAGTAGAGTATAGTACTGAAAGAATGCTGAACACAAAGGAGGCGGCCGGATTCCTGCGCGTGAGCGAGGCTTCGATCCGTCGCTGGTGCGACTCCGGCCTGCTGCCAGGGGTCCGTATCGGCCGGCGTCGAGACCGGCGGTTTACCGAGTCGGACCTGCTGGCGTTCATGGACCGCTCGTACTCGATCGACTCCCGAACTGGTGCCGTGAAGATCGCTGGGACTCCCATTTCTGTGCCGAGTCACCTGGCAACGCTCTTCAGCACGGACGCTGGCGGGCTGAGGCTGACGGTTCCATTTTTCGCCGACGGAATCCGCCTCGCCCAGCCATGCTTCCTTGTTGCCGCGGGAGACCTCGCCGGGCGCTATCTCGACGCACTGGGCGCGATGGACGGCGTCGACCTCGACGCAGCCATGCGTAACGGGACCTTCACAGTGGTCCGATTCGGTGGCGGCACCGTCGCGGAGGCAATCGCGCAGTGGGAGCGAAACTTTGCCGCCGCCGTCGTAAAGGGTCCGACCCTGATCCGCGTCGTAGGCGAGATGGTGTCGGAACGCACCATGTTCGTCTCCGAGGACGAGATGCTCGGCTACGAGGAGGCTTTCGAGCTGATGTCGAGACGCTTCCCGACGGTGACCATGTGCCAGTACGACGTCAGACATTTCGACGGTGTCGCGCTGCTGCGAGCTATGAAGGCCCACCCGGACCTGTTCGGTCTCCGGTTCGGGACGTTTCTCAACTAAGGGTCTATAACCGAGTTGTGAGAGCTCCGCCAGGTCGTTTGCTCAACACACCTGAGGCGGCCCGGTTCCTGCGTGTGAGCCAGGCATCGATTCGGCGTTGGAGCGATTCCGGTCTGCTTCCGGGATTTCGAGTCGGCCGGCGCGGCGAGCGGCGGTTCAACGAGTCCGACTTGCTGGCATTCGTCCATGGCACCAGTTCCAGCCAAGCGCCGGCCGACGGGGTGAACATCGGCGGTGTCGCGGTTCCGATCCCAACACACCTGGCGACGTTGTTCAGCACAGACGCCGGCGGCCTCCGGCTGACTGTTCCTTTCCTGGCGGACGGCATCCGGCTGGGCCAGCCTTCCCTCCTGGCCGGGACCGACCCCATCTTGAAGCGTTACCTCGAAGCGCTTGGCGAACTGGAGGGGGTCGATCTGAGACGTGCTCGCGAGGCCGGGTTGTTCACGCTCGTCAGATTTGACGAAGGTACGAGGCTAGCGGCCATCGCTCAATGGGAGCGCTTCTTCGCAGGAGCGCTCGCCAAAGAGCAAAACGTCATCCGGCTCGTGGGCGAGATGGCTTACGTGCGGACCATGTTTGAGTCCGAGGAGGAGATGCTCAGCTTCGAGGAGGCGTTCGAGGTGATGTTCAAGCGCTACCCGGTGGTGGCGATGTGCCAGTACGACGTCCGCCAGTTCGACGGCGCAGCCCTGCTCCGTACGCTCAAGGCACACCCCGACCTGTTCGGTCTTCGGACGGGCACATTCCTCAACTGACCGGGCTGCTGACCGGCGGCAAAACCTTATTGAAGAGGAGCCAGACCAGCTTCTCGTCATAAGCCCGGCCCGACTGCCGCAGGAGCACGGCTCGCGCACGCTCATCGGCCATCTGAGGCCGTTCCGCGCGCTCGCCGCTCACCAGCGAGTCATACGCGTCACAGATGGCCAGAATCCTTGCCGCGGGCGAGATCTGCTCACCGCTCAGGCCGTCCGGATAGCCGGTCCCATCGACGCGCTCTTTCTGATGCCTGATGATCTCCGTGATCCCGTGCGAGGAGCGGAGCGGTCCGCAGATCTCAGCTCCGAGCACAGGCACGGTCCGCATCACCGCAACCTCCTCGGGGCTCAGTGCTTCCTTTTTGTTGAGGATCTCGTCGGGCACGCCGATCTTGCCAATGTCGTGCACCCTCGCCGCGAAATATGTCGCGGCCACGGTCTCAGGGTCGAGCCCGGCCGCGGTGGCGAGCCGCCTCGCGATCTCCGCCACTCGTTCCGAGTGCGCCTCGGTGAAGTTGTCTTTTGCTTCGACCGCGCGTGCAAGCGCGAACACCACCTGTTCGGTCTGAACCAGCGAGTCGTACAGAGTTTTGACCCGGAGCAGCGAGCGGACGCGAGCGACGAGCTCGGTCTGCTCGACAGGCTTGGCGAGGAAGTCATCGGCGCCCGCCTCGAGGGCAGCTACCCGGTCGTCGACCGCGCTGTACGCCGTGACGATCACGACCGGGACCATCTTGCTCATACTGCCGGCCTTGATCTGACGGCACGCCTCGAGCCCGTTCATGCCGGGCATCTCGACGTCCATCAGGACTAGGTCGGCCGGGCGGGTTTCCATGGCGGCCACCGCCTCGCCACCGGAGTGGGCCGTGGCCACATCGCAGCCCAGATCCTCGAGGTAGGCGGCGATCAGCTCGCAGTTCTCGACGACGTCATCGACCACAAGTACCAGCTGCCTTGCCGTGATGTCGATCACGAGGTCAGGCCACCTTGTTGTCCGGGGTAGCCGCCGGGATCGTGAATCGGAAGGTCGACCCCTGCCCGTACATGCTCTCGACCCAGATCCGACCCTTGTGCAGCTGGATGATCTGCTGGGCGATGGCCAGGCCCAGGCCGGTGCCCACGATCTGGCTCTTGCCGTCGCCTTCGTACCGTTCATAACGGCCGAAGATCCGGCTGATGAATTCGGGCGGGATGCCCAATCCGTGGTCCTGCACGCTGACCTCGACAGTGCCGTTTTCGGTCCGGCTGGAGACCAGGATCTGGCCGCCCTCTGGCGCGTACTTGACCGCGTTCGTCAGGAGGTTGGCCACGACCTGCGTCAGCCGGTCGGCGTCGCCTTCGATCCGCGGCAGCCTGGGGTCGAGGCGAGTGATGACCTCGTGCCTGGAGGTCGACATCCGCGCCCGTTCGACGGTCTCGGTGAGAATGCGATTCAGGTCCATCGGTTCCATGTGCATAGCCATGCGACCGGACTCGATACGGTCGAGGTCGAGCATCTCCGTGATCATCCGATTGAGGCGCAGGGCATCAGAGTTGATGTCACCGGCAAATTCCTTCACCTCGTCCGATGAAACTTCCTCCGAGCTCATCAGCTCGCTGTAACCCTGGATCCCGGTCAGAGCAGTGCGGAACTCATGGCTGACCATCGACATGAACTCGCTCTTCAGGCGATCGATCCGTTCCAGCGCAGCGAGGTTGGCCACCCCTGCCTGCTCGGTTTCATGTTTGACCGTGGTGTCCTCGAACATCACGAGGTAGTAATCGATCCGGCCCGTGCTGTCTAACACTGGGGTAACAGTTCGGTGGACCCAGACCTTCCTCCCGTCCGCGCACCGCATCTCGCTGTCGACCTCGGCCTGCGCGAGCTGGCCGCTGCGCATTAGCGCCATTCGTTCACCCGCGCGCGCAATCTCCTCGTCGGACAGGAACTGTCGCATCGAGCTGCCGATGAGCGCGCGCTCCGGCGCGGCAAGCAACGCGCACAAGCTCGGATTGACGTCGATGAAGCGGAAGTCGTCGCTGATGCGCGCGATGCCGAGCGGCGCCCGTCCGATGATCTCGTCGAGCAGCGCCGTACGGTCGCGCAGCTGAGTTTCAGCCCGGCGGCTCCTTCCTACTAGCTGGATCGCGTCGGAGGCCGCCCACACCTGGCTGGAGATGAAGAGCACCCCCATGCCGGTGCCGATGAAGCCCAGCGCGGGGAGCTGGCGATGCGTGAAAGTGGCCCAGAAGCTGGCGGCGATGACCGCCGCTACGGCGACCCACGGGATGGCGAACTGCCACATCTCGACGTCTCCGCCCCGCGCGAAGGTCACCCGGGTCCCCGCGGCGCGAACCGCCGCCAGGCCAAGCAGGAGGTAGCCGGCCACCCAGCCCGTGTCGCCGAAGTAACCGGGCGCGTTGTAGCCCCCGAGCAGGGAGAAGACGGCCAGCGACGCGTTAGACAGCAGGGTGGCCGCGAAGGCGGCGAACAGCAACCCCATCACGGCTCGAGATTCGGGCGACACGCGGCGGAGCGAGGCTCCGACCACGGTGAGAAGGACCAGGTCACCCGCGGCGTACGCGAGCACGACGAACTTGGAGACAGTGTCGATCCGGGCCTGCAGGTAGGCGTCGCTCAGACCGACCGCCCACGCGACGTAGATCACGCACACCGAGACGATGCCGCCGTCCAGCAGCAACCGCAGTTGACCGCGCGAGTCACCTGATGCGAAGAGAAACGACATGACGCCGGCGATCGCCAGCGGGATCGCGAGAAGGAAGCTCGCGTCAGCCGCTGATTCCAGATCCACGCTCGCTGTGGCCTCCATGGCCGTCGACACAAGCTGCCCCGCCGTCCAGATCAGGGCCGAGCCGGCCAGGAGCGCCCAGGCGAGCCGGGCACCTCCTTCGGCGAGGCGAGACGAGTACGCGCAGGCTCCCGCCGCGAACAGAGCAACACCGGCCTCGAGTAAGTCCTCCACGACCACGCTCGGCCGGTCGCCTCCCAACCGCAACATGCCGAGCACCACATAGCCGGTCAGAACAAGCACACCGGAGCCCGCGATACACATGAACCGACGGCGGTCGGAGGCGGTCACGCCACCCTCCCCCCAGCCGGTGACGCGGGGAAAGACGAGATTGCCTTCAAGGTGAAGTGGGATTCCGAGCCCTTGCCTTCGAGCCTGTCGACCCAGAACCGGCCGCCATGCATCTCGATCACCTGGCGGGCGATTCCCAGGCGGAGGCCGGTGCCGACCACCTTCCGGATCGGGTTGTCCGCATACACGTCGTCCTGTCCGAAGAGCCTGTTGTCGAAGTCGGAGCGAACCGCCTCGCCTTCGTCCCTGACGGTCACGGTGACAACGGCGCCGGCGGCCGAAGCTGTGACAGTGATGCGGCCTCCGTCTGGTGAATACCGGGCCGCGTTGTCGAGCAGGCTCCGGATGACCTCGCGCAATTTGTCGACGTCCCCGGACACCATTGGCAGGTTCGGCTCGAGCTCTAGCTCGAGGACATGGGCGGTGGACTCGCTCCGCAGCTTGGCGGCCTCGAGCTGGATCACGACGTTGACGTCGAGGGGCCTGAGAAGCAGAGTCGCGCCGGCTGTCTCCACGCGGTCGAGGGCCAGCATCTCCGTGACCATGCGGTCGAGCCGTTCCGCATCACGATTGATGTCGGCCGCGAACGCTCGCGCGTCGTTGACATCCAGCTGATCCGCATCGCGCATGAACTCGCTGAATCCCTGGATGCCGATGAGCGCGGTCTTGAACTCGTGGCTCACGTTTTGCAGAAATTCGGTCTTCAGTGAGTTGAGGCGCTGCATGAGGTCGAGGGTCGCCGCGGAGGCAGCGTCAGCCTCGTGGCGAGCGGTCGTGTCCTCGAACATTGCGATGAAGTACTCGCTTTCGCCGCGTGCGTTCGGGACGGCGGTTGCGCTCCAGTGCATCCAGACCTTCGACCCGCCGGCGCGTCGAGACTCGGTCTCTCCCTCGACCGCCTCCTGCCCGCCGGAGGTCAACGCCTCGATCTTGGCCACAAAGGCCGCCGCGTCCGCCTCGGTGAAGAACCGCGTGATCTTGATTCCGACGAATTCCCGTCCTTCGTCGAAAAGTGACGCAAACCGAATGTTGGCCTCGATGATGCGCAGGTCGGTGCCGATGCGCACCACGCCCGCCGGGGCTTGCGCGATCACCTCGGCCAGCGTCGCCTCCGATGTCCGGCTCTGGACGAGCATGGCCAGGAAGTCCTTGTGGGTGAGGATCATGTTCCCCGCCAGAAGGGCGGCCCCGATTCCCGTGAGAGCGGTCAGGAAGAGGTCCAGCGGGCGGCCGCTGACGGCAAGGGCCAGCGCGCTGCCGCCTGCCAGGAGCACCGTCAACCACGGAAGCGCGAGCTGCCACAGGTCGACCGGTGACCTGTCGTTGACACTCTCGCTACGGGTGCCAGGCCAGATCGCAGCGAGCGCGATGAGCAGGTAGCCGAACACCCAGCCGGCGTCCAGGATGCTGCCCCTGACGCCATAGGTGCCATTCGCGGTGAGGTACGAAAACGCGCTGTCGGCGATCGAATACGCGGCGACGCCGGCGAACAGCATGAACATCCGCCCCTTCTGCTGCAGGGTGGCGCGCCGGATGGCCAGGATGACGACCGTCAGGATCAATATGTCCAGCACCGGGTACGCGAGCTCGAAGAGCTTCTCGTTCAGCGGGTCCTGTGAGTCCAGCCAGATCAGTCGAAGGCCGAGCGCCCAACCGGTAAATGTGAGTGCCAGCGCGATGATCAGGCCATCGAGCCAGACACGCCATCGCGAGGCCGTTCCGCGGGGCGCGTTCCAGAAGGCGCGGATCGCGGCAATGGCAAATGGGGCCGCGACCAGGAACCCGACGTCCGCGACGGACGGAAATGGCACGGCCACTCCGCGACCGACCTCGTACCAGCTCCATACCGCCTCGCCGGCGGCCCAGGCCGCAGCCGAGATTGCCATCAGGCTCCATGCCAGGCGGGTATGCCCGGACGAACGGCGGGCGGCCCACGCGCACGCGGCCGCGGCGATGAGCGCCGCCACGCCCTCGCCCACGTCGTCGATCGCGGTGACCGCCGACGCGCTCAGGATGGGGAATTGAAGGATCGCCGCCAGGCTGAGCGACGCGATCACCGCCAGGGCGGCGGCCATGGCAAACGGCCCGCGGCTCGGTTCCAGGACAGCCGCTTGCCTCATTGGGACTGCAAGTTAACCACTGGCTTAAGGCGAATCGACTGCCAATCGGTAGGGAGCTGCGACCTCACGCGATAGGGCGCTGCGCGCGCCCGCGTCGGAACCTAGGTCACCAGCTCCAGCTCGCGGGCGGTCACCACCGCGTTGACCATCGAACGCACACCAAGCTTGTGCCCGATCGACCGGATGTGGGTGCGAACCGTCGAATAGCTGATGCCAAGCTGCTGAGCGATCCGGCGCGTGCCGACGCCGTCCGCCATGAGCTGGAGCACCTCGCGCTCTCGCGCGCTCAGGCTCTCTCGCATGTGCTCCGTTTCATGGCCTTGGCTCACCAACCGGGCGACCATCGCCGGGGTGATCAGGCTCACCCCACGCCCGACCTGGCGAACCGCCGCGATGACCTCCGACGCGGGGCTCGACTTGTGGAGGTAGGCGCTTGCACCTGCTTCGACGGCGGCGAGGCGGGCGCCGTCGCTGTCGTCACGGCTCAAGAACACGAACCTGGCGTCAGGAAAGGAATGGCGCATCGCAATCGCCGCGTCGCGGCCTGTGCCGTCGTCGAGATGGAAGTCCATCACGACGACATCCGGCGCCAGCTGCCTGGGCAACGCGGCGGCTTCGGCAACCGAGGTCGCGCTGCCGACCACCTCCATGTCCTTCTGGCCGTCCAGCAGCAGACTCAAGCTCTCAGAGACGAGCTGGTGGTTTTCGACGATCACGACCCTGGTTGCGTGCCCGTTGGCAGAGACACGCGTAACTGGCGGCAGGCGCCGGACCTTCAACTGCCTCATGGCAGGGGACTCAGGACAGCTCGGCTACCTGGACTCGCTCGTCGTCGTGAGCGAGGCGGAGCCGCTCCGTGAACGTGCCCAGCCACCCGCAAATCTCTCCCAGGCTGTCGAGCGTGGGCACGCGAACTGCCAATAAGGAAGGCAAAGGGGCCCGACCCTCCCTCTGGGTCCTGGCCCCCTGCCCTGTGCGTGCCCCCCGGCGTGCTGAGTTCAAACCGCTGCGCCCCGCAGCCATGCCGCGCTCAAGATAGCCCTCACACCGCCAAATTCGGGGCCAAAAATAGGTCCCCGAAATCCCCCCGGGCGTGTAGATTCAAGGCATGGAGGCCAGGGTCCTGCCGACGGCGCCCGACCTGACCGAGCTTCCGGGCGAGGACCTGACCACCTCGGCCCTACCCGAGGTCGCCGGGTGGATTGCAATCTACGAGGAGCTGGCATCCGTCCTCCGCTCGGTCATCTCCCGCGCGGATGGCAGCGAAGAGGTCCACCAGCTGCGACGGAACCTCGCCTTCATCGAGGATCGGCTGATGGCTTGGCGAGACCGTCATGCCGAGCTGGCGGGCGTCGTGATCGACCACAAGGACCACAGCCTCACCTACGGCGGCAAGTCGATCCGCCTCACGCGGCGGGAGGCCGACCTGCTGGACTTCCTGCTTCGCCATCCGAAGCGGCCGTTCACGAGCAAGCAGCTGGCCACGCTCGCCTGGCAGAACTCTCGCCTGTCGGACGCCCAGGTGCGGACATACGTCATGCGTCTGCGGAGCCGGCTGCGCGAGGTCGGGCTCGAGCAGGTGATCACGGTGGTGAGAAACCGCGGCTATGGAATCGCGGCCAGCCTGGGACGGGGCGCCGAATGATCAGTCCCGATGTGGCTGAGACCCTCATCGGCTGCAGGCTGATGATCCTGCAGTCCAAACGATTGATGCTGAACTCGGCAAGGCGCCGCCTCGAGCGAACCGATATGGATGAGCTGCGGCAGCGGGTGGAGGAGCTCCGGGCCGAGATCGACCACGCCCAGCATGCATACCGGCAGACGATGCTCGGATACGGCTCCCCCGATCGCCCCGAGTACTGGCTGGTTGCATACGGCCGGCTGATCGATGCGGGCAGCGCGCTCGTCGGCAAGCTGCGTCTCGCCGTTGACGACCTGCCGGCTGTCGAGCGTTACCGGGTCTCGACCGATGTCGAGGTGCTCGAAGCCATCATCGATCAGTGGGGCCGATCGATGCGCGCGTCGATGGCCGAGGCCGTCTAGGGACTACTTCCGCCGCCCGTTCCCGTTCTTCAGCTCTTCCATCACGAGCACGACACCGGCGGGCTTGTCACCGTCGCCAATCGTGTGAACGATCACCCTGCATCGGATCGACCGACCTTTGCGGGTCGTGGCTGAGACCACGAGCTCGTCGTGGGTGGGCCGGCCGCCAGCAGCGGCCTGGATCAACGCCCGCAGCTTTTCTGCGGGCAGCCCGATGTCCAGGTCGAAGAAGGAGTGGCCCACCACCTCGTCTGACCGCACGCCCCAGAGGTCTGCGGCGCGCTCGTTCCACACCTGGACCCGGAGCGTCCCGTCGAGGACTGCAGCGCCGACCTCGATGTTGCCGGTGATCGCGAGCAGAAGCGTGTTCAGCCGCTGGATCTCGCTGCTCCGAAGCTGGACGTCCGTGTTGATGCTCTGGAGCTCAGCGTTGGTCGACTCGAGCTCCTCGTTCAGGGTTTCCAGCTCCTCGTTGGTGGACTGAAGCTCCTCGTTGGTCGTCTCCAGCTCCTCGACCGTGGACTGAAGCTCTTCGTTGGTCGTCTCCAGCTCCTCCTTGCTCGACTGCAGCTCTTGAGCCAGGTGGTCGAGCTCGGACCGAAGCCGCGTCTCGTGCGTGACATCGATGAAATTGATCGCGCTTCCGATAAGCGATCCGTCTTCATCGAGCAGGGGTGTGACGTTGATGTCGAACAGTGCCGCCGCTCCATCGGGCTTCTTGACCTGGACGCTCTTGACCTCGACCGGGCGGCGCTCACGGGCGACGCGGTCGAGCGGCGTCCGGAGGTCGACCGGCCGGTAAGAGAGCTCGAGATCTTTCAGGGATCGACCGAGGTCGGACGGCGGGATCTCAAACAACACGCGTGCGAGCTGGTTGGCCGTGATCAGGGCACCCTGCGCGTCGACCATGATCTGCGCGAACGGCGACCCCTCGGTCATGAGCTCGCGGACCCGAAGCTGCCTGGCGATGTGGTTGTCGGCCTCCGTCGTTCCCGACTGCGCCATCAGCATCATGCGATCCCGAAGCTGAAGGCGCGCCACCTTGGAGAAGATGTGCTCCCGGACATCGACCGAGCTGAAAAGCGCGGCGTGGGTGAGGAGCATCTCGGCTCGACCCAGGAACAGATATCCGTCGTCGTTCAACGCGTAATGGAATCGGGCGAGGATCCGACCCTGGGCCTCTGACGTGAAGTAGATGAGGGTGTTGCGACAGATCAACAGGTCGAGGCGGGAGATGGGTGCGTCCTGGGTCAGATCGTGGCGCCCGAAGATCATCGTCCGCCGGAGCGGAGCCAGAAACATGAAGCGGTCGCCCTGGCGTTCGAAGTAGCGCGAGCGCAGGTCGGCGTCGAGCGACTCGAGATCCTTCGCGGTGTACCCGGCGCGAGCCTTGCTCAGCGCCTGCTCGTCGACGTCGGTGGCATAGATCTTGACGCGGTCGATGAACTTGGCCTGGCCGAGCGCCTCGCAGAAAAGAATCGCCGCGGAGTAGGCCTCTTCTCCAGATGCGGTGCCCGCGCTCCAGATGCGGATGTCGCCGCCTTTGGCCACCATCTGAGGGACGATCTTCTGGCCGAGGTAGTCCCACGCCTGCCGGTCGCGGAAGAACTCGGTGACGTTGATCAGGATCTTGTCGAACAGCACCCCGAACTCTTCGGCATGGACCTGGAGGTAATCGAGGTAGACCCGGAAGTTGTCGATGCCGAGCTCTGAGCAGCGGACGGCCACTCGCCTGATCAGGCTCGGACGTTTGTAGCCCGTGAAGTCGAAGCCTCGTGTGTCGCGAAGGTATTCGAGGAGGCTTTCGAAATCGGGGCCTGCTTCGAGCGTCAATCCGGCACCTCGCCGGCCACCAATGCGATGAGCTTGGGCGCGATCTCGTCGAGTGGCAGCACGAAGTCGACTGACCCTGTTTTGATCGCAGCCGACGGCATGCCGAAGAAATCTGACGACGCCTCGTCCTGAACGACGACGGTCCCGCGCCGTTCTTTGATCGCGGTCACCCCCATCGCCCCGTCGCGGCCGGTGCCAGTCAGGACGACCGCCATGGCGCGCTCGCCGAACGCCGCCGCGACCGATTCGAACAGCAGGTCGGCCGACGGTCTGACGAAGTTGACCAGCTCCGTGTCGGTCAGCGTGATCAAACCCTTGCGGTTGATCAGCATGTGGTGGTCTGGTGGCGCCAGGTAGACGTGGTCGAGCTGCACGCTCATCCCGTCCTCGGCATGCATGACCGGCAGACGCGCCTGGCGACCGATGACCTGGGGCATGAGGCTGCGGTGGCGTGGGTCGACGTGCTGGACGATAGCGATGATCGCCCCGAAGTTGGACGGCAGGGCGCCAAGCACCTGGCTGAGGGCGCCGACGCCGCCGGCGGAGGCGGCGATGGCGACGATGTCGAACCTGCTCACGTCACCCCTAACGAACCCGGCAATTTTGTTACCTGTCATCATGCTCTCGATCGGACCGGGGAGGGACGCGGCGATGGGACGAGACGTTCGCGCGGAGGTCGTGGGCAGCCTGCTGCGACCCGACTTCCTCGTCGCAGCGCGGCAAAAGCTCGAATCCGGCGAGCTTCACCCCGCGCGCTTCAAGGAGGTCGAGGACCGGGCGGTCGACGAGGCGATCGAGCTGCAGACCTCGGCCGGGATCGACGTCATCACCGACGGCGAACAGCGCCGCTACGCATTCTTCGGCCACCTGGTCGACTCGATGGCCGGTTTCGACAAATTCGGCGGATGGGCGATCCCGTTCCGTGACGAAACGGGTGAGCAGCTGGTCTTCAAGCGGCCGGTGGTTGTCGAGAAGCTCCGGCCTCTGCGCAGCATGGCCGCCGAGGACTTCACGTACCTGCGGGCGAGCACAAAGGTACCCGCCAAGGTCACGCTGATCAGCGCCCAGCAAGCCGCCGCGTACTACGACCCGGAGAAATCGAAGGGCGCGTACCCAACCCGTGATGCTTACCTGGCCGACATCGTCGACCTCAGCCGGCGCGAGGTCGACGAGCTGGCGCGGCTCGGCTGCACGTACATCCAGATCGACGCGCCGCAGTACGCGGCGCTGCTGGATCCTGAGCTGCGCGAGGGGTATCGCAAGCGCGGCAGCGATCCCGAGAAATTGATCGACACCTGTATCGAGATGGACAACGCGATCATCGAGGGCCATCCCGGCGTGACGTTTGGGATTCACATCTGCCGCGGCAACAACCAGAGCAAGTTCTACGCAGCCGGCGACTATGAGCCGATCGCCCGCATCTTCGAAAGGACGAAGTTCAACCGCTTCCTGCTCGAGTACGACGACAAACGGTCGGGTGGGTTCGAGCCTCTGAAGCACGTGCCGGAGGACCGGGTCGTCGTGCTCGGCCTCGTCACGAGCAAGAAGCCGGCGCTCGAGTCCGAGGACGAGCTCAAGCGCAGGATCGAGGAGGCGTCGCACTATGTTCCGCTCGAGCGCCTGGCTCTCAGTCCTCAGTGCGGATTTGCTTCCACCATCGAAGGCAACCGCCTCACTGTCGACGACGAGCGGAAGAAGCTGGAGCTCGTGGCAAAGGTGGCTCACTCGACCTGGTGACCTGTCGGATGGACAGCGCGCGCCCCTGATCTTTAAGATCGAACAGGTGCTGCGGAAGTCGAATACCGCTGAGCCGAGGGATCTCGGCGATCAGTTCGCGCTTCTCGTGTCTGGTGTCGTCGATTACGCCATCTTCATGCTCGACCCCGCGGGCGTGATCGTCACGTGGAACGAAGGCGCGCAGCGGATCAAGGGCTACAAGGCGACCGAGGTCATCGGCCGTCACTTCTCCATCTTCTACCCGCCCGCGGAAGTTCGGAACCGCAAGCCTGACTGGGAGCTCGAGGTTGCCAAACGAGAAGGCCGTTATGAGGAAGAGGGCTGGCGCCTCCGCAAGGATGGAACCAGGTTCTGGGCCAACGTCATCATCACCGCGCTTCGTGACGAGACGGGTCGGCTCCGCGGCTTCGGCAAGGTCACCCGGGACCTGACCGAGTGGAAGAGAATCGAGGACCTTCGCAATGCGGAACGCGAGGCTGAGATGACTCGCCTCCACGCACACGCCGACAGAATGGCCGAGCTCGAACGGACGAAGGCAGACTTCTTGAACCTCGCCTCGCACGAGCTGCGTGGGCCCATGACGGTGATCCGCGGCTACAACTCGATGCTCGCGGACGGCACACTCTCGCCCGGGCAGTTCGCGTCGGTGGCTCGCCTGCTCGACCTGAAGCTGGCGCAGATGGATCGCCTCATCGAGCAAATGCTCGAGACGGCCCGCCTCGAGCGCGATGACCTCGAGCTGGAGCAAGAGGAGTTCGACCTGCGGTTCGTGGTGCAGGAGCAGATCGACATCCTGCGGCCGCTGACGCGTGACCACCGTCTCGTGCTCGACGCAGGCGACCCTGCGCCGTTGGTGAGAGGAGACCGCACGCGGATCTCCACGGTCGTGGCCAACTTCCTCGACAACGCGATCAAGTATTCGCCGGACGGGGGCGAGATCCGCTGCAGCGCGTGCCTCCGCGACTCGCGGGCCATCGTCAGCGTGCGGGATGAGGGCCTTGGCATCGCACCTGAGCACATGCCGCGCCTGTTCTCGCGCTTCGGCCGCCTGCCGACGGAAGAGAACATGAACATCCCCGGCACAGGTCTCGGGCTCTTCCTGTGCAAGGAAATCGCGAACCGCCACGGCGGCGACATCACGGTGCGCTCCAAGCCGGGTGTGGGAAGCGAGTTCACGCTGACGCTGCCCCCGGTCTGACCGTCGAGCCGGCGCCGCGCGAGCTATCTTTGGGCAAATCCCTCAGACAAGGAGTCTTGCCATGGACCTGCCTGCTGGCGTGACCTCGCACATGCTTCAGACGAGCCGGCTGCGGCTGCGGTACATCGAGTCCGGACCGGCGGACGGCATCCCGGTCGTCATGATCCACGGCAACCTCTCCACAGGCCGCTTCTACGAGCATCTGATGCCTGGAGCTCCGGCAACTTGTCGAATCGTTGCGCCCGACATGCGCGGCTTCGGCGACACCGAGCGCCTGCCGATCGACGCGACGCGAGGCTTGCGCGACTGGGCTGACGACGCCTTCTCCCTGGTCGAGAAGCTCGGCATCACGCGACCTGTGCACCTCGTGGGATGGTCGACAGGCGGCGCGGCGATCGCCAACTATGCGGAAGAGCACCCGGTCGCGTCGCTCACCTTTGTCGATCCGGTCTCGCCGTATGGATTTGGCGGGATGCGACTCGATGGCACGCCTTGCTTTCCCGATTACGCGGGATCGGGTGGGGGGACCGGCAACCCCGAGTTCATCAAGCGGATTGCCGAACACGACGCTTCGTCGGATTCGCCCTTCTCGCCGCGCAACGTCATGAACAGCTCGTACTGGACAAGCACGCATCAAGAGCCGAAGGACCGCGAGGACATGCTGGTCGAAGAGATCCTGAAGTCGGTCACCGGCGACGACGGCAACCCCGGCGATTCGACTTCGTCACCCAACTGGCCCGGCGTGGCGCCCGGGACCCGCGGCGTCCTGAACGCTCTCTCTGGCAAGTACTGCAACTGGGCCGGGATCGTCAACTTCGATCCCAAGCCTCCGATCCTGTGGACGCACGGGACCGCGGACATCGTCGTAGCGGACGGCTCCGCCTGGGAGATGGGAACCCTAGGCAAGATGGGATTTGTACCCGGGTGGCCGGGGGAAGAGGTCTTTCCACCCCAGCCCATGGTCACGCAGATTCGTAGCGTCCTCGAGCGGTATCGCGCCGCCGGCGGGCGGGTCGAGATGGAGATGTTCGACGGGTCCGGCCACGGCCCGCTTTTCGATGCGGCGCAGCGGTGGAGCAAGTTGTTCTTCGAGTTCCTCGCCTCGGTGGAGGTGCCGGCGCCGGTCTAGGAAAGCACGGATGGCCGATGTAGGCCACAGCGTCGAGGCACAGAAGGAGCGGCTGCCGGAGCAGGAGCGCCGCGGACGGGCGTTCATGGCCGTCTACCTCACTGTGCTTTCACTCGCCACTCTCGGGTTTGCCCTGCTCGTGATCTTCGTGCGGAGCGAGGACGTGATCGTCAACTTTGACGCGCCTATCGCGCGGGCGATTCAGGAGGTGCAGTGGCCGCTCGGCGGGTGGGTGCTAACACACACGAGCGACCTTGGATGGCATCCCTATGACGTGCTCTCCGTGGCGTTCATCGCGCTCACGCTGTTTGCCTTGCGCCTGAGGCTCGAGTCGATAGTGGTCGTGGCGTCCACCCTGCTCGCCGGAGGGCTGGGAACGGTGGCCAAGGACCTGGTGCAGCGTGCCCGGCCAACCGCAACCTTCGTCCACCTCGCCGCGCACCTGGCCGACTTCAGCTTTCCCTCCGGTCACGTCATCTTCGCCACCGTCCTGTTCGGGACTACCTTCTGGATCGTCTGGACCGTGTGGAGCAGCTCATGGATCCGAAACGTCGTGCTCGTTGTGCTCGCGCTGCCGGTTGTGTTGATGGGGCCGTCGCGCGTCTACCTCGGCGAGCATTGGCCGACCGACGTGCTCGGCGCGTACTGCCTGGCGGGCCTCTGGGTGGCCGGCACCGCCGAGCTGATCCTCGTCCTCAAGCCGCGGCTCAATCCTTGGTGGCAGGGGCGAGCCCACCGGCGCCCCCGGCAGGCACGGCTGTGAGCCTCGGCTCCCCCTTGCCTCCGTTTCGGCTGCGTGCGAACATTTGCTCGATGTGATCCCGCCGTCGCCTGAGGCTGTCGAGCTTGGGCTCAACACCGCCGAGCCGGCCACGCTCGTGATCGACCTGAACTGCGCGTTCGCCTCGATCGAGCAGCAGCACGATCCGGCGCTCCGCGGCCGTCCGCTGGCGATTGCCGCCTACGCGACCGACGCCGCGACCATCGTCTCGTCGTCGCGCGAGGCGCGCGACCTTGGGATCAAGACAGGCATGCGTGTCTTCGAGGCCAAGGCGATCTTTCCCGCGATCGTGGTGCGCGAGCCCAACCCACCGCTTTACCGGTCGGTCTCGGACAGGCTCATGGAGATTCTCGAGCGGCACAGTCCGGACATCCTTCGCATGTCGATCGACGAAGCGTCGATGGACCTCGCCGGCACGCCGGACCTCGAGAAGCTCGGGCCTGAGGGGGTCGGCCTGGCGGTCAAGAGGGCGATCCTCGAGGAGGTCGGGGAATGTGTTACGGCTTCGGTGGGGATATCGACCTCGATCTGGATGGCCAAGCAGGCCTCGAACCTCGACAAGCGAGACGGCCTCCAGCGAATCGACCACACGAACCTGCTCGGGGTGTTCGGGCGGCTGCGGCTCACGGACCTGTCCGGGATTGCCGAAGCGAGCGCGCGGCGGCTCGCCCGCGGCGGCATCACGACCCCGCTCCAGTTTCTGCGCGCGACTCCGCCCCGGCTGCGCCTGGCGGGAATGCACGCCGAGGTGGCCCGTGGTTGGAGCATGCGGTTGCGCGGTTTCGAGGTGGGCGGATTCGAGGGGGTCAAGCGCAAGAGCTACAGCCACTCCCACGTGCTGGCCCGGGCGACCGCGTCGCAGCGCGACCTGGAGGAGCTGCTGATGCGCCTGTCGGACATGGTGGGAAGGCGGCTGCGGGCGGCGGGCAGGCGCGGAAGGGTGGTCTCGGTGGGAGTCGTGTACCGGCCCGACGAGGGCCACTTTTCGAAGCAGGCGAGGCAGCCGGCTCCGGTTGGGACCGGGGACGAGATCTACCAGGCGGCTCTGCAGCTCCTCGCGGCGCGCGATCCCCGGCGGACGGTTGGCACCCTGGGCGTGGGCCTCTCCGGGTTGGTCGAAGGCGATGCGGGGCAGCTCGACCTGTTTGGTGAACCTTCCGCCCCTCGCAGGGAGCGCCTGGAGGCGGCGGTCGACCGGATTCGGGACCGTTTCGGGGAGGACGCGGTTCAGCGCTCACGTCTTCTTGGGCGCGCCCCAGTGGTGCGGGACAGGATCGCGTTTGGTAATACAGGCCACCCCGATGAAAAGACGCGAAATAAGTCGTGACTTCTCGTCACGTAAGGCACAAGATGAACGCGTGGCCTCCAGAAGAGAGGAGGCTGTTGGTGCGGCGTGGGAAGGCGCCGATCTAGAGCGACCCATCAGCGGAGAAGATCCGGCGACGGACTCGCTCGAGGAGGCGCGGCGCTGGGTCACCGTGTACAGCCACCTGGTGAAGCTCGAAACAGAGTTGCTCGATGTGCTGGCTGGGACGATCGCGAAGATGCCTAGCGAGGCGCAGCGGGAGGCGGAGCAGACGAACCTGCCGGTGCTGGCGTCGCAGGTCGAGAGGTTCCGGCACCGGCTCGAGTACTGGGTCGGGCGGAAGAATCTGCTCGAGGGGCGATTGGCTGGGTAGGAGACCTCAGGTTCGTCCGGTGGCATTGCTGGGCGGGTTGGGACGGGCTGTGAAGAGGGCGTTTTGGGTGCGCTGGGCGGCCCAGCGTCGGGCGGAGTTGAATAGAATTTTCTGTTAATTTCGCTTGACGGCGAACCTATGTTTGGTG
>Ga0209805_1000449_pt1 | contig 24931 bp, 23 predicted proteins | sample GraSoiAngelo_148_FD_185905 | JGI IMG/M metagenome (GOLD analysis project Ga0209805, IMG submission 185905) | Grasslands soil microbial communities from the Angelo Coastal Reserve, California, USA - 14_1009_09_20cm (SPAdes) (version 2) | ecosystem: Environmental > Terrestrial > Soil > Grasslands ...
TGGCCGCGAGCAGGACGGCCTTGTAGCCCGCCACCGTCGCCTGCGACGACAGCACGTCCATGGGCTGCGCGCGCGTGATCCGGGGGAGCAGCGCGAGGCTGAACGCCGTCACCTTGCGCGCCGCGAGCGAGGCGACGATGTCGCGCTCCGCCGCCGGCTGGAACACCGCGACGAGCGCTGCCCCTTCGCGGCACAGCGCGACCTCCGCCGTCGAGGGCGGCTGCACCTTGAGGACGACGTCACGCCCGAAGACGTCGGCCGGCGTCCCGACCAGGGCGGCGCCCGCGGAGCGGTATGCGTCGTCGGGGAACGCCGCTGCGGCACCGGCGCCCTGCTCCACGGCGACCTCGAGCCCGGCCTTCACCAGCCGTCCCACCGTGTCGGGGACGAGCGCGACACGACGCTCGTTGGCCGCGGTCTCTCTCGGGACCCCGATCTTCATTACCGCTCCTTGGGGGTATTGGGTAACGATCGGCGAAAGGAGTCTTACGCTTTCGGTAAGCCCCCCCGCTCGCGCGCTTGCGCCAGCAGCCGCTCCGTGAAGTCGAGCCGCTCGGCCAGCTCGCTCACCTGCGACTCGAGCCCCTGCATGCGGTCTTCCAGGTCCGCTACCCGACGCTCCCCCGGGGGCGCATCCGCCTCGTCGCCGGCCACGTCCCAGCGCACCAGCCGCCGCCCGTCGGCGTCCCGGAAATCACCGGCGGCGATGACGACCACGTCGTACAGGTACCAGATGCCCAACCCGCCGAGGGTGAGGCACATCCAGATGCCGCTCTGCACCCGACCGGCGTAGAAGCGGTGCAGCCCGAACGCACCGCCCACGACCGCGAGCCCCAGCGCCACGGCGCGGGAGCGCTCCGACACCGCACGCCCGCGCTCTCCCGGCTCGCCCGACTCGTAGCGCGACACCGCCTCCGACGGCACGGTCAGGAGCGACCGTTCGGCCCGCTCGGCCCGACGAGGGCGTCGAGCTCCTGGCGCGGGATCGCACCGGCACGGCGGGCCACCTCGCTGCCGTGACGAAACACGATGAGCGTCGGGATGGCGCGGATGTCGAAGCGGCGCGTCGTCGCCGGATTGCGGTCGGTGTCGAGCTTGACGACCAGCACGTCGCCCTGGCGCTGGCGCGCGAAATCGTCCAGGATCGGCGCCATGATCTTGCACGGGCCGCACCAGTCGGCATAGCCATCCATGACCACCGGAACGTCGGTGCCCTTGAGCACGCCGTCCAGGGTCGCGTCGGTCACCGCGATGGGCCGGTCGAGCAGGATCGGCCGCCCGCAGTTGCCGCACTTGGGGCGGTCGGCGATGCGCGTGAGATCCACCCGGTTGAGTGTCGCGCAGAAGGGACAGGCGACGGTCGCGTGCTTGCCGACTTCGGTGACGGACACTGCACACCTCCCTCGGTGGTAATCTACATCTCGACGATGGCCTCCGCCTCGATCTCCACGAGCATCTCGGGGGCCACCAGCCGGCTCACCGCCACGAGCGTGGTCGCGGGGCGGATGTCCTGGAACACCTCGCCGTGTGCCCGCCCCACGCGCTCCCAATCCGCGATGTCGGTCACGTACATCCGGGTTCGCACCACGTCGCGCAGCGACGCGCCGGCCTGGACGAGGGCCCGCTCGATGTTCTTGAGCGCCTGGACCGCCTGCAGATAGGCGTCTCCGAGGCCGACGATCGTCCCGTCGGGCCCGGTCGCCGTCGTGCCCGCCACGTGCACCGTGGAGCCGACGCGTACGGCGCGCGAGTAGCCGACGACCGGCTCCCACGGCGCCCCGCTCGAGATGTTTTGCCGCGGCATGTCAGCGCACCGCCGGCGCTTCGTTCCGGGTCTCGTGCGCCACACCGTTCTTCCCTGCCTGCTTGGCCCGATACATGAGGCGGTCGACCGCCCCGAGCAGCTCGTCCACCGATTCCGGCGGCACGAGGAACGTGGCGACGCCGATGCTCGCCGTCATGCGCCAGCCGTGCGCCGGCACCACGTCGGCCAACGCCCGGCGCAACTTCTCAGTCGCGAGCCGGGCGGACGCCGCGCTCGCCTCGGGCAGCAGCACGACGAACTCATCCCCGCCCAGACGCGCGACGACGTCGCTCGAGCGCATCACACCGCTCAACGCGCGCGCGACCGAGCGCAGCACGGCATCGCCCGCGAGGTGGCCCAGACGGTCGTTCACCAGCTTGAAGTCGTCGAGATCCAGGTAGGCGACGGAAAAGGGATGGGTGTAGCGCCGGGCGCGCGCGATCTCCGCGTCGGCGACCTCGTAGAACGCGCGGGCGTTGGGCGCGCCGGTGAGCACGTCGCTGCGTGCCAGCTCCCGCTCCCGCGAGTGCGCCAGACGCAGGCGCGCTAGGGCTTCCGACACGAGCACGAGCGCGGCGAGCCGCAGCGCGGCGTTCCAGTAGGGAATCGACCAATCGGAGTAATCATGCTGCGCGAGCGCCTCCGCGAGCATCCACGCCAGACCGGCCGCGCACGCGATGATCGCGCCGGGCCAGCGTCCGGCGTACCACGCCACCAGGACGACCGGGGCCACGTAGAACACCAGGGGGGTGAGGTCGGGACCGGTGACGAAATCCACCCACCCGAGCCCCGCGACCATGACGAGCCCGACGATCACGAGCGCGGCGGCCGGCAGGCGCGCGAGCGAGGCGTCGAGACGCCCCCCGATGGAACCGTCGATGCGCACCCACCACCCCTGTCGGCGTCGGTCGCCCGGAAGATAACGCGCCGGGCGCGAGCGCTAGCACATCGCCAGCTGGTCGGGCGGCCCGGCCGGATAGCGCAAGACGCCCCCAGGGAGAATACGCGCGTGCGCCGACAGCGTGTGCGGATCCAGGCGGGCCGGGCCGAGGATGTGACTCACGCTCTCCCCCCGGGCCAGGAGGGCGTCGGCGACCAGCTGGCGATGGCAGCGCCACGGCACCGCTTCGGCGCACAGCAGCGTCGTCGGCCGGGCGCGCGCCAGCTCGATCACCCGGCCCAGCGCCTGCTGAAACGCGTCCGTATCCATGTAGTCCGCATAGCCGCGGAAGGCGGCGCTGCGCCACGCGGTGTTGGCGGAGTCGGGCCGGGCGCTGCGGCGACCCCCGAGGTCGGCCTCATGGTGGTAGGCGATCCCGGCGCCTTCGAGTGCGACAGCCAGCGCATCGCGGGCGAAATGGGGATGGCGGCGCGACGCGGGATAACGGCGCACGTGCACCACGTGGCGCACGCCGTGCGCTTTCAGCAGTTCCAGAAAATCGTCGAGCTCGCGCGTAGAGTGGCCCACGGTGTAGATCATGCCGCAAGATACTTGACCACACGGTGTGCCCCGGTGTACACCTGACGGTGCAGACACCGGCAAGGGAGGGGCGATGACGGAGAAAGAGCAGTTCCTCGGAACCTGGGAGCGGGAGGTCCCGACGACGCTCAAGGTCCTGAAGGCGTACCCCGCCGCCAAGGCGGACTTGAAGCCGCACCCGAGGGCGCGCAGTGCGAAGGAGCTGGCCTGGACGTTCGTGTTCGAAGGCTTCGGCGGGGCGCAGGCGGTGGACGGCGAGCTCAAGTTTCCGCCCAAGAACATGCCGCCCGTGCCGGATACGTGGGACGGCATGGTGCGCGAATGCGAGCGTGCGCTCCGGACGTTGGGCGACAAGGTTCGCAAGGCGAGCGACGCCGACCTGAACAAGACGGTCAAGTTCCTCACCGGACCGAAGCAGATGGGCGACGTGCGGCGGCTGGATTTCTTCTGGTTCCTGCTGATGGACATGGTGCACCATCGCGGCCAGATGTCGGTCTACCTGCGGATGGCGGACGGCAAGGTGCCGTCGATCTACGGGCCGTCGGGGGACGAGCCGTGGACGTAACGTGAGAGACGAGCCGGCCGATTACATTTCTGCATCCCATGAGCCGCCCGGCTGCTTTCGACAACGAACTCGGCGACTTCACCGCCGACGTCCGTATCCTTACGCTGACCGCGATGGCCGCGCTGATCGGCGTGATCAGCGCCTTCGTCGCCCTGGCGCTGCTGCGGCTCATCGGGTTCTTCACCCACCTGTTCTACTACCACGCGATCGACAGCAGCCTCATCTCGCCCGCCGGCAACCGCCTGGGTCTCTGGGCGCTGCTGGTCCCCGTCATCGGGGGCCTCATCGTCGGACTCATGGCGCGGTACGGCTCCGAGCGAATCCGCGGTCACGGCATCCCGGAGGCGCTCGAGGCGATCCTGATCGGGCAGAGCCGCATGTCCGCCCGGGTCGCCGTACTCAAGCCGCTGTCCTCCGCCATTGCCATCGGGACCGGCGGGCCGTTCGGCGCCGAGGGGCCGATCATCATGACGGGCGGGGCGTTCGGTTCGCTGTTCGGCCAGGCGTTCCATCTGTCGTCGGCGGAGCGGAAGACGTTACTCGTTGCCGGCGCGGCGGGCGGCATGGCGGCCGTGTTCGGCACACCGCTCGCCGCGGCGCTCCTCGCCGTGGAGCTGCTCTTGTTCGAGTGGAAGCCGCGGAGCTTCGTCCCCGTAGCCTGCGCCGCGGCGGTCGCGGCGGCTGTGCGCGTGCCGCTGCTCGGTCCCGGCCCGCTCTTTCCGGTGCCGCCCCACGCCACGCTGGCGATACGCGAGCTCGTCATCGCGCTCGCGCTCGGCATCACGGCCGGCTTCGGCTCGGGGCTGCTCACGTGGCTCGTGTATGTGTGCGAGGACCTGTTTCGCAAGGTCCCGATACACTGGATGTGGTGGCCCATCCTGGGCGGCGCGGCGATCGGGCTGGGCGGTCTAGTCTCCCCGCGCTCGCTCGGCGTCGGCTACGACACCATCCACGACCTGCTCACCGGGCGGCTCGTCGGGGTCGCGCTGCTCGGGCTCATGGTGACCAAGGCGGTGATCTGGGCCGTGGCCCTCGGATCGGGGACGTCGGGCGGCGTGCTCGCCCCGCTCCTCATCATGGGGGGCGCGCTCGGCGCCCTCGAGGCGCACTGGATTCCGGCGGGCGACACCGGGCTCTGGGCGGCGCTCAGCATGGGGGCGATCATGGGCGGCACGATGCGCGCCCCGTTCACCGCCGTCGCGTTCATGGTGGAGCTGACGCACGACGTGAACGTGCTGCCGGGGCTGCTCGTCGCGTGCGTCGCCGCCGACGCCGTGACCGTGCTGCTCATGAAACGCTCGATCCTCACCGAGAAGGTCGCGCGCCGCGGGTATCACCTGACGCGCGAGTACAGCGCCAACCCGCTGCACCTGCTGCGGGTGCAAGACGTCATGGAGCCCCCGGTGCTGCAGGTGGGCGACCGGTCGCCGGCCGTCAGTTATCCCGACGAGCTGCTCGATCATGCCCTGACCAAGATGCTCGAGCACGAAGTCGACCTCTTGCCGGTCGTCGACCGGAGCGAGCCCGAGCAGGTCGTCGGGTACGTGGCGCGCGACGGGATCCTGGCGGCGTGGGTGCAGTTCGCCCGCGACGAAGGGCGCCGCGAGCCCGGATGGCTCGCGGCGCAGTTCCGCAAGGTGCGCAACCGCGCGGCGAGCTAGCGGTTCCCCGCCCCCGTGGCGGGCTCGGCGCCGGCGCGGCGGTACTTCTGGAACCAGCTCATCATGTAGAGCTGCGTGCGCATGAAGTTGGACGGCTTCGATCCCGTGCCGTGGTACTCGTCGTTGAAGCGCAGCATCACCGTCGGCACACCGCGCACCTTCAGGGCCGCGTAGAACTCCTCGGTCTGCGGGATCGGCGTGCGCCGGTCCAACTCACCCGTCATGAGCAGCGTCGGGGTCGTGACGTGCCCGACCTGCATCAGCGACGAATGGGCGAGCCATTCGTCCGGCTTGTCCCAGAACGCCTGATGAAAGAAGCTGTAGGTGAAGAGCGGGATGTCGGTCTGCCCCGCCATGCTGATCCAGTCGATCACCGGGCAGCGCACCGCCGCGCCCGCGAACCGGCCGGTGTGCCCGATCACCCAGCTCGAGAGCACGCCGCCCCCCGAGCACCCCGAGACGTACATACGCGTCGTGTCCACGTACCCCTTCCCGATCACCGCATCCACCCCGGCCATGAGATCGTCGTAGTCGGGCCCGGGATAGTTGTGGTCGATCGCGTTCGAGAACGCGTCCCCGTAGCCGGTCGAGCCGCGCGGGTTCACGTACAGGACCACGTAGCCGTTCGCGGCGAAGTTCTGGAACATGTAGCTGAACGCCACGTTGTACATCGCGAACGGGCCGCCGTGGATCTCGAGAATGAGCGGGTACTTCCTGGCGGGCTCGAACCCGGGCGGCTTGACGATCCAGCCCTGCACGCGCGCGCCCGCGCTCGACTCGTACCACACCTCCTCGACTTTCGCGAGCCGCTTGTTCGCGAGCACATCGTCGTTGACGTCGGTGAGGCGCGTCAGGCCGCCGCCGCGACGCAGGTCCAGCCGCACGACGTCGGGGGGATGGTCGGGGTCACTCCGCATGCCCGCGCCGACGAGCGTGCGGGAGAGCGACGACAGCGATGCCACTTGCACGCCTTGCGTGACGTCGCGCACGCCGCCCGCGAGGTCGGCGGACCGCACGTTGATCGACCCGCGATCTCCGGCGGCGAAATAGACGTTCTTCCCGTCCGGCGCCCAGCGAAGGTCGATCGGGTCGCGGTCGAGGCTCTTCGACACGTCCCGCGCGCCCGAGCCGTCGATACCCATGACCCACAGGTCGGAAGTGCGGTGCGTCTGCCCGGTCGAATCGTAGCCCGTGAATGCGACGCTCCTGCCGTCGGGCGACACCACCGGGTTCGCCCAGAAGCCGGGCCGCGACACGAGCGGCCTGATCGTCCCGCTCGCCACATCGAGCCCATAGATACGCGACACCTGATACTGGCGGTCCCAGGTCGTGTCACGCAGCCCGTCGAACACGATGGTGCGCCCGTCCGGAGTCCAGTCGTAGCCCGCGCCCAGCACCAGACCGTCGAAGCGCGCCCCCACGTTCCAGCGCCCGTTCGTCAGCGCCCGCGGCGTCCCCCCGTCCGCCGGGACGAGGAAGAGATGGGTGAAGCCCTGCGTCATGTACCCGACCCGATCCTGGCGATAGTGCAGGCCGTCCACCACGCGCGGCGCCGGCGTCCACTTCGCGCCTTCGGGGGCCTTGGGGAGCGAGATGCTCCACGCGGTCGAGTCGGGCACGAGCATCACGAACGCGATCGCCTTGCCGTCGGGAGCCCACCGCGGATCGGCGGGCTTCTCGGTGACACGCGTGACCTGGGAGGACGCGCCTTCGGCGTCCATCCATCTGACGAACAGCTGCGTCCCCTTGGGATCACCATCGGCCAGGTAGAGAATGCGCGTGCCATCGGGCGACCAGCGCGCGTCGCTGCCCTTCACGAGGAAGCGGTTGTGCGAGCCGTCCGCGCTCATGATCCATAGCGCCGACTCCCATTTGTCTTCGAGCTTGTCCACCCAACGGCGGGTGTAGACGATCTGGGCCCCGTCGGGAGAGATCTGGGGATCGGCCACCTGCTCCCAGTCGAGGTAGTGGTTCACCGTGAGCAAGGTGTCGGAGGCGGTTTCCTGCGCGGACGCCGCCGGGGCGACCGCGACCAGCAGCAGCCATGTGAGGCGCGAAGTAGGACGCATCGGGCGTTCCTGGGGAGCGGTGATCATCACGAGAGATCGAGGGCCCTTAAAGAGAGCGCGCCCCCTGACGTTCCACAAGTGGACTGTGTCGCGTCAGCGCAACACGCCAGCGACAGTTTTCTCGATGCGCTGCGCGAACATATGTGCTGCGCCGGGCGCCATGCGAGCCGCCTCTCCTTTGATCTCGTAGCTGTCCGCCAGCAGCGCCCGCCCCGTCGTGACATCGAGCAGGTCGGCCGAGAGCAGCCATACGAGATTGGACAGGTTCGAGATAGTGCCCTTCGCGATCCAGCGCGCGCCCAGGCGCCGCGCCACGGCCGTGGCGCAGGCGTTGTCGCACGGATTGCCATCGGATTCCGCCGCGGCCACGGCCGTTGCGGTAGCGCTCGAATCGACGATCGTGATCACATCGGACGCGCCCAGCGTCGCACGCAGCTTGCTCGTCGCCGCCGCCACGACCGCGGTGTCGCCCGCTTGGAGCACGTTGGCGTGCTGCCCGTCGAACCGGAGATTGATCACCGCGATGGCCGGCCGCGATGACTGGCTCTGCGCCGCGAGGGTCGTGCAGCAGAACACGATTAAGGCAAGCGAGGCCAAGCGCATGGGTGTAATCTAGAGGATCCTCTGGCAGGACACCAATGACCGCCGTACGCCCCGCCGCCGCCGACCAGCGCGCGGCCGTCGTCGCCGGATTCCTCGGCTGGACGCTCGACGCGTTCGACTTTTTCCTCGTCGTGATGACGCTCACGGCGATCGCCCGAGAATTCGGCAAGTCGGACGCCGCGATCGCGCTCTCGATCACGCTCACCCTCGCATTCCGGCCCGTGGGCGCGTTCATCTTCGGCCTCATCGCCGACCGCTACGGGCGCAAGTTGCCCCTGATGATCGACCTGGTGTTCTACTCGCTGATCGAGGTGCTCACGGGCCTCGCACCGAACTATGTCACGTTCCTCGTGCTGCGCGCGCTGTTCGGAATCGGGATGGGCGCGGAATGGGGCGTGGGCGCGTCGCTCGTCATGGAGAAGGTGTCGCCGCGCTATCGCGGCGTCGTGTCGGGACTGCTGCAGCAGGGATACGCCCTGGGGTACCTGCTGGCGGCGCTGTGCTACCGCTCGCTGTTCCCCCACTTCGGCTGGCGACCGCTGTTCTTCATCGGCGGGCTCCCCGCCCTGCTGGCGTTGTTCGTGCGCGCCCGCGTCCGCGAATCCGAGGTGTGGCGGAAAACGCGGCACGACAGCTGGAGCGGGCTGGGGCGCGCTATCCGGGCCAACCTGCCCTTGTTCGTCTACATCACGATCCTCATGTGGATGATGAACATGGTGTCGCACGGCACGCAGGACATGTACCCCACCTTCTTGCAGCGCCACTGGGGCTTCGGCGCGCAGCAGCGCGGCGACATCACCATCGTGTCGATGATCGGGGCGCTGGTAGGCGGGATCACGTTCGGCCTCTACTCGGATCGCCTGGGCCGCCGTCGCGCGATCGGGCTCGCGCTGGGCACGGCCGTGGCGGCGATTCCCCTGTGGGCCTTCGCGGGATCGGTGCCGCTGCTCGTGGTCGGCGCGTTCGCGATGCAGTTCTTCGTACAGGGCGCCTGGGGCGTCATCCCCGCGCACATCACGGAGCTGTCGCCCGACTCGGTGCGCGGCTTTCTGCCGGGCTTCGCCTACCAGTGCGGCGTGGCGCTGGCGGGCGCGATCGGATGGCTCGAGGCCCGCTTCGCCGAACACCTCGACTATGCCTGGGCCATGGCCTTGACCGCGGCGACGGTGTTCGTGCTGGGTGCCGTCGTCGCGCAGCTCGGACCCGAACGCCGGGGAGTGGCATTCGGACGCGGGGCTCCGTAGCGTTAGTCGTCATGGCCACCTTCGTCAAAGCCACCCAGGCCTACCAGCAGGGCCAGCGCACGCTGCCCCGCCGCTACTACGTGGACCCCGCGATCTATGCCGAGGAGCAGGAGCGGGTCTTCGCGCAGCGCTGGGTGTGCGTCGGGCGCGCCGCCGAGCTCGCCGCGCCGGGGGACTACGTGCTCCGATCGATCGCAGGGGAGAGCGTCATCGTGGTGCGAGGGCCTGACGGCGCGGTGCGGGCGTTCTATAATGTGTGCCGCCATCGCGGCACCAGACTGTGCGAGACCCCGCGCGGGCGCCTGTCCGAGACGATCCAGTGTCCCTACCACGCGTGGACGTACACGCTCGATGGAGCACTGATCGGCGCGCCGCACATGAACGAAGTGGCGGGCTTCGACAAGCGGGACTATCCCCTGCACTCGGTCGCGCTCGCCGCGTGGGAGGGATTTCTGTTTGTCAATCTGACGCCGGACCCCGAGCCATTCGCCCGCGCGTTCGCTCCGCTGGAGCACCGCTTCAGCCGCTTCAACATCGAGTCGCTCCGCTCCGGCGCCCGCCGCGACTACGACGTCCGCGCCAACTGGAAGCTCGTGTTCCAGAATTTTTCCGAATGCCTCCATTGCCCGGTGATCCATCCGGGTCTCGCGAAGCTCACGCCCTACACGAGTGGTGAGAACGACCTGTTCGAGGGACCCTATCTCGGCGGGTACATGGTGATCACCGCTCCGGGCGGCAGCCTCACGCTGAGCGGCCGGGCGTGTGGGCCGGCCGTGGGCGACCTGCCGGACGAAGAGCGCAACCGGGTCTATTTCTACACCATCTTTCCGAACCTGCTGCTGTCCCTGCATCCCGACTACGTGATGTTCCACACGCTCTCGCCCGAGGCGCCCGATCGGACGCACATCGCTTGCGAGTGGCTGTTCCACCCGGACGCGTTCGGGCAGCCGGGGTTCGATCCGCAGGACGCCGTGGGCTTCTGGGACGAAACCAACCGTCAGGACTGGAACATCTGCGAGCGCTCGCAGCTGGGCGTGTCATCGCGCGCCTACCAGCCCGGCCCGTACTCGCCGCGCGAGGGCATCGCGGCGGCGTGGGACCGGGAGTTCCTGCGCGCAATCGGGCACACCCGCTGACCGCGCGGCAGGGCCGAGTCGCGGCGTCAGCCGGCACTCCTCGCGGCGGCGGGCCTATTTCTGCCGCAGGTACGCGTCCGTCTTGTTGAGCCAATCCTCGCGCGGCGGGTAGAACACGTCCACGTCGAGCGTATCCTCGAGCGCGTGCGCTTCGTGCGGCAGGTGCGCCGGCAGATGCAGCACCTCCCCCGCCCGCACCACCACTTCCTGCGCGCCGTCCGCGCCCACCAGGAACCGGAGCGCGCCTTCCAGGATGTAGGTGAACTGCTCGTTCTCGTGCGAGTGCCGCGGGACGACGCACCCCTGCTTCAGGTACACGTGCGCCAGCATCACGCGATCACCGGTGATGAGCCGGCGGGACAACCGTTCGTGCAGCTGTTCGCGGGGGAGATCGTCCCACCGGTACCATGTCGCCTTGCCCTTGCCGCTCACCGCAATCGCTCCGTTGCTGGTGTGGACAGAACGCTAGCGCGCGCCCGATGTTCCGCAAGCAGATCCTGCGCTCGCGCGCGTTCCCCCCGCATGCGCGAAGCGTCCGCAAGCAGGTCCTTCGCTCGCACGCTGCGCGCGCTCGCTCAGGATGACAAGCCGCGGGGAGTTTTGAGAAGAGAAAAAAGGATGGAGTTTATCCTGCACGGGGCGATTCGCGACACCAGCGATCCGCCAGGTCTTCCCAGGTGGGGTTGTGCTCTTCTATCAGCCGGATCTTGCGGGCGCGGACCCAGCCCTTGATCTCTTTCTCACGGGCTATGGCGTCACGAACGTCCGCGAACCGTTCGAAGTAGACCAACCGAGTGACATGGTACTTGCTCGTGAAGCCGCGGACGAGGCCACGCTTGTGTTCATCCATCCGCCGCAGGATGTCGTTGGTGACGCCTGCGTACAGCACACGCGAGCGACTGGCTATGATGTATACGCAGTAGCAGCGCATGACCTGCTACGGTCGTATACCGATGCCTCGGGACCAGCATCATTTCTCGGCGCCGTAGCCCCTATTCATGCATCGGAGGGTGGCTTCTCCCTTTCCTTAACTACGCGAGCGGGCTTGTCATCCTGAGCGCCGCAGGCGCGAAGGACCTGCTTTCCCACAGGCGCGAAGGACCTCCTTTCGGTGAAGACATCTGGGAACAGCAGACCCTTCGCTCGCGCGCGTTCCCCCCGCATGCGCGAAGCGTCCGCAAGCAGATCCTTTCGCTCGCGCGCGTTCCGCGCGCTCGCTCAGGATGACAAGCCGCGTCGCTGGGTGTAGAAAAAAAATGATGGACCTCGGACATCGGAGGTGGTTTCTCTCTCTTTTCCCCTCGCGAAGCGAGCGAGCGCTGTCATCCCGAGCGCCGCAGGTGCGAAGGACCGGCTTTCGGCGAACGTCTCGGAACAGCACGTCCTTGCCTCGCGCGGGCCGCAGGCGCGAAGCATCTGCTTGCCGTCGCCCGACCGGGTGACTAGTTTCGCGGCACTCCCGTGACGGAGGCCGTGCATGCCGCTCGCCGAGTGGCTGATTCCGGAATTCGATGAGGAGATGGCCGCCACGCGCCACGTGCTCGAGCGGGTCCCCGACGGCAAGTCTTCCTGGAAGCCGCATCCCAAGTCGATGACACTCGGTCGGCTGGCGACGCTGGTCGCCGAGCTGCCGGCGTGGGCGGTACACGCGGTGACGCTCGACGAGCTCGACATCATGCCACCGGGCGGGCCGCCACCCAAGTTCGAGGCGCTCGAGAGCACCGCCCGCATCCTGGAGTTGTTCGACCGCAACGCGGCCGCGGCGCGTGCGGCCATCGCCCGCACCCCCGACGCGGAGTTCAAGAAGCCGTGGGCGTTCAAGGTCGCGGGCCGGACGGTGGACACCAACCCGAAGTTCAGGGTGTACCGCCGCTCGGTGCTCAATCACCTGGTGCATCATCGCGGTCAGCTCACCGTGTATCTGCGACTCAACGGCGTCCCCATCCCCGCAGTGTACGGTCCCACCGCCGACGAGCCGAACTTTTAGCACCGCATGTCGTCCTGGGAGCGGGTAGTCTCGCGGGGATTGCGACTGCTGCGGCTCGACAGCATCCGCAGCAAGATGCTGGTGTTCGGCATCCTCGCGACCCTCATCCCTTCCCTCAACACGGCCTGGATCTCCTACCTCCAGAACAAGCGCTCGCTCACCGAGAAGATCACGGGCGAGCTCCAGAGCGTGAGCGCGCAGACCGCGCGCGAAATGGATCTGTGGGTCAAGGAGCGCCTGTACGAGCTGCGCGTGTTCGCCAGCTCGTACGAGGTGTCGGAGAACCTCGACCGCATCACGCGCGGGGGCGGGGCCGCCGCTCTGGCGCGTCTCACCGACTACCTGCGCTCGGTGCGCGAGCGCTTCGCGGACTATCCGGAGCTGCTGGTCGTGAACCCGCAAGGAGAGGCGGTGGCGACGACCGCCCGGCAGGCGGCGCCCGCCCATCTACCGGCGAACTGGGCCACGACCATCCGGGCGGACAATGCCGTGCTGGGTGACGCGTATCGGGACGGCGCGCTCGGCAAAGACGTCGTCGTCTTCGCCGTCCCCATCTATCAGACGGGAGGGCGCTTCCTCGGCGCGCTCACCGCGAAGCTCGACCTCGCCGCAGTGCACCACCTGCTGCGGCGCTTCGCCGCGGGAGCGACCGGCCGGGTGTACCTCATCACCGCCGGGGGCCAGCCCCTGGTGGGGTCGGAGGCGGAGCGCGAGGCCCTGATGCAACGGCACCTCGACAGCGCCGTCGTCGGGCGGTTGCTCGAGCACGAGGGACTCCCGCTCGAATTCACGGGCCTGCAAGGCGACCGCGTCGTCGCCTCGGCCAAGCGCGTGCCGCATGTCGAGTGGGCCGTGCTGGTCCAGGTCCCCGCGGCGGAAGCGTTCCGACAGGTCACCCGGCTCCGCAACGTCACGGTGCTGATCGTGGCGGGGCTGCTCGTGGGCGTGGGCCTGCTCGCCTACCTGCTCGGGCTCCTCATCACGCGACCGCTCGACCGCCTGACGCACGGCGCCGCCCGGGTCGCCGGGGGCGACCTCGCCGTCGACCTGCCGGTGGTAGGCGGCGGCGAACTCGGCTACGTGACGGAGGTGTTCAACGACATGGTGGCCCGGTTGCGCGAGAGCCGGCGCGAGCTCGAGCGACTCTCGATCACCGACGACCTCACCACCCTGTTCAACCGGCGCTACGTCATGGAGGCGCTCGCGAACGAAGTCCGCCGCGCACGCCGGCTCGAGCACCCGTTCACGCTGCTCATGCTGGACGTGGATCATTTCAAGGAATACAACGACGCGTACGGCCACCTGGCGGGCGACGCCGCGCTGGCGCGCGTGGCCACGATCCTCAAGGAGTCCACGCGCGACGTGGACTGCGCCGCACGCTATGGGGGGGAGGAGTTCGTGGTCCTGCTGCCGGAGACCGAGGCGGCGGGCGCGACGGAGACGGCGCAACGCATTCAGGCGCGGCTGGCGCGCGACGAGCAGGTGGGCGGGAAGCTGACGCTCAGCGTGGGGGTCGCGCAGTTCCCCGAGGACGGTGAATCCCCCGAGGAGCTGCTGGCGGGCGCGGACGCGGCGTTGTACCAGGCGAAGCGGGAGGGGCGAAACCGCGTGCTGCGCGCCGTGCGTTAACGGGCCTCGCGCCGCCCGACGAGACCCAAAAACATCCACCCGCCGCGCCCGTTCTCGTCCGCGACCCGCACCCACTGGTCCACATAGGAGTAGCCGGTCAGTGCGGTGCCCGGCTCCACGGTGAAGAGCACCTTGTACCCGCCGCCCGGCCCGTCTCGCACATTGCCCCGCGCGCTCGCCTGAAGCCGCACGGGGACGGCGAACGGCACTTCGCCCGCGCGCAGCGGCGCCCGCCCCTCGCCCCCCAACCGGCTCTTGCCCACGCCGGCCACGCGTTTGGACTGGTTCGCGAGGTACAGCGCCCCGCCATAGTTCTGCTTCGCGAATTCGGCGCTCCCCTGCTGCAGCAGCGTCGTGGCTTGCGTCAGGTCCGTCGCCGGCTGCGACACGGTCGCGGCGCGGAGCGACTGCAGGGCGATTTCCGCTTCCGCGATCGCCGACGCCGCCTCCGCGCGGCTCGCGACGGTCTGGAGCTTCGCCATGGCGCGCACCACCTCCTGGCGCGCCTCGTCGAGCCGCGCCTGCAGCTCCTCGAGCTGCGCGTCGCGCTCGAGCAGCCGCAGCTCGAGCCGTGCCGCGCGCTGCTCCAGTGCGGTATCGCGCGTGATCCGCGGCGCCGCCGCGACCGTGTCTCTCGCCGCCCGCGGTACGACTTCGGGCGTCTGCGCCGCGCAGGCCGTCAGGGCTAACGCGAGCGTGGACCAAAAAAAAGCCCGCGGCGGCGGGCCCTGCGTCGGGAAGGAGCGCCACGGCGTCGTCACCCGGCCGCCTCCTGCGAATCCGCCTGCTGCTGCATCGGCTCGTGGGCCTGCGCGCTGACCCACACCCCGGGATGGGGAATCGTGACCACGAACCCTTCGGTCACGCGCAGCGGCTTCGCGTGGTAGGCCGCCAGGGCGTCGCGCCACTCGGCAGGGAGCTGTGCGGCGGAGCGCAGCGGCAGCGCGATGGCATTGCCGATGCGGCCCACCACGGTGTTCTCGATCACGTCGGTGAGAGGCCGCCCAGCCGGGTCGCGCAGCTTGGAGAGCGCCACGTGACGCGCGGCGGGATCGCCCGCCGAGATGATCGCGGTCGAGTAGTACAGCAGGTTCGCCTCGATGTGCTCGAGCAGCCGGCCGCGTGCACCGGCCGGCACGCCGGCCTCGTCGCCGCCGAGCAGCCGCTCAAGGTCGGGCAGCATGCCGCGATCGAGCAGCGTGCGGCGGAACAGGTAGCCGAAGCGCCGCACCACGTCCGGCGTGGCGACGTTGGGGAGCCGGAATGGCACGAAGATCACAGGACGGGCCCGCGGACTCCGCACCATCACCTTGAACCGCTCGAGCGGCTCGAAGAAGTGGAACGTGACGAGGCGATCGCGCGTCGTGTTCCGAACTGTTCGCACGGCGCCGGTGGCGGGTGCGTCGGCGGGGGCATCGACGACCCCGAGCGGGCGGCGCCGCAGCGCGTTGCTCATGCGCTCGGTGCGGTCCCGGATCATCTGGACGGTGTCGGCGGCGGCCGCGTCGAGCCCCGGCTCGGTGAGCGTGAGCGCGTCCAGCTGCAGCTCCGGCCGGAGGGCGCTCACCAGGTCGCCCAACATCGACGTGCCGACCATGCGGGCGAGGATCTGCAGCGGCCGCTCGCGCCCTTCGGCCTCGCGGCGCCAGCGGCCGTCCAGTACCGCGAGCTTGGCCTCGTCTCCCGGCGTGAGGGTCGCGCTGTAGAGCAGCTCGCCCCACTGCACGCCCAGCGACTGCCAGTACTCCTCCACCTCGATGAGCGCGCCATAACGCATGCCGCTCGTCTCGTCGCTCGCGAGCGAGAAGAAGTCGGCGACGGGGTCGCGCGCCCCGCCGGCCGCGGCGGGCGCGCGCTCGGCGAACAGGGCGAGGCGCTGGAAGTAGAGGACGTGCCCCGGCACGTCCACGGGATCGGGCGCGCGCGCGGGTGGGGGGGGCGCTCCCGCGACTGGAGCGGGATGCACCGCCTGCAGCTCGCGCACCACCCGATCGCCCGCTCCGCTCGTGGAGGGCGGCAACTGGCTGGGCGCGGCCAGCGGCGTCGGCTCGGCCCCGAGCGTGGCCGTGGCGAGCTCGATCGGATCCTCGCTGCGCAGTCCCACCCGCAGCCGCAGCTTGAGGATGTCGCGGCGCGGGACGGCCACGATGCCGTCGGCGTCGCTCACCCAGTGGCCGGCGGCATTGCCACCCTTGTCGAGCACGGTCACGGGCACGCCCTGCGCGGGCTTGCCCGTGTCCTGATGCACGATGCGGAACAGCCAGACGTCGCCGATGGCCATAGGGGGCACCAATATGCAACGACGCCGGCGCGACGTACAACGACGGGCGACACGTTGCGAGGTAAGGCGTTACCGCGTAAGGCGTTGCCGGATGAGGCGTCGCCCGATGCGGCGTTGCCGGATGAGGCGTTACCGGAGGTCGAACATGAAGTGATGCATGTAGTCGATGGTGGCCTGCTGTTCGCTCACCTGGAAGGCCATCACGTCGCCGATGGTGATCACTCCAGCCAGGCCGCGGTCGGTGACCACGGGCAGGTGGCGGATGCGCTTCGCCGTCATGAGGGCGGCACACTCGTCGACCGGCGTGTCGGGCGCGCACGCCGTGACGGGCGCGGTCATGACGTCGGCGACGCGCGCCACCGCCGGGTCGAGCCGTTGGGCCACCACGCGCCGCAGGATGTCGCGCTCGGTGAAGATTCCCGCCAGCCGACCGCCGTCGGTGACGACCAATCCCCCGATGCCACGCTCGTTCATGAGCTGCGCGGCGCGCAGCACCGTCTCCTGCGGCGTGACGGAGATGATGTTGCTGCCCTTCTTGGCGAGAATGTCCTGAACGGTCGCCATGCGCCTACTCCGGCTGGGGGTTCCCCCGATACTACCGCCGGTCCGGTACGCACGCCATCCTTTTAGTGTACTCGCACTCCACCGGAGGTAGCTCCATGGCGCAGGCTGGCATCAACGTCGGTCCGTTCGACGCCCGGGCGCGTCAGGTGGCCGGCACGCTGGCGATCATCGGGGGTCTCACGGCGCTGGACGGCTTCTTCCAGGCCCTGGGGTTTCTCACCTGGATCGTGTGTGCGGCGATGATGTACGTCGGGATTCTGTACGCGATGGGCGGGTTCAAAGACGGCACCGCGGTGTTCGGCTACCCGTTGCTGGCGCTGTCCGTGCTCGACGCGTGGCTACCGCTGGTGCACAAGGGCTACTGGGGACTGATCGCGGGCCTGTTCGTCGCGATCGGCGCGTTTCAGACGGCGCGCACCCGCGTCTGCCCGATCAACGGCCTGTTGGGAGTGAACACGGCCGCCGCCTCGTCGGCCTAGGGCAGCGGCGCACCCACCACCCACTTCACCAACCGGCCGGCGTCCAGCGGCGTCTCAGGCTCCACCTGATTGAGGAGCGCGAGCGTCGCCGCCGAGACAGGCGACGGCCGCTGGCGCGCCAGCCCCTCGATCGTGGTGCGCCGATCGAGCGTGACGAGGGTGACGCGCTGCGGCTGCACGTTGAGCGCCGCGGGATCGGTGAGCGCGTGGAAGCTGTGGAGCGCGCGCTCGACCGTCGCCTGGTGGCCGGGCCAGCGCGCCTCCACAGCGTAGCCGGCGATGCGGTACACGGCGCCGCCGTGCTCGAGGCAGACGACGGTCCCGCGCAGCGTGCCGTTGTCCGTCGCTGCGGCGAAGGCCGCGCTCACGGCGGGCAGCTCACCGACGCTGGTGCGCGTGGGATAACCGCCCGTAAAGCCCGGCTGCGCCAGGAACGCCCTCGCCGCCGCATCGGCGCTCGTCTCTTTGGCGAGTGACAGCTCGATCAGCGCGTCCTGCTCGGGACTGACGGCCGACACGGCCTGCTTTGCATCGCTGGTGTTCCATCCGTCCGGAAACGCGATCCGGAAGCGCAGCTCGGGATGGACGAATTCGCCGCCCTTGAAGTAACCCTCCCGCGGGTTATTCCCGAACACGAGTCCGTCGAGGCGCTGCAAGTAGGAGTCGCGATTCACGGCGGTCCCGGCGAAGCTCTGCGGCCCCGCTGCGATCTCCTGCTCGATCCGGCCGCGGCGGTTTTCCGGGTTGGGGTGGGTGGCGAGCCATTCGGGGACGCGGCCCCCGCCCTGCGCCTGGCTCACGCGCGTGAGCATCTCGAACACGTGCGGCATCTCGCGCGGGTCGTATTGCCCCCGGCGCAGATAGCGCAGCCCCAGCTCGTCCGCCTGGCTTTCGTTGTCGCGCGAGTACTTGAGAAACAGCACGCCGAGCGCCTGGCTCGCGAGACCGGCGTAGCGCCCCAGCTCGGGGCTCGCGATCGCGCCCACGGCGAGGCCGAGCTGGGCCAGCTGCTGTTTGCTCATCTGGCTCGCGGAGTGGCGTGCCGTCACATGGCCGATCTCGTGTCCCACCACGCCGGCGAGCTCCGCCTCGGAGTTCAGGTGCGCGAGGATACCGCGCGTCACGTAGATGAATCCGCCGGGAAGGGCGAAGGCGTTGACCACCGGATCGTCCACCACGCGGAACGTCCAGGGGAGGTTGGGCCGCTCCGAGGTGGCGGCGAGCCGCAGGCCGAACTGCTGGATGTAGCGCTGGAGCCCCGAGTCCGGGTAGAGCCCGATGGAGGCCACGACCTGCCGGTCGTAGTCGCGCCCCATGGCGATCTCCTGCGACTCGCTCACGAGCATGATTTGCCTGGCGCCCGTGGCCGGGTTGGTGGCGCAACCGAGCGCGCCGAGGGCGGCGAGCAGGGCCGGCCGGGTGAGCCCGTTCATACGGGAAAGATACGCGCTTCCGTCCGGTCCCCCGCCCGTGTTATGGTGCGACGCATGAAACTCACGGGCCGGACGGGAATCATCGCCGTCGGTTTGCTCGCGGTTGCCGCGGCGGGCATTCTCGGCTCTCACGCATTCACGCCGTCGCACGGTCCCGCGAGCACCCGTTGTCCCAGCAACCCGAGCCTCGCGCTGGGATGCTACGAGCAGCGGTACCGCTCGATCGTGGCCCGGCAAGGCGTGGCCGAAGCCTTCGCGGCGTTGAAAGCGGGATACGGCGCCGATCCCGAGATGCAGCGCTTGTGTCACGCGATCACGCATGCCATCGGCCAGGCGGCGATGGCGCAGTACGGCGACGTCGCCGAGGCGTTTCGTCACGGCGACAACGCCTGCGGCTCGGGATACTATCACGGCGTGATGCAGGGCTTCGCATTGTCGCGAGGATCCACGCAACTGCTGAGCGATCTCGACGGCGTGTGTGCCGGCGTTCCGGGAAAAGAACGCAAGTCGCTCGACTACTTCAACTGCGTCCACGGCCTGGGGCACGCCGTCATGGCCGTGCGGGACGACGAGCTGTTCGACGCGCTGCGCGATTGCGACGGCCTGACGGGCGCCATGGAGCAGAACGCCTGCGTCAACGGAGTCTTCATGGAGAACCTGATCGTGGACGGCGCGCATGGCGGGCACTACAGCAGGTACCTGAAGCCGAGCGAGCCGCTGTATCCGTGCACCGCCGTGGCGGAGAAATACAAGTCCGAATGTTTCGACATGCAGACGTCGTACGCCTTGGGCGTGGTACAGGGCGATTTCGCCAAGGTGTTCGCGCTGTGCGCGGGCGTCGGCGCGCCGTTTCGCAGGAATTGCTACCAGAGCCTGGGGCGGGACGCGGCGACCCTCAGCCGGGACCAGGTGCCCGCTACGGTGGCGACCTGCAAGCTCGGCCGCGATCACGAGCAGCGCTCGTATTGCGTGCTCGGCGCCGTGCTGGACTTCGTGTACTACTACCATTCCGACGTACAGGCGAAGGCGTTGTGCTCGGGCGTCGAGCGAGACTTGCAGCAGGGCTGCCGCTCCGCGATCGCCGGGCTGGTCGGGCGGTTCTAGCCCGGCGCCCCCCCGTGAGACGCGCCACCTTCTGGTTCATCTTCGGCACCGTCCTCTTGGACATGCTGGCGCTCGGCATCATCGCGCCGGTATTTCCGAAGCTCGTCATCCAGCTCGAGGGCGGCAACGACGCGAGCGCCGCAGGCGCCCTCGGTCTGTTCGGCACCGTGTGGGCGGCGATGCAGTTCGTGTTCGCGCCGGTACTGGGGGCGCTGTCGGACCGGGTAGGCCGCCGCCCGGTGATCCTGTTGTCGTGCCTCGGCCTCGGGCTCGATTACGGGATCATGGCGCTCGCGCCCACCGTGGGGTGGCTGTTCGTGGGGCGCGTGCTTTCGGGGATCACGGCATCGAGCTTTTCCACCTCGTTCGCCTACATCGCCGACGTCACCGAGCCGGACGAGCGCGCGGGCCGGTTCGGGCTCCTCGGCATGGCGTTCGGACTCGGGTTCATACTCGGACCGGCGGTGGGCGGGGTGTTGGGCGGAATCGGCCTGCGCGCGCCGTTCTGGGCGGCGGGCGCCTTGAGCCTCGTGGGCGCGGCGTACGGCTGGTTCGTGCTGCCCGAGTCATTGCCGCTCGACCGGCGCGCGACCTTCGCGTGGCGTCGCGCCAATCCCGTCGGGTCGCTCGGGATGTTGCGGGCGCGCGAGGCGCTCGTCGGTCTCGCGCTGGTCGCGTTTCTCTATCGCGTGGCGCACGATGCGCTGCCGAGCCTGTTCGTGCTGTACGGAGACTACCGGTTCGGGTGGACGCCGCGCGCCGTCGGGTTCGCGCTCGCGGGGGTCGGCGTCGTGTCGATGATCGTGCAGGGCGGGCTGGTCGGGGCCGCGGTGAAGCGGCTGGGCGAGCCGCGGGCGCTCGTCACGGGGCTCGCGTTCGGCGCCGCGGCCTTCGCGCTGTACGGCCTCGCCCCGACCGGGGCCCTGTTTCTGCTCGGCATTCCCATCGGCGGCCTGTTCGGGCTCACATATCCGGCGCTGCAGGGGCTGATGACCCGCCGCGTGGGGGCGGACGAGCAGGGACGGTTGCAGGGTGCGATCGCCAGCGTGATGGGGATCGCGGGCGTAATCGCGCCGGTGTTGTTCACGCAAGTGTTCGCAGCCGCGATCGGGCGATTCCAGGGGCTGGGCGTCCCGGGTGCGCCGTTTCTCCTGGCGGCGCTGCTGCTTGTGACGGCGATGCTGGTGGTGCGCCGCGGCGTTGTTGCATCCCTCGTCGCGTTGGTCGCGTGTTCCGGTGCGCTGAGTGTGTCGGCGCAGAGTGTCGCGGGACCGCCGAGTCTCACCTGGCGTCCGCGCGCACCGCTCGAAGGCTCGGCCGTCGTGCTCCAGCTCTCGGCCGGCCCCGACGACAGCATGGTCGCGGTGCACGGCGAGCTCGCGGGCGAGCCACTGCACTTCGAGCGCACGGCACACGGCTGGCGCGCCCTCGCCGCGGTGCCGTTCGACCGGAGCGACAGTGTGGCAGCCCGCGCCACGGTTGAGCGGGCCGGTGGACTTACTGATACCGTGGTCACCTGGCTCGTGCCCCGGCGGCGGCGGGCGCCGCGCGAGAAGCTGCGAGCGGCGCCCGAGTTTGTCGAACCGCCGGACTCGCTCGAGGAGCGGATCAGGGAAGAACAGCAGCTGGTGACTGGCGTGCGGCACCAGGCGCACGACACTCCGCGGCTGTGGGTCGAGCCGTTCATCCGCCCCCGGTCGAGCGCGGTGAGAGATCGGTTCGGCGTCGCGCGCACGTTCAACGGCGTGCTGCGCAGCCGGCACATGGGCGTGGACTTCGCGGGCCGGCGCGGCGCGAGCGTGCGGGCGGCAAACCGTGGCGTCGTAGCCCTCGTCGCCGATCTCTATCTGAGCGGCACCACCGTGCTGATCGATCACGGCGCAGGGCTCGTCACCGGATACCTGCATCTCAGCCGCACCCTGGTCGCGGTGGGCGACACGGTGACGCGCGGCCAGGAGATCGGTGAAGTGGGCGCATCGGGGCGCGTGACCGGCCCGCATCTCCACTGGCTCGCCGCGTACGGCGGAATCACGTTCGATCCGCTGGGGCTGGTCGGGCTCGATCTCGATGCTTCGTGGGCGCCGTCGCCTAAGCGCGCGCGGCCGTAGTCGCGCGGGCTGGCTCCTCCTCACCGCCGGTGTGTCCTGCCACCCGCCTGGGCGTGGAGGTCCCGCGCCGCAAGGAGCGAGCGGCGTCGCGATCCGCGTCAACCAGGTCGGCTACCGCCTCGACGCGCCCAAGGTGGCCGTCGTGTGCGCGCTCGAGCCCCAGGTGATCGCGACGTTCCGCGTGGTGGACGAGCGCGACCGTACAGTGTTCGGACCGAGCGCCGCCGACCCGGCCGGGTCGTTCGGGCCCTGCGCGGCGACGTATCGGCTCGACTTCTCGACGCTCGAACGCGCGGGCGTCTATCGGATCGTGGCCGGGGGTACGAGCTCGCTCCCGGTGCGGATCGCGGACGACGTGTATCGCGGCGCGGCCGACTCTCTCCTCGCCTATCTGCGGGAGCAGCGTTCGGGCTACAACCCGGTGTTCCGGGACTCCGTGCACCAGCACACCGACGGCGTGTTGGTCGATCATCCGACGCGCAGCGGCGAGTTTATTCCGGTGAGCGGGGGGTGGGCCGACGCGTCGGACTACCTGCAGTACGGCGCCACCACGGCGCATGCGACGACCATGCTGCTGCTCGCGTACCGGGACCATCCCGAGGCGTTCGCCGACCGGTTTCAGGCGAACGGTCTGCCCGGTGCGAACGGGATCCCCGACGTGCTGGACGAGGCACGCTGGGGGCTCGCCTGGCTCGTCAAGATGTATCCGGAGGACGACCTGCTCCTGAACCAGCTCGGGGACGATCGCGACCACGCCGTCTGGGACCTGCCGATCAACGATTCGTCGGACTACGGGTGGGGGCGGGGCGGGCGGCGTCCGGTGTACCCCTGCACCGGCAAGCCCCAGGGACTGTTCGAGTACCAGAACCGCTCCACCGGTCTCGCGTCGACGGCGGGGAAATACGCGGGGGCGTTCGCGCTGGGCGCCGCCGTGTTCCAAGCGCGCGACAGCGCGTTCGCCAATCGGCTCGCCGACCGCGCGCGAGCCGTGTACAGGCTCGGCGCCGCGCGTCCGGGCGTGTGTCAGACGGCGCCCGCGCGCTCGCCGTACTTCTACGAGGAGGACAACTGGGCGGACGATATGGAGCTCGGCGCCGTGGAGCTCTATGGTCTGACCGGTAAGCGAACCTATTTCGACGCTGCGCTCGCGTACGCTGCGCAGGAACCGGTGACTCCGTGGATGGGGCAGGACACGGCGCGCCACTATCAGTGGTATCCGTGGCACAACAACGGCCATTATGAGATCTGGCGCACTGGACCCGACAGCGCGCGGCGACTCGTGGCCGAGTACTACCGACGCGGCCTCGAAGCGGTAGCCCGCCGGGCCCAAAACGGTTTCCGGATCGGCATTCCTTTCATCTGGTGCTCGAACAACCTGCTCGCGTCGTTCGCCACCCAGGCCCACTTCTACCGGCGCATGACCGGCGATTCGAGCTACCTCGCGTACGAGACCGCGGCGCTCGACTGGCTGTTCGGCGTCAATCCCTGGGGCGTGTCGATGGTCATCGGCCTGGGGGCCAACTATCCCCGCACGCCCCACTCGGTGGTCGCACAGCAGCTGCACCTGCAGCTCACCGGCGGGCTGGTGGACGGCCCCTTGTACCGGTCGATCTTCGAGCGCTTGCGGGGCATCCGGCTGCTCCAGGCAGACCAATATGCCCCGTTCAACACGGGCTTCATCGTGTACCACGACGACGTGGGGGACTATTCGACCAACGAGCCGATCATGGACGGGACCGCGAACCTGGCGTACGTGCTCGCAGCGGTGAGTGTTGCATCGTCGCCACATCAGCGCGGCGGCTGAGCATCACACGTTGGGGCCCGCGTCTTGCGAACGCAACAGGCGCCCCTAAACCCGATAGCCGTCATCATGACCAAACGCGCCGTCACCGTACTGGTGGGAATCCTCCTCGTAGTTGCTCCCGACGCATTCGCACAGCAAAAGACCATTACCGGTAAAGTGACCGACCAGCAGAACGCTCCGCTCGTCGGCGTGGTGGTCGCCGTCAAGCGCAGCAACCGGGCGACGACGACCAATACCGCGGGGATCTATTCGATCGGGGTCGAGGTGGGCCAGGTTCTGCAATTCCGGATGATCGGCACCGAGCTGGCGGAACGGACCGTGAGCGACACGGACGCCGTCATCAACGTGCAGCTGCGGCGCGCCGCGCTGAGTCTCGACGCCGTCGTCGTCACCGCGCTGGGGCAGACCGCCGTGGAGCGGTCGCAGGGGACCTCGCAGCAGACTGTGGGGGGCCCCGAGATCGCCCAGACGCAGCGGGAGAACTTCATCAATGCGCTGTCGGGGCGCGTGGCCGGCGTGGATGTGACGAGCACGTCGGGGGTGCCCGGCGCCTCGACCTCGATCACCATCCGGGGGGTCACCTCGATCAGCAGCAACAATCAGCCGCTGATCATCGTGGACGGGCTGCCGATGGACAACACGACCCTCAATACGGGATCGCTGGCGTCCGACCAGAACTCGAACACCGCGCTGTCGAACCGCGGGATCGACTTCACCAACCGGGCGGCGGACTTGAATCCGGACGACATCGCGACGCTCACCGTCCTGAAGGGGCCGGAAGCGGCCGCGCTCTACGGCATCGGCGGCGCGCACGGCGCGATCGTCATCACGACCAAGCACGGGGGGGCGGGCGGCGGGTGGGTGTACAACAACAGCTTCAGGATCGAGACGGCGCGCGCCACGCCGCAACTCCAGCGGGCGTACGGCCCGTCGAGCGTGAACCCGGACGGTACCCTCGGCTCGTTCTCCTACTTCGGCGC
>Ga0209805_1000451_pt1 | contig 24876 bp, 20 predicted proteins | sample GraSoiAngelo_148_FD_185905 | JGI IMG/M metagenome (GOLD analysis project Ga0209805, IMG submission 185905) | Grasslands soil microbial communities from the Angelo Coastal Reserve, California, USA - 14_1009_09_20cm (SPAdes) (version 2) | ecosystem: Environmental > Terrestrial > Soil > Grasslands ...
CGGTGACGGCGACGATCATTTTCTTCCCGACCGACGAGCGATAAAAAGCTGCTAAAACATTCACACTACAAACATGTTACAGGGACAGCGGAGCGCGTTGTTCTCAATGCGTTGCCGGATCAAATGCGGCTTGCCGCCGAATTTCAGATTATGGACGCCGGTTGGAGCGTCAAGCTACAGCGATTGTGCCCTGCGGCGCGCCCCACGCTTACTTGCTTTGCGGTTCTTCGCGTAAGACGTTTCTAACGTGATGCTCGAGTGCGAAAAGACGCTAACGATTAACGAAATCTATCACTCAATTCAGGGCGAAAGCACATGGGTCGGACAGCCGTGTGTGTTCGTGCGTCTGACATTTTGCAATCTGCGCTGCAACTATTGCGATACCGAGTATGCCTTTTACGAGGGAAAGAAGCGAACTCTGAACGAGATTCTAGATGCGATCGCAGGATTTGGCTGTCCTTTGGTCGAGATCACCGGAGGCGAGCCATTGCTCCAGAAGAACGTGTTGCCGTTGATGTCGATGTTGTGCGACGCCGGTTATACTGTTCTGCTCGAAACCGGCGGCGCACACGATATCTCGAAGGTCGATCTGCGCGTCCATCGGATCATGGATTTGAAAACGCCGGGCAGCGGTGAAGTGGAAAAGAATCTTTGGTCGAACATTGACCATCTCGCCTTGCGTGACGAAGTGAAATTTGTGATGGGATCACGCGAAGATTACGAATGGTCGCGCGACAAGGTGGAGCGGTACGATCTTCATTCTCGTTGTCACGCTGTGCTATTCTCGCCGATCTTCGGCAGGATCGATCCACGCGAAATCGTCGAATGGATTTTGGCGGACAAACTAAATGTTCGTTTTCAGCTTCAGATGCACAAATTCATCTGGACCCCGACGCAGCGAGGCGTTTGAGCATGTGTCTCAGACCGTTACCCCGAGTCGCGAAGACGGCGAAGTACCTCGCACGGGTGATAGATCACACAAAAGTAGCTCACATGATCTTCAGAGTTTATTGGAGGTCTCTCTCTTCTTTCGGGATGAAAACGCAGCATGGAGGGGTGAGCCCTAGGTCTGGCCCGTTTACGCCCCAAGTGTGGCGTCGCAGAGCTCCGCCCTCCATTCCTCGTGATGACAACGTGCACGAGACGGTGCAGCTTTTATCCGAGTTTATGCGGGCACGTTTGACGAAAGATTTCACTTTTGAAGCAGCGCAAACCTTGCCGAATGCTCCGGAGGGCCATAAATGCCGTGGACTGCATGGGCACAGCTTTAAGGTGGAAGTTTCAGTGGAAGGCGATGTCGATCCAAAACCCGGATGGGTTTACGATCACGCAAAAATCAGTGATGCCATGAAACCGCTTCTGAAAATGTTGGACCACGCTTATCTAAACGATATCGAAGGCTTGGAGAATCCAACGATCGAGAACATGGCAGATTGGTTCTGGAAGAAATTGCAATCTCAATGTCCCGGCCTCTGCGAGATCGTCGTGCACGAAACCCCAACAGCACGCTGCGTTTACCGTGGTAATTAGCAAGGAACGACGGCATTGGCGGCCGTCGTCATGCTGATCGAGGAATCTTCGACATTGTGTTTTTGGGGAGTGTGTCGTTAGGCAGTTGAAGTGTTAAAAACATCCGAGCCTATCGTTGTCATGTTGAGCGAAGCGAAACATCTCTGGCTTAACCTCGCGTTGCCTGAAAAATTAATCAGAGATTCTTCGCTTCGCTCAGAATGACAATGCCGGTTTCCCGCTTCAACCCTCCGGCGCTTTATCCTTCAACGATCCCAGTCGCGAGAAAAAATCTTCGAAGAGCGCGTCGTAGATCTTTCCACGCTCGGGGTGATATTGGACCGCCAGAGCGAATGGATAATCGCGCAGGCGCACTTGCTCGATGATGTCGTCATCAGTGCACCACGCTTCGACTTCGAAACCGTCTGCGACACGATCGATCGCCTGATGATGTGAACTGTTTACGTTTTGGTATTGATGTTTCACCTTCCGGTCGTAACGCAGTGGTTGAATGTCCTGGTCTTTTTGTTCCGGCAGACCATGACCCGGGATGTCGAGTATGAGGGTGCCACCAAGTGCGACATTCAATACTTGAATGCCTCTGCAAATGCCGAGAATGGGCAGTCCACGCGCGAGCGCCTTTGAAATCGCTTCGAACTCCCAGCGGTCCCGCTTGGGGTCAAGATCGTCCTGGTAGAGCAATGTCGGATCGACATCATCCTGGGGCAGAAATTCAGGCGTGATGTCAGAGCCGCCTGTCAGGAGCAGGCCGTCCATCTCCTCCGTCGGAACTTCGCCTGTGCGCGCGTCGAAAACACGAATGTCAGGATGCTTCGCAAAAAATTGTTGAAACCATTTTTCGTCCTTCGGACGCATCCAGACGGCGAGATTTGGCATTGTCGAATTTGCGACTTGCGAATGGGTATGTAAAGAGCACTTCCATGTCGCGCCGTGACGTCTCCAGCACTTTAACTGAGGAAGTGGAACGATTGGCGGCCGAAAGCAAGGCTCGAGCGACTGCAGTATCGGTCCACGATCTCGAGAGTGGCTTGCGCTTTTCCCTGCGGGGTGATCGCTGGTTTCATGCTGCAAGCACAATTAAGGTTGGAGTGCTTCTGGCCCTTTTCCGCGCCGTGGACGAGGGGCGAGTTCGGCTGGATGACTCGCTGCACGTGCGAAACCACTTTTTCAGCGCAGCAGACGGCTCTGCCTTTCAGCTCAACCGCGACTCCGACGCAATGCCTGAGCTATATCAAGCCATCGGGCGAACAGCGAAGATCGCTGCGCTTGCGGCAGGAATGATTACTGCGAGCAGCAATCTCGCGACCAATTTGCTTCTCGATTTTCTGGGCGTGGCATATGCGCGAAATGTTCTACGCGACGCGCAAGTTCAAGGAGTAGAACTGCGGCGAGGTGTTGAGGACCATGCGGCACATGAAAAAAGCATAAACAACGAAGCGACTGCCGACGGTTTGGTGGCGTTGTTGTCCGCCCTGCGTGGTGATTTTCTTCGCAGCGAGAGCAAAGAACAAGCGATCCGTATTTTGCTGGAACAACGATTCAACTCGATGATTCCTGCTGGCCTACCGCCGCACGCGGCAGTGGCGCACAAGACAGGCGAGATCTCGACTGCCTGCCACGACATGGGAATTGTCTACTTACCCGAACGCGAACCGTACATTGCAGTTATTTTGACGGAATTTGATTCCGAGAGGGAAGGGCGTCGCGAGACCGTCGCAGCTATTTCCGAAGCGATTTATCATTCGGTCATGGGAATGAAAGGCGAGATCAAATGACCGTTGAGGGGTTGCGCGTGGTTGATGGCTGTAATCTGCCTGAAGGGTATCGCGCATTACTGCGGCCTGGCGAAGCGGAAACGGACCCGCACGGCAATGTCCATCATCTGCCACGATTTTTTTACGAAATCACCAGCTGGCAGGAAGCACACGAAATTCGGCTGGCACGGCACTTCAGGCTCTCGGAATTAATGCTCGTGGATTGCCGTGAGGCGAGACTGCTTCTCGGCCAGTTTCCCCATTATGTGCCGTGCGCAATCGCGTTGCTTGCGACATGGTTGGAGAATTTTCGCCGCGAAGTCGATGCGCCGGTTTTTATCAGTGCAAATGGCGGGTATAGGTCGCCGGCACATCAGATTGGCCGCGCAAAAAGCATCCACGTCTGGGGAACGGCTGCGAACATATACCGGATTGGAGACACTTTTCTCTCGGAGGCGAAGTCCATTGAGAAATATGGGACTGTCGCGGCGTCGCTTAGCCTAGCGGTCTTTGTTCGTCCGTTCGGCTCGAAACACGGTGAAACCAGCGACCATCTTCACATCGATTTAGGATTTGCGACGCTGACTCCGCGCGGATGCAGCGAGGCGGCTTGACCTGCTATTGGACATATGAAGGATCTCGAAACAGCACGGAGCGGCCGGCTTTTTCGTGAGCACGCGGCTCGCGCAACCCCGCCGCGGGCCGTGATTGGCTTGGAAGCGGAGTTTAATCTTTTGGTAAATGGACGGCGGCGGCGCCCCGAAAAGGTCTTTGGTGATCCTAGCCGGCTAGTACGACGCCGAATGATTCCGCGGACCGGCAAATCGTTTCAGTCTCCCGCTGGCGGTGCGATTTATTTCGACACGGGAGTAATCGAAGTCGCGACGCCGATCGTTGAACTGGAGCCCGGCTGTTGTTATCGCGCGACGCGCCTGCTTTGGGAGCAAATCCGGTATTTACGAGTGGAGCTCGATCACTGGGCGAAACGCAACGGCTGCGAGTGCTGTCTGCAGGGTTTTAGCACGCATTATAATTTTTCATTTCCCAATGTGCGGAGATCAAAATTTCGCAACGCGACCAAGCTGGCGTATCTGCTAACGCACATTTTGCCAGTACCCGTGATTTTGCTGGCGACGAATCGACAGAGCAGTGCGGTCGGGGTTCGTCCACGCAGGACCCGGCTTGAGGTAACAGCTGATTTTACGCCGGATCCCGCGTTAATGCTGGCGACGTGCGCTTTCATCGCGGGCGCTGTGGAAACTGTCCTCCGTTGGGAGGATTTTGGGCTAAGGCAATTGGACCGTAACGGAATTCCTCGGATAACGCCGTTTCGTTTGCGAAAGCATTCTTCGCGGCGCGGCTGGCGTGTCACGGTCCATTCGTTCGGACGAAATCCGTTCGCCGCGGACATCAGCGCGCCGCTTTGGAAGTTGCGCGATTGTCGACTACTTAGCTTGCGTGCCATCGCGGCGGAAACTTTGATCCCTTTTCGGCGGCACATTCGACGGATTAGCGATTCGAACACGACGGAGCACATTGCCGCAGTTTTCGCTGGAGACGCGCGCTCGCTTCTCGACTTTGAGAAGCGTCCTGAAACTTACGACGACGTGGGGAAAGGAATCGATTGGGGACGGCGCCGGAAGCGACGCTGGTCACGCTCCAAATACGAGAAAATTATCCACCGGGTGATCGCGCGCGAACCTATGCGCATCGGGCAAAAACGCTATCGAGTGATCCGAATGAACGGGTGGTATCAGGTCGATTTTCGAGAAATTGGAACGAATCGGCGCCGGACGTTTAATCTTGACGAACTGGTACAGTTGTCAGCTGCGAAAAAGACAGCTCGCGCTGTGCCGCACAGACGCAAGCCTGGCAAAAGGCATCACGCCAAATAATTCGCAACGCGTTGAGGACCACGCGTCCACCTATAGCCCCATTAACTCGCGAACGTATTTCACCGGTGGGCTGCCGTAGGAGATAACCCGGTCGTTATATTTCCTGAGATCGAAATCCTTGCCTAGTTTCTTTTGCTCCGCTGCACGCAGATCGAGATGCTCAGTGGCGCCAACAAAATAAGTGGAGAGCTGAGCTGAGGTGAGTCGTGCACGCTTCCATTTGGCCACGGCTTCGCCTTCTTGTTGGAACGTCTCTTTCATCATCAAATCCATCGCTTCCTTCTCGGTCATGTTTCCGGCGTGAATGCTTTGATCGAGAATGGCGTTGCCAATGGCGCGCAATCGCATCTTCAACTGCTGCATCTTCACTTCCGGGCCGCCGTAGCCCTGTTCCGCCATCATCTGTTCGCAATAAACCGCCCAACCTTCAATGAATGTGCCGCTACGAAAGATCGCCCGGACTAAGGTGGGCGCGCTGAATTCGTTTGCGTGAGCGAGCTGCAAATAATGGCCCGGCATCGCTTCGTGCACGGTCAAATCGCGAATCATGTAGTTGTTGTATTCACGAAAGAACGATTCTTTCCGTTCTTTTGACCAATCCTTCGGCGTCGGCGCAACGGCGAAAAATGTTTTGCCGGTTTTGTCGAGTGGACCGGGAGAATCGCAATATGCAATAGCCACGCCGCGTTTGAATTCAGGCATCGCGATTACGTCCAGCGGTGTATCTGGAATGGTCACGAGATTATGCGACCTGACGAAATTGGTTGCTTCGCCAACAACTTCTTTTGCGTAACCGACAACAGTTGCGTCGTCGGGATGTTGTTCGGCAAGTTTATCGAGTACGGCCGCTGTTACCTTGTGTTTGTCCGCAAGCGTTGCGGAGTCTGCGCTGGGAAAATACTTTTTGTAGATTGGGACCGCAGTTTCGTAGATAGCAGTTTGCGTCTGTTTCAGGTCCGCCTGCGCCCGCTTCATGATTTCTTCCATCGACAATTCCGATGCGAGCGCGAAACGCAGCTTCTTTCGAAACTTTTCCGCGCCGAGGCGGAAGTTGCCATCGGAGCGTGGCAACAGATCGTTTTGAAGCCACTTTTTGTAGTCCTCCAGAGCAGCTGCCGTTTTTTGCTGTAAAGGCGCCAGTTCGTTTTTCATCTGGGGCGCGCGATCAAGGAGCGGGGCGAGTTCTTCACGCACGAGATTGATTGCGCCTTGTGTTTGCTCAACCGCTGTTTCTGTGTAAATGCGCGGCGAGTGTTGCAAGTTACCCTTTGCCTGCGCAATCACGCGGGGAATTTCTTCCATGCGGTGGCGCAAATTTGGAATCCGTTGTTCCGGCGACGCGAAATCGCGCGCGACCAATAAATAAAGGCTGTTGGCCAGGCTCTGCATGTACACGAGAGGATTCCACTCCGGTTCCTTTAGCTCTTCAGCCCTGAAGATTTGGTAATCGATGTTTTCTTTGAGGATGCGAAAATCGATATTGTTCGCACCCGTAAGCTGTGAGCCATCGATGTCGCTCAGCTTGCCGCGAAATTCCTTTTGCGTTGCCAGTTCTTTGGCCTGTGCTTCGGGTGAGTAGTCAGTGAGCTGACCGTCAAACCGATGGTCGCCAAGCTCTGTCGCGTCCTCCGGATTCGCCCGCAAGTACTGTTCGATGTAGTCGTGCGCGATTTTTTGAAACGCGCCGTCCTGTGGAGTGGCTGATGCGTTTAGCATCCATAACGACAATGCGGATGCAGCTGCGACAACGATTTTCATCCCCCCGTCAGCTTGGTGTGCCGCCGTGAAGGATCGGCTCCGTAGCAATCTCATCCGGGGTGAGCTGTTGCGTTTGCAGATAAGTCCGGCCTTTATAGAAAGAGGCGACAATCACGAAGACGACAGCGGCGCCAAACATCAACCAGGTGAAAAAGGTGAAATATTGATAAGCGCTGAGCTTGTGGCCTCCGCCCAAAATCCATTTATTGACCAGGGCGACGAAGCCCTCGCCCGAGGCGACAGTGAGGAGCCATAGCGCCATCACCGAGCTCTTCATCGAATTCGGCGCCTGCGTATAAGAAAACTCCAGACCGGTGATCGAGACCATAGCTTCACCCAGTGTGAGGATGACGTAGGCCAATAATTGCCAATTGATGCTCGGCTTCATTCCAGCATCGATTTGACCTTGAATCCAAACGATCACGACGAATGACAAGGCCGTGATGAAGAGACCGATGCCGATTTTGCGAAGCGGGGTGAGAGGGAAAACTTTGTCGATCGCCGGATAAATCAAGTAATTCACGACCGGAATGAAAATTAATATAAGGATGGGGTTAGCCGTCTGGACTTGGGCTGCGATCAAATTCATGCCCATCCAGTGCAAATCCATTTTCTCTGCCTGTAACGTCCATTCAACGCCATTGCTCATTCCCCAAAGCGCCCAAAAAACCAAAATAAAAACATAGACCATTGCAATGCGGCCGAGCGTGATCAGACCTTCCTTGCTGAAAGTTTCTTTCAAATAGCCGAGTCCCGCCGGCGGCACGTGAACCATCTTCTTGCGACCGCCCCAGAAAAATAGAGTGGCGATTAACATTGCTATGCCGGGAATTCCGAACGCCCAGCCCGGGCCCCACTTGGAATTCGCAAGAAGCCATGGACAGAGAATGGAAGAAATAAACGAGCCGGCGTTAATCGAAAAATAAAACCAGCCAAACATCTTTGAGAGCAGATGCTTATTCGATTCGCCGAACTGATCACCGACGTTTGCTGAGACGCACGGTTTGATGCCGCCTGCACCCAAACAAATGAGGAACAGTCCGATGGCGAGCATCGTTCGCTGTCCAATTGCGATCCCCCAGGAAGTGGCCATGCAGGCGAGCGTGAGGTTTCCCAAGCAGTAAACGATCGAGAGCGACAGAATCGTCCGATATTTCCCGAAAAAACCATCGGCGAGGATCGCGCCGAGCACTGGGAGAGCATATACGCCTAACACAAAAACGTGGCTGTACATGTACGCCTGGTTGTCACTCATCGGCGCTAAAACGCCCGACTGATTCAGAAGGTAGTGCGCCATGAACACGGTCAGCACCGATTTCATGCCGTAATAGGAGAAACGCTCGGCCGCTTCGTTGCCGATGATGTACGGCACTCCTGGGGGCATGCCGGTGAGATTAGGCGGCGAGGTTAGATAGTTGTGTTTAGCCATATGGTCTCCTTGGGCTAACGACCTTCATGCGGAACCTCTTGCGGCTGCTGCGGCGCAGATTCCGATTTTTCCATTTCGCTTTTTTCTGACCAGTTCGTTTTCGCCGGGTCGCTTTGTTCGCGCTGGACTTCCGGCATCTGACCGAGCGGATGTTTTTCGCAAGATATGCAAAACAGCAGCATGCAGAGCGCAACAGCAGTTACGCTGCAGCGGAGGAAAAGAGCCATAATGCGCTGGCACAGTTATCAGCCTCTGCACGGGCGCGCAAGAGTAAACCGCAACGGGAGGGCACGACCCAGTTTACCCGCCGTGCGCGGGCCGGGCGCGCCGCTCAGTGATTCGATCACGATTATGAGCAGGAGCACGAGCGAGAGTAAGTGATTGAAAGACGCTGCTGCGGGATTACTATCAGACGCGGTGGCTCGCACAGACAGACACAGCGCTTGGAACGAAGTATTCGCACTCATTCTACTGTTCTCGGGGACCTTGCTGTTTTTTGCGCTGATTTCCTATACGCCGAAGGATGTACCTTCGTGGGTTTGGTTCAGCAATATTTCGCCCGCGAACCATCCTGCGCAGAACTTCATTGGGCCAGTGGGCGCAATTATCGCGGGAATTTGCTATCAATCCATTGGAGCGGCCGCGTACCTTTTAACGGCGATTCTGCTCGGATTCGGGGCGGCTAAACTGTTTTATCCCGGATTGCGCGTCGTGCCGCGTTTGGGCTGGATCGGTCTATTTATCGTATCGGGTGCCTGTTTGCTGCATGTGCAACCGTATCATTTGCGGGGTTGGCACGCCGCCTTCAACATCCAGGGACCGGGCGGATGGATCGGATACGCTTTTGCCGATGAACATCGTGGGTTACTCCGCAACGCTCTTGGTCCACTCGGTACACTTCTCCTGCTAGTTGGCATTTACGTGACCACACTAATTTTGGTCACAGGACTGCGTCCGATTCATCTTGTTCGCGAGACCGTTGCCCTCATGCGACGCATGACGGTAAGGCTGCAGGAATGGCGATTGCGCGACAGGCTACGCAGATCGGATCTCAAGGGAAAGCTGGAGATCAGTGAGCAGCAGCTCGCCAGGCAGCGGCGATTGCTCGAAAAACAATTAAAGAAGAAAGGCATGCGTGCTGGTGAGTTGAATGGGCCGATGATTTCGCCGGAGGAACTGGCGAATCGGCCCAAACCAAAGGTCGTCGATACAACCGCATTGCCGAGCGAGCAGGAAACTCGCAGGAAACCGTCTCTCGCCGAATTGCGTGCAAGCGAGAAAGGAAGGTCGGCTCCAAGTGTGATGACTCCGGCTTGGAGGTCGGAAAATTATGTCCTACCGGGGATGGATTTACTGGACGAGCATAGCCTGGAGGGACGCGGCACCGCTGATCCTTCAGAGCTTGAGGACGTCCAGCGCGTTCTAATTGAAACCTTGGGGCAATTCGGGATTGCGGTGGCGCCAGGCGACATCACAAAAGGACCAACCATCACCCGCTACGAGGTCTATCCAGCCAAAGGTGTGCGTGTGGACAAGATTGTAAGCCTCGAGCGTGATCTCGCCAGAGCCACGCGTGCGGAACGGATTAACATTCTCGCGCCGATCCCCGGAAAAGACACCGTGGGCATCGAACTGGCGAACAGCCGAAAAGTGACAGTAAAACTACGTGAACTCTTGCAATCATCCGATTGGGAAGAGGCAAAAGGACAGGTCAAAATTCCGCTGGCGCTTGGTAAAGACGTTTACGGCAAAACGATTATCGCCGATCTCGCGCAAATGCCGCATCTGCTGGTCGCCGGTACCACCGGCAGCGGGAAGAGCGTTTGTATCAATGCGCTGATCGCCAGCATGCTCTTTCGTTTCACCCCGGAAGAGCTGCGTCTGGTGATCATTGACCCGAAGATGGTTGAACTTCAGGCGTATAGTTCGCTGCCGCACCTTGCGTTCCCTATCGTTGTCGATCCAAAAAAGGTGATGCTTGCCTTGCGATGGCTGATTGATGAGATGGAACGCCGGTACAGAATTTTTGCCCGTGTCGGCGTGCGCAACATTGTCGGTTTCAACGTGCGGCCGAAGAAGAAGAAAGATTCGGATGTGGAGGAGGATTCCGATCGAGGGCAAAGCTCCACCGACGCCGGGCTTGCGGGAGCTCGCCCCTCCAGTGAGATCAAGGTTCCGCGTGAAGATGACCTCCAAATTCCCGACAAGATGCCGTATGTCGTCGTCATCATCGACGAGCTGGCTGACTTAATGCAAACCGCGCCCGCGGACGTTGAAAACGGCATCGCGCGCATCACGCAAATGGCGCGCGCGGCTGGTATTCATATTATCGTGGCAACGCAAACTCCGCGCGCGGACGTTATCACCGGCGTGATCAAAGCGAATATTCCGAGCCGGATCGCATTTCAGGTGGCTTCCAAGATCGACAGCCGCGTGATTCTGGATGAAAACGGAGCCGATCGCCTGCTCGGGCAGGGCGATATGCTTTATCTGCCGCCGAGCGCTTCGCGTCTCATTCGAGCACAGGGCGTGCTCGTTACGGATGATGAGATTCATCGGTTGGTGGAATTTGTTTCCAAGCAAAGCCCGCCGGCTTTTGATACCGCGATGCACGAGAAGCTCCAATCGGCCGCAACGACGGAGGAAGGTGTCACAGATGAAGACGAAGAGCTGGTTGAAAAATGTCTGGAAATCATTCGACAAGAGAAACGCGCCTCCACCTCTCTGCTTCAGCGCCGCCTGCGACTCGGCTACACGCGCGCCGCGCGAATCGTTGATATTCTGGAGCAGCGCGGTATTTTAGGTCCCGGCGAAGGCGCCAAACCACGCGAGATTCTGGTCGATCTCGATGCTGCCGTTTAGCCGCTATTTTCTGCGCAATGACGATAGAAGGGCTTGGTAAAAAATTTCAGGAAGCGAGGCTCGCGAGGAATCTTACGCTCGACGAAGCGGCCCGGATGACAAAGATTCGTCCCGCGCGCCTGGCAGAGATTGAGGCGGATGATTTTTCCCAATTCCCCAGCCTCGCATACGCAAAAGGTTTTCTTCTTATCTACGGCAAATTTTTAGACGTCGATGTCACGCCGTATCTGGACGCGTTTGAGGATTCCGAACGCATGACGGTCGATGGCTACTCGTATCTTCAGGAAAATCGACCTCAGAAACCAGTTAGTGCGCCGGTCGTTCGACGGCGCCGTCCCGCTCCTACTGCTGGCCCCGACCGCATCTCACCAATGCCGCTCATTTTCGGTGTGCTCGTGTTGGTGGTTGGTTTTTCCGTGATGAAGTTGATCCTCAATGTGCAGCGGCTTGCACCCGGAAAGTCGGCGTCCACAGCACAGGTTTCACCGAGTGCGTCGCCGGTTCCGAGCGCTAAGACTGGGCAACCGGGGGCGGCGGGAGCGTCACCAGGCACTGTGGCGTCTGCTCCTACAGTCGCGCCTTCGGCACCACCAGAAGCTGCCACCTCGCCTGTTGCGACAGCTGGGCCGCCAGAAACCCGAAAAGCTTTGGCGGCTTCCACGGGGCCAGGCGAACCGGAGGTGCGTCGGGCGAAGCCGGTGACTCGCGAAGATATGGGGAAAGCGCAAGAAACAACGAATTCGTCGCCAGCGGAATCAAGCGAGCAGAATCGCGTCGCTATTAGGCCACTTAAGAGAACCTATGTAAAAGTGACGGTCGGCGACAAAGGCGGAAGTCCCGCCTTCGAACGCTGGGTCTCTCCAGCAGATGGGGCTGTAGAATTCCGCGGCAAACATGTCTCGATTCGCGTTCTCGATCCGGATGCCGTCCAGATCACAAAGAATGGAAAGGCGCTGGAAGACGATGACGAAGACGTGACGGTTAACTGAGACCGGGTCATGAATTCGCCATTTAGAGGGGCAGCCATGTCGACCGCAAGTTCCTGTGGGCAAGCTGAGGAGCAGGTGAAACGGCTTCCCAAAGCCCCGCTGCGGCAGACACCGCTGCCCCTACCACGCACCAAAGTCGGCATGGTCAGCCTTGGCTGCGCAAAGAACCTAGTCGATGCCGAAATTATGCTCGGGAGCGTGTTGCAGAGGGGCATGGAAATCACTTCGCGCGCGGAGGATGCCGACGTTCTCGTTGTTAACACATGTGCGTTCATTGATTCAGCCAAGGAGGAATCTATCGGAGCGATTTTGGAGGCGCACCAGCGACGCGGCTTGAACAAAAAATCCGGCCAAAAACTCATCGTCAGCGGCTGCATGTCGCAACGGTTTGCACGCGAGCTGCGAGAAGAAATGCCGGAAGTCGACGCGTTCATTGGACTGGATCAAGTCGGTCAGCTTGGGGAAATTGTGGAGAAGATTCTAAAAAAACGTGCCACGCTCAACGCAGCCAATTCAATGTTGGATGTTGATTCTGACAACGTTGATGCCGATCTCGCTTTTGCTGACAGGCGCCCTACTTACATCCCCGATTATGACACGCCGCGCTTCAGACTTACGCCCGCGCATTCCGCCTACGTAAAGATTGCCGAGGGCTGCAATCATCCGTGCAGTTTTTGCGTGATTCCGCAGATGCGAGGGAAACACCGCAGCCGCACGCCACAGTCGGTACTAGCGGAAATTCGAAGGCTCATCAGCGAAGGAGTTCGCGAGATTAATTTAATCAGCCAGGACACGACCTATTACGGGATGGATCTTTGGACAGCGAAGGCCGGACCCCGTCAACCAGTGGACTCAACGCGTGGCCCAACGCTTGCCGCCCTTCTTCGCGAAATTCAAGAAATCGACGGGGAATTCTGGGTGCGCTTGCTTTATACGCACCCAGCCCACTGGAGTGATGAACTTATCGACACGATCGCACAGTGCGACAAGGTCGCCCGCTACATAGATATTCCTCTGCAACATATCCATGAGGCAATGTTGGGACGCATGCGCCGAGAAACGTCGCGGCAGCATATTGAAAATTTGATCTACAAGCTGCGCTCCGGAATTCCAGGGGTGACGTTGCGTACCACTTTCATCGTCGGATTTCCCGGGGAAACCGAAGAGGAATTCGCCAGTCTTCTGGATTTCATCCGGCGCACTCGATTTGAGCGTCTCGGAATATTCAAGTATTCGCAGGAAGAAGGCTCGCGCGCTGCGAAAATGCCGGGCCAAGTCCCCGTAAAAACTAAAAACGCGCGCTATCGGATGGCGATGTCGATTCAGCGAGAAATCGCGCATGAAACTGAGCGTGAAAAAATCGGAAGAGAATTGAAATTATTAGTGGATCAACCCCATGTCGCGCGGAGCGAAGCCGATGCTCCGGATGTCGATGCGCATGTCATTTTGTCGAAAGAAGCCCCAGTCGGCGAGTTCGTTTGGCGACCGATCGTCGGAAGCCGTGGCTACGATTTGCTGGCCTGAGTCGATTGATTACAAAAGTAAATTTTTTAACAGAGCCTACTTAACACGTGACAGCCGTCCTTTTCCTGAGCAAATTTGCTGGTAGTTATTTAGCTAGATGACCGAACCCAACGAACCGAAAAAAGAGACGACTCGCATTTCCTTCGCTCCTGCGGCTGAGCAAAAACCGCCAGACCCAACCACGAAATCGCGCGACACAGTTCGAATCCAGTTGCCGCTTCGTGAGCCGCCTGTTCACGTTTTACCCGAACCGCAACCTGCCGTTCCGGAAGTTCCGCCGCAGTTCTTGCAGCCGCCACAACCTCCACCGGTGCCGGTAAGTGCCTCGGTCATGCCTGCACCAGATCTGCCTTCATCGGGGCCGATAAAAGAAACGGTGCGCATTCCTCTTAGCGCTGTTCAGGCGAAAAAAACTCAACCCCTCGTCGCCATGCCTGAGGTAGCACCGCAGGCTCCTTCAGTCGCTGTGGCGCCAGTCGAGAAAAATTCGATGCCGCTGTTGTGGCTGGTGCTTGGTGTTTCCGCGGTGATTTTGATTATTCAGATTTGGACTTATCTTTCCTAAAGCTATGGATAATTCCTCTGTTATTAAGCTAGATGAATCCAATTTTGACCGTGAACTGAAGCAGGACGATAAGCCTGTGATCGTCGATTTTTGGGCGGAATGGTGTGGTCCCTGCAAGATGATCGCACCGTTACTAGATGAGATTGCTCGCGAAAAATCAGGCTCAGTTAAAGTAGCAAAAGTTAACGTAGACGAGAATCAGAGCCTTTCGCTCAAGTACAATATTCGGGCCATTCCAGCTTTACTCTTTTTCAAGAACGGCCAACTGCGTGACCAAGTCACGGGAGTCGCAAGCAAGAAAGACTTGTTGAATCGAGTCGACGCGCTGGCCTGAGGAAATTATTCAAAAATTTCCAAGCAAATCGCGACAGTGCCGCAAGTCTTCGCGACTGTCACCATAGCGTAGACAATGTCACGGCTGTTAGAAGCTGATCTTTAAGATTCGACCATCCGTACCCACGAGCCATCCGGCTTTGGGAGTCGCAAAAGCTACCGCCCAAAAACCGCTCACATCAGGCAACGCGAACCATGTGTTTCCCTCATCGGGCGTCCATGCCGCGCCGCCATCGTTGGCCGTAATCACCACTGCGCGGCCGCTGTCTCCGACACCGCCACCAGAGTGACCCACGTAGCTCAAACCGAAGATGGCTCCCGTAACTGGCGGAGGGTTGGTAAGAGTCCATGTTTGACCGCCATCGTTCGAAATCGCAGTGCGCGCGTTGTTGGGATCGCCCGGATCCAAATCACCGCCACCCACGATGCCGTTGTGGGGATCACGAAAATCGACCGTGAAGGCGCCCGCGCTAGGTGAGCTTACCAGGGGAGTGTTATAGGCATTCCAAGTGTCGCCTCCATCTCTGGTGGCGAGGACCCTTGCAATATCCGAGCCACCCGTGCAAATCCACGCGTTCCGCCCACCTTGGGTTGTGACGCACGTGCCACTCGACGCGAAGGAAAATTCGCCCGGCAGCGCAGGCGGCATATTGTTACTGATATCCTGCCAACTCATCCCATCGGTCGTGCGAAAATCTGGGAATACTCCATTGACCGAGTCGCTGTGCAGAATGCCCCGATGAGGCGTCCAGAACGCGAAAGCGTCATAGAAGGCAAGCGGATTTTGATTTTCGAACTGAATCGTCCAGGTCGCCCCACTGTCCAGTGTTTTGTAGACGCGAAAATCTGTGGGATTCGCTCCTATCGACATCAAATAAGCAACGCTCGCGCTGAAGGCCTGCACATCGCGGAATTGCAGTGCTTCAGCTCCCGGCACGACGCCGGCTCTCCACGTCTGGCCGCCGTCAGTAGTGACGGTGAACGTGCCGGCGCGACCTGATGCCCAAACCACTTGCGGGTTTACTGGCCACACCGCGATCAGGCCGCTGGTGGTTCCGCTATTTTGCGGGGTCAGAGTGGGTTGATGAAGATGCGTTGGCGAGAGCTCCTGCGCGATGACAGTTGCACAGGCGAGCGCCGGAATGAAGAGAGCAGTCAATGATCGTTTCAACATGGAAATTCCTCCAAGAGTAGGTTCGTGGCTGGCAGCATAAGTGCGCTGCAAAATATCCCTTATACTCGCCGTGCTGGCCGGCATTTACAAGATTTCGAGAACTTCACTCGATCGTTACCGTAGAACGAGGTGACAATGAACACACGCGTTGATCGCACGCCACTGCTGGCAAGACATGTAAGGAAACTCAATTGGATCGCGACCAATCGAAAAAGGAAGCCGCCAATGAAAGTGAAAAGCTCACGTTTTGATAGTTTTGTCGCTCGTTATTACCCCGCTGTTTATAACTTCGCTTCTCGACTCACCGATGACCCTCGGGAAGCAGTGGTGTTAACGCATGACGCCTTCAAGAGCATACGAAAACAACTCCGGAACCGTCGCGACGAGTCCGCTCTTGCGTCAATCCTTATATCCGCTGTAATTCGCGCAGGCCTTACGACCGCATAAAGCCAGGCTTACTGTTGAACCGAATCAGGGCGGTGAGATAGGAGATTGCGCGGCGCGAAAATTCCCTCCGAGAAGTGAGATGTGATTGGTGAGAGGTTTGCTCCGACCGGATCTCATCAAACATTGTCTCACCTCTCACTTTCTCCTAAAATGCGCTCGGCATGGTCGAATTTTGAATTCTAAAGCGAGATTGTAAGCTCAATTACACAGCTCTAAACTTCCAACTTTATTATGCTGCAATCATCGGTCCGCGCGCTTCCTCAGGGAGTGGAAATCACGGGCGCGATTGCAACGGGGTACGACGAAATTCTCACGCCGGACGCGTTGTCGTTTATCGCGAAATTGCATCGCGCGTTTGAATCGCGCCGCCGTGAATGTCTCCAACGCCGACAAGATCGACAACAGGCATTCGACTGTGGCGAGTCGCTGGATTTCCTAACGGAAACTAAACACATTCGCGAAGCTGATTGGAGCTGCGCGCCGATTCCGCGCGATTTGCAGGACCGTCGAGTAGAAATCACCGGACCGACGGACCGCAAAATGGTGATCAACGCGCTCAATTCCGGCGCGAAAGTGTTCATGGCCGATTTCGAGGACGCCAACGCGCCGACCTGGGCCAACATGGTGGAAGGTCAAATCAATTTGCGCGACGCCATCAGACGCACGATCACGTTCACCAATCCGGAGGGAAAAGAATATCGGCTCAACGAGCGCACCGCCGTCTTATTCGTTAGGCCACGTGGTTGGCATCTCGACGAGAAACATCTGCTCGTTGATGGCAAGCCGGTCGCCGGCGCGTTCTTTGATTTCGGTCTCTTCTTTTTTCACAACGCCAAGGAACTGATCGCGCGCGGGAGCGGCTCATATTTTTACCTGCCGAAAATGGAGAGCCACCTCGAAGCGCGCATTTGGAACGATGCTTTCAAGCTGGCTCAGGATGAGCTTGGCATTCAACAAGGCACGGTTCGTGCGACGGTTCTAATCGAGACCATTCCGGCCGCATTCGAGATGGACGAGATTCTTTACGAGCTGAGCGAGCATTCTGCCGGGCTCAACTGCGGCCGCTGGGATTATATTTTTTCCTGCATCAAAAAATTTCGCCACAAACCGGATTTCCTTCTGGCCGATCGCGCGGTCATTACGATGACGACGCATTTCATGCATTCATATTCATTGCTCTGCATCCAGACCTGTCATCGTCGGAAGACTTTCGCGATGGGCGGAATGGCGGCGCAGATTCCGGTGAAGAATAATCCGCGCGCGAACGAAGAAGCGTTTGCCAAAGTGCGGAGCGACAAGGAACGCGAAGCCGGCGATGGTCACGATGGAACGTGGGTGGCGCATCCCGGAATGGTCCAGCTCGCGACCGAAGCATTCGATCGCCTGATGCCGCAGCCTAACCAAATCGCGCGCCAGCGTGACGATGTCGATCTTTGCGCGAAAGACCTGCTCGATTTCGGTCCGCGCGGCCCGATCACCGAACAAGGTTTGCGCACGAATGTGAGCGTGGGCGTGCAATATCTCGAGGCGTGGCTGCGGGGCAGCGGTGCCGTTCCGATTTTCAATTTGATGGAAGACGCCGCCACGGCGGAAATCTCGCGCGCCCAAGTCTGGCAATGGATTCGGCATCCCGATGGAAAACTGAGCGATGGCCGCAAAGTGACGAAGGAACTATTTCGCGAAGTGCTGACGGAAGAACTAACGAAAATCAAACAAGCGATCGGTGTCGATCGTTTCGCCAGCGGGAAATTCGAAATTGCCCGCGATTTGTTCGACAAGATGACCACTGACGATGAGTTCGCCGAATTTTTAACGTTGCCCGGTTATGACAAACTCGAATGAAGCCGATGTGCGCTGGCGCGGCATAACAAGACCATACTCCTCGACAGACGTGGAGCGCGTGCGTGGCAGCCTGCGCATCGAGCACACGCTCGCGCGACGCGGCGCGGAAAAACTTTGGCAACTATTGCAGAACGAGGATTACGTCGCGGCTCTCGGCGCGCTGACCGGCAATCAAGCGATGCAACAGGTCAAAGCGGGCTTGAAAGCAATTTACGTGAGCGGGTGGCAGGTGGCGGCAGACGCAAATCTCGCCGGCCAAATGTATCCCGATCAAAGTTTGTATCCCGCAAACAGCGTGCCGGCACTCGTTAGGCGAATCAATCAAGCCTTACAGCGCGCCGATCAAATTTACCACGCCGAAGGTAACGCCGATATCGACTGGTTCGCGCCCATAGTAGCCGATGGCGAGGCCGGTTTCGGTGGACCGCTTAATGTTTTCGAACTAACCAAGGCAATGCTCGAAGCCGGCGCGGCCGGCATACACTTCGAAGATCAACTCGCAAGCGAGAAAAAATGCGGCCACATGGGCGGGAAGGTGTTGGTGCCGACGCTCACTGCCATCAAGCATCTCATCGCGGCGCGTTTGGCAGCGGATGTTTGCGACGTGCCGATGATTCTGATCGCGCGAACGGATGCAAACGCCGCCGCCCTCCTGACAAACGACGTGGATGAGCGCGATCGCGAATTTCTCACAGGCGAACGGACGCCAGAAGGTTTCTTTCGGGTGCGCGCCGGACTGGATCAGGCGATCGCGCGTGCGCAAAGTTACGCGCCGTTTGCCGACATGATCTGGTGCGAAACGAGCGAACCGAACTTGGCGGAAGCAAAGCGATTCGCCGAGAACCTCCACGCAAAATTCCCTGACAAGTTACTGGCTTACAATTGTTCGCCATCATTCAACTGGAAACGGCAACTCGACAGCGCCAGCATCGCGAAATTTCAGCGCGAGCTTGGCGCGATGGGTTACAAATTTCAATTCGTTACGCTTGCTGGATTTCATGCGCTTAATGCCAGCATGTTCAATCTGGCGCGCGATTATCGCGACCACGGCATGGCGGCGTATGCGGTATTGCAGGAGGCGGAATTCGCGGCCGAACGCGATGGATATTCGGCGACGAAACATCAGCGCGAAGTCGGCACAGGTTACTTTGATCTCGTCGCGCAAATCATCGCCGACGGTAAGAGCTCGACCGCGGCATTGGACGGCTCGACCGAAGCGGAGCAGTTCCGTTGACTGTAAGATCGACGATCGCCAACGAAAATGTTGCGCAAGACTCTTCCGCGCTGACCAACAGTCGTCTCGCCGCGTGTTGCGCCGAAACCGCGCTCGAAGCTTTTTTCGACTACGAAACGCGTTTCAACGCCATCACCCGGCGTGCGCGTGAGCGTTTTTTGGCGCGCGATTGGGCCGGCAGTTTCGATGACGCTGCCGAGCGTCTGCGTTTTTACAATGATGTTCTCGACGGCCTGACAAATCGCATCCGCAAATTGATGGGCGCGCGTTTGTCGGAACACAGCATCTGGACGGGCATCAAAGCTGTGTACTCATCGCTCATTGCGCGCTCGCCGGCGTGGGAAATCGCCGAGACATTTTTCAATTCGTTAACGCGCCGCGTTTTTGCCACCGCCGGCGTGGACCAGGCAATCGAATTTGTCGATACCGATTTCGACGCGCCGCCGCCGAACGCCCTGATCAATATCGCGAAAACCTATCGCGGCCAAAACCTGCCCGAACTGCTGTGTTCGGCGTTGACAGATGCTTTTGACGAAACCTGCTGGGGCGATCTGCGGGAGACAGCGAAGCTGGCTTCGGCGCGAATTGAAGCCGTGCACGAGGCGAAAAATTCGCAGCCCGAACTGGAGATTGTCTCGAGTGTCTTTTATCGCGGACGCGGCGCCTATTTGGTGGGACGCGTCTTGTGCGAAGGACAGTTGCCCTTGCCCATCGCGCTTTGCCTTCGTCACGAAAATGAGCGCGGCATCAGCCTCGATGCGCTGCTCCACGGAGATGTCGATCTCGCGATTTTGTTTTCGTTTACCCGCTCCTATTTTCGGGTCGCGGTTGAATGTCCCTTTCGACTGGTGCGTTATCTTCAGCAGTTGATGCCGCGCAAACGGCTGATCGATCTTTACAACGCCATCGGTTTTCATCGGCACGGTAAAACGGAGTTTTACCGCGATTTCATCGCCCACCTGCGCAGGTCGAGCGATCGTTTCGTCGTGGCCGAAGGAGCTCGCGGAATGGTGATGAGCGTTTTTACGCTGCCGAGCTACGATGTCGTTTTTAAACTGATCAAAGATCAATTTGACTTGCCGAAAGATAGCACCCCCGAGGATGTGCGACGGCGCTACCGACTGGTTTTCGAACATGACCGCGCGGGACGACTGGTCGAAGCGCACGAATTCGAGCATCTTCGCATCCCGGCTGACCGCTTCGACTCTGAGCTGCTGGCGGAACTTTTGCGCGATGCCGATTCAATTGTGAAAATGGAAGGCAGCGACGTCGTCATCGCGCACGCCTATGTCGAGCGTCGTCTTCGTCCGCTCAACCTCTTTTTCCGGGAAAACGAGACAGACGCAATTGCGGCCGCCGGGCGCGATTACGGACAATCGATCAAAGACCTTGCTGCCTCCAATATCTTTCCGGGGGACTTGCTCACGAAAAATTTTGGCGTGACCCGGCATGGCCGCGTGGTCTTTTACGATTACGATGAGCTTTGTTTCCTTACGGACTGCAATTTTCGCAAACTGCCCGAAGCGCGCACTCCGGAGGAAGAAGTCGCCGCCGAGCCGTGGTTCTCCGTGCGTGAGAACGACATTTTTCCCGAGGAATTTTTGCAATTCCTGGCTTTCCCAAAGCCGGCCCTGGCCGCGCTGCTGGAGCATCATCGCGAGATATTTAGGGCCGACTTCTGGCGCTCCATCCAGCACCAAATCCGAGCAGGCGAGATTCCAGAAGTATTCCCTTACGGAGCCGAGCGACGGCTGGCGAATAATTAGGCATTTTCCTTCGCGCCGGTAAGGAAGCCTTATCCCGTAGTTCTGCGCACCGAAGGTCTGGAAAACAGAGCCTGGTGCGGCGCCCTATGCGATTTCACAGGGAATGAGTTTTCTTGTGGATTGAATGTGCAGAGGCAATCGGTCCGCGTCCAACTAAAAACCGTGTTGCGAATCGTACACCACTGCGATTTTGTACGTGCGCAATGATGTTTATTTGAACGTAAACTAAGGTTTAATATCGCGAACCCCCCCTTAAAGAAGTATTCTCGGCGAGATTCGATTGGCAAGGGGTGTTCCCCCTCCTGATAGCTCCCCTTTCTTTCGGAAGTGGAGACCTACTATGAGAAGCGTAATAACCGGTAGTGGCGCGGAGCTGGCTCAGCCGTTGCAGCTGGCAAGTAAGCGCAATAGAGATGAGTCGAGATGCATCAAAACCCTTCATCAAGCGTTGCTGGTGTCTCCGCCCCTGAAACAGTTTCTGGCTGCATTTTCGTCCACGACTGGAATCGTTCTGCGTTTTCTGCATGTGGGAAGCGGCCAGAGAGAGCTATTGCAGGCGTTGCGCCGACACGCATTTTGCGCCGCGCTGGTGAATACAGAGCAGGAGCGGCTGCGTTGCATAGAGCGCTTGAGAGACTTGCTTGCCAGAGTAACCGGAAGCGGCATCCCCGAAAAATCCGCTTCGATCTGTGGCTTTAGTTATTTTGGAGTCACCCTCCGAGCTCGCGGGTCAACCGTGGGGACCCTGCTGGCGGGACCGGTCTTTTATCGAACTCCAGCGCCTAAGGATTGGATGCGAGTATTGCATCGTCTCTCAAACGCGGATCCGTCCATGCGCGATGCGAGAAATGCTTATTTTGGAATACCGATGGTTTCCCACGGCAGGCTGAAGGGAGTGATCAGTCTGCTATCGATGTTTTCAGAGCACCTGTCCGAATCCGCCGGGCGCTTATTGATCTCAACCGCGGACGCCGAACCTGTATGCGTGACGTTTGCGAAGAAGTTTATCCTAGAGAAATGTGAAGAGCGGCTCACGGTGGCCCAGGTCGCTCGCTGCGTGTCACTGCACCCCGATTATTTCGGCAAGATATTTAGAAACGCCACCGGAATGACGCTCACAGAATACACGGCGAGGGTACGGGTCGAGAAGGTAAAAGACCGCCTCCCCGAGCGTTCGTTCCGTATTGGGGAAGTGGCTTTCGCGGCGGGTTTCCATTCGCTGGCCCAGTTCAACCGGGATTTTAAAAAATATGCCGGTCTGTCTCCGAGCCAGTACCGCGTGTCCCTCCTGGCGGGCCAACATTAGGTTTGAGCTGTTTTACAGCTTTTCTCGGTTAATGCGGAAAGAATGTCGCCAGATGAGTAGACCGATTCTGCATTGTTGTGACATTATTTTTGCGTTCCTAAGAAAACCAAATCAAAACGAAAGGACCATCTATAATGAAAATACTAAACAAACCAATACTTGCCGCGGTAGTTGCCCTTGCACCTATCATGTGGTGCGGCCAAGCTGTAGCGCAGTCTCTTGCCCCCCAGTTTACCCTTGATTCGGGGCCGGCTGCCGAAATACAGGCTGAGGAGAACTTTGTCATGCAGCAGCCGGCGGCTGCCTATGCCATACCATTCCGGCCAACCATAGATGCCAACGCTTACGCGGCGGCAAAACAGGCGGCGGCTGCGAATTACTCGCCCCAGGCAGTAAAACCAGGTGCGCTTAGCGCAGTGCCAGCCGGGCCGCCCACGAGGGTGTTTAAAAACTTCGACGCCGCTAGTGACGTCGATGGATTGCGGCCGCCCGATACCCACGGTGCTGTCGGCAAAACGCATTTTGTTGAGGTAACGAATAGTCATATCAGGATGTACAATAAGGCCACTCCGCCAGCGCTCGTTAAAAACGTCAGTCTTGCAACCTTCTTTGGCTATACCACGGAGGTCATTTTTGATCCGCGTGTGGTTTACGATTCGGTTTGGAATCGCTGGATTGTGACCGCAGAGGCTTTTCAGGAGAGCAACACTGTCCAGAGATTTTTTATCGGCATATCGAAGACGGCGAATCCGGCAGGGGCCTTCTTCATCTACAGTGTAAATGTCACCTTTTTCTCCGGTGACTTCTTTGACTTCCCGCAGTTGGGTTTCGATCAGGATGCAGTCATATTCACGGCGAATATTTTCCACGGCGGGTTCGTGGGAGCTGACGAGTTCTCAATCGCCAAGGCGCGATTGTATAACGGGCTTGGTTTCAGTGTTCCTGTCTTTACCGGACTGGCTGGAACTCTGGCGCCTCCCATCGTGCTGGATCAGAATGCAAACAGCTTCCTGCTCGCGGCTCCTCCGTCAGGCACCACGTTTACGAAGTACACGCTGACCAACTCGAGCCGTCCCAACGGTACCGCTTTGGTGTCATCGGCCGCCACCGTTCCTTCTTACTCCGTGCCCCCGGATGCGCATCAGTCCGGGACAACCAATTTGCTCGACACATCGGACAGCCGATTTGTTAACGCCAGCACACAAAATGGCGATGATCTGTGGCAGACGCACACGATTGCGCTTGGTAGTTTTCCAGCTCCAAAGTTCTACCGGATAAATACCTCGAGCAATACGGTCGCGCAGAGCGGGTTCTTCTTCCAGACTGGCACTTCGGACGACTGGAATGCCTCCATCACTACAAACACATCGAATAACACGTTCGTAACGTGGAGTTCGACCGACGCAAATGTTGGTGTGAATGCACAGGTCGTCTTCTCCGGTAAGCTGAACGGCGATCCTGGGATCCCGGCCGGCATAGTCGGAGTTACCAGCCCGACGTTCTACAATCCTAGCGCAGATACTACAGAGCGTTGGGGCGATTATTCAGCCGTCACCATCGACCCGAGCGCCATATCCAAAGCATGGCTGGTGAACGAGAAGATCAACACGACCAGCCTCTGGGGCAGTCAAATCATGCAGGTAGGCTTCTAACTCCAAGGCCTCTGGGCATTGGCAGAAGCCAAATAACAATAAGAAAGATAACCGGAAGAGGCCGTCGCAAGGCGGCCTCTCTCTTTTCCGTGAAGAACGATTTGGATCGCAAGCGCTAGATCCTCCGCATTGCTTGGATCGCTGATTTTCTGATTCGCTAATCCCTTAATCTCGTTCACGCCGGCGGGCGCGTTTCTGACTGGAAATTTCGCGTAATCAAGCGCGCGCCTTTGTTGAAGGTAAAATACGCCCACGCCCATTGAAAAAGGACAAGCAAGCGGTTTCGAAAACCGACCAGGAAGACGATATGCACGAACAACCACGCCACCCACGCGAGAAGACCGCTCAAGTGCATGAATTTTAAATCCGCGACCGCTTTGTTCCGCCCAATTGTCGCGATGCTTCCCTTGTCCCAATAATGGAACCGCTGAGGTTTCCGCCCTTCAATCATCGCCAGAATGGTCTTTATATGTTCGAATGAGTATGATCGGAAAATGGTCAAAAATCCGCAATTTTACCTGGGAAAGCCACCTTTTCAGAGGTGGTGCGCCCGGCGCGGCTCGAACGCGCAACCTACGGCTCCGGAGGCCGTCGCTCTATCCAGTTGAACTACGGGCGCGAATGGATCCCGAACATTAACGCAATTTAATGAGTTAGCGATTCAAGGATTTGGCGGTTATCCAGCCGGTAAACCTCCAACTTGTGAAATCGCTAAATGACCCTGTGGGTGGTTGCAATCTTTCCCATCCTGCTGGAAACTGTTCGCCCGCCCGGACGGGAAAGGGGAATTTTCATGAATCAGATCATCGATGCTAT
>Ga0209805_1000453_pt1 | contig 24868 bp, 18 predicted proteins | sample GraSoiAngelo_148_FD_185905 | JGI IMG/M metagenome (GOLD analysis project Ga0209805, IMG submission 185905) | Grasslands soil microbial communities from the Angelo Coastal Reserve, California, USA - 14_1009_09_20cm (SPAdes) (version 2) | ecosystem: Environmental > Terrestrial > Soil > Grasslands ...
GCAGGTGACGCGGCAGCTCGAAACCGGTGAAGTGGACGTCGTGATTGGCACGCATCGCCTGCTGTCGCGCGACGTCGGGTTCCACGATCTCGGGCTCCTCATCGTCGATGAAGAGCACCGCTTCGGCGTCCGACACAAGGAGCGGCTCAAGGCGCTGAAGCTCGCGGTGGACGTGCTGACACTCACCGCGACACCCATTCCGCGGACCCTGCACCTGTCGTTGGCCGGGTTGCGGGACCTCACGCTGCTCGAGACGCCGCCCAAGGACCGCTCCCCGGTGCTCACGTTCATCGAGCCGTGGGATGACGGATTGATCGAGGAGGCGCTGGCACGGGAGCTGGATCGCGGCGGGCAGGTGTACTTCGTGCACAATCGGATCGAGACGATCGACACGATCGCGGAGCGGGTGCGGGCCCTCGCCCCGCCGCGGGCGCGCATCGCGGTCGCGCACGGGAAACTCAAGGAAGCCGAGCTCGATGCCGTGATGGCCCGATTCGTCCGGGGCGAGGTGGACGTTCTCGTGTCCACGATGATCGTCGAGTCCGGACTCGACGTGCCGAACGCGAACACCATGATCGTGAACCGTGCGGACCAGCTCGGGCTGGCGCAGCTGTACCAGCTGCGCGGGCGCGTGGGGAGGAGTCACCGCCGCGCCTACTGCTATCTGCTCGTGCCCGACCTCGTGGACGACGAGGCGGAAGAGCGGCTTCGCGTGTTGGAGCATCACACCGATCTCGGCTCCGGCTACCGGATCGCGTTGCGCGATCTCGAACTGCGCGGCGCCGGCAACCTGCTCGGGGCCGCGCAGTCGGGCCACGCGCAGGCGGTCGGGTTCGATACCTATCTCCGCTGGCTCCAGGAGACCGTTGACGCGCTCAAGTCCGGGAAGGGAGTCGATGGAAACGGTGCACGGGTGCCACCCGAGGTGATCCTGGATCTGCCGGCGCGCCTCTCCGACGAATACGTGCCGGATGAAGCGGTGAAGCTCGAGCTGTACCGGCGGCTGGCGCGGGCCGAGGCGCCTAGCGAGATTCAAGCGGTGCGCGAGGAATTGCGGGATCGGTTCGGACCGCTTCCCGATGACGCGCAACGCTTGCTCCTCGTCTCCGAGCTCCGCGCCCTCGGCGCCCGTGTCGGACTGGAAATGGTCCTGGTGAAGGGCGACGAGGCTCGGCTCACGTTCGCCCGGGACGCGAGCCCGCGGCTGGCCGGCCTGACGGCGGCGCTCGATGCGGTGCAGTTCGAGGCCGAGGTCCGGCGGGCGGCGCCGCTCTCCCTGCGACTCCGCCGGCTCGGCGGAGAGCCGATCGGGTCGGGGCTCGTCCGCGCTCTCACCGCGGTTCTCGCGGACGCTCACCCTTAAGGAGTTGGCATGGTACGGCTGGGTCTGATCGTCATGGTCCTCGTGTTGACTGGATGTAGCGCCCTGGGGGACGCGTTCTCGGGCGACCCGCAGGTGGCCGGCACGGCCGCCGGCCAGACCCTGACGGTCGACCGCCTGGCGAACATGGTTGGACGCGCGCAGCGCATTCCCGTCCGACCCGACGTGCTCACCGGCGTCGCGAACGTCTACCTGGACTACGCCGTGTTCGCGACCGAGCTGGGGCGCGGGCGCGACCTGCACGACTCGGCCCTGGTGCTCGCCACGCAGTGGCCGGTGGCGGCGCAACTCAAATGGGAGCACTATCACGACCAGCTGATCACGACGCGCGGCAAGCTCACGCCCGCTCAGGCGGATTCAGCGTTCCAGGCAGGCACGGTCCGCCTGTTCCAGCACATCCTCATCCGAATCCCGCAGAGCGCCGTGCCGATGGTGGAGCAGCAGAAAGAGAAGGAAGCCAGCGCGGTGCTGATGCAGGCCGCGGCGCGTCGTGGGTTCAACTTCGCGCAGCTCGCCCGGCGCTACTCGGAGGACCCCGGATCGAAGTCGAAGGGGGGGTACCTGCCAGCCACGCCGCGGGGGCAGTTCGTCCCGGCGTTCGACAGTGCGGCGTGGACGCTCCCGCCCGGCGCGATGACCGCCGTGGTCCGGACGCCGTTCGGGTTCCACATCATTCGCCGGCCGCCGCTGGCCGAGGTGCGCGACTCGTTCCGCGTCGATCTCGAGAACTCGCGCACCGCCCAGCTCGACTCCCTGTACCTGGACAGCCTCGCGAACCAGCGACAGCTCAAGATCGAGTCCGGCGCGCCCGCCCTGGTGCGCCAGGCGGTCCCGCAGATCGTCTCCGCCCGGAGCGACAGCCGGACGCTGGCCACCTATAAGGGAGGCACGTTCCGGGTGAAAGATCTGGCGCGGTGGCTCCTGGCGCTCGATCCGAACGACGTGCGCGGGATCTCCGCGGCGAGCGACGCCCAGCTGAACCAGTTCATCAAGGTGCTCGCGCAGCGTGAGATGTTGCTCGTAGAGGTGGACAAGGCCGGCGTGCGGCTCAGCCCGGACGACTGGCGGCGACTGCGCTCCGAGCACGACTCGGCCGTCGCGCGGCTCGAGGGCCTGCTGGACGTCTCGCCCCAGCTCCTCAAGGACTCCGCCGCGACCCCCGCCGCGCGCGTGCAGCTCGCCATGGCGCACGTCGACCGGTACGTGGACCAGGCGGTGACCCGGGGCAGCGCACCGTTCTACCCGGTCCCGCCCTTCCTGGCCGGCGCGCTCCGCCAGGACCAGCCGTGGTCGGTCAACGAGGCGGGAATCGCGCGGGCGCTGAAGAGTGCACAGGCGATCCGGGCGGCGGACACGACGGCGCGCGCGCCCGCACCCACGGGTTTGAAGCGGGCGCCTGGCCCGCCGCCTGTCGCGGCGGAGAGCGGCGGCCGGCAGGCGCCGCGCTGACATGCGCGCCCTCGTTCTGACCATCGTCGTGGCGGTGCTTGCCGCCGTCTCCCCCTGGGGGACGCCTGCCGCGGCGCAGGGTCGAGCAGCGACGGACCGTCCCGTGGATCGCATCGTGGCGGTCGTCGGCACGAGGCCGATCCTCGCGTCGCAAGTGGAAGAGCAGCTCGTCCTGGCGCAGTCACAGGGCCAGAAGGTCCCGGAGGACTCGGTGGGGCGCAACGCCGCGCGGCGGCAGGTCCTCTCGCAGATGGTGGACGAGGAGCTGCTGGTGCAGCAGGCGGAGCGCGACACCACGATCAAGGTGACGGACCAGGAAGTGCAGGACGCGGTCGAGCAAACCGTCCAAAACGTGCGCAAGCAGTTCACCTCGATCCCGGAGTTCCAGTCGCAGCTTCGCGCGGCCGGGTTCGTGTCCGAGGAGGAATGGCGCCGCTGGCTCGCCGACCAGCAGCGTCGCGCGATCCTGCAGCAGCGGTTGATCGAGGGACTCAAGCAAAAGGGGAAACTGCGGCCGATTGCGCCGTCGGACGCCGAGATGCGGGCGTTCTGGGAGTCGAACCGGGAGCAGCAGGCCAAGCGGCCGGCCGCCATCTCTTTCCGCCAGATCGTGATCGTGCCGAAGCCGGACTCGGCGGCGAGCGTGCGCGCGCTGCAGCTGGCGGAATCGCTCGTGGTGGCGCTGCGGAAGAATGGCGGTGCCACCTTTGCCGACGTCGCGAAGAAGTACTCGGCCGACAGCGTGTCACGGGCGCAGGGCGGTGTGCTCGGCTGGTTCCGGCGCGGCGTGATGGTGAAGGAGTTCGAGGACGTCGCGTTTCGTCTGAGGCCGGGCGCGATCTCCGACGTCGTGCGCACCGAGTTCGGCTTCCACATCATTCAGGTGGAGCGCGCGCAGCCGGCAGAGATCATGGCGCGCCACATCCTGATCCAGGCCACCATCTCCGCCGCGCAGGTCGCCATTGCCCGGCGACAGGCCGATTCCGTTCACGACGCGCTCGCCCACGGAGCGTCGTTCGACACGCTGGCCCGTCGCTACGCCGACCCCAGCGAGCCGAAGCTCGCCGATGCCCTCCCCGTTTCCCAGCTCCCGCCCGATTACGACAAAGCCATCGGGCCGGACACCGTCCCCGGGTTGAAGCGGGTGTTCGAGGTCGGCATCGGGTCACCGCGGCCGCGGTTCGTGGTGTTCGAGCTGATGAGGCGCCTGCCCGAAGGCGAGCTGGGGTTCGACGAAGTTAAGGATCGCATCCGCGAAGCGCTCGGACAGCAGCTCGCCATCAAGCACCATCTCGACTTGCTGCGTCGCACCACGTACGTCGACGTCCGGTTCTAGCCGCCGTCCCCGACTCGCGGTCACGCTCGGCGACCCGCGGGGGATCGGACCGGAGGTGGTGGCCAAGGCGGTCGCCCTCGGTCCCCTCGATGCCGATCTCGTCTTTCTCGGAAGCGAACAGACCGCTCCCCGCTCCCTGCTCCCTGAGGAGGCGGGGCGTATTGCGGGCCGGCAGGTCGAAGACGCAGTGCGGCTGGTGCGGGAGGGGAAGGTGGACGCCATCGTCACCGGTCCGGTGCACAAGCACGCCCTGCACCTCGCTGGATTCCGCTATCCCGGCCTCACCGAGCTCCTGTCCCATCTCGCGGGCGACGTGGACGTCGCGATGATGCTCGCCACCGGCGCGCTGCGCGTAGTGCTCGTCACGACGCACATCCCCCTCAAAGACGTAGCCGCGCAGGTGACCACCGATCGCGTGGTGCGGTGCGGGCGGATCACCGAGCGTGCGCTGCGCGACTGGTGGGGCATCGCGGCGCCGCGGCTGGCCGTGTGCGCCCTCAATCCCCATGGGGGCGAGTCCGGCCTGTTCGGCGACGAGGACGAGCGCGTGCTCGCGCCCGCCGCCCGAACGCTCAGCGCCGCCGGGCCGCTGCCGGCGGACACCGTGTTCGTACGGGCGCTCAAGGGTGAGTTCGACGCGGTGCTCACGCCGTATCACGATGTGGGGATGACGGCCGTGAAGGTCGCGGGATTCGGCACTGGTGTGAACGTGACGCTCGGGTTGCCCTTCCCCCGCGTCGCGCCGGACCACGGGACCGCGCTCGACATCGCCGGTAAGGGTGTGGCCGACCCCGGCTCCATGCGGGCGGCGCTGCAGCTCGCGATCGAGCTGGCGAGACGGGTGCGCTAGGCCTCCGCGCCCGAGCCGCGACGCAGCACCCGCACCGTCCCGACGCGGCGCCCTTCCACCTCGACGATCTCGAACACGGCGCCTTTCACCGCCACCTGGTCCCCCGGTCTCGGAAGGCGGCCGATCGCGCCGAACAGGAAGCCTCCGATGGTTGTGTAGTCCTGCTCGCCGAGCTCGAGTCCGAACGCGCTGTTGACCTCGCGGATCGGTACCGAGCCGGCGATGGTGGGTGCCACGCCGGCCGGGACGGAGCGCAGCTCGCCCGAGGGCCGATCGTATTCGTCGTAGATCTGGCCGACGATCTCCTCCAGCAGGTCTTCCATGGTGACGAGGCCGGCCGTTCCGCCGAACTCGTCCAGCACGATCGCGAGGTGGATCTTCTGCCGCTTCATGTCGGCGAGCACGTCCTCGACCTCGCGCGTCCCGGGAACGAAGACGGCGGGGCGGAGCACCGCGCGCACGCTGCCACCCTTGGCCGAGCGGAGGCCGGCGAGGATGTCCTTCGCGTGCACGATGCCGAGGATGTCGTCGAGCGACTCTCCGTACACCGGGTAACGCGACCGGCCCGCGACCGCCACCTGGTCGGCGGCTTCCTCGAGGGTCAGGTCCGCCGGCAGGGCCACCATCTCGGTGCGTGGCGTCATGACCTCCCGGGCGGTCTTCTCACTGAACTCGAACACGCCTTGCAAGAGGCGGGCATCGTCGGCATCGAGCTTGCCGCGCTGCCGGCTCTGCTCGACCAGCATGCGCAGCTCCTCGGGAGAGTGGATCGCCTCGAGCTCGGCGCTGGTGCCTTTCAGGCCCAGCAGCCGCACCACGCGGTTAGCGCTCCAGTTGAGGAGGTCGGTAAACGGGCGCGTGATCCACGAGAAGAAGATGAGCGGCGCGGCGATCCAGCGGCTGGTCCGCTCGGGATGCGTGATGGCCCACGCCTTGGGCGCCTGCTCGCCGAAGACGACATGGAGGAAGGAGACCAGCGCCACCGCGACCGTGGACGCGATGCCGCCGCGGGCGAGGAACTCGAGCGCGGCAGGGAGCGCCGCGAACCAGTCGCGGAACACCTGCGCCACGGTATCTTCGGCGACGTAGCCCAGCAGGATCGAGGCGACCGTGATGCCGAGCTGCGCCGCGGACAGCTGGCGGTACAGGTCTTTGAACGCCGCCTGTACCGTCCGCGCCTTCCGATCGCCGCGCCGGACGAGCGCCTCGATGCGCGTGCGGCGGGCCGCGACCAGGGCGAACTCGGCGGCCACGAAGAACGCGTTGGCCAACACGAGGGCCAGCACCGCCAACAGGCGGAGGCCGAGCGATTCCGAGCCGGGGCCGGGCATAGAGGCGGGAACATAGGGCGTGTTGCCCGGTGGCGGAACGGCCCGGTATTTTGGGGAAGAGGGACGAAGCAAGGGGGACAGGTGAGCGCCGCGGTACCGCTGGAAGTCCAATGCACGCATCGAGCTCCGCTGCGCGAGGAGAGCCGGCGGCGGATGAAGATCGTGCTGGCGATCACGGCTGCGGTGATGGTTACCGAAGCCGTGGGCGGGTGGCTCGCCCACTCGCTGGCCCTGCTTGCCGACGCGGGCCACATGCTGGCCGACGTGGCCGCGCTGGGTCTGTCGCTCGTCGTGACGGCACTGGCACAGCGGCCGGTGACGGCGGAGCGGACGTTCGGATTGCTGCGGTTGGAGATCCTGGCGGCGCTCGTGAACGGGGCGGCCTTGATCGTGATCGCGCTCGGTGTCGGCCTCGAGGCCTACCGCCGGTTCCAATCCCCCGCACAGGTGCACGGGGCGCTGCTCCTGATCATCGCAGGCGTAGGACTGGCGGCCAACGCCCTTGGGGCGGCGATCCTGCATCGCGGCCACGACCACTCGCTCAACCAGCGCGGCGCGTACCTCCACATCGTGAGCGACCTGCTCGGCTCGGTCGGCGCCCTGCTCGCGGGCGTGATCATCCTGGGCACTGGGTGGGTGCAGGCCGATCCGGTCATCTCGGTGCTGATCTCCCTGCTGATCCTCGGCAGCGCCTGGCGGCTGGTAAAGGAGAGCACGGACGTGCTGCTCGAGGCGGCGCCCGCGCACATCGCCCTCGCGGACGTCCACGACCGGATCGCGTCCATCCCCGGCGTGGCGTCGGTGCACGACCTCCACGTCTGGACCGTCACCAGCGGGGTGATCGCGATGAGCGGTCACCTGGTCGTCCAGAACCCGGCCGACAACCAGCGGGTGCTCGAAGCCGTCCAGGCATGCCTGGGGGACATGGGAATCCGGCATGTGACCGTGCAGATGGAGCGGGACCCAACCTGCGCATAAACTGGCCCCCCGCTTGGTGATTTCTGAGCTTGTCTTTTCGAGATCACCTTCCTATACTGCGCCCCTCACAGACTGCGCCCCTCACACAGGTACCGTCAGGACCTAGCCCCTTGCAGATCCGCAACATCGCCATCATCGCGCACGTGGACCATGGGAAGACCACGCTGGTGGACCAGATGCTCCGCCAGGCAGGGGTGTTCCGCGCCAACCAGCAGGTAAACGAGCGGGTTATGGACTCGAACCCGCTGGAGCGTGAGCGCGGGATCACCATCCTGTCGAAGAACACCGCGGTGCGGTGGGGCGACACCAAGATCAACATCGTGGACACGCCAGGGCACGCCGACTTCGGCGGTGAGGTGGAGCGGATTCTCCGCATGGTCGACGGCTTCCTGCTGCTCGTGGATGCCGCCGAGGGCCCCATGCCGCAGACGCGCTTCGTGGCGGGGAAGGCGCTGGCACTCGGCCTGAAGCCGATCGTGCTGGTCAACAAGATCGACCGCCAGGATGCCGAGCCGCTGCGGGTGCACGACGAGGTGCTGGAGCTGTTCCTGGACCTGGAGGCGACGCCGGAGCAGTTCAACTGTCCTTTCCTTTATACGTCGAGCCGCGCGGGGACCGCCACCCTCGACCTCAAGGCCCCGGGGACCGATCTCAACCCGTTGTTCCAGACCATCCTGGACACGATCCCGGCGCCCAAGGCCGACCCCAACGGGCCGTTCCAGATGCTCGTCTCGACGCTCGACTATTCCTCTTATCTAGGCCGGATCGCGATCGGCCGGATCGAGCGGGGGCGCGTGAAGGTGGGCGAGACGGTCGCGTTACTTCCGCTGGGCGAGCCTGGTCCTCTGGGGGATGCACCGTACGAGCAGGCCAAGGTGGTGAAGCTGTTTTCGTTCGACGGGCTGGAGCGGGTCGAGGTACAGGACGCCTCGGCCGGCGACATCGTGGCGCTCGCGGGCCTGGTCGGCGTCGAGATCGGGAAGACGGTGACGGCGCCCGACTATCTGGAGCGGCTCACCGGCATCGCGGTGGAGGAGCCCACGATCTCCGTGGACTTCAAGGTGAACGATTCGCCGTTCGCGGGACGGGAGGGGAAGTTCGTGACCGGCCGGCAGCTGCGCGATCGGCTGTTTCGGGAGCTCGAGAAGAACGTGGCCCTGCGGGTGGAGGAGACGGACGACCCCCAGACGTTCACGGTGTCGGGCCGGGGCGAGCTGCACCTCGGCATTCTCATGGAAACGATGCGGCGCGAGGGGTTCGAGTTCCAGGTGAGCCGGCCGCGGATCATTCCGCGGGAGGGGCCCAATGGGGAGCGGCTGGAGCCGTACGAGGAGCTGATGATCGACTGCCCCGAGGGGTACCTGGGGGTCGTCATGGAAAAGCTGGGCCCCCGCCGGGCGGAGCTCCTGGACATGCGGAACCCGGGGGTGGGCATGGTGCGGATGCGCTTCAAGATTCCCGCCCGGGGACTGCTCGGGTACCGCTCGGAGTTCTTGACAGACACGCGGGGCACGGGGATCATGCACCACCGTTTCTTCGACTACGGTCCCTGGGCGGGGCCGTTGCAGGGGCGGAGTCGCGGGGTGCTGGTGGCGGACCGGGAGGGGGTGGCGGTGGGGTACGCGCTGTTCAACCTGCAGGAGCGCGGGACGATGTTCGTCAAACCCGGGGATCCGGTGTACGAGGGCATGGTGGTGGGGGAGAACGCCCGGGTGGGCGACATGGACGTGAACCCGTCCAAGGAAAAGAAGCTCACGAACATGCGGACGACCGCGTCGGACGAGATGATCAGTCTGGAGCCGCCGCGGCAGGTGACGCTCGAGCTGGCGCTCGAGTACATCGAGGACGACGAGCTGATCGAGGTCACGCCGTCGTCCATCCGGCTGCGTAAGCGCGCGCTGGGCGCCACGGAGCGGCGCAAGCTGGCGCGGAACGCGCGGTCGGTCGAAGAGTCGTAGCGGGAGCGGGAGTCGGGGGAAGCTCGTTCAAACAACCACCGCAACCCTAGCTGGGGGTGACAATGTTGTCCCGTGAGACGTCGGACTGGTCGCTCAAGCGTCGCGGCGACAGTCTCGGCGAAGAGCAGTTCGGAGACTTCGAAGAGGACAAGGACCTGGACGAGGACTTCGACGACGAGCTGGATGAGGACGAGCTTGAAGAGGAGGACCTGGACGATCTCGACGAGTACGACGACCTGGACGACGAGTTCGACGACGAGGAAGACGATGAGTTCCGGCCGAAGAAGGGGCCGGGACCGCGCCGGGACTGGGAGTGAGGGAGCAGGGCCTGTAGCTCAGGTGGTTAGAGCGCACGCCTGATAAGCGTGAGGTCAGTGGTTCAACTCCACTCAGGCCCATCACAGAAAAAAGGCGTCAAGCAAAGACGTCACGCCAGAAACGTCGCGGGGAATCGTAGGTTACGGTTTCGCGCGACGTTGTTGTTTCGTTACGTGGGGAGGGATCACGCTAGTGCTCAGACGCCGAGCAGCTGCTTTACTGCGCGCTCCGCTTCGCGAATCGAGTTCCGATGATCGCTGGCCCCAGCAAGATCCGTATTCGCAAACGCGATCCGACCGTGCGGACGATTCCGCAGGATGTCCCGCGGCGCCGGCTTGCCATTGATGCCGAAGAAAAACCCCGGCTGCGGATTCACGTACGCGTGACCCCAGCGATTTAAGATGATGCCGGCGATGTCCCGGCGCGGATCGAATCCGCCGGGCGCGAACATGTCGGCGAGCTGCTCGCGGAACGCGCGCTCGTACTGCGCGAACGAGGTGCCGAGCAGCTGCGTGCGTCCCCGACTCCCCTGCTCGGCGATCGAGAGGCCGGGCTGGGCGAAGAGGACCTTGATGGTCAGCACCGTCGGTGAGCCAGGACCGATGGTGCGGGGCTCGTTCCCGACGAGCGCCATCTTCCGTACCGAGAGATAGTCGCCGAGTCCGCCGAACCAGCGACAGCCGGACAATCCCATCTTGTAGAGGAAGCGCCAGTTGCGGACGGCGATGTTAGCCATCAGGCACGGCGATCGATAGAACTGCGCGTATGCTTCGCGATGGCTGGTGGGGAGGTCATGCACGATATGCTTCGCCGTCCAGCTGCCGCCCGCCACGACCACCGAGCGCGCTCTGACGTTGTAGAGTCGATTGCCCTTCGCGTAAGTGACGACGACGTGCGGCGCGCTCGAGGGCTCGCCGGCGTGCTCGACGCGGACGACGGTGGCATTGAGCCGCAGCCGTGTCGATTGGCCCGCGCGATCGAGCGCGCGGAAGTCGACGCGATTCTGCCACACCGCGTCGACGGTGCGCGGACCGGCGATGGCGTCGGGGATGAGCGTCTTGACCATGAGTCGCGCGAATCCGCCGTTGCCGTCGGGGAACATCTGGTCGCCGAGCTGGTCGTCCCCGTCCTCCGGAAACTGGTTCTCAATCGCGTAGTTGCAGTACGCCGACAGCACGTCAGGACCCAGGCCGTATCCACCGCCTTCGACTGGCGACAGAAACGTCCGCACCGTCTCGCGGCTGATGGTGTATCGTGCCATCAGGTGATCTTCCAGCGTGATCGCGTCCAGTTGGCGCGAGATGGCGTCACCTTCGGTCTGCGGTCGCGGTCCGTCGACGCGGTTCGTCCCCCAGCGTAGCAGCTCCGCCCTCGTGACATCACTGATCGGCGCACCTTCGAGCTTCCGTCCCCACGGGTCCATCACCCACACGCCCCCCTCCCCCCCGCCCCCCGGGCGCTGGCCGAACTGCGGTCCGAAGTAGAAGCCGTAGTTCCCAGGCGTCTCGTACGGCGAGTGAGCGAGCGGCATCTCCGGCGACGGCCCGTGCCACGTCTGGTAGGCGAACGCGGAGCGATCCATTCCGATCATCTCGTAGAAGCGATCCGTATAACCACCCTTGCCCGGTACCAAGAAGATCGCGGAACCCTGGTGCGCGGTGAGACGCTGTCCGTCGACGAGGAACTCGTTCCGCTTCGCTTCGCCGCCGAAGATCGGGTGGTTGTCGATGACGAGGCAGCTCCCGCCTTCGTATTTCTGGAAGAAGATCGCGGCGGCGAGTCCGCTGATTCCGCCGCCGACGGCGACGAGGTCGTACATCTCGCCGGTGTCGATGGCGTTGGCGATACGCTGTTCGAACGCCCCATCGCGCATCCCGTGTCCGGCGCTCAGTACATCCCAGGTATTGCCGTTGGAGTGTCGGTAGTCGCCTACGCCGCCGTAGCCGTTGAAGGCATCGGCGGGGGAGATCGTTGGCGCTTTACCGTGGAGGAGCAGCCCGGCGCCGGCGAGGAGAGCGCCATTGAGGAAGTCACGGCGGGAGATCGGCTCGTTGATGCCGAGGCGATTGTCGCCAATCATTCCAGCTTCTCTGCTCGATGTCTCATGGCTGTCAGGAAGTAGCCAGCGCCAATCCACAGGAGCGTGACCGTGATCCAGGCGACAAGGGACGCGCTCAGGCCAAACGTGCTGTTGGCACCTGGCAGGGCCGATGGGACGATGTCCTTGGCGTTGTTTACTGCCGAGTGCAGCAGCATGACCAAAAGCAGGCTCCCATTGGTGCGCGCATAGAGCCACGCCATGGCGACGGACAGCGCGGTCACCTGCAACACGTACACGAAGAACGACTGTCCAAAGGTGTCGGCCTCGGGAATGAAGAACTGCGGCAGGTGCCAGCAGGCCCAAATGACGCCGAGCAGGATACTGGCGCGCGCCAGCCCGAAGCGCGCCGCCAGGCGGGGGAGCGCATAGCCGCGCCAGCCGATCTCCTCGCCCGCCTGGAAGGGCGTCGAAAACGCGACGGCCACCGGGATGAGGTACCACGCCTCGCTGCCGAGGCGCGGCCACGCGCCTGTGGCCACGCGCTGGACGAGCGCCGCCGTGAGCTTGATGACGGGGATGTAGCCGACGGCGAACAGGTACCATCGCGCCGGCACTCGCCACTGGAGTATGCGACCGAGCAGCGCGCGCACGCCCGAGCCTCCCTCCGCCCGCGCCGTGAGCCAGAGCGCGACCAGTGAAGGAGAATAGGCTCCCAGATGTATCAACAGCACGCCGAGTGGCGTGCCCACGGGAATCCCCGCCGCTACGACCGTGAAGAAGCAGGTCCACATCACGGCGTAGGTCAGCAGGAAAAACGTGACGAGCGGCCCCCAGGGCTTCAAGTGGGATCCCTTCGTGCCAGGGTCCAGCGTCCGAAGGAAAACAGCCGCCGTCGGCGGGCCACCGGGCGAATCGTCGTGGAAAAGATCATCTCAAAATGGTCCAGCACCCGATCCAGGTTGAAAAACTCGTTCGGTCGGTTCTCGTGGAAATACGGTTCGGCAACATACTGGCGATACAGCGCATCGCTCCGGTCGAGCTCGATGATCCGCTCGATCAGCGCGGCCTCGTCTCGAAAATCGAAGTAATTGAGAAAACTCTTCGGATTGAACTCGCGGTGGATCAAGGGATTGCCCCAATAAATCGGCAGGCACCGCGCCGCCATGGGTTCGACGATCTTTTCCGTCGTGTACCCCGGCAGTGAGGCGTTTTCGAAGGCGATGTTGAACTTGTACCGTTTCAAGAACTCGATCTTGCCCCACGGTCCCCCGGGCACCCGATACCCCATGTTGTTGAACGCGCGGCCGCCGGCATCCACCTTCTTGTAGCGACTGAGACGGCGAAAGAAGTCGTTCCGCTTGCGGGTGGTTCGCGGGTGACGCGTGTTGCTGGCAATGAAGGAGCAGAAGTGAGTCTTAGCGGCCAGGATCTCGTCGACATTATCGCGGTCTCGGAGCAGGATGTCCGGCTGGTAATAAAAGGAGTAGAGCGGCCAGCGCAGGTGGCGCGCATCGTCCAGGTAATGGCAGGTGAACGCGTAGTCGCACGTCGTGAAGTCCGGGCGGCAGGATTCGCCCGTGAAGAAAATGCGGGTGCAGGAATGCAGGCGGTGATGGTCCCCGAAGCTCGAATAGATCACGAAATCCGGCCGGTCGTGAAGCTCCACGGCATATCGGGTTTTCAGGAGGTTGTAAATCCGATTGTCATCCTTCTGGAACCCGGGCCAGAAATCGCAGAAATCGATCCGGATGGTCTTCACGGTCTGTAGAGACGTGCCGATCTTCAAGTCGGGCTGCTTCACGGGGGCGTCACGTCGCGGGAACCGGGCGCCGCAGCCCCGCGTGCTCCCGCAGGTGCCCGAACAGGTCCAGCCCGGTCTTGAGGACTACGAGCAGGGCGAGGGGGATGAGCGGTGATCCCAGGGTCGCGACCAGGAAGCCGCCGGCCAGGATCACGACGTGCAGCACCATGACCCGACCGTAGGGGCGGAACATCAGCGCCGGGACGAGCGCCGACTTGTACTCTCCGGTGCCGATGTAGTTGAACGCGAACGAGACGGCGTGACTCAACGCGAGTCCCCAGGCTGCCGGGGCGATCCCCGCGGCTTGCACCGCGTGTGCGAACGTCGCAACCGTCGGGAATCCTCTCCCCGAAAACCCACCCCCGAACAGTGTCAGCACGAACAGGCCGTGCACGGTGACGAACATCCCGTAGTGGAAGGTGAAGAATGGGATCATGAACAGCTTCGCCGCCCACATCACTCCGATCTGCGGCTGCGCCACGAGCATGCGCAGGACGTTGAACGCGCCGACGATCACGTTCTCGACCCAGAAGAGCAGCAGGGTCGAGAACACGCTCCAGCCGAAAAACAGGACGCCCGCGAGCGGGACGAGGTTCGCCGCCACGAGCACCAGGGCGCTCGGGGACAGCCGGAAGGCGAGGCGGTCCGGTATGGGTGAGGTCACGGTGCACTACGATGTCGAGTGGAGGCGACGTCGCCAAGGGCTTGCCGGTCCCGCCGGGGGGTAGGATCTTGCCGGCGTGAGCGATTCGACCAAGCGCCTGGCAGTGGTGGGGATCTCCGGCAGCCCGTCCAAGACGTCCAAGTCGCGTACGCTGGTGGAGTATGCTCTGGCGCAGCTCGCGGCCCGGGGCGCGACGACGCAACTGGTGGACCTCGCGGCGCTCCCCGCCGAGCCGCTGCTGGGCAGAGGCACGAGTGCGGCGGTGGCAGGAGCGATCGAGGCGGCGACGCGCGCCGGGATCATCGTGGCGGGGACCCCGGTGTACCGAGCGACCTACAGCGGGTTGCTGAAGGTGTTCTTCGACCTGCTGCCGCAGGACGGCTTGATCGGGAAGATCGGCGTGCCGCTGGTGACGGGCCATGGCTCCGCGCATGCACTTTCCATAGACCACGGGCTCCGCCCGTTGTTCGCGAGTCTCGGGGCTACCGTGATATCGGGCGCGGTGTACGCGACGAGCCAGCAGTTCACCGACGGTAAGCCGGGCCGCGAGCTGCTTCAAGCCGTGGACCGGGCGGTAGCAGAAGCGCTGGCGCTCGCTACGGCCGGGCTGTCAGGACCAGGCCTCCGAGGCACATGAGCAGGCCCGCCACGTGGCGCGCGGCGAGGTGCTCCCGGTAGCCGACGACTCCGATGACCACCAGCAGCAGGGCGGTCGTCACGTTCGCGACCACCGAGGCGAGGCTGATGCGCCACCCGGCGCGGTAGGCGAGTAGGATAGCCAGCTCCACCCCCACGATCGACAGGCCGACCACGTAGGTCGCCCAATTCAGGTCCTTCAGCGAGCGCACGAGCGTGCTGCCCCCCGGCGCGAACGGCACTACCACGAGACACGCTACCAGCGACGTGGCGTAGGTGATCACCAACGACACCATCGGGTGCACGCCGGGCACGATCGAGTTCTGGGCGATGTGGTACAGCGTGGTGGCGAGCGCGGTCAGGGCGATGGGCAGATAGAACAACATTGGGCGTCTTTCCTCGAAGGGGCGTGGAGAGACTCTGGCGAACGGCACCGGGCCTTCATATAGATAGAATAGATAATGGAGACCCGGATCCCTGCGCCTCGGAGGTAGCTCTTGATCAGCCGAGATGTCCCCTAGCCGCCGTCCACCTTCCACCCGCCGCGCCTCCGAGCGCTCAGCAATCGAGCGGGAGCAGGCGGCGCAGCTGCAGACAGCCACCTACCGGATCTCAGAAGCCGCGCACGCCGCCGAGGACTTGGCGCAGCTGTTCCGCGCCGTCCACGACATCATCAGCGAGCTGATGCCCGCAAAAAATCTGTACATCGCCCTGTACGATGCCCACGCGGGGCTCCTGAGCTTTCCCTACTGGGTAGACGAGCACGACCCGCCCCCCGCTCGTCACAAGCTCGAGCGCGGCCTCACGGAGTACGTACTTCGGACGGGACAGCCGCTGCTCGCGACGCCTGAGGTGCACGAGGAGCTGAGTCGCCGCGGCGAAGCCGATCTGGTCGGCGCCCCGTCCTTGGACTGGATCGGCGTGCCGTTGAAGGCCCACGACCGGACGATCGGCGTGCTCGTGGCCCAAACCTATACCGAGGGGATCCGATTCGGCGAGCGCGAGAAGGAGATTCTCCAGTTCGTGTCCACTCAGGTAGCGATGGCTATCGAGCGGAAGCGGGCGGAGGAGGCGGTCCGCACGTCCGAAGCCCGTCTCAAGGCGCTGCTCGACAGCGCGCTCGACGCCTGCGTCACGATGGACGAGACCGGACGGATCATGAGCTGGAGCGCAGCCGCCGAGACCGTGTTCGGCTGGCCCGTGTCGGAAGCCATCGGTCGGAGCCTCGCGGACACGATCATCCCGTCGCACCACCGGGAGGGGCACGCGCGTGGCCTCGCACGGTTCCTCGAGACGGGGGAAGGGCCGATCCTGCGGCAACGCATCGAGATCACCGCCTTGCACCGGGACGGACACGAGTTCCCGGTCGAGCTGACGGTGACTCCCATGCGGCTGGGAGATCATTGGCTGTTCGGGGCTTTCGTCCGCGACCTCACCGAAGAGAAGCGTGCGGAGCAGGTGTTGCAGAAGGAGGTGGGCGAGCGCGAGGCGGCCGAACGACTCCTGCGTCAGGTGATCGACGCGGACCCGAGTCTCGTGTTTGTAAAGGACCGGGACGGGAAATTCGTGCTCGTCAACAAGGCGGTCGCTGACATTTACGGCACGACGGCGGAGGCCCAGGTCGGGAAGACCGACGCCGACTTCAATCCCAACAAGGCGGAGGTCGAGCACTTCCTGCGCGACGATCGGGCGGTGATGGACAGCCGCCGGCCGAAGGTCGTGACCGAAGAGGCCGTCACCAACCCCACTACCGGTGCGACGCGCTGGTTTCAGACGGTCAAGGTGCCGCTCCTGTCGCCTGACGGCGAGGCCCGCCGCGTGCTCGGCGTCGCCACGGACATCACCGAGCGCAAGCGGGCGGAGGAGGCGCTGCGTCGTTCGGAAGCGAGCTACCGCGGCCTCGTGGAGCACGCAGCGTACGGTATCTATCGGGCGACCACGGACGGCAAGTTCCTCATGGTGAACCCGGCCCTGTTCACGATGCTCGGCTACGCGTCGGCGGAGGACCTGTTGAAGCTCGACGTCGGGCGCGCTGCGTACGTGGATCCTGCGGCGCGCGCTCGCATCGTCGCCCGCTGCGAGCAGTTCGGCTCCGCCATCGAAGAGGTCGCCTGGAGGCGCCGGGACGGCAGCGTCATCACGGTGCGCCTGAGCGGTCGACCGGTGCGCGGCCCGGACGGGGCGATCGAGTGCTTCGAGTTCATCGTCGAGGACGTGACCGAACAGCGCGCCCTCGAGGAGCGGTTGCGCCAGACGCAGAAAATGGAGGCCGTGGGCCGCCTTGCGGGCGGGATCGCCCACGACTTCAACAACCTACTCACCGCCATCCTCGGCTCCGTGGACTTCCTGCGGCGCGCCCTCGGCCCTGAGCACCCGGAGCACGCAGAGACGGAAGAGATCCAGAAGGCGGCAGTCCGGGCGGCGGACCTGACCCGCCAGCTGCTGGCATTCAGCCGGCAGCAGGTGCTCGCGCCCAAGGTCCTCGAGCTGGACGCGCTGGTCACCAACCTGGAAAAGATGCTACGCCGCCTGATCGGTGAGGACGTCGAATTGCGATTCGCGCCCAAAGCAGCGCGCGCCGCCGTCCGAGCCGATCCCGGGCAGCTCGAGCAGGTCATCGTGAACCTGGTCGTCAACGCGCGCGACGCCATGCCGCGCGGCGGCAAGCTCACGATCGAGACCGCCACCGTGGATCTCGACGCCACGTACGCGTGGGAGCACGGGACGGTCGAGCCCGGTCGCTATGTGATGCTCGCGGTGACCGACACCGGTGTCGGTATCGATCGCGCGGCACGGGCGCGGTTGTTCGAGCCGTTCTTCACCACCAAGGAATTCGGCAAGGGGACGGGTCTCGGGCTCGCGACCGTGTACGGCATCGTGAAGCAGAGCGGTGGCTACATCTGGGTGTACAGCGAGCCGGGGCAGGGGGCCACGTTCAAAGTCTACCTGCCACGGGTCGAGCCGGGCGGGGAGCCGCTCGCCGCTCGCCCCTCACCCGCCCGCGCCCTGGGCGGCACCGAGACCATTCTGCTCGCGGAAGACGAAGCCGCCGTGCGCAACCTCGCGCGTCGCGTGCTCGAGAAGCACGGCTACAAGCTGCTGCTCGCCGCAACCGGGCGGGACGGCGTCCAACTGGCGACGCAGCACGCCGGGCCGATCGACCTCCTGGTGACCGACGTGGTCATGCCCGAGATGGGGGGGCGCGAGCTGGCCCAACGCCTCGCGGCGCTGCAGCCCGGCCTCAAAGTGCTCTACCTGTCCGGCTACACCGATGATATGATCGTGCGCCACGGCGTGCTCGAGGCAGGCGTCGCCTTCCTACAAAAGCCGTTCACGCCGGACACGCTGTTGCGCAAGATACGGGAGGTGCTCGATGGTACGCAGTAGGCGGGCATGGTACACGATGAAGCTGAGGCGCAGCTGATGGACGAGGGCGCCGGCACCACCCTTCCAAGACGCCACAGGCTCGTAGGATGAGGGCGTCCCGTCAGTCCAGACGCTCCCGCCAGAAAATCCTCGTCATTGAGGACGACCCTGTCGCTCGCGCGGACCTCCAGGCGCGGCTCAAGGCCCAGGGCTATACCGTGGCCCTGGCGGCCGACGCGGCTTCGGCGGTGACCGTTGTGAACCGCGAGCGTCCCGACCTGATCCTGCTCGACCTGGGGCTGCCCGCCGGCGATGGATTTCTCGTCCTGGAGCGCCTGCGCAAGATCGAGTCGCTCGCCGCCATCCCCGTGCTCGTCATCACCGGCCGCAGCGATCCGGAAACGCGGAAGCGCGTAGAGGCGATGGGCGTTGCGCCCGTCCTGGTGAAACCCGTACAGACCGAAGCACTGCTGGCCGCCATCAGCGAGGCCCTGGAGACCAGGTCGGCGTAAACCTGTCGCACCGGCGCCCCTCGGTGCCGCAAAAACGCCCTATCCTGGCCGCGGTGGTCTCGCGATGTTGCGCAACCGACGGTGACTACCCCAAATAGAGCCATGTCTCGAGACCCGGCGGCGCTGGCCGCCGACGAGGAGCCCCGCGTCCAGGCCGAGGTCCAACGCGCAGCGGTCCGTCAGCTCCTGGGGGGCGGCCCGTTCGCCGAGTCGCTGCACATCCTGCTCGTCTGCGTCGTTGCGGCCCTGGTGTGGAACTCCTTGCCGCTCGCCGTCACCGCTGGATGGGTCGGCGCCGTCACGGCGGCGGCACTGCTGCGGACCTGGTGGCGGCTGCGCGTGCGCCGGCGGACCGTCTCCACCGAGGAGGCCCTGCGAGCCGTCCGCCTGACCGTGACCGGCCTCGGGCTGGCATGGGGCGTCGGCGCGGCGATGGCGATCCCCGACCTCGCACCACATGAGGGCGCGCTGATCCTCGTCGTGCTCACCGGGATCATTGCTGGCGCAAGCAGCACGCTGGTCGGCGACCGCCGGAGCTTCCACTACCTGGTGTTCACGACGTTGGCTCCGCTCCCTATCGGGATCCTGCTGCAGGGGCAGAGCAGGTTCAACCTCATCGCGACCATGCTGATCGCGCTGTTCGCTCTGGGGATGGAACGCGTGCACCGTCGCGGGTATCGCACCTTCGCGGAGCGGGTGCGCAGCGGAGTCCTGCTGGAGTTGTCCACGCAGGAGGTGGCCCGTCAGCACGCCTACCTCGACGCCCTGATCGCGAGCACGCCGGTGGCCATCGCGGTGCTCGACGACCAGCGCGTGGTGCGCAGCGTAAACCCGGCGTTCGAAGCCCTGTTCGGGTACTCCGCGGCCGAGGTCGTGGGCGCCGGGATCGACCGGTTGATCGTGCCGGAGGCCTTGCGCTCCGAGTCGAGCGATTTGGAGACGCGGGTGCGACGGGGTGAAGTCGTGCGCGTGGAGCTCGAGCGAATGCGCAAAGACGGCCAGCGCATCCAGGTCCGCCTCTCGGCCGCCGCCGTGAAGGCCGCCGCCGACGGCGCGCTCGTCGCTCTGTATGAGGACATCAGCGATCGCAAGGCGGCGGAAGCGGCGATGCGCGAGGCGCGGGACCTCGCGGAGCGCGTGGCCCGGGCCCGTAGCGCCTTCCTGGCCAACATGAGCCATGAGATCCGCACGCCGATGAACGCGGTGCTCGGTTTCGTCGAGCTGGTGCTGGACACGGAGCTGGCCCCGGAGCAGCGGCGGGCCCTGGAGCTGGTGCGGACCTCGTCCGAGGCATTGCTCACCATCCTCAACGACATCCTGGACTACTCGAAGATCGAAGCGGAGCACCTCGAGCTCGAAGCGATCCCGTTCGACCTGCCCAAAGTGGTCCACGCCACCGCCACCCTGCTCGCCGTCCGGGCGCGTGAGAAGCACCTCGAGCTGACTGTGGACGTGCTGCCCAACGTTCCGCAAATGGTGCGGGGCGATCCGACCCGGGTGCGTCAGGTGCTCATGAACCTGATCGGCAACGCGATCAAGTTCACGGATCAAGGTGAGGTGGATGTGTCGGCCAGCGTGGTTCGGCGTGACGGCGGCGGGGCGACCGTGCAGTTCCGCGTGCGGGACACGGGGATCGGCATCTCGCCGGAGCAGCTCGGTACCATCTTCCAGGAGTTCACCCAGGCGGACGCGTCGATGACGCGCCGCTACGGCGGGACGGGCCTGGGCCTCGCGATCTCGCGGCGCTTGGTGGCGTTGATGGGCGGTGAGCTGGCCGTCACGAGCGAGGTGGGCCGCGGCAGCGAATTCAGCTTCGCTCTCACCTTCCCGCTCGAGGCGGCACAGGTCACGGCCCGCGCCACCGTCTCCCTCGGCGGGCGCCGGCTCCTGGTGGTGGATGACAACGAAACCAACCGCCGCATCGTCCGGGACATGCTGGGAGCGGAGGGGATGGCCGTCCACGAGGCGCCCCGCGCCGACGCCGGTCTCGAGGCGCTGCGCCGCGCCGCGCGAGCGGGGGCGCCCTACGACCTCGCGATCCTCGACGCCCAGATGCCCGACCAGGATGGCTTCGAGCTCGCCACCGCCGTCCGCGCCGATCGCGCGCTGGCGGCGACGCGGCTCCTGATCCTCACCTCCGCGGGGCAGCGCGGCGACGGCGAGCGGTGCCGCCAGCTGGGTATCCAGGCGTATCTCACCAAGCCGATCGCGCGGGCCGATCTGGTCGAGGCCGTGGGCACGGTGCTGGCCGGCACCGTGTCGGCCCCGGGCGCGGCCGACCTCGTCACGCGCCACTCGATCGCCGAGTCGCGCCACGCCCTGCGGATCCTCCTGGCCGAGGACAACCCGGTCAACCAGCAGGTGGCGACGGCCATGCTCTTGAAGCGGGGGCACCAGGTGGACGTCGTAAGCAACGGGCGCGAAGCCGTGGACGCCGTGACCCGGGAGCGCTACGACGTCGTGCTCATGGACATCCAGATGCCAGAGATGGACGGGTTCGAGGCCACGGCGAAGATCCGTGGCCTGCCGCAGGGCGGGACACTCCCGATCATTGCCCTCACGGCCCACGCGCTCAGCGGGGAGCGCGAGCGCTGTCTGGAGCGCGGGATGAGCGGTTATGTCGCGAAGCCGTTCAAAGCGCATGACCTGTTCGCCGCCGTCGAAGGGCGGGGCACCCAGCCGGCCGACACCACCGCCGCGCCGTCACCTGCCGTCGACCTCGCGGCCTTCCGGCGCTCCATGGAGGAGGCGGGGGCAGCCGAGGCGGTTGACGGGATCCTCGAGACCTTCGTGGCGACCATGCCGCAGCGCCTGGATGCCCTGGCCGCAGCCGCTCGCGACGCCGAGGCCGAGCCGCTGCAGCGGGCGGCGCATGCCTTCAAGTCGGCCGCCGGGACGATCGGCGCGGGCCGTCTGGCCGCGCTGCTCGAGGACATGGAGCGCGCCGCGCGGGATGGCGATGTGGCTGGGGCGTGTGACAAGCTTGAGCACGTACGCGGCGAGGCGCAGGCCGCGCTCGATTACCTTCGGACGGCGACGAAAGGCGGGTAGGATGGCTAACGCGATCACCGTGCTGGTCGTGGACGACGACGCGGTATCGAGCGCCCAGCTCGGCGCGCTCGCGAAAGCGACCGGGTACGACGTCAAGAGCGCCTACAACGGCCGCGAGGCTTGGGAGCTGCTCCAGCTGGCGCGAATTCCCATCGTGATCTCCGACTGGTACATGCCGGAGATGGACGGCCCGGAGCTGTGCCGCCGCATCCGCTCCCGTGTGCGCGAGCCGTACGTCTATTTCATCCTCGTCACGGCGCGCGGCGGCAAGCAACAGTATCTGGCCGGGATGGAGGCGGGGGCGGACGACTTCATCGCCAAGCCGGTGGACCCGGACGAGCTGCGCGCCCGGCTCAAGGTCGCGGAGCGAATCCTCGGCCTGCGCAAGGAGATCGAGCAGCTCGAGGTCCTGCTCCCCATCTGCTCGTACTGCAAACGAATTCGGAACGACAAAGAAGAGTGGGAGCCGCTGGAGCAGTACATCGAGGAGCACTTCGAGCAGCTGCTCAGCCACGGCATCTGTCCCGACTGCTACATCAAGTACGTCCAGCCGCAGCTCGATCGGGGCACGTCTTCGTGACAGAACCCGTCACACAATCACCGCCGGCCCGATCATCGGGCGGCGGATGGTGGGCCACGGTGCGCGAGGCGCTGCGCGGCTCGCGCCACGACTACACCTCCGGCCCGCTGGGTCGGGCGATCGTGCTGCTCGCGATTCCCATGGTCGCCGAAATGATCATGGAGTCGTTGTTCGCGGTGTGGGACGTGTACTGGGTCGGCCGGGTGGGGCCGGGGGCCCAGGCCACGGTCGGGCTGACGGAGTCGCTCCTCACCCTCATTTACACCGCCGCCATGGGGCTCTCGATCGGCGTCACGGCCATGGTGGCGCGGCGTATCGGCGAGAAGAATCTCGAGGGGGCGGCCGAGGCGGCGGTGCAGGGGATCGCGCTGGGCGTGATCGTGGCCGTGGTGACCGGGGCGATCGGCGTGGCCTTCGCGCCGCGTCTCCTCGCCCTCATGGGCGCGAGCCCCGAGGTGCTGACTATCGGGAGCACGTACGCGCGGATCATGCTCGGCGGGAACGTCGTAATCCTGCTGCTGTTCCTGATCAACGCGGTGTTCCGGGGCGCGGGCGACGCGGCGATCGCCATGCGCGTGCTGTGGCTCGCGAACAGCATCAATATCCTGCTCGGGCCCTGCCTGATCCTGGGTCTCGGGCCGTTCCCGCGCCTCGGCGTGACGGGAGCGGCGATCGCGACCACGATCGGCCGCGGCACCGGTGTCCTGTATCAGCTGTATCGCCTGTGGCGCGGCGACGCACGCGTGTCCATCCGGCGGGCGCAGCTCACGCTCCAACCGGCCGTGATGCGCACGATGTTGCGGCTCTCGGGCACAGGCACGTTCCAGGTGCTGATCGGGACCGCCAGCTGGATCTTCCTGGTCCGGATCATTTCGAGCTTCGGGACGGACGCGATCGCGGGGTACCAGATCGCGATCCGGATCATCGTGTTTGCGCTGCTGCCGTCGTGGGGACTCGCCAATGCCGCGGCGACGCTGGTCGGGCAGAGCCTCGGCGCCGGCCGCCCCGAACGGGGCGAACGCGCGGTGTGGCTCGCCGGGTTCTACAACATGCTGTGCCTCGGCGGCGTGGGCGCCCTGTTCGTGGCGTTCGCCGGACCGATCACCGGCGTGTTCACTCGCGACCCCAGCGTGGCGCCGATCGCCGCCCAGTGCCTCCGCACGATCAGCTATGGGTTCCTGTTCTACGCCTGGGGCATGGTGATCACGCAATCGTTCAACGGCGCCGGGGACACGTGGACGCCGACGTGGATCAACCTGGGCTGCTTCTGGCTGTGGGAGATTCCACTGGCGTACGTGCTGGCGGTGAATGGCAAGCTCGGACCCTTCGGCGTAGCCCTCGCGGTCACGATCGCGTTCTCGACCGTCGCCGTCGTCAGCGCGCTGCTCTTCCGCCGCGGGCGTTGGAAGGAGCGGCGCGTCTAGCCGCCTGCCCTAGGCAGTCTGTTGCGTCGACGCATCGCCCCTCGCCGCTTGACAGCGGAACGGGGACGAACCCACCCTGGTACTAGCGAACGACAATCGGTTCGTCGGAACTAGAGGAGCGCAGGCGTGGACGCGAAAGAGCTGCTCGACAGTCTCGACGTCGGTGTTCTGGCCATGGCGCCCGACTGGACCGTCGCCGCATGGTCGGCGGCGGCGGCGCGGATCACCGCGCTGCCGGCGGACCGGGTGGTGGGTGGGAGCATCTGGATCGCCTTCCCGGCGGCGAAGGGCACCGAGCTCGAGCTCGTGCTGGTCGACGTACTGACCGACGGCAAGCCCCGCACGTTCCTCGCGCCCGCGGGAACGCCCGAGGTCGCGGGCACGGTGCTGGAGATCCGGATCACCCGCGGCCCGGAGAATCATCTCGTCCTCTGCTTCCGGCCGGTGCACGAGGAGCTCGCGCCGGAGTCTCGCGCGGCGCAGCTCTTGAGCGCGCTCGAGGCGGAGCGCCGGCTGTATCTGCAGTTGTTCAGCTCGCTGCCCACACCCGCTCTGGTGCTCTCTCCGGGCGGCCAGATCCTCGATGCCAACCCCGAGGGAGCGAACCTGTTGGGCGGGGCGGATGCGGCGGCGCTGCGCGGCCGCGTACTGACGGAGTGGGCTCCCGCGGCACAGCAGGGGATGCTCGCCGCCGGGCTACGGCACGCCGTCACCAAACGGCAGGACGTGGCGCTCTCCTTCGAATTCGCCGGTGAGCCGGCGCGGGAGGTGCGCGCCGTCGTCGTGAACGTGGATCCCGTGCGTGCGGCACCGAAGCTTCTGTTCCTCGCCCTCGACGTGTCGCGCGAGATCCTCTTGCAACAGCGGCTGCTCCAGGCCGACCGGCTCTCGCAGCTCGGCGCCCTGGTGTCGGGCGTGGCGCACGAGCTCAACAATCCGCTGGCCGCGATCGCCGCCTTCGGCGAGGCGCTTGCCCTGGAGCCACATCAGTCGGACCTGCAGGAAAGCGCCGAGGTGATCCGGAGCGAGGCGATGCGGGCCGGTCGCATCGTGCAGACCCTGCTCGACTTCGCCCGCCAGCGGCCGCGCATGCAAACGGCCGTGGACCTCGGGGAGATCGCCGATCGCGTGCTGGCCCTGCAGCGCAGCGCGCTCAAGAAAGCGCGCATCCGCGCCACGATTTCGATTCCCC
>Ga0209805_1000455_pt1 | contig 24818 bp, 16 predicted proteins | sample GraSoiAngelo_148_FD_185905 | JGI IMG/M metagenome (GOLD analysis project Ga0209805, IMG submission 185905) | Grasslands soil microbial communities from the Angelo Coastal Reserve, California, USA - 14_1009_09_20cm (SPAdes) (version 2) | ecosystem: Environmental > Terrestrial > Soil > Grasslands ...
CGATCAAGTCGGTCGGCGTGATGGGGGACTTCCGCACGTACGATCACGTCGTGGCGCTGCGGGCGGTGACGAGTCGCGACGGTATGACGGCGGATTGGTTTCCGTTCCCGCACGAGGTGCTGGGGAGGATTTCGAGCCGAATCATCAATGAAGTGAAGGGGGTGAACCGGGTGACGTACGACGTCAGCTCGAAGCCGCCGGCGACGATAGAATGGGAGTGAAACGTTGTCAGGTGGAGCGTTGCCGGGTCTAGCGTTGTCGGGTACAGCGTTGTCGGACCGGGAACGCCTCACTCGGCAACGCCTCACTCGACAACGCAGTTATCGACAACGCCTCTCCCCTTTAGATGTTCTTGTCTTCCAATAGCTTGAGGAACTCCTGTGGCGTCGCGATCTTCGCGAGCTTATCGGGCACATCCGCCTCCTTCGCAAACTGGGCGATCTTGCCGAGCACCGGCAGGTACTGGTTGGACACTTCGAGCGGTGGGGCCACGATCAGAAAGAAGTAGTGGACGGGCTTGCCGTCGATCGCGTTGAAGTCGACTCCCTCGAGCTTGCGGCCGAAGGCGACGCGCAGCCGGTTCACCGCGAGCGCGCGGCAGTGGGGAATCGCGATATTGTGGCCGATCCCGGTCGAGCCGAGCGTCTCGCGCCGCTTCAGCATCTTCACGAGCGTCTGCTCGGCCTTGTCGTCGAGGCTGAGGAGACCGACCAGCTCCTTCAGGACATCGTCTTTGACGCTGCTTTGCAGCTGCAGGTTGATCGCGTCTTCGGAAAAAAACTCGCGCAAGCGCACGTGCGGTCTCCAGTGCCTGAACGGCGGCGAAACGTAATGAGTGGTTGCTCCTCGCGCAACGCGTCATTACGTTGTGTGCCATGAACTTCCCGTATCGGACGGGACACGACTTCCCGCTCTTCCTCGCCCCGATGTCGGGCGTGTCGGAATCGCCGTTCCGGCTGCTGTGTCGCCGCTTCGGCGCCGACGTCGTCGTGTCCGAGTTCATCTCGGCGGTCGGCGTGGCGCGCGGCCTGGAGCACCTGTTCGAGGACATGCGGTTCGAGCAGGCGGAGCGACCCATCGGCATCCAGCTGTATGGCGCGGACGCCACGATCATGGCACGCGCGGCGGAGATGGTGACCGCGGCCGCACAGCCCGACTTCATCGACATCAACTTCGGCTGCCCGGTCAAGAAGGTCGTCAAGAACAACGGCGGCTCCGGTTGTCTCAAGGATCTCGGCCTCGTGCAGCGGATCATCGCGGCGGTGCGAAGTGCAACGCACCTCCCGGTGACCGTGAAGATTCGGAGCGGGTGGGACGACGCCCAGCGTGACCCGGTCGCCATCGCGCTGCGCTGTCGCGAGGCGGGCGCCCAGGCCCTCACCCTCCACGCGCGCACCCGCACCCAGATGTTTTCGGGGAAGGCGAACTGGGACGAGATCGCCCGGGTGGTCGAGGCGCTCGACATTCCGGTGATCGGCAACGGCGACATCACGACGGCGGCCGACGTGGTCGCCATGCGGCGTCACACGCGCTGCGCCGGCGTCATGATCGCCCGGGGCGCGTTCGGCAACCCGTGGCTGTTCGCGCAGGCCCGTGACCTCCTGGCCGGGCGGCCGCCGCGCCCGGCCCCCGCGGCCACTGAACGGTTCGCCGTCGCGCTCGAGCACGCGCGCCTGGCGCTCGCGCTCCAGGGCGACACGCGCAAGACCGCGCTCGAATTCCGCAAGCACTTCGGCTGGTACACCAAGGGCGTGCCCGGGGCCGGGGGCCTGCGGGAGCGGCTGTTCCAGATCGAGTCGATGGGGGAGGCGGAAGCGATTTTCGCGGCCTACCTGGCCGGGAGCGCGGTGGGGCAGGCGGCGTGAAGCTCGACGATCTGTCCCGTTTCATCGAGCGTCTCCCGTTCGCTAGCGTCGACCACCTCCGACCCCTCACGCAGGGGCACGCGGAGGTGATCCTGTGTCAGGGGAAGACGGCCGCCCAGGTCGTGGGGATCGCCGAGCGGCTCGTCGCCGCGTCGGGCAGCTTCCTCGCGACCCGCGCGGAGTCGCTGCATCGCGGCGCCCTGGCCGCCCGGTTTCCTCGGGCCGAGGTTGCCGAGCTGGGTCGCACGGTGTACCTGCCGCCCGAGCCCGAGCCCGAGCCGACGGGGCGGGGCACGATTCTGATCGTCACGGCGGGCACCGGCGATCTGCCGGTCGCCGAGGAAGCCGCCGTCACGGCGCGGGCGCTACGCAATCGCGTCGCGCGGTTGACCGACGTCGGCGTGGCGGGCATCCACCGCATCCTCACACAGACCGAGCTGCTGCGCAGCGCCGCCGTGATCATCGTGGTCGCCGGCATGGAAGGCGCGCTCCCGAGCGTGGTGGGTGGCCTGGTGCCGGTCCCGGTGATCGCCGTGCCCACGAGCGTGGGGTACGGGGCCTCGTTCGGCGGCATCGCGGCGCTGCTCGGGATGCTCAATTCCTGCGCGTCGGGCGTTACCGTGGTCAACATCGACAACGGGTTCGGCGCCGCCGCCGCCGCCAGCCGCATCAATCACTCGTGAAGCTGCCCCCCGCGGGGGTCTGGGTCGGGCGCGGCCTCGCGGCGCTCGGCCTGCTCGCCGTCGTGCGCGCCGTGCTGGCGGCCAACGTGTGGGCGCTGGTGGCCGCGCTGGGCGGTTTTCTGGCCGCCACCGGGCTGGCGCTCGCGCCGCTCGTGCGGGCCTGGCTCGCCGACCAGCCGGTCACCGTCCCGTCCGACTTCGAGCACACACTCGACCTGCTGTGCCGGGCGCACCGCGCCCGGGCGGGATGGGCCGTAGGGTTGGCCGCCGGCGACCTCGAAGTCGTGGACTCCGACGTCGACCGCGCCGTCCGCGAGCGAGGCGCCGCGCTGGTGCAGCTGGCGTCGGCGGATGGACGGGCCCACGTGGCGCGCGAGCCGCCCGGGACCTACATCGCCGTGGGCGACTTCCCGTTCGGCGTCGGCCTGCTGCTGCCGCAGGCGGACGGTGGGACACAGGTCGCCGCGGCCGTCGCCGACGAGCTGCGCCGCCTGGTCGCGAGTATGCGGCTCGCCCAGCTGCACGAGCCGGGAGAGGATCCGGGGCAGCTCGTGTCGAAGCAGCTCGCGGCCCTGGCGGGCGGAGCGCTCACGCTCGAGCCCATTGCGAAGGCGGGAGTGGAGCTGGCGCATCAGGTGGCTCAGCGCGGAGCGGCGATCGTGCTGCCCGCGGCCGGCGCCGGATCGGGGGGCCGCGTGGTGGCGCTGTCGGGCGGGGCCGACGCGCGGCTCGACAAGGTGACGGTGCCGCCCGATGCGCCGGTGATGCGGGCCATTCAGTCGGGCGTCCCGGTGGCGGCCCGGGGCGCCGACGACATCTTCGGTGCGGCCATTCCCGACCGCCGCCGCGCGGACCGGGCCGGCACGGCCTACCCCTTGCGCGACGGGCACTTTGTGATCGGCGCGCTCGTCGTCACCGGGCCGCCGATCCCGCCTGCCACCCCCGCCGCCGACCTGCTCCAGCGGCTGGTCGCCGACCTCGGCTCGCGGCTCGCGGCGGCGCGCGCCGTGCACGAGGCCGAGCAGCGGGCCGTGCGTGATCCGCTCACGGGGCTCGCCAACCGCCGCGAGTTCGACCACCGGTCCGCCATCGCCGCCGGCAAGCCGCCGGCCCTCGTCACGCTCGTGTTCGTGGACATCGATCACTTCAAACGCTTGAACGACAGCCTGGGACACCAGGCAGGCGATTCGGCGCTACGCCACGTGGCCGACATCCTGCGTCGCGCGGTGCGCGACAACGACTTGGTGGCGCGGATCGGGGGCGAGGAGTTCGCGATCTGGATGCCACACACGCCCGTCGAGGTCGGCCTGGAGGTGGCCGGGCGCATCCGGGCCACGGTCGAGTCCACCGCGTGGCGCTGGAGCGGCCAGGTCTATCCGCTGACGCTGTCGTGCGGCGTGGCGAGCTATCCCGATACGGTGCGCGACCTCGCCAACCTGCGGGGCGCGGCCGACGCGGCGCTGTACGCCGCGAAGCAGGGGGGCCGCAATCGCGTGGAGCGGGCTCACGGAGCTGTGACGCGATAGACCGGATGGATCTCCCACAGGGCGCGCACCGATGCGTTGCAGCGCCCGTGCTCGCCGTCGATTTTGTCGCTCCGCCGCCCGCCGCGCCGGTGCTGTCCATCGAAGAACGCCGCTCCGCTCACGCGCGCCCGAAACGGTCGCGCGATGACGCCGCCGCGGCGAATCCTCCGGTCGCCGATCAGCGAGTCGAGCGCCGCCCGGGCCCGCGCGTAGCGGAGGCTGTATTGCGGGGCCGGGATCTCGACCACGATGCAGGAGTCGGAGGGACTGTCGGACCGCTCCGTGAGCTCGACGTGCCAGTCGCCGTCGTCTTTGAGCTTGTCGACCCGACGTACCCACGCGCTGATGCCGTACACCTCGCGCTCCCGCCCCCAGCGAGAAGCGCACCGGTCTCGTGGCCCGAGGTCGGGCGGCGTCCAGGTCGCGAGCATCACCGCGACCGAGGCCGGCCGTGGCGCGAGGTCCACCAGTGCCGTGTCGATCTTCTGAGTCCAACGGTAGTGGGGCTCGCGGCAGCGTTGCGGTTCCGCGGGGACGTCATGCAGACCCGCCAGCGCGAGCCCAATCACGCTCGCCGCGACATCAGGTCGTAGCACCGGTCAGCGCGAGGAGGCGCTCCTGCGAGCTGCGGGGATCCGCGCCCGGCGTCGCCGTGCGGCGGCGATAGGCGCCGTCCGGCTCCAGTTCCCACGCGGTCGGATCGGCCAGCTCGCCCTCGAGGATGCGGTCGAGCCGGGCGCGGCACGCCGCATCGAGCACGGGCGTGACCACCTCCACCCGCTGCCGCAGATTACGCGGCCGCCAATCGGCGGAGCCGATGTAATACTCGGGATCGTTCCCATTGGCGAAATGGTAGACCCGAGCGTGCTCGAGAAACCGCCCCAGAACGCTGACGACGCGGATGCGGTCCGACAGGCCCGCCACCCCGGGCCGCAGCGTGCACACACTCCGCACCAACAGCGCGATCTCGACGCCCGCCTGCGACGCGCGGTACAACGCCTCGATGATCTCGGGATCGGCCAACCCGTTGAGCTTGGCACGAATGCGCGCTGCCCGCCCCGCCCGGGCATGCTCCCCTTCGCGGTCGATCAGCGCGATCAGGCGCTTCAGCAGGTAGGTCGGTGACACGAGGATGCGCCGAAACGGCGTCTGAGGAGGCCGCGAGGATCCTGACAGCTCGTTGAACAGGTCGTTCACGTCCGCGCCGAGGGCCGGGTCCGCCGACAACAGGCCCAGGTCGGTATACACGGCCGCCGTCGCGGCGTTGTAGTTCCCGGTGCCGATATGCACGTAGCGCCGAATGCCGCCCGCTTCGCGGCGCACGACGAGGGCCGTCTTGGCGTGGGTCTTGAGATCGACCAGACCGTATACCACCCGGATGCCCGCTTCCTCGAGCTTGCGGGCCCACTCGATGTTCCGCTGTTCGTCGAACCGCGCCTTGAGCTCGACGAACACGAACACTTCTTTGCCGTGCGCGGCCGCGCGTACCAGCGCGTCGACGATCTCGGAGCGCCCTCCCGCGCGATACAGCGTTTGCTTGATCGCCAGGACCTCCGGATCGTCCGCCGCCTCGGCGACCAGGCGCTGCACCGTCGCCTCGAAGGCATCGTAGGGGTGATGTACGAGGACGTCCCGGTCGGCGAGTACCGCGAAGATCGATCGGCCGGCCTCGATGGGGGCGGCGCCCTGGTGCGGCGCATAGTCGAGCCCGGGGAGCGGCAGGCGAGCCAGCTCGCGCACGCCTCCGAGGTCCACGAAATCGCGCGCCTCGTACACGTCGTCCGAGCCGAGCGGGCTCGTCGACGCCGCGTCCTCGTACTGGAGCTCGCGCAGCAGCAGCTCCCGTACGGACCGGGGCATATCGGCCGCCACCTCCAGTCGCACCGTGGCGCCAAAGGGTCGGCGCTTCGTTTCCTCGTCGATCACCTGCAGCAGGCTGGCGGCGTGGTGCTCGTCGAGCTCGAGGTCCGCGCCGCGGGTGACGCGGAACGCGTATGCCTCCTCGACCATTCGCCCGGGATACACCATGCCGAGATTGGCACGGATGACGTCCTCGACCGTGACGAGCCCGTCGCCGTCCGCCAGGTTCACGAACCGGGGCAGCGTGTCCGGCACCCTGACATAGGCGAAGTGCACGGGTCCGGCGCGGGAGTCCCGCACGAGGGCGGCGAGCGAGAGCCGCAAATTAGGCATGAGCGGGAAGGGATGCCCGGGCGCGCGGGTCAAGGCTTGTGGCGTGACGAGCGGAAAGATCTGGTCCGTGAAGTACCGCCGCAGCGCCTCATGCTGCGGCGCGGACAGCTCGTCCCACCGGAGAATTCGAACGCCGTGCTGCGCGAGCGCCGGCCGGCAGACCTCGCTGAAACAGCGGGCCTGGCGCTCGAGCAGCGCGCGCACACGGATCGCGATGGCGTTGAGCTGCTCCTCTGCCGCCGGTCCGTCCGCCCCCATGCCGCCCCCGCGGTTCGCGCGCTTCAGCGCGGCCACCCGCACCATGAAGAACTCGTCGAGGTTCGCGCTCAGGATCGACAGGAACCGGATGCGGGCGAGCAGGGGTACGCCGGGATCATCCGCCAGATCCTGCACGCGCGCGTTGAACTCGATGAGGCTGAGATCGCCGTTCAGAAAATGATCCGGACCGGCCCGGCCGAGATCGGAGAGGGGAGAGCGCAACGCGACGTCGGACAGGCGCACTCGTCGCTGGCTGCCGCCGGGCAGCCTCGCCGTGGTGAGCGTGGCGTGGGGCGCCCGCTCCGAGAACGCGTCCGACCGTGCGGCCACGGTGAGCGCGGCGAGGGTGCGCGGATCGCGCAGGGACGGCGAGCCCGCACTGGCGAGCAGCTCGCCCAACGGCAGCCATAGCAGGCGGCCGTTGCGGTCGGCATCCCGCGCGCCGGAGACGCGCCGGGCCAGCCAGACCTCGAGGACCGGCCGCGTAGCCCCCGCGGGCGCGGTACCGAGCAGGCGGATCTGGCCGTCCGCACTCCCGAAATGCGCGTGCAAAACCTCGCGACACGCATCCTCGCCGTTGCCGCCCCGGATCGGCAGCGTCACGGACCCTGCTTCGCTGAGCACGGCCACGTGGCCTTCGGCGACTACGACCACAGCCACCTCGCGGCCGCCGCCTCCGGCCTGCGCCACGGTGTCGATCTCGAGATCGCGCAGCAGCTTTTCGGCGCGGTCCACTTTCCCGACGAGCAGCGGGCGCAGTCCATAGCGCTGCTGGAACGCGCCCGCCAGCCGTGCCAGGCCCGGCCGCCCGGCCGCGAGCTCGCGGAGCTTCAGCTCCTGGAAGGTGCGTGCCAGCTGATGGCTGCGGACGGTCACCACGTCGTACACCACGGCGTAGCGGGCCCGCGCGAACCAGCGGGGCTGGCTGTACCGCACTCGTCGCTCTGTCTCGAACTGGATCCTGGGCAGGAGGAGGGCCGGGTCGATGAGCGCGCGCAGCCGACGCGCCGGATCGGATGAGCCGCCGAGTGCCGCCACGCCGTCGAGCTCGGCGACGTCGGCTGCGAACATCTGCGGCACCATGAGCGGCACACCGCCCTCCCACCGGCCGATCGTGCGGAGCGTGAGGATGCGCCGATCGTCGACGCGCGTCCGGAACCGGCAGCTCACGCCGCGGCGCCGCAGTGTCCAGTCGGCCGAATCGAAATAGACATCCCGCTGAAACACCTGCTCCACCGGTCCGGCGCGCAGGCCCAACGGAAGCGCTTCCGTCACCATCCGGTTCAGGAGCGTCAGGCTCGGGACGTCCCCCGTCCATTCGGGCGTCATCGCTAAAACGGGAACCCCGCCCGCACGTAGAGCCGCATGCCCTCGACGCTGTGCGCCGCCGCGAGGGACACAGTGTTGGCGGGACTCAGGAACGCGAACCACAGGCCGCCGCCGGCCGCCGCGTGCCAGCGGTCCGAGGTCTCCCCGGACAGGTACACGCGTCCGGCGTCGCCGAGGCCGAAGACACCCACCTCTATCGGGAGCAAGACAAACAGTCGAGCCACCGACAAGCGCAGCTCCACGTTCCCGAACACGGCGGCGTCGCCCGCAAAGCGATGCTCCACGAAGCCACGCACCGTCGTCGCCCCGCCCATGTAGGCCGCTTCCTGCAGGGGATAGGTTCCCCACACTCGTTTCGCCGCCACACGCACGGCCAGCGTCGGCTGCAATGGGATGCGGGCCGTGAAGTACGACCGCGCCTCCGCATGCCCCTCGCCGAACGGGCCCGTCACGTCGAGCGCTTTTGCGTACCAACTCCCACCGATGCCGAGCCAGAGCCCACGCTGCGCGGCGCGCGGCTCGTCTCGCGTGTCGAGGTGGAAGTCCGCTGCGCCGCCGACCTGGCCCAAGTCCCCGACGCCATACGGCCGTGCCGCGTCGATGAACGTGCCCGGCTCGAGGTTGGTGTGGGCGAACTTGAGAACGGGACCGAGCGACAGGTCGGCCGCGGACGACAGTGGAAAAAGCAGGGCTGGGGAGACGAGGTACTGCTGCTGCTTCACCTTGTAGAAGTCGTTCGAGCCCGTGTGGGCGGTTTCGTTGCCGAAGCCGTAGAAGCGCAGCACGTCGATCCCGGACGCGCGCATCTGCAGCGTCACCACTGCGGGAGGCGCGATGCCGCGGAAGTCTCCCACCAGCTCGGCGCGGTATGTCCGGGCACCGGTCGCGTATCCCGCGCGCACTCTCACGCGGGAGTTGTACGGCAAGCGGCGGAAGTCGTACCCCGTCCCCAGAGCCCCGGCCCCCACGAACAAGCCCACGTCGGATGTGTAACCCAGCCACGTGAGCGGCATCCAACGAGAGCCCCAGTCGCGCGGCAACCCGAGCGTCGAGGTGTCGCGGGGTGGGTCGTCATAATCGCGTGGATCCACGGAGGTTCGTGGTCCCGTCAGGAAGCGGTTGTTCCCACGGTCGTCGTAGAACTGCGTCGTTCCCGCGCGCGAGGAGTCGATCAGCTCGTCGTCGCCTCCACCCCCGATCACCCGGACCAGGGGCCCCGATCCATCAGACCCCCGCACGATGGCCCGGTCGTCCCCACCCTGCAGGAACAGTCGGACCTCTTGCGTCTCGCGTCGGTCGAATGTCCGGCGGTAGTACGGCTCCCCACCGGCCCGGGGCGAGAGCCGCACGGCGAGTCGCCCGCCTCCGAGCCGGTCGACCTCCGCCAGGTCGGCCTCGTCGGTCGCGTGAATCTCCACCACGCCCGCGAGGAGCGAGTAGTACCGGTCCGTGATCTGGGGCAGCCGGTCGCGCCGGCGACGGAGCGCGTGGGCGAGCGCCGCGCCGCTCTTGGCATAGTACTCAGGGGGCAGCCGCCGCACCGCCGTGTCGATCACCGAGTCGGTCAGCTTGGCCTGAATCGCCTTCGCAACCGAGTCCCAGACCGGTTTCTCGAGGTCGACGAGAAGGCGCCGGTCGGGCACCTGGCCGGCGAAGGTGAGGCGCCAGATGCTGGGGTAGTCGTCGCCGAAGCCGACGACCTGCGGTTGGTAGAAACCGGTGAGCCATATGAGCATGCCATCGAGCCGCGTGAACGCCTGGTCGCGGTCCCGCGGGAGCGGGCGCCACCAGCGGACACCGGCGGAATCGAACCGCGCCCAACGCCACTGGTCCTGATGCCGGTCCCAATCCCCGATGAGCACGTCCATCAAGCGGGCGGCGAGAAACGCGCGTGAGTCCACGCGGTTGCGTGGGCTACGCTCGAGGTGCTCGAACAGCTTCTTGGTGTTGGCGAGATCGACGGCGCCCGCGACGGTCGGCTCGCCGTCCGGTCCCTCGGTCGGACGCTCCTCGAGCATACCGAGCTCGCCGGGATATGCGCACTGGATACCGGCCAGGCGGGCGTCGTGCGGCAGGACGAAGAGCTTCGGCTCCGCGTTCCGCACACCCGCGGCGTCGAGCAGCGGCGCCACGACGAGAGGGCCGCCCGGATGAGCGGAGCTGATCTGATCCTGCACGATCTCGCGGACGAACGTGGCGCGCAGCTCGGGAGGGAGGGCGAGCGTCGGGTCTTTGTCGACCGACCGGAATGCATAGTCCCGGCCGTCCGCGCCGGTGAAATGCAAGGTCTTCGTCTGCCGGCGGCCGCCGCACGTGCGGGGGGTGAGCCCGCCCGCATACGTCGACAAGTTCAGGACCTCGACCTCAAGGGGCGTGGCCCAGAGGTCGCGATAGTGCGAACCCAGCAGGAGGCGGTGCAACCAGCCGGCGCGGTACTGCGTCCCGGCGACCACCGTCTGCCTGGCGGGCTGATCGACGGGGGCAGCCGCCTGTCCGGACCCACGCTGCGGCCAGAACACCACCTGCAGAAGCCAGCCACACGACAGCCAGCGTTTCATGTTCATTTGAGCCACAACGCGAACGCCTCGGCGGCGCCTCCATTGCGGTCCACGACCGTCACGCTCAAGCGCGCGCGGCCATCGCGCAGGAACTCGACGCGCATGAATCCGCTCGCACTCCGCACGAACCGCGTGCTGTCGAGCGTGGTGACCCGGTCGCGATGTCCGAAGGTGCCGGCGCCGCTCACGAGCAGGTAACGGACACTGCCTCCGGCGATCACCTGCAGCGCATGATCGTGTCCCGCCGCGTAAATGAGCGGCGGTGACCCGGCGAATGCGCTGTCCAGCGCGGCCCGCATGCGGTGGTATGCGCCACTGGACACGTCCTGACGCGAGATCCCGCTCTCGCGGGCGATCGGGTAGGTCGAGCCGATCAACGGCAACGGAATCCACAGCCACGGCTCGAGTTCACGCAGCGGAAACAGATGGTCCTGCCATCCGAAGTGGCCGCCGTGCGGCCCTCCGCTCTCAAGCGGGTGATGGGCGACCACGACCACGGCGCGCCCCCCCGCGCCTTTGAGCGCGGCACGCAGCAGGTCGACCACCTCGGGCCCGGAGCCTGCCGCGCACCCGGTCGAGCGATCCGAGGGCTTCGGTCCGTCGTGGAGCCACCACTCGGTGTCGAGCGCCACGAGTCGCACCGCCTGCTCGAGGTCGACGACGGCGGGACCGGGGCACCCGCCGCCCGGGAGGAGGACCGATCGCGCGTCCGGGAGAGCCGCGATCAAGCGCTCCTGGCGCCGGATCGCGTCCCACCCGCCGAGGCCCTGCTTGTCCCAGTCGTGATTGCCCGGCACGAACACACCGCGCGCGCCGGACGCCCGGAGCACATTGAGCTCGGCGTCGAGACGCCGCTCGGCCTCGGGCCGCTCGGGCGCGGCGGAGTCCGGTAGGCCCCTGGGGTAGATGTTGTCGCCGAGAAACACCACGACGGCGTGGGGCGCCGCGGTCGCTGCGGTCCGGAGCGCCGTGAGGACCGGCTCCGAATCGGGTGGTGCGGCCGGGGCGCCCGCATCGCCGATGAGAAAGAGCGTGAGGTCCACCGGCCCATCGGGCGCGGCGGGCAGGGGCAGGGGATCGGCACGCACCTGGGGTGACGCGCCGCAGCCGGGCCAACCGATCCACAGCGCCGCCAGCGCGGCGACGCGCAGCCGCGCGCTGCGTGCCACTAGTCCTGGCCGCCCTTCAGCCCCCGGAGCGAGCGGAACTCTGCGGCCACGATATCCGGCGCACCCTGGGCCTTGAGGGCGTCGACCAGCGCCGCGGCAATCCCGTCGTCTTTGAGCCGGATCAGGTACTCGAGGGTCGCGGTCCCGCCGTGCGAGGGAACGATTTCAGCGAGCTTCCAACGTTTGACTTGCTCCTCGAGCAAGCCCTCGGCCACGCGCTGCGCCGGCTCGACACGGGCCGCGCGGATCAGCAGCGCGCCATTGAAGCGTTTCTTCCGCTTGTCGTCGGCCGCGGCCTGGAGGTGCGGCTCCAGCCTGACGGCGCGGTCCGCACCCAGCCGGTCCGCGTAGATGTTCCCGACGTTCAATCGCCAGAGCGCCAGGACGGTCGTGTTGAAGACGAGCGACATCACCGCGGCGACGACCGGGACATAGACTCCGGCCGCGAGCCCCACACCCAGGGCGAGGTAGATGTACACGACATCCTTGGTGTCCTTGAGCGTATTGCGAAACCGGATGGCCGCCACGATCCCGCCGAGTGCGAAGGCCAGGGCCAGACTGTTTTGGACGAGGATCAACGTTCCGGCAACGGTCATCGGCAGGACGATGACGGTCTGGACCACCGATTGGTCGTAGCCCCGCTCCTGCTTGGTGATCATGTAGACCCCCGCAGTCGGGACCATCAGCGCGAGCGCGCCGATCATGGAGAGGAACGTGATGAGGGCAAGCGCCGTGGAGCCGAGGCTGGCCGGGCCGGGGGTCCCCGTCGCCTGTTCGAGCGCCTCTTTCTTGCCGACGGCGCCATGGACGGGGGAGAGTTCCTGGAAGCGCTCGAACAGCTCGCGCAGCTGCGGGAAGGCCCGCACCAGCGCGAGCGTCACGAGGCCGAGGACGATGTAGTACGCCGCCAGCCGCACGAACGGGGATTTCCAGATCCGGCCCATAGCCCTCGTTTCGATTGCGAAATAGAAGGGCCGATGCGTGGGTTGGCTAGATGCGTCGCTCGCCCGCTAGACGCGAGAACGCTAAGTTGCGCCCATGTCGGACGTGCTGGAGACCCTGCGCGCCAGCCTGGCACCCCGCTACGACGTCGAGCGCGAGATCGGCGCCGGGGGCATGGCCCGCGTGTTCCTCGCGGTGGAGCAGCATCCGCGCCGCCGGGTGGCGATCAAAGTGCTCGACCCCGAGATCTCCACGCGGCTCATGCGCGAGCGGTTCATCCGGGAAGTGGACCTCTCGTCGAACCTCAGCCATCCGCACATCGTCCCGCTCTTCTCGGCCGGCGAAGTCGACGGGCTGTTCTACTACGTCATGCCGTACGTCGAGGGAGAGTCGCTCCGACATCGGCTGTTGCGGGAGCGACGGCTGCCGCTCGAAGCGGCCCTCCACATCGGGCGGGACGTCGCCGATGCCCTCGCCTTCGCGCACGCGCAGGGCATCATCCACCGTGACATCAAGCCCGAGAACATCCTCCTCTCGGGCGACCACGCGATCGTCGCCGACTTCGGCATCGCGCGCGCCATCAGCGCCGCCGGTAGCCTGACGCTCACGCAGGCGGGGCAAACGGTCGGGTCGCCCGGCTACATGAGTCCCGAGCAGGCGATGGCCCTCGGCGACCTCGACGCACGGACCGACATCTACAGCCTCGGCTGCGTGCTGTTCGAGATGCTGGCGGGGGAATCGCCCGCGGCGAGCATGACGGAACGGCGCGTGCACAACTGGGACCTGCTCGAGAAGAGCTCGGCCGTGCGGCGCGCCGAGGCCGGGGTCGCGCGAGCTGTGAAGCACGCGATCTCCCGGGCGCTCGCACCGCTCCCCGATGACCGGTTCCCCACGGTGACCGAGTTCGCGACCGCGCTCGGGGGACCGGCCCATCGCACCAGCGTGCCGACCCGAGGCATCTTCGCCGGTCGACGGGGACTGAGAATCGCCCGGGTGTTCGCCGTCGCGCTGGCACTGCTCGGCGCCATCGCCGCGGCGCGGCTGCTGCGTAGTCGCGGCCCACGGCTCAACGAGCGACGGGTGGCGGTGGCCGCGATCGAGAACCACACCGGTGATCCCGCGCTCGACGACGTCGGTCACATGGCGGCCGACTGGGTGACGCAGGGACTCGCCCAAACCGGCCTGGTGGACGTCGTGCCATCCGTGTCGGTGATGAGCTCGTCGCGCGCCCCGGGCGGCCACGCCTCCGACCATCTCGACGCCGTCGGGATTCGCGCCCTGGGGCGCGAGACGGGGGCAGGCACGGTGGTCTCCGGCGCCTACTATCGTCAGGCCGACAGCATCCGGTTCCAGGTCCAGATCTCCGCCACGAGCGACGGGACCGTGCTCCAGGCGCTCGACCCAGTGGCGGGGCCGATGTCGCAGCCCCTCGCCGCCGTGGAAGCGTTGCGGCAGCGGGTGATGGCCGCGCTGGCGACGCGGTTCGACTCGCGCCTGAGCTTCTGGGCGAAGGCGGCCGGCCAGCCTCCCAGCTTCGCGGCGTACCAGGAGTTCATCCAGGGCCTCGATCGCATGGTGCAGTTCGACTCGCGGGGCGCCATCGGTCATTTCCGGCGTGCCGCGCAGGAGGATACTGCGTTCCGGCTGCCGCTGATCTTCGCGGCGCACGAGCACATGGACCTGGGGGAGTTCTCCACGGCGGACTCGATCGCGCACGCGGTGGAGCGCGCTCCCGGTCGGCTCTCGTCGCTCGACCGCCACTACCTGACGTGGGTCCTCGCCGAGACGCGGGGTGATCGACAGCAAGCGCTCGAGACGGCGCGCGAGATGGCCGTCATCGCGCCGAACTCCGAGACCGAGTGGCTGGTGGCGCAGTGCGCGCTCGCGCTCAATCGTCCGCGCGAAATGATCGCCGCGCTCACCGTACTCGGGCCCGATCGCGGCCTGTTTCGCGGCTGGTCCGTCTATTGGTTCTATCTCACGTTCGCCCACCATCTGGTGGGCGATCACGGCCGCGAGCTGAAGGAGGCGCTCGAGGGGCGGCGGCGCCACCCCACCGACTTCGCCGTGCTCGCAGCCGAAGTGCGGGCGCTCGCTGCCCTGGGGCGGGCCGCCGACATCACCGCGCGGTTGGTGGAGGCGCCGAGCCTCCCCCCGCAGCCGGGCTGGTCGCCCGCCGACATCGCGCTGCTCGCGGCGCTCGAGCTGACGGCGCACGATCACCGAGCGGATGCGCCCGCCGCGGGCAGCTGGGCCGTGCGCTGGCTGGAGAGCCGGCCGTCCAGAGAGGCGGAGTCGGTGGCGCACCGGTTCCGTCTCGCGCTGGCGTACTACGTGGGTGGGCGGCTGGACGACACGCGACGCCTGCTCGAGGGTCTCGCGTCGGAGAAGGCGCTCGGCGTGCCCGACTACTCCACCACGCGCTGGATCGCCGCCATCACGGGCGACAAGCCCGATCGCTTGACGTTCCTGGGCTTCCTGGGCGTGGTGGCGGCGCGCGAGGGCAAGCGGGAGGAAGCGCTCCGGCTCGAGGGGACGCTGCAAGCGATGAGCCCCCAGTACCTGTACGGCAGGCACACGATGTGGCGGGCGCGGATCCGCGCCGTGCTCGGCGAGCGTGACAGCGCCGTCGCGCTGGTGCAAGAGGCGTTCGCGCAGGGGTATCCGCGCGGCGGTGTGATGCACCTCTACCCGTCGCTCTGGACGCTGCGGGACTCCCCGGCGTTCCGGGAGCTGCTGACACCGAAAGAGTAGAGGAGCCTCGGCATGCACGAGCACGTCACTCTCATGCACCCGGAGGCGCGTGACCGGTCCGCTCCGGGGATCTCGTCGGGATTCCCGGTCGATCTGCTCAGCCAGTCCGCCGGCCGCCTCCGCGTTCTTGCCCTGCTGTACGCCTTCGTCTTCTTCATGGCCGGAATCTTTCCCGCGCTGCTGTTCCCGGGCGATCGAGCCCGATTCCTCGGGAGCTTCCTGCAGTGGGGTCCTAGCGTGATCGCGATCGTGGTTGCGCTGCTCGTCGCGGCGGTGATCCGGAGCCCGCGCCTTCCCCTTCCCACGGCGATGAACCTCGGTCTGGCATTCGAGATCGCCAGTAGCTACGCCATCGCCGCGGCCGAGTTCGCCGATCCGATGGCACTCGAGATGAGCCGTGGCATGATCGGGCTCTCGTGGGTTGCCGTATGGGTGGTGCTGTTCACGGTCGTCGTGCCAACCGCACCGCGCCGGGCGGTGTTGGCCGCCCTGGTATCGGTCAGCTCGGTCTCCGTCACCGTCGGGCTCATGATCGCGTCCGGCGCCACCGCCTTGAGGCTAGACCCCGGACAGTTCTTCTTCGGTCTCGTGTTCCCGTACCTCCTCGTGGTGGGCATGGCCTATGTCGGAGCCCGCGTGGTCTACTATCTGGGCACCGAGGTCAAGCGCGCCCGAGAGCTCGGGAGCTACAGCCTGGAGGAGAAGCTCGGCGAGGGGGGGATGGGCGAGGTCTGGCGAGCTCGGCATCGCATGCTGGCACGGCCTGCCGCCATCAAGCTGATTCGGCCCTCCTTCGCCGGGGATGCGCGTGCCGGAGTGTCGGAGGAGGCGGTCCGACGGTTCGAGCGCGAAGCGCAGGCGATCGCCCGTCTCCGCTCGCCCCACACCGTGGAGCTCTTCGATTTCGGGATAGCCGCCGACGGTGCCTTCTACTACGTCATGGAACTGCTCGACGGCCTCGATGCCGACTCGCTACTCCGGCGCTTCGGGCCGACCCCGCCCGAACGGGCCATCTACCTGCTTCGCCAGGTCTGTCACTCGCTGTCAGAGGCCCAGTCATGCGGCCTGGTGCATCGCGACATCAAACCCGCGAACATCTTCCTCTGCCGCTACGGCGAGGAGTACGACTTCGTGAAGGTGCTGGATTTCGGCATTGTGAAGGCAGTCCGCGAGACCGCGGACACGAGCCCGGTGCACACGCGGGAGAACGCGGTGCAGGGTACGCCGGCCTTCATTGCCCCCGAGCAGGCGATGGGAGCTGACTTGGACGGGCGCGCCGACATTTACGCGACCGGCTGTCTGGCCTACTGGTTCTTAACCGGGCAATTCGTGTTCACCGCCGAGACTCCCATGGGGCTGCTCCTGCAGCACGCCCAGACGCCACCCACGCCTCCGTCAGCCCGGACCGACCGGCCCATTCCCACGGCACTCGATGACCTCGTGCTCTCCTGTCTCGCAAAGGACCCGGCGAATCGACCGCAGTCCGCCAGAGAACTGTCGCTGCGGCTGGCCGAGGTGGAGGGCGCGAACGCCTGGACCCAGGACCGGGCGCGGGAGTGGTGGGTGACGTACCAGCTGGCGCTGCCTTAGAGTTAGAGATGGGAACGCTCCGCGGCCTGGACAAAGAGGGTATCGAACGCAGCCGCCACGCGCCGGCGCACGACATCCGCGGCATCGGTGGGTGCCCGGAGCGCCGCTCCCACCGGCTCGAGCGCGCGCCGCACCGTCCCCCGGGCCACGTCGATGATCTGGACCTGAAACCGGACCGAGTCACCATGCTTGTAGTAGGAGCCCGCGACGATCGTCCCGGCGCCGGTCTTCTTTGCCAGGGCTTCGACCGCTGCCAGGTCGAGATGCCCGGTCTCGGTCGCCGGCACCACCTCCACGACGCCGCGGCGGGCGAGCTCCTCGGTGACCCAATCGGCCGCGAGGTGACCGAGCGACGCAAGCGCCGGATCGCCCGTGAGGTCCTCGAACCTGGTGACGACGACCCGCCGGGGATCGATGCCCCGTCCACGGGTCGCGAAGAACGCGAACCCTGCGACGACCAGCACGACGCCCGCGGCCCCCGCGAGGAGTGCCGCTTTGACACGTATCCGCGGGATCAAAGCTCTCTTCCCGAGCGGCCGGACCACGGCGCTCTGCAAACGGGCTACAAAGTCGTCCACGCTCGCGAAGCGATCCGCCGGCTGCGCGGCAAGTGCCCGTGACATGGCTTCCTTGATCAGTCGGGCGGTGCGCGGGCTGGCGCCTCGGGCGCGCAGGCCGGGCTCGAGCGCCGCCCGTCCCGGCGCGGACCCTTCCGCGACATCCAGCAGCGGCGGCTCGCCGACGAGCATCTCGTACAGCACGCACGCTAGGCTGTAGACGTCCGTCCGGCCGTCGATCGCCCGGCTGCCGGCGAGCTGTTCCGGGCTCATGTACGCGGGCGAGCCGACCGGTTGACCGACATCGGTCAGGGTCGGGACGCCGGCCGCGCTGACCGCCCGCGCGATCCCGAAGTCCGCGACCAAGGCACTGTTCCCCGAAAGCAGGACGTTCTCCGGCTTGACGTCACGGTGGATCACTCCGTGCGCGTGCGCGTAGCTGAGCCCTTCCGCCACCTGGAATGTGATGTGGAGCGCTTCGTGGAGCGGCAGCGTCTTATCTCGCCAGAGCCGGGCGCGCAGCGATTCCCCTTCGATGTACGGCATCACGTAGTAACACAGCCCGTCGGGTCCGTCGGGGACGAAGAGGCATTCGTCGGCCGCCAGGATCGGCACGATATTGGGGTGGGTGAGCTTGGAGGTGACCTCGACTTCGCGGATGAACCGCTCGCGGAAAGTCGGCGTAGAGACTTCGGGATTCATGACCTTGATCGCCACCTGGCGCGGCGGATGTCGCTCTTGCGCCAGGTACACGTGCGCCATTCCGCCGGCGCCGATCTCGCGCTCCACCGTGTAGTGGGGAGCCAGACCCTCGCGCAGGGCGCCCAGGATGTCGATCACGGCATGCAAGGTACCGGTTGGGTGCGCACGTGGCGACCGCCAGGCTCATGACGGGTCGTTCCATTTCTCGAGCCGGTAACCCGCCTGGTACCAGGCGCTGATGCCGCCGACCAGCACGGCCACCCGCTCGCCCTCGAAGCCGCCGGCGATCAACGCTCGCGCCGCCCGGGCGCTTGTGGCTTCATCCTTTCACGCACAGTAGAAGATGAGGATCCGATCGGGCGGGACCGACCCAGCTGCGATTCGTCCGTTGGCCGCTTCGATGTCCGATACGGGGAGGGAGATCGCGCCTGTGGCGTGAGCGTTGTCGTACAGCCGGCGGTCGCGCGCATCCACGAGCACCGCACGCCCCGCGTCGACCAGCGCGCTCGCGTCGGCGACCGAGATCCGTCGGACGAGGTCGTTCGGGTCTGGGGTCATATGCCAGGGTTAAACCGCCCGGGGCGGCAAAAGGTTCGGATCGGTTCCGGGACCAGGCCTCCTGCTCTCTCTGAGGCGCGTTGAAAAAGCCCCCGCGGTCCGCTAGGTTAGCTGTCGACAGGTATATGGGGGCGACAGGCTTCGACGGGTTTGACGAGGATATCGCTGCGTGCCCAGGTCGTCAGTCACCTGGTAAAACCACTGGCACAATTCATAACTGCCAATTCAAACCTGGCACTGGCTGCGTAAGCTTCGGCTTCACGCACCTGCGTGAGTGGCAGCCCGCCTGAGGCGGCGCTCACGTATCGCAAAATCGGGCTGGCGTGACCTGGGGCCCGAACGGGTCGCGTAAGAGTTGCCAAGGGCTCGTCGCTGCCGTGGCTGGCGAGGCGCCATGGTGGTGAGACCACAAGCTTCGTCTACGCACGTAGGAGCGGTATCGGAGTCATTCTCGGACCGGGGTTCGATTCCCCGCGCCTCCACTGCGCGAAAAGCACGTCGGGGGAGGTTATGGAGGATGGTGGAGGGCGGTGGAGGTTGCGCCGCTGCAGGGTCCGCCATCCTCCCGCGACCTCCCCCGTTGCGTTCTCACCACACGCCCCCCTGCCACCATCTACTAAATAACTAGTTGACAAGCAGGGCGCGGCCCTCTATCATCTACTACAACACTAGTAGTTGGAGGCGGGGGTGCGCATCAGCTTCACGGATCGAGAGCTCGACGTGATGAGCGTCTTGTGGGACGCCGAGTCCGCCACGGTCGCCGAGGTTCGCGAACGGTTGAGCGATGACCTCGCCTATACGACGGTCCTCACCGTGCTCCGCACCCTCGAGCAGAAAGGGTACGTCGATCACACGGGGGAGGGACGCGCCCACCGCTATCACCCGTTGGTCAAGCGAGCCGCCGCCGGCCGCAGCGCCCTCAGCACACTCGTGGACAAGGTGTTCGACGGCTCGCCCGAGCTGTTGCTGACCCAGCTGGTCTCAGACAAGCATCTCAGTGACGAGGAGCTGCGACGCCTCCGCAAGCTGTTGACGGAGCGGCTCCGGGAGAAGAAACCATGATCGCCGCGTGGATGCTGTATTGCATCGGTATCGCTGTCGCGTTCGTCGTGGTCGGCGAGGCGCTCGACCGAGCGCTTCACCTGGCGCGCCGGGCCACGCGCTGGGCCTGGGTCGCGGCCCTCGCGGGCTCGCACGTCGTCCCGGTGGGCGCTTGGCTCCGGCCCAGTGCCTTCGGCGAGATGCCAGTCCCACTGGGACAGCCCGCCATCGCGGCCAACGGCGGTCCGCTCGATGCCCAGCGCTTGAGCGGGGCGCGTCCCGCGCCGACACGGCCGTTCTCACTCGGCGACCTCGACGCCGCCCTCAGGTGGGCGTGGGGCCTTTCCACCGGGGCGGTGGCGCTCGCCCTCCTCGGCGCCGGCCTCCGCTTAGCGGCATGGCGGCGCCGCTGGCGCGTCACGACCCTGGACGGTCGGACCGTGCTCGTGTCGGAAAACGTCGGCCCGGCGGTGATCGGCGTGTGGCGCCCGCAGGTCGTCCTTCCCGCGTGGTCGCTCGAGCTCCGCTCGGGCGAGCGACGCCTCATGCTGCTGCACGAGGAGGAACACGTTCGGGCTCATGATCCCTGGCTGCGCGCCGCGGGAGCAGCGTTGCTCATGCTGACGCCCTGGAACCCGGCACTGTGGTGGCAGGTGCGGCGGCTGCGTCTGGCGGTAGAGATGGATTGCGACGCCCGCGTGCTGGCGCGCGGCGGTGACACACCGGAGTACGCCGAGCTGCTGCTACGGGTCGGACAGCGCCGAGCCCGGCTGCCGCTGGGTGCACCCGCGCTGGGCGAACCGGTCTCGTTCCTCGGGCGGCGGATCCGCCGCATGGTGACCGATCTGCCACGTTGGCGTTGGGCAGGTGCGACCGCGGCGAGCATGGTCGCGGTCGCTGTAATCATCGCCGCGTGCGAGGCCCCGCGCCCCGTCGGGCTGAGGGCCGCGCGTGACGCATCGGCCGTCGTGGAACCGGCGCAAGGACCGTACTCGCCGAGTGCCGCATACCTCGAACGCCTCGCGCACCAGTACCACCCGGAGGTGTTCGCGCACCCGCTCCGAGGCGCCGCCGTCGCGTTCGTGTTCGATGCCAGGGACAGCGTGATCGCTCATGCCGCGGGTGTCCTGGAAGTGGGCGATGCCGGGTGCCTCGAAGTGGTCGACCGCCTGGTGCCGACGTTCCACACCAGCAAGTGGTCGTCAAGTGGGTGCGCCGGGACGTCGAGCACTCGCGAATACGCGTGTGTCGGAGGGCCCTGTCCCGGCGTCAGCGCTGCCAAGGCCGAAATGTTTCCCGTAGTCGTGTATTGGAAGTCGCTCCGGAAGTTGCCACCTGCTGACGCCGAACGAGGCCCAACCCAGCGCCAGACGCCCGCAGCCCTTCAGGAGTGGGCCATAACTCTTGCGCATCAGTATCACCCTGAGGCGTTCGTACATCCCCTCCCAGGAGCGGCCGTGGCATTCGTATTGGACGCGCAAGATCGTGTGATCGGGCACGCCGCGGGAGTTCGCGAGCCGCGCGACGGTGACTGTATCGCCGTCGTAGACCGACTGGTACCGGCGTTCCAGGCCAGCAGGTTGTCCTCAGGTGGATGCGCCGACACGGCGTACAGGGGGGCGGTCGTCGTCTACTGGAAGAAGTTGAAGCAGGCCCAGGGGGCCGGCGACGTATCCACCGAGTCGATGGTAGATGAGCGGCCCGTGTTCCTGTCCGGCCCACCGGTCCGGTACCCGCCGCTGCTGCGGCAGGCAGGGATTGAAGGGCATGTGCTGGTGCGCGCTATCATCGACACGACCGGCCACGCCGAGCCTGCGTCAGTGGAGGTGATCGACAGTCCGCACCCCGGGTTCAATGAAGCCGCGCGCAACGCCCTCCTGCAGGCGCGCTTCCGCGGTGGACGTTTGCGCGGACGCGCGGTTCGGGTGCTGATCACGTTTCCAGTAGACTTTCGCGCTCGAGGCTAGGTCAGCTAGCCACGACCATCCAATCCCGTATATTGGGCGCCGTTCCAGCCGTCCGGGAAGGGCGAACTTTTCGTGCGGGAGGTCGTGATGGGCGCAGTCCTCGATCTCGTGCGGGTCCTGTTCGAGCCGACGGCCGTGTTCGACCGCGTCCGCGAGAAACCGCGGTTCCTGGCGCCGTTCCTCGCCCTCGCCGTGATCACGGTGCTGATCGCCGTCCTGCAGTTGCCGTACACGAAGGCCGCGCTCGCGGCGCAGTTCGCGCAGACGCCCAACATGACCCCCGAGCAGGCCCAGGCCGGCATGAAGTTCGCGGCCGTCGGCATCGGGGTTGCCCCGATCGCCGTCGGGGTGTTCCTGGTCATCAATGCCCTGATCCTGTGGGTGAGCACGTCGGTCCTGGGGGGCGAGGGGAAGTTCGCGACGCTGCTCAGCGTGACCACGTACGCATCGATCACCTACACGCTGCTCCAGCTGATCGGCGTGGTCGTGCTCAACATGCGGGGCGCCAGCTCGATTACCAGCATGCTGGACTTGCAGCCGTCCCTGGGGCTCGACCTGCTCGCACCCGACGCGAAGGGATTCATGCTCGGCCTGCTGCGCGGCATCAACCCGTTCACGCTATACGGTGTGTTCCTCACGGGGCTGGGAATCGCGGTGACCCACAAGACCTCGAAGGGCGTCGCGTACACGGCGGCGAGCATCCAGTTCGTGATCGCACTGTTGCTCGGCGCTGCGCTGACGAAGGGCTAGACGGTAGCTCGCGTCCGGTTGATCACCCCCTGCTCCTCGAGCGCCGCCTGCGCCGCGGCGAGCCGGGCGATGGGGACGCGGAACGGCGAGCAGGACACGTAGTTCATCCCCACATGGTGACAAAACTTCACCGACGCGGGCTCGCCGCCGTGCTCGCCGCAGATCCCGATCTTCAGGTCGTTGCGGCTGCCCCGGCCCAGCCGCACCGCGAGTTCGATCAGCTTGCCGACGCCTTCCTGGTCGAGCACCTGGAACGGGTCGTCTTTCAGGATGCCGTGTTCCACGTAGAACGGCAGGAAACGGCCGGCGTCGTCGCGCGACAGGCCGAACGTCGTCTGCGTGAGATCGTTGGTCCCGAACGAGAAGAAGTCGGCCTCCTTCGCGATCTCGTCCGCGGTGAGCGCGGCGCGCGGCAGCTCGATCATCGTCCCGACCAGGTAGGGCACCGCGCGACCCTCGGCCTGGAACACCTCCCGCGCCACCCGGCGCACGATCTCGGTCTGGCGACGCAGCTCCTCGACCAGGGCGACGAGCGGGATCATGACCTCGACCGTGACCTTCTTGCCGCGGCTCACCACCCGGCACGCCGCCTCGAAAATCGCTCGGGCCTGCATTTCGGTGATTTCAGGATACGTGATGCCGAGGCGGCAGCCGCGATGCCCGAGCATCGGGTTCGCTTCGACCAGCGAGGCGACCAGACGCTCCAGCCGGGCGGCGGGGAGCTTCATGGCCCGGGCGAGCGTGGCCACTTCGTCGCGCGTGTGCGGGAGAAACTCGTGCAGCGGCGGGTCGAGCAGGCGGATCGTCACGGGATAACCGCTCATCGCCTCGAACAGGCCCTCGAAGTCGGCACGCTGCATCGGGAGCAGCTGGGCCAGCGCCGCGCGGCGCCCCGGCTCGTCGGCGGCCACGATCATCTCGCGCATGGCGGTGATGCGGTCGCCCTCGAAGAACATGTGCTCGGTGCGGCACAGCCCGATCCCTTCCGCACCGAACTCGCGGGCGCGCCGTGCGTCGGCCGGCGTGTCGGCGTTGGCGCGCACCCGCAGCCGCCGGCGCTCGTCCGCCCAGGCCATGAGCTTGGTGTAGTGCACGCCGACCTTCGGCTCGACTAGCTTCGCGGCACCCAGGATGACGCGCCCCGTGGTGCCGTCCACCGTGATCACCTGGCCCTTTTTCACCACCCTGCCGTTGGCGCGCAGACGGCCCGCCTGAGGGTCGACCTCGATGTCCTTGGCACCCACCACGCACGTCTTTCCCATCCCGCGCGCAACCACGGCCGCATGGCTGGTCATGCCGCCACGGGCGGTCAGCACGGCCTGCGCCGCCACGATCCCGTGAAAGTCTTCGGGCGAGGTCTCCGGCCGGATGAGGATCACCTTACGCCCCCGCTTGGCGAGCATCTCCGCCTCGTCCGCATCGAACACGGCCTCGCCCATGGCGGCCCCCGGAGACGCCGGCAGGCCCTTGGCCACCACCGTGACGCCCGCGCGGGGATCGACCATGGGATGGAACAGCTGGTCCAGGTCCTGGGGCGGCACGCGCTGCACCGCCTCGTCGGGGGTGATCAAGCCTTCGTCCACCATCTCCACGGCGGTGCGCACCGCCGCGAGCCCGGTGCGCTGCGCGCGGCGCGTCTGCAGGATGAAGAGCCGACCGTGCTCGAACGTGAACTCGATGTCCTGCACGTCTCGGAAGTGGCGCTCCAGCTTGTCGGCGATCCGCTCGAGCTCGCGGTACACCTTGCCGAGCGCCCCGCGCCTCATTTTGGCGATGGCCTCGGGTGTGCGCGCCCCCGAAACGACGTCCTCGCCCTGCGCGTTGGCGAGGAAATCGCCGTTCAGGACGTTTTGCCCGGTACGGCAGTCGCGCGTGAACGCCACCCCGGTGCCGGAGTCGTCGCCCATGTTGCCGTACACCATGGCGACGACGTTCACCGCGGTTCCGAGGTCATCCGGAATGCCGTGCACCTTGCGGTAGTCCAGCGCCCGGCGCGTGCGCCAGCTCTTGAACACCGCTTCGATCGCCCCCCACAGCTGGGCGAAGGGATCCTCGGGGAACGGGGCGCCGCGTTTGGCTTGGATGATGGATTTGAACTCACGTACCAGGGCTTCCAGGTCGTCGGCCGGCAGGTCGATGTCGCGCCCCACCCGGCGCCGCGCCTTGAACTCCTCCAGCACCTCCGCGAACGGCTCCTTGCCGAGGTCGTAGACCACATCGCCGTACATCTGCACGAACCGCCGGTACGAGTCGTACGCGAACCGCGGGTTCTTGGAGCCCGCGATGAGCCCCTCCACGGTCGCGTCGTTCAAGCCCAGGTTGAGAATGGTTTCCATCATGCCGGGCATCGACACCGCCGCCCCCGAGCGCACCGAC
>Ga0209805_1000458_pt1 | contig 24755 bp, 17 predicted proteins | sample GraSoiAngelo_148_FD_185905 | JGI IMG/M metagenome (GOLD analysis project Ga0209805, IMG submission 185905) | Grasslands soil microbial communities from the Angelo Coastal Reserve, California, USA - 14_1009_09_20cm (SPAdes) (version 2) | ecosystem: Environmental > Terrestrial > Soil > Grasslands ...
GTCACAAAAGCACTCAAGCGCGAATCACGCCGGCCCGCATCGCACCGGGCACTATCGCGTCAGGCGCGTTCCGCCGCACGGCAACGCACGAAAGCAAGTCGTTCCCGCGCTGCGAAAAAAGCCGCGCGCACCCGTAAGCGAAAGCGTTAATCGGTCTCCACTAATCACCCGTACTACTTCCTCCGTCGTTCCTCGTAGTCGAACAGGTCGCCCATGGTTTGAATATCGGCGCGATCAGAAATTCCCAGCTCCTTCTTCCGGCGTTCCAACGTCGGCGTCGCGATGTCGTTCCAGCCGAACTTGGCGCTGAAATTATTCCAAACGAAAATATCGCCTTCGTTTAAACGTCGCCCGTTTTCGTAACACCATTCCAGAATCTCTTCGTCGCTGCCGCCTTCCAGCACACGTTGACGCAACTGCTCGTAATCGACCCGCAGAAAATTGCACATCCGCCCGTCGGCTGCTTTTGGATGCCCCAAATTCGAATGATAATCCGAATGTAAGTCGCCGCGGGCACGGAGCCGGATTTTATCCAGCATTCGGCCGAAATAGCGCAAGCCGCCAACCATCTCTGACGGACTTTTGGGAAAGACCTCCATGCTGGCGCAATTGTCGCACCGCCTCAGGCCGCTGCCGTTTCGGCCAGTTCCATCGTGCCCTTGAACTTGGGTGGGTCCTCTTCGATTCCAAAATTCTCGGCGTAAAGTTCCGCGATGCGTTCCATTTCGTCGCTGGTGAGCGGCGGCGTTTCCGGCGCTTTGGCGAATTCAATGAGCTGTTCTTCGTTATAAATGTTCGGCAGAGTGGAAGCGACACGATTGTCAGCGAGTAACCATTGCAGCGCCGCCTGGCCCAATGTGCGATCGGCATTTTCCAAAAAACGAAGTTGCTCAACCTTTTTCACGCCGTTAAGCAGCCAACTGCGTGGCCGGTGCGCGCGATGATCACCCGGCGGGAAAACCGTCTCGGCATCGTATTTTCCCTCAAGCATTCCGGATGAATGCGGCACGCGAATGAGAAACATCGTCTCCTTCCCTGTTTCGGTCGCGGCGTCGTGGATGGCGCGTCCGGGATGTTGTTCGAGCATATTATAGATGTGTTGCATGCTCGTGATCTGGCGTTCGCGAATGACGTTGATGCCTTCGTACATCCAGCCGATGGCCGGCCCGAGCGCGATGCCGTAGTAACGAATTTTGCCGGCGCCTTTGAGTTGCTCGAGCGTTTTCCAAAGTGCGTCATCCGTCACCTGCTCCATTCGAATGTTGTGCAGTTGCAACAGGTCGATCCGATCCGTTTTCAATCTTTTCAGCGCCGCCTCCGTCGCACGCACGATCGCGTCCGGTGAAAAATCCTGCGGGATCTCGCGCTGCCCGCGTCCCCGCGCCTCACCGTGGGTAACGAAATCATAACCAACTTTGGTGGCGATCACGATCTCGTCGCGATTTTTCGGAAACGCTTTGGCGATGTATTCCTCGCTCAAACCGTTTCCGTAGGTGTCCGCGGCATCGAACAACGTAATGCCGAGATCGAACGCCTTGCGCATAAGCGCGAGCGCCTCGCCTTCAGTGTAATTCCCCCACCACCCGGTCGAGATCGTCCACATTCCGAAGCCGACTTCACTGACGGTCAGGTCAGTGTTTTGGTAAGTGCGAAATTTCATCGACCGCAAACAACATAGCTGTGCCTCTTCAATCTGTCATTCCGAGCGGACTCGTCTGCCGCGCCGTAGCTATGGCGAAGGCGGGAGGAATCTCTTACTTGCTAACCGCGAATTACGCGGATTTTCGCTTTTGAATTTCCCGAGATAGGTCAGCAGCGTTTACTGGCATTCAAACAGGCGCCAATTATTCGCGTCCTCTTTGGCAAAACAAAAAGTCGCCACGCTGAGGCGACTTTTTGTCAATCTTTCTCCTTCTCAGTTAATATTTGGGCAATAACCTGGGTTCGGCCGGTCGATCCGCCTCGCGAAGCCCGCCGGAACTAACTGGACTGCGACCGTCACTGCCGTTGCGCCGCTCTCGTTCCGCAGCAGATGCACGTGTCCGCCGCCTGCGTCGATGAAGGTGCTCCCTTGGGGATAAACGTGCGGGGTGCAGGTCGGGTCGTCACCATCGTATGCGGTAATCGTCCCAACCGTGACTGTGATCAGGCTGGGACCGGGGTGGGTGTGCCACCCAGTTGTAGCTCCCGAATCAAACGTATTTCGGACAACATAGAGGTCCGAGGTTCCCTTCGTGTCAATTCGGGCCTTCCAGAAGTCGGTGATATCCGGGCTCGGATTGATGTCCCACTTCGCATAGATGTCGATCTCGTCGAAGGTCGCCTTATTGCCCGGCAGGGGCGAAAGGATGTACTCAGTCATCAAGTACGGCGGTGCCGCCGGGGGACCTGAGGGGGATGGCGGCGTAGCGCGGGCCGGCACGGCTGTCAACGCAGCGATGATAACCAGCGCTGGTCCGCTCAGAAGCAGAGCACGCCGCAAAGGCAAGCGGTGAATTGGTTTTGTTAGATATGGAGTTTTCATATTTCGCTTTCTAATGGTTGGGGTGATTTGTTTCTTTTTGGTTTAGTAGTCCTGGGTGTTATGGGACCGGTCGGAAGTAATGCCCGGTGACGTAGCGGCCGACGTCGCGGCCGAGGGTTGAACCTTCCTCGCAGGAGTTGCGAAAGTGGAAGCCGGCGAGCGTCCGCGCGAGCATCACGTCCTTGACCGCGTCGTGGAAGCGCTGGTACTCGCGCGTCGTGCTGGTAACGCGACTGTCGAGAGAGAGCGTGACATTGTCGGTGCCGAAGAACGCGCGGAGTGCCTCTGCCACGGCGCTGCTGTGAAAGGCGTGCGCCGCCGGGTACTCGGGGTGGTTCGGCGTCGGGCGCAGCGGCTGCCAGGTGGAGTCCGGCTCGGTGGCGGGGTTCCCGTCCGTGTCCGCACCGGGGATCGCCCGGTATGGGCGCCAGAACCAATAGTGATACTTGGCTTCGAAGCCGGCGATCATCGCGTCACCTCCAGCAACGTGAGCCATCGCCAGCATCCGCGCTGTCTGGACTAGATCAAGGCCTCGGTCGGCGGCGATGCGGAGCATGCCGTCGTTCCACTGTCGGAGGTCGTGATCGGTCCAGAAGAGCGCCCGCGTCGTCTGCGCGGCTGTCCTGCTAGTGCTGTCGAACCGACCGAGTAACTTGACTTGCTGGAAGTCCTCGGCGTACTCCTCGCTCGCTAGAGCATTGGGGCCATCGGGGCGGAACTGCGAGGCGCTTGTGAGCGCGAGCGGTCGGATTCCCGGCAACCGCAAACCTAGCACCGGCCCGGTCGGGTTGGGCTGCCAAACACCGGGGCCGGGTGGCGGCGGATTGAGGTCGCTGAGAGTGGGGTTGATATCCCGGCCATCGTTCGCGCGCAGCGCGAGTACAGCTGCGGCCACCTGCTCTCCGATCATGATGCCGTTCGCTTTCGCTGAGTCGTTCGCGATGGCGGCCATATAATTGGTATAGTCCCCATCGAGAATCGCCTGCTGAGCAGGCGTCAGACCGAGCGCCGGTTGCAGGCCAATGAGCGTGTGATGCGCTGCGGTCGCGATCGCGGCCGCCGGTGACGTAGTATCTGGGCTAGCGGTTAACGCGATCGCGTAAGGCTCGTAACCGCCCTCGATTGCCACCGCCGCATCGTAGATTGCGGCGTGAACGATCCCCATGTAGACCGCCGCCTCGCCGGGGAACTTGTTTCCGTAGTTCTCTGAACCGAAGATGCCGCCCGGGCCGGCCGGGATGATCGCGCGTCGAGCCTCGTTACTCCAGTCGATCACCGGCGTCGCCGCAAGGCTGGCGGCGTGCGCCGCCTGCACACGCCCGATAACGAGCGCCAGTGCGATGAGAAGGAGAGCACGTCGCAAAGGCGAGCGGTAAATTGATTTTCCTATGTGTAGAGCAGTCATAGTTTTTTGTTCTAATTGTTGTTGAACTGATTTCTGTCTTTTTGATTTTTCTTTCACTCCCATAAACAAGAACGGGCGATCAAAGTGATCATCTGAATCGAAGATTTTTCGACAAACCTTCCGCGATCACTGGAGAAAAGACGTGCAGATGAGGATGGGTCGTCATCCTTGAAAACAACCTGCGGGTTCCAAGTGGCGCGGCGCGAGGCACCCGCACGAGCGCGTCAAACTTTTTGTTAGCTATCCGGCGGCTTGGAATTTGCCTCTCGAGATGCTACAGGGATTTTAGAAACGCTTCGTCAACGCCACATACCAAGTTCGCCCGTTGATGTCGGCCTTTCGCTCATTCGTACCCGTAATGCGAAGGCGACAAGTGCTGGAACTCGAATTTTAGTGTCGGCCGGCCAGCCGACGCTTGACCCGTTCCATCTCGGGACGGTGTCAAGCGTGCATGATGTGACTTGACCAGCTGGGTCACCTGGGTTGGTCGTCGCTATTGTTTGGTCATGGTGCCGATGGTGCTTAACTCAATGGTGCCGGGGGGGTCTGTATCGATCCACTTGAGCTCAGCGCCTCCGTTCACGATGTAAAAATCAATGTGCTTGGTGAGGCCGCTTCCCGATAACCATGTCATCGTCCCGTGGCCGGTCGCATCCACGGTATAGGTGCCATCACGGAGATTCTCCAAATTTGTTCCATTCACTCTCAGGATCAAGTCAACGTGAAAGGTGCCAGTCGCGGGCGTGTACGTGATCAGACCGACGGCACTCAATGGGACGGATTGTTTACCATTGGTGCCACCTAAGTCCCAGCCTTCGGCGTGCCAAACGTAGTTTCCCGAAACGTCGTTGATGCTAAAATCGGCCCGGGCGCTGCTCGAAAAGGCTGGCGCAAGGCCGATAATGGAAGTCGCTAACACGAGTAGCAGACCGACTCGCATGCGGTTTTTGGTAATGCCTGAATTTCTCAGTTTGTTTTTCATGATTCTGTAGGTTCCTTTCATTGCCATAAACAAAAACGGACGATCAAAGTGATCATCTGAATTGCGGTTTTTTTCGGAAAAGCTTCCGCGTGCAGAAAATTTCCGTGAGTGATAGGCTACCGAGAAGAGGTTATGGATACGTCTTCGGTCTCTCAGCAAAGAGTGACCGAGCTTCTGGCGGATTGGAGTCACGGGGACAATGGCGCCCTGGCAGAGTTAACCCCGCTGGTCTACGAAGAACTTCGACGCCTCGCTCATCATTTTATGGTCGGACAACGTCCCGAACACACACTGCAAACGACGGCGCTGGTCAACGAGGCTTATATGCGCCTGGCCGACCAAACCAAGCCAAGCTGGCAGAACCGCGCTCACTTCTTCGCCGTCGCCGCTCGGGCGATGCGCCAAATCCTGGTCAACTACGCCAGGAGCAACCGAGCCCAGAAGCGCGGCGGCGGCGCGCTCAAGGTCGAATTGGACGAAGTAGCAATTATCTCACCGGAGGAATCAAAGGAAATTGTTGATCTGCACGAGGCGCTGGAAAGACTGACCGCACTTGACTCAAGAAAAGCTCAAGTAGTCGAGCTAAAATATTTTGGCGGGCTCAACTATGACGAGATGGCAGAGGTACTCAAGATTTCACCCGTGACGGTTAGACGTGATTGGGAATTTGCCAAACTATGGCTGTATACGGAATTGCACAGCGTGGACTGATAGAAATGACGAAGCTCGAATGACGAATAACGAAGGAATGACGAAATCGGAAGGCCGAGACGCGCGGGCCGACGATTCGTTTTGGGATGATGGCGCAGGACTTGTCCGCGAAGAACCAGAGACGAAACGGGTTTACGATTTGGAAGAACGAACGGCCCGATTTGGCGAAGCAGTTATCGATTTCGCGAAGACGATTCCACAAAATCCGGTAACCAATCGAATTATCACTCAGCTTGTTGGAGCCGCACTAGTGTTGGCGCTAACTACGTCGAAGCTGACGACGCAGTTTCCAAAAAGGAATTTCTGAAAAGCATTGGAACTTGCCGGAAGGAAGCGCGCGAAACCAAGCATTTTCTTCGGATGATTGTTCGGGCGGTGCCGGAATTGAAACTGCAAGCTCGAACGCTCTGGCTTGAAGCAAAGGAACTGCATCTGATCTTCTCCAAGATTTGGAGAAACAAGTAAAAGACCGAACGCGATGCGAACATCCAAAGGCCGCGAAGCCAAATGCCTTCGTCATTCGGGCTTCATTATTCTTTCGTCATTCGACATTCGGCTTTCGTCATTCTCCCGCATATGACGCCGGCGCGGTTACAAAGGATTGAAGAAATCTTTTACGCCGCGCTGGAGAAAGACCCGGGCGACGTTGCTCGATTCCTGGATTCGGCCTGCGAAGGTGATGACGTTTTGCGCCGTAGGGTAGAAGCGCTCCTCGCTTCACATCAACTATCAGGCAGCTTCATCGAAACCTCAGCTGTTGGCATTGCGACGAGAATAATTGAGAGTGGGCAAGCTGATTTGCTCGTCGATCGCACGATCGACCACTACAAAATTTCCAAGAGGATCGGCAGCGGCGGGATGGGCGAAGTCTATCTAGCCACTGACGTGACCGCAGGCCGCCAGGCCGCGCTCAAACTGTTGCCCATGCGCTTTACCGGGGATGCGGAGCGTCTGAAACGCTTTCAACAGGAAGCGCGCGCCGTAGTCGCGCTCAATCATCCAAATATCCTGACGGTTTACGAGATCGGCGAGGATCACTCAACCCACTACATCGCCAGCGAACTGATCGAAGGCGAGACCCTGCGGCAACGTCTGATGCGCGGGCGCATGGAGCTGAGTGAAGCGGTCGATCTTGCAATCCAAGCGGCGAGTGCGCTCGCCGCCGCCCACCAGGCAGGGATTGTCCATCGCGACATCAACCCGGGGAACATTATGCTTCGGCCGGACGGATATGTGAAAGTGGTCGACTTCGGGATCGCAAAGCTTGCCGAACAAGAAGCACCAGCAACGATGCCGAAAGACGAAGCGCTCTTGCTGGTTGAGACCAACCTGGGCTCGATACTGGGAACTGTTCCCTACATATCGCCGGAACAAGCGTGCGGCGTGCCGGTCGATAAACGCACCGATATCTGGAGTCTCGGCGTGGTCCTTTACGAAATGGTGACGGGTCATCAGCCATTCACCGGCGGCACACCCAGAGAGGTCATGACTTCGATTCTGGAGAAGGAGCCACCGCCGCTAACGACTTATAACAAGCAGACTCCGGCTGAGCTTCGGCAGATTATCAGCAAAGCGCTGCGCAAAGATCGAAGAGAGCGGTACCAGAGCGTCAGCGAAATGCTTCAAGCGCTCAAGAATCTACGCCACAAACTAGAATTGAAGGCTGCGCCTTTATGGTTGCGCTGGACCCGATCGCCCATCGCTCTGGTGTTTGTATTGTTAGTGTCCGCTCTTCTGCTGGCCCTTCCATTCTATCGGCATCGGAACCTGACGACCAGCTTACCGCCGGACAAAAGCATCGCGGTGCTGCCATTCGTCGATCTTAGCCCGGCAAAAGATCAGGAATATTTCTGCGACGGCATGAGCGAGGAGATTCTCGACGCGCTGGCAAAGGTCGATGGACTGCGCATTGTTGGCCGCACCTCGTCGTTTTCATTCAAGGGGAAGAACGCGAACGTGAACGAGGTTGGGGAAAAGCTAAACGTCGCGAATGTGCTTGAAGGAACTGTGCGACGCGAGGGTAACCGCGTTCGTGTCACCGCGGAGTTGATTAACACGCGCAGCGGTTTCCATCTCTGGTCGGAAACATACGAACGCGAACTGCAAGGCGTCTTTGCGCTGCAGGATGAAATAACTCGCGCAATTGTTGAAGCGCTCAAGGTTAAGCTCGCCGTTTCACTTCCTGTCCATGAACAACGAAACACGGAGGCATACGAACTTTATCTGCAAGGTCTCTTTTTCTCGAACAAGAGCAGCGAAGCAGATTTGCGGAGGGCGCTTGGTTTCTTCCAGGGCTCTCTCGAGAAGGACCCAACATTTTCGCGTGCCTGGACTGGGATCGCGAAGGTTTGGTATTTTCTGGCCGACGTCTACGCAAAACCACTCGAGGCCTACCCGGCGTCAAAAGAAGCCGCCTTAAAGGCAATCGCGCTCGACGAGAAGGATGCCGAGGCCCACTGCTACCTTAGCGAAGCGAAACGTGTTCTCGACTGGGACCTGGCCGGCGCGGATGCAGAGTTGAAGCGCGCGCTCGAACTCGATCCCAACTCGGCGCCGGCTCACTTCTTCTCGGCGCTGCTCCCACTCTTCCGCGGCGAGCTGAAAGAAGGTCTTCGACTTGTCTTGGAGGCCGAGAAATTAGATCCGGTGTCGCCGATCACCAGCTACGTTGCCACCGCTGCCTACCTCGCTAACGACCAGATCGATGACGCAATTAGTGAGGGGCAGCGGACGCTGCAGCTCGACCCAAATTACTTTTATCTGGATTCGGATCTTGCCGCGGCCTATCGCGAGAAGGGCAATTTTCCGGAAGCGATCGCTCTCTACACCAAAGCCCAGGAGGCAACGCATCTCCCGAGTAGCGGACTTGCCATCACCTACGCTCGGATGGACCGGCAAATGGAGGCGCGAAATATTCTTGCGCAGCTTCTGCAAGAAAGGGAGAAGCGATACGTTTCGGCGCCCTTGATCGCGGCAGCTTACGTCGCGTTTAGCGAAAAAGAAGAAGCGTTCCGGTGGCTCGAGCGCGCATTTGCCGAACACTCGGCAATCCTACAGTGGATCGCGTTTCTTCCCGAATTTCGTCCGCTGCATTCCGACGCACGCTTCCCTCATCTTTTACGGCGAATCGGTGCTTCGCGCTCAATCCTAGCAATCACCGAGACAACTCTGTCAGACATCCATGATCCGAACGCGCAGAGTCACTTCACGCTCAAAGTTGGAGTAAAGCCACGACCAGGTACGCAAAATGGCCACGTTGTAAGAATTATCGTCTCCTTCTACGACCTCACCAGAGATAGTAAAATGAAGCCAACTAATGCGCGAGTTGGTTATGATTGGCTTACGCCGGCAAGCGACTGGACGGACGCGACTCCCAAGTTTCTCGCCGCGACTTATGTGCGTCCGAAGAACCAAATGCCTTCCACTGATGAACGTCGATATGGCGGATTCATAGTTCGAGTGTACTTCGACGGCCAGTTACAAGATTCGCGAGCGACGCCACCGGAATTACTAACGCTCTTCCCCGAGGATCAGCCCGTTTCTCCGCCGAATCCGGCGCCCAGCCCTCCGCACTAGCTTTAAGCACTCCAAAATCTCGCCGACGAGTTTTCAAAACGAAGCTTGTCAGCGGATGAAAGAATCTGTTAAACCTGTCGGCGACGAATTCGCGAGGAAGGTTGCGGGAATGCGCTACTATGAAGAAGTTCGCCGGTACCGGGCGGTGTCTCGCGTCCATCGTAGGCGTGTTTGCTCCCCTCCTAGTCACGTTAGCGCAAGATGTCGGGCCCACACCGCAGCCACAGCGGTGGAGGTTATCGTGACCGGGTCAAACATCCCTACCTCTGAAGAAGTTGGGCCGCAACCAGTGGATACCTATCGCAAGGCCGACATCGACCGGCTCGGAGTGCGTAGCGCTACTGACTTTGTTCAAAAGTTACCCATGGCTACTGGAGCGTCGATCAATGAAAATATAACTAGCAACGGTGACGGCCGCGTAGAAGTTAACTTGCGCGGTATTCTTCCCAAAGAAACTCTGGTGCTGCAAGATGGACGTCGTCTCGCGCCAGTGGGCTTTGCCGGTGATACGGTTGACCTCAACATGTTTCCGTTTGGGTTGATTGATCACATCGACGTTTTAAAGGACGGCGCTTCCGCCATCTACGGAAGTGACGCGGTCGATGGTGTGTTTAACGTTTGGTTGATTCACCGATTTCGCGGCGTGGAAATTTACGCCAGCTATGGCAACAACAATCTCGGATTTGCCAATGACATGGGTGAAGAGCGGGGATACCTCCTCGCCGGGACGGGAGACGACAAGACCGATATTGTTGTATATGCCGAGTTTTACAACCGGGCCGCGATCTATTCGCGCGATGCCGATATCTCGCATAACGCGGACTTCAGACCGTTTGGCGGCGGGGACCTTCGTAGCCGTAACTATGCCGGGCGTGTTGGAAGCTTCGTCTACCAGCCAAGCCTTAACGGTGGCGCGCGATCACCCACGCCACATGCATTTCCAAATCTATTTGACGATCCGCAATACGTGCCGGTCTCCAGTCTGCCGCGGGCGCAACAGGGGTTTAACCTTTTCGATTTCACGACGGCAATGGCTCCGGTGGACCGTGAATACCTCTACGGCTCACTCGACCGCAAAATTTATGAGCAATACCTGGAGTTTTTCGGTGATTTCAAATACGTGCGCGGTTTCTGGGACGGCACCCTGGCGCCGGCTCCATTTACGCCGGACGTATTCACGGATGCAACTAACCCTCTAGGGATAAGTTCCCAGGGCATTAGCGTACCGATTCAGAACGCGTTCAATCCGTTCACAGTGCCGGACTACATTTCGCCGGGCGGAGGGAACCCGAGCTTTCCTGAGACTCAAGTAAGTGCCGCACCTCCCGGTACAGAGTTCACGAGGGGGGTGCGTTACCGTGCATTGGAAGCGGGGCCGCGTACCGACAAGATTACGACTCAGAACTACGAGTTCACCGGCGGTCTCAAGGGTAATCTGGGTGAGTTTGGAGACTATCTCAGGACATGGAACTGGCAGGCCGGGTTCCGCTATAACGAAGATCGCCGCAACGAACGCTTTGGCCCAATCGTCAACAACGATGCGTTGCGCGCCGCGTTGCTCGACACCAATCCGGCAACCGCCTTTAATCCATTCGGCATTAACCAGAACTCGCCCGCGGTGATTGATAAAGTTTTTGTCACGACCCAACGCCTCGGCACAACCTCGCTGATACTCGAAGACCTCAAGTTATACGGTGACCTCTGGAATCTCCCAGCAGGGCCCGTCTCCTTCGCTATCGGCGGCGAACACCGGACCGAGCACGCAACGGATCAGCCTGACGCGCTTACGGCTTCCGGCCAAACAATTGGCGCGAATGCCTTCGCCGGAAACTTCGGCCCAACCAAGGGGAGCCGGGACGTCTGGTCCATTTACTGGGAGGTTCGTGTCCCAGTCACGAGCCCCGTCTGGAACTGCCCCGGTCTCTACAGCCTGGAATTAGGCTACCAGGAACGATATGACAACTACAGCGACTTCGGAGGTTCAGAAAGGCCGAAGGTATTCCTTCGGTGGCAGCCGATCGATTCGGCACTGACTTTTCGCGCCACCTATAACGAAGCGTTTCACGCTCCAACCTTGAGGGATTTGTTCGGCGGCGCGTTACAAGGAACTTCCTTCGTCTTCGATCAGCGGAGCCCGGCTACCGAATTTTTAGTTCCGATATCCATTGGCGGTAACCCAAATCTGCAGCCTGAGACGGCGTATGAATGGACTTATGGCGCTGTCGTTACGCCCGGCAAGTGGTGGAGCCCGGTGCAAGGCCTAACAATCAGCGCGGACTTCTACCACATCGATATCCGCGGTGTTACCGCCCAGTTGACTGCGCAGTTTCTTGTAGATCACGAGGACGAATTTCCAGGTCTGGTCATACGTGGCCCGTCAACTGGGCCGGATGACCCTTTCGGCCCGATCGTTCGTCTGCTCCTTCTGGAGGAAAATCTAGGGCGATTCATAGAAGAGGGCTGGGATTACGAGGCGGTTTATTCCTTCGACACCTCGAGACTCGGCCATGGTGACTGGGGCACCGTGACCCTGAGGCTCAATGGTAATTATCTTGACCGTGCCGTGCTTCAAGCAACTCCTGATGCGCGCGAAAAGTCGGTTGTGGGGAAGTTCGGCGCCGGCTTCCTCCGGACCGGTGCTGCTTTCGGGTCTGGCTCGTTTACGCACAACCGTTGGTACGCGAGTCTGTTTTACGACGGCCCACCGGGCTCGTCGCTCGGGGGACTGGATACCGGTCTCATCGTTCACTACATTGGCGACTACTGGGATGACAGACTTTTTACGTCGGACCAAAAGCCTCGCAAGGTCCGTGAATGGACGACGCTGGACTTAGTCCTCAACTACACGTTCAACTTGTCTGCCTCCGTGGCGCAGAACGAAGTCGCCGGATTTGCCAGGGATGGCGGCAAGAACTCGAAGATGAAAGATGGCAAGGGAAAGAACGTCATGCCGGTCTCTACCGCTGAGTACAATCCGTGTGGCCGGCGGGCATGGCTTAATAACACGACGATTACCCTCGGCTTAAACAACGTCTTCGACCTGGCACCGCCGTTCGTCGCCGGCTCCGGCGAAAACGGCTACGATGAGGCGACGGCTAATATCAAGGGGCGAACCTGGTATGTGGCGTTGACCAAGCGTTTCTAAAGCTGCTGTAGCATCTCGAGACTGAGCGGACCCGCGGCACAATCTTGCCCTTCTGCCGGTGGAGAAAGATTCCATCAACGGCTTAAAAATGATCAGGTATTCGGCGATGATCGCTGCCATTCGGTTGTTACAGCTCTTGGCGGAAAACTCGCGAGCCGCACTACAGGAATGCGCTGCCATGAAGAAGCGCGCCAACACCGGCTTACGTCTCGCGATCATCGCGGGCGTCCTTCCTTCGGTCAGTGCGGCGTCAGCGCAAGATGTCACACCCATGCCGCAGACAACCGGCCAGCCCGTTGTTACGGCGGTCGAAGTAATCGTGACCGGCTCAAACATTCCGACTTCCGAAGAAGTCGGTCCGGACCCGGTCGATACTTATCGCAGGGAGGATATTACCCGGCTTGGGGTGCGTTCAGCCACTGACCTTATCCAGAAGTTGCCTGCCGCTACTGGATCGGCAATCAATGAAAACGTCGTCAACGGCGGTGACGGCCGCGTGGAAATTAACCTGCGCGGTATTCTCGCTAAGGAAACTCTGGTCTTGCAGGACGGACGCCGTCTGGCGCCGGTTGGCTTTGCCGGTGATACGGTCGACCTCAACACGATTCCGCTCGGGTTGATCGATCACATCGACGTCCTGAAGGACGGGGCTTCCGCCATTTATGGCGCGGACGCGGTCGCCGGTGTGTTCAACGTTTGGTTGATCCACAGGTTCCGTGGCCTCGAGCTCTACTCCAGCTATGGCAACACCAATCTCGGCTTTGCCAATGACGCGGGTGAAGAAAGGGGATATCTCCTCGCCGGTACTGGAGACGATAAAACGGACATTGTAGTTTACGCCGAGTTTTACAATCGGGCCGCAATCTTTTCGCGCGACGCTGATATTTCTAGTAATGCGGACGTCACGCGGTTTGGCGGCCCGGATAACCGTAGCGGTGCGTTCGCCGGCCACGTGGGCCCGCCGCCGTCATTGGTACCCCCGGGTGGCCCTGACAGCTTTGTTTACCAGCCAGGTTTGAATGGTGGCGCGCTAACACCCACGCCGCACGCATACCAAGACGTAGCGCACGACCCGCAATATGTGCCCTTTGCTAGTCTTCCGCGGGAACAACAGCGCTTTAACTTCGCAGACCGAACTCCGGCACTCCCCGCGGTCGACCGCGAATATCTCTATGGCTCGCTCGACCGCAAAATTTGCGACCAATACTTGGAGCTTTTTGCCGACTTCAAATATGTGCGCACTTTCTGGGATAGCGCGCAGGCGCAGCTTCAATTTACTCCTGATGTATGGACGGATGTGACGCACCCCTTCTTCATCACTCCCACGGGGTACGGCTTCAGTGTACCGATTCAGAACCCATTCAATCCATTCACCGTGGCGGAGTACACTTCGCCTGGAGGATTTGATCCGAGGTTCCCGCAATCTCAATCAAGTGCTGCACCTCCAGGCACTCAGTTCACCACCTTCGTCAGATACCGTGCGTTGGAAGCCGGGCCGCGCACCTTCAAGATTACAACGGATAATTACGAGTTTACCGGCGGCCTCAAAGGTAATTTGGGTGAGTTTGGTGATTACTTTAAGACATGGAACTGGGAAACCGGTTTCCGTTATAGTGAAGATAGCCGAGTGGAGCGCGACGGCGGGGTCGTCGACACCGATGCTTTGCGTCAGGCATTGCTCGATACCAATCCGGCAACCGCCTTCAATCCATTCGGCCTCAACCAAAACTCGCGCGCGGTGATTGACAAGATATTCGTCACCACCCATCACCTCGGCAGGACGTCGTTGACCCTCGAGGACTTGAAGTTGATCGGCGACCTGTTCAATCTCCCGGCCGGCCCGATCTCGTTCGCGGTTGGCGGTGAACGTCGCACCGAACGCGCCAGCGATCAGCCCGACGCGCTCATCTCGTCCGGCCACACCCTTGGCGGTGTCACCTTTGCATCAACCAGAGGAAGCCGGGACGTCTGGTCCATCTATTGGGAGGTTCGTCTACCTGTTACGAGTCCCGCCTGGAACCTTCCTGGCCTCTATAGCCTGGAATTAGATTACCAGGAGCGATTTGACGACTTCAGTGATTTCGGTGGCACCGAAAGGCCGAAGTTCTCATTGCGCTGGGAGCCGATCGACTCGGCTCTGACCATTCGCGCCACCTACAGCGAAGCGTATCACGCTCCGACCCTAAGCGATTTATTCCGCGGGCCACTGGTGGGAGCTGCGGATCCTGTATCTGATCCGCGGAGTCCAGCTACCGGCTCAATCGTTGCCACGAACTTGAGCGGTAATCCGAATCTGCAACCAGAAACGGCCTATGAATGGACTTATGGCGCTGTCATTACACCCGGCAAATGGTGGAGCCCGCTTCAGGGTCTGACGCTCCAGGCCGACTTCTACCACATCGATCTCCGCGCCGTCACCGTGCAGTTGGATCCGCAGTATCTTATAAACCACGAGGACCAATTCCCAAGGCAGGTCATACGCGGCCCTTCCACCGGCCCGGATGACGCGTTCGGCCCGATCGTTCTTCTCCTACTTCCGGAACAAAATCTAGGTCGGATTATACAGGAGGGCTGGGATTACGAACTAGCGTATTCGTTTGACACCGCAAGGCTAGAGCACGGTGACTGCGGGACGCTGACCGCGACATTGAACGGCACTTATATTGATCGTGTAAGTCTTCAAGCCGTCGCTGGTGGACCGGAACACAGTGTTGTCGGCAAGTTCGGTGGCGGCTTCCTCGGAACTGCAGGCGGTGGTTCATTTACGCACAATCGCTGGTACGCGAGCTTGTTCTACGACGGCCCGGCCGGCTCACCGCTGGCTGGACTCGATACCGGCTTTATCGTGCACTACATCGGCCAGTATTGGGATATTAAGGATTTCACCAAAGACGGCCAGGGTCGCAAGATCCGTGAATGGGTTACGCTAGATTGGATGCTCAATTATACCTTTAACTTCGCGGCGCCCGCAGCGCAGAATGAAGTGCCCGGGTATGCCAAAGATAACGGCAAGAACGGGAAGGTGACCGGGATCAAGGACAAAAACGTGATGCCGGTATCCACCGCGGAATACAGTGCATGCGGTTGGCGAGCATGGCTCAATAACACAACGATCACGCTTGGCGTGAACAACGTTTTTGATTTAGCGCCGCCATTCGTAGCCGCCGCCAATGAAAACGGCTACGACGAGCAGACAGCCAACATCAAGGGGCGAACCTGGTATGTGGCACTGAAGAAGCGCTTCTAAAACTCCTGGAGCATCTCGAGACTGAGCGGACCCACGACACAATTTTGCCCTTCTGCCTGTGGAGAAAGATTCCATCAACGGCTTAAAAATGATCAGGTATTCGCCGATGATGGCAGCATGGGTTGGCGACAAAGATCTCGCCTGCGAACAGCTTGCAATCGTCGTCCACTCTCCGGACGACCTCAGCCACGGCAATTTGAAACTGCTCACGCTTTGGGATCCACTGCCAGCGACCCGCGCTCTGAGGAAATCGTCGCCTCCCTCGTGCCGAAGGACGCGTCAAAGAAGTGGCTGCGCCACCCTGTCGACGTGCCGATTCTCGTAACGTCCAGCTAAGGAAGAGATTCTACGAAACTTAATCGCCTACGTTTCGCAGCGGTCGAGTCCGACCAGGAATTTCTATTCGCGATGCCTGCCCTATCGACTGCGCTCGGCAAGCAGTGCGCGACTCTTTTGGCACAAAGGGCGACAATTTTTCGGAGCGGGGATTGCCTCGAGGCGAACACCTTAACCGCATCAGTTTTAATTGACCCACGCTGGGGTTTGGCGCGGATGGAACGCACCAAATCCCATGATCGATCAGAGCTCGAACCTGGTGCCAGCAGTCTCAGCACATACAGTTGCAAGTAAGACGCCGTTTGGGGCATAGACCTTGACGGTTGCGGACCCCGTATTGGCGTTTCCTGTCGAATCCACGGTTGTTTCCCCCGCAATGATCGTCCAGCCCGTAAAGACGTTCAGGGAATTAAACGTGAAGAATTTGAAGCGAAACGCATAGCTATTGTCAGTGGTATGGCGCCAAACACCTTCTCCAGGCGTCTTCAGAGCCTGCGGTGTCCCCCCGTTCGACTCCACTACGGTGCCTCCCGCCGCGTATTCTATTAGTGACGGGAAGCTCCTTATCACGTGACCTGCGCAATCGGTTAGAGTTATTTGCATCTGCCACGTCCCTTGAAGTGTTCCGCCTTGCGTGCCCTGCCCGGACGCCGTTGCGGCAACCATGGTGAGTAACGCACAGGCGACCACTAAGGGAGCCATTATGCTCTTAACTAATTTTGTTTTCATAACTGTTACTTACTTTCATTGTTTTGGCCTTCTTTAATTTCTCATCGTGAGGAATCATTTCTGGCCGTTCACTCAGGTACTCCGTAAAATTTGGCGGGGCGTTACGCGGAAAGTTGCGCGTCGGTGTAATTTCGAGGCTCACGCTGCTGCATCGAATTCTCGGATGGCAAGGAGGGCGCCGTGAGTGAGCTTCCAGCCTCGCGGTCACGCAAGCGCCAATTGGGAGCTAACTCCCTTACCGCACGCTTGACCCTCCCATGTGGGGAGGTGTCAAGCGTGCATGATATGCCCCCTGAGCAGCTTTCTTATTGTTTCTTTGCGACGCCGCGGCTGACATCTAGACCATCGGCTGCGCCCAACTGCAATTCCATAGCATCATCAACGATGACGAATGCCCGCGTGTGGTTAGCGCCGTTACTGAACCACTGCATCGTGCCCGTGCCATCCGGGTTCACTGTGTAGGTTCCGACGATGGGGTTATCGGCGGTGCCACGTTGAATGATGAAGCCGCCAAGATCGGCGGTATCATGAAACTCAAACGTGCCAAGGCCGTCAAACCACAAAACGCCGACGCTATCGGCCGGAACGTTTGTCGTGTTGTTATTCGGGTTGCTAGGTCCTAAGTGCTCGCCGTAACTGCTGTACCCATAAACGCCAGTGAGGCTTGCATTGGTATAGTTCGTAGCGAAGTGGCCGCTCGCATTAACCGTTGGGACTAGTGACAAAGCCACGGCAAAGAGCAGCACCGCTGCGAACATAATGTTTTTATTTTTCATAACTTAATTTTCTTTCTATTGTTTTGGCCTTCCGTGGCTTCCCACCGTGAGAGGTCACTTCGGGCTGTTCAGAGGTGTACTCCGTAAAATCCGCCGGTTCGTTACGCGGAAAATTAAGAAGATTAGGAACCGCCGATGTCGCGGATGCCACCGCTCGATTCCTAGCTGGCGTCCGCCGCGGCGGACACCCTACAATTGGATGCTCGATTCGACACGCCAGGTCCAGCAACCGCGGGACGCCCTACCTTTCTGTATCCGCGTTATCCGTGCAATCCGCGGTGAATTTTACTTCGGTGCAGAGTTCACGGCTGCTTATTGATCGCAGGTTTTCGGAAAGCGGGGTTGGCGCGCAACGGATCCCAGATCGGGTCGATCCTTAAAAGCGCCGGCGTAACAACCCCTGGGCCGTAAAGCCAGCTATAATAGGGCGTTTGTAACAGCTGGGCGAGCGTTGTGATCGCACGGCGGTTTTCGCCGAAAATCGTCTGAATGAGGGCTAGGTTCTCTTGGCGGGCAGGGGCGTCCGCCGCATCTTTGGTACGGGGCAGAAGCATGATTAAACGCTCTGCTGCCGCTAGCGCCGATTCCTTCTCCCCCATGGCCGCATAAGCTTGAGATAGCCCTGCCGCAAGGTTGACGTCGCCTATCTGATCTCTGTGGAGCTGCTCGAGTGTATTGCGCGCCTGTTCAGCAGTAGCCTTTGCGCCAGCCGTATCGCCAGCACGGCGTTGCATCAAGGCAAGATCCACTTGAGCAAGACCTCTCCAGTAATCAGAAGCAAAGGGGAATTGGGCCAAGTGGGCTTGCAGCAAGCGAACCGCCTCACCGTAATTTCGTTCAAGTCTCAATTGAGTGATCTTGGTTCGAAAGGCCCAGTCCGCATTCGTTTGCGCGTTTACCTCCGCCAACAATCTAGCGGCTTCCGGCAGATTACCCTGAGCTTGATAAATAGTGGCCTTTCCCGCCGTCACATCCGGATCGTTTGGCCTAATGTCCAGCGCTCGGTCATAGATCTTTAGCGCTGTCGCGAATTGTCTAAGCGGGCCGTAAGTCCATGCCGCGCCTATAAGTAACTCCACATTACGTGGGTCGAGGGCGAGGGCTTGCTCGTGGTAGGCAATGCTTTCATTCCAGTGTCCCTCGCGTCGGGCAACTCGCCCGAGGGCCATTAGCACCTCACTGCTGCCTGGTAACGTTTTGCTGATGCGACCGAACGTGGTTCTGGCGGGCCCGTAATCACGGAGCACTTGGTATTGATAATAACCCAGGGCGAGCAGGGTTTCAGGTGAGTTCGGTTGCAGTTTCTGCGCTTTCTCCAAAGCACGCTTCGCTGCGTCGCGCCGAGTAACATCGGTGCCGCTATCGAAGTAGATACTCGAGTCCATGCGAGAGAGCCGCGCCCAAGCGATCGCAAAATTGGAGTCAAGCTGCACCGCCCGCTCATAAAAACTGGTAGCTTTCTCTTCGAGGCCGCGAGAGCTAGAGCTGGGCAAGGAGCCGGACATGCTGCGTATTTCAAAAGCCAAGCCGCGCAGGTACGCATCGTAAGCCTCTGGATTGTTTGTTGGTTTAACTGCTAACGCCTCCTCCTCGCGGCCAGTTAGCTTTGCCTGCAACGACTCCGCTATTCGTTTGGCGATCTCGCTCTCGACACCCAACATATCAGTCAAATTTCGATCATAGCTCTCGGCCCATAGGTGGGAATCGGTTTGGGCGTTAATTAACTGCACATTGACCCGCACCTGATCAGCTACTTTTTGCACACTACCCTCCAGCACGTTTGCTACGCCAAGCTGCTTTGCGATCTGGGAGAGATTGCGAGGTTTGCTCTGGTAGTGCTGCGTGGAAGTGTGCGAGATAACTTTCAGATCCGCGATGCTAGCCAGCCGCGTCAGAATCTCCTCTTGAATGCCCTCCGCGAAATAAGTGTTATCTGGATCGGGGCTGAGGTTTTCAAACGGAAGCACTGCGACTCCGTTTGTTACCGGTTGACGAATAAATTCACTTTTCCACACGATCCAGCCCGCAGCTGCCGCCAATGCGATCAGGGACGCTGCAAGTAGCGCCCTGGTTGGATTGCGTTGTAACCATTTCCTTCCTCGCGCGAAAATTCCAGTGTGCCGGGCCCGGATTGGTTCATGCCTTAGCCAACGTTCGAGATCTTCGGCCAGCGCGAGAGCGGAAGAATACCGGCGCTTTGGATCTTTCTCGAGGCATTTAAGGCAAATTGTGCTGAGATCGCGATCTATTTTCGGATTTAAGAGACGCGGTTGCCGCGGCTCGGTATCCAAGAGGAGCTTGATGGTCTCGTAGGTTGTTCCACCGGCAAACGGCGGCTGACCTGTCAGCAATTGGTAAAGTACTGCGCCAAGCCCATAGACATCTGTAACGCTGCCGATAGCTGCGTTGTTTCCCACTGCTTGTTCTGGCGCCATGTAACTAGGCGTGCCCAAAACTTCCAGTGTGCGTGTCACGGTGCTTTCTGTCTCAACCAAACGCGCCAGGCCGAAATCGGTCAGATGCGGTTCGCCTTTTGCATCCAGCAGGATGTTCCCTGGTTTGATGTCTCGGTGAAGAATTCCGTGTTCATGCGCGTAATGCACAGTGCGAGCCACCCTCGCGACTAATTCCGCCGCCTGCCGGCTCGACATCGGCGCGTGCCTGACTACTTCATCAAGCTGGCCGCCTTCGACAAACTTCATGCTGAAGTAGCATGAGCCATCACGCTCGCCGACTTCGTGGATTGGAACGATACCGGGATGCTCCAGGCGAGCTGCCGCTTCCGCTTCGAGGCGAAAGCGCTTCAGGTGCGCCTTACTCGCCCACTGGCCAAGGCTAATGACTTTTACAGCGACTGTGCGATTGAGACTCTTTTGGCGCGCACGAAACACGACGCCCTGACCACCGCGACCGATCTCCTCCAGCAATTCGTAATCGCCTAACTCTCCCAGCATCTCGGCAGCGCGCGCTGCTTTTTTTCCATCGGGCCCAGCTGTTACAGCGCCGCGTGAAAGTTTGTCCACGCCGCCGGGGTCACTGACCCCCGCTACAGATGCTTCCGAGGGCATCGCCAGCGCTGTCTTCAAGACGCATCTGGGGCAAAGCCCTTCAGGGGCGTCCGAAAAAATTTTGGCGCCGCACTTCCGGCAAATTCTGATTACCCTAAGCATTGTCGGAGTCTCCCGCGTACTCTCCCTTGGTACTCCGTAAAATTCTCCCATACGTTACGCCTCGATCACGGCAATGAGATGGCGCAGCTCATCTTCGATATCGCCGGGCGTCGCAACGGTGTGAGCAATCTCCTCTCGCAATAATGATTGATAGCGTTGGCGAAATCGGTAAAACGCCTGCCGGAGCGCATTTTCGGTCATGCCCAATTGCGCGGCGATGTCCGCCTGTGACGGCGAGCCCGGTTCATCCGGCAGCAATTGCTTCAATGAATCGAACAAGGCAGCGTTGCCTACCGCCCGGTATTCATCCTTTAATCGGCTGAGCACGTGTTCCAGAATCGTCAAAGCCCACCGGCGTTCGTAAATCATTTCGGCAGTCACTGGATCGGATGATTCCATCTCGATCCGCTCATCAACGCGCAGTCGTTCTAACGGGATCAGTCGCTGTCCTTTGCCTCGCTTGATCGCCATCGCGCGACGCCGTTCGTCGGCAAGAAAATATTTCAATGCCCCAAGCAGAAAAGAACGAAGTCGTCCTTTTTCCTTGCGGACGGCACTCAGCCTTTTGCGCTCCAGCAACTGCGCAAAAAAACCCTGCGTAACATCCTCCGCCTCCTCTCGTCCAAGGCCCTCTCGTCTGACGAAGCTATAGACAGGTCGCCAATAAGTGCGGCAAAGGTTTTCCAAGGCCTCCTGTGCCGCGGGCGATTCGCCCTGCGCCTCCAGCACCACGCTCCACTGAGTGGTGGTAAACGCGACAATTCCTCTTTGCGTTCTCGGAGCGACCTGATCTCCTGACGCCTGATGCTCGTCAACAGGCACGTTGCGATCTAAGTGAAAACCGGCAAGAAAATCAAGGCTGTAAGTCTGGGGCGATTGGTAAAGGATTTAATCCAATTGTTAGATCATTATTCTTCTGTCGCCGTGTCGATGGCCGCCGCGGCAGCTGCCTTCCATTCGGCATTGGACGCATTCGAGTTGCGCTCAGGGCAGGCTGTTGAACGTTTTGTTCTGTGAGATCCGACCAAAGCGCGCTTTTGATTGTCGCTCATGGATCGACGCTGAATCCGGATTCGAGCGCGCCAACTTGGACACACGCACACGAAATCCAAAGGCGAAAGATTTTTGCCGATGTCCGATGCGCATTTTGGAAAGAGGAACCGAGCCTGCGCGACGCGCGATTTTTTTTCGCCGACGAGACGATGAGTGAGGTTTTTGTCGTCCCGAATTTCATCAGCGAAGGTTATTTCACCCAGACAGTGATTCCGCGGGAGCTGGAGTTGGATGGTCCGATTACAACGCGCGCGAACGGACAGATTTGGATTTATTGCGAACCGGTAGGGAACAATCCGCTCGTAACCGAGCTATTGCTCGCGCGCGCCCATGAAATCGCGCCTGAGGCCGAGCCGACCGAGACTGCGCTGCTCATTGTCGCGCATGGAACGGAATTAAACGACAACAGCGCGGTGGCGGCCAAACGCGAAGCGGAACGCATTCGCGCGCGCGGCGAATTCGCCACCGTCGCGAACGCCTACATGGAAGAATCGCCATTGATCGCGGAGTGGGACCAACTCACCAATGCGCCAAATGTGATCGTCGTTCCATTTTTTATCGCGGACGGCTTGCACAGCTATGAGGACATACCGAAATTGCTCGGTATCGAATCCCAAGTTATGGACCTCTTCCGCAAAAATCCGCATCGAGTTCGGGGGCGCTCATTGTATTACGGGAAGGCGATCGGGACGGATTCGCGATTTGCCGATATCATCATTGAGCAGACGTTAAATGCGCGTAGCGTTACCCATGCCGGCTAGGAAAACAACGAAGTCGCGCCGAATGCCGGAGAAGCAGTTCCGACGCGACCGCAAAGGCCGGGCGCTTCAGGAAATTGGCGCGACGATCGTCGCCGGCGGAAAAGGACCGGGCGTGGTGGAGGAAATTGCCGAGTTAGTGCAACGCACCTGCAAATACCGCTGGGTCGGCGTTTACAAAATCAAACGCAACGATTTCGTCATCGAAGCAGCGACCAATAAAATGAAGCCAGCCTGCCCACGGTTTCCGGTCACCCAAGGATTGAGCGCCAAGGCAAAGGAAGAACGCCGCACCGTGATGGTCCCCGACGTACGCAAGGAGCCCTGTTTTCTGCCAAACTTTTGGTCGACAAAATCAGAGGTGATCGTGCCAATTATCGATGACGAACACGATCGCGTTCTGGGCGTGATTAATGTGGAAAGCGCGAAGGTCAACGCTTTCGACAAATCGGATCGCGATTTTCTCGAAGGGGTCGCCCGCATCATCTGGCGCGCCCTTCGGTGAAGGAATCCCAGCGGCTCCTCCAAGCGCTGGTGGCGGAGAACGTTTCGCGGATCGGACAACTGGAAATCGTCCCGTCTAACGGAGGATTTGTCCTCTGTCATCGCGATGACGTTGGGCGCAACGATCTGAGAAACGGCGAAATCGACGATGCATTCGAGATTGCGAAGTTCGACGAAGCCGGAAATTATCGGCCGCTGAAAACGGCGCCGAACTTGCGCCGTGGCTGGAAAATTTTCGCGCGCGACCTTTTGCAGATCGAACAAGTAATTGATGCGATTTATCCGGGCCGGCTCGCGATCCTGCACGCATTCAAATCGGGTCAGCTCACCAGCACCTCATTGCGCGAGACCTTGAATCGTCAGAGTGGAATGTATCGCATCGCCAGAAAAATCTCCGAGCAAGAGGTCGATGCACTGGTCGGAAATTTTTGCCGATCCGATGGCGGATGTTTGCGCACGATTTTGTGGAAGCGCGATGCCGGCGACAAAATTCCATCGTCGAAACTTCCGCCGGAAAAATTCGATCCGGCGGTGGATCAATATCGGAGTTCGAAAAAGCCGCGGCCAGCGATCGCGGCCACAGAGGCCATTCCGTTGCTGTGTCAGGAAGCGTGTAACCTACTCGTCGCTGCATGTCGGGACGCGGTGAAGATGGAGGGCGCTGCGCCGCCCGCGTCCTAAAAGCCCGGTGGAATCCTCTTCGTGCCCGCTTCTTCTGTCATGTCGAGCGGAGTCGAGACATGTCTAAATTGTTAAGGGAGAGAAATAGCTAGAGATTCCTCGACTGCGCTGCGCTTCGCTCGGAATGACAGGATTAGAAGCGCAAGGAACGCAGGCTTGCAGCCTGTGCGCCCAGCGGAGTTGCACTCCGCTGCGACATAGCAGTATAAAAGGCCAACCGAACAACAAAAGCGGGCGACACGCCCGCTTGGCGCATAGGCCACAGGGCTGTGTCCCTGGCGGCGAGACTCTTTCGAGCAGCGGAGTTATCGCGATGTTTGCGGCGGTCGTAGGCCGCGCTACAGCAGACAAATGATCATTCGTGCGCGCATGATTGTGACGATGGACGGCGCGCCGATTCCGGATGGTGCGGTGCGGGTCCGTGGAAATCGCATCGTCGATGTCCAGAAGTTTTCGGCGATTGCGTCTGTTAACGATGAAATCATCGATCTCGAGGAGTCCGTTCTCTTGCCAGGTTTAATCAACGCCCATTGTCATCTCGATTACACCTGTTTGCGCGGCAAAATTCCACGACAGAAATCGTTCACCAATTGGATTCGCGTTATCAACGCGGAGAAGGCAAAGCTAACAGCCGAAGATTATGTCACATCGATCAACGCCGGTTTTGCCGAAGCACAACGGTTTGGGACGACCACAATCGCGAATTTGACCGCGTTCCCTGAGCTGATTGCGAAAATAAACCCACCGATCCGGCCGTGGTGGTTTGCGGAGCTAATTGATGTGCGCGAGCCGGAGCGCGCCAATGAGATGGTCGAATCCGCAACTGACTCGCTGAAGCGCACAGAAAATTGGGGCTTGGCGCCGCACGCGCCATTTACCGCTTCCGAGAATCTGTCCCGCGACTGCCAGGAAATTGCATTGCGCGAAAATATTTTGCTGACAACGCATTTGGCGGAATCGCACGAGGAAATGGAAATGTTTCGCGATGCGTCCGGCCCGCTTTACCAATTTATGGAAAAGATCGGGCGCGAAATGACGGATTGCGGGTATGACACGCCGCTGAGAAGATTTTTGAGACGCCTCGGAGATGCGTCTCTAGCGGGTTGGATCGTCGCGCACTTGAATGAACTGTCGGAAAGCGATTTCGACTTGCTGAGA
>Ga0209805_1000465_pt1 | contig 24581 bp, 24 predicted proteins | sample GraSoiAngelo_148_FD_185905 | JGI IMG/M metagenome (GOLD analysis project Ga0209805, IMG submission 185905) | Grasslands soil microbial communities from the Angelo Coastal Reserve, California, USA - 14_1009_09_20cm (SPAdes) (version 2) | ecosystem: Environmental > Terrestrial > Soil > Grasslands ...
AATTTGCGGGACCTGCTCCCAGCGCATCACGGCTGCGGCGAGATCCTTTGCCAGGGCATGCTTTTCGCTAAAGGTCCCTTCGACGGCGTAGACATCGATCATTGGCATTCGCTTCTCCTTCCAGGCGGTGAGATGGTCGCCTTGAGGAGGATAGTCCCTGTGCGTTGCAATATGCAACTCTGTATTGTTGTTTCATGCAGCGAACCAACCTCGGCGACATGAACTGCTCGGTGGCGCAGTGCCTCGCGGTCGTCGGTGAATGGTGGAGTCTGCTCATCCTCCGCGATGCCTTCCTGGGCGTGACTCGCTTCGACCACTTCCAGGCTCGCCTGGGGATCGCGCGCAACATCCTGACCGAGAGGCTCAACCGCCTGGTCGAAGATGGTTTGCTCAAGCGAGTCCCCTACGAGGACCATCCACCCCGCTCCGAGTACCGTCTCACGCCAAAGGGCAGCGACCTGTGGCATGTGATGACGGCGATGCGCCAATGGGGTGATCGATGGGCAGCGCCCAATGGTCCACCCCTCAAGATCAGGCACACAGGCTGCGGCCGCGTCGTCCAGGCAGTCCCGGTTTGCTCGCACTGTGGCGAGCGGCTCGACGTCCGCTCGGTCACGGCGATCGCAGGGCCAGGCGCCCTGGAATCGGATTTCGACCACACTGCCCTCGCGCACCGTTGATACCAAGCGCTTCCAGGCGGAATGGGTCTATTCCAAGACTGGAGGCGAGTGCGGGATTCGAACCCTCAGTCATCGCCGGGCCCCTTGAGTACGAATTAGGCTCGAATCGGATCGGCGGTGACCATCGCTGGAAGCGTCTTTCGCAAGATGTCTTCCGCCTCTGCCACGATCTGCCGGACGACATCGCCCGCAGGCAGGATGGCATCGATGAGGCCGGCGCATTGCCCAACATGGTGAATCCGGTAATCCAGCTGGCCCTCCGCTTCGGCGCGCTCCAGCGCGGACCAAACTTCCCCTCGCCGGCGGCGAAGCTCCGGCTCACGGCCGAGCCATTCCTCAACGAAGCGGGTCCTGGCCACGCGCGACCATGCGCCCGGCCAATCGCGACCGGTCAGGCTTTCGGGGACTGATGTGACGATGGTGTCATGGCCGTCACTGGCAACGATTGCTTGCTTCCAGGCAGCCGGAGACGGGCACTCTGTGGTGGCGTAAAACCGGGTCCCGAGTAACACACCCTGCGCGCCGAGCGCCAGCGCCGCGGCGAGTCCGGCTCCGTCGGCGATCCCACCCGCTGCCAGCACCGGCAGCGGTGCGACGGCCTTGACCACTTGACGCACGATGACCGTCGTCCCCATCAGGCCGATGTGACCGCCGCCTTCTGTTCCCTGAGCGACGATGACATCGGCTCCAGCCTCGGCCGACTTTTTAGCGTCGTCGAGGGTCGGCACCATATGCATTACCTTGATCCCTTGGTCGTGCGCCTTCGCGAAGATCGACTTCAGGTCCTGGTCAGCCCTCGGCCACGCCGTCGACAGCACCGACGGGTTTGCGCCGAGCACGCCCTCCAGCAGGTGCTCATTGCTGAAGAGCAGGAGGTTGACGCCAAACGGATAAGACGTGATCTCACGAGCGCGGTTGATCATTTCGGCGACCTCGTGGGCATCGAGAAAGGAAGCGCCGATCACGCCGAGACCACCGGCTTCGCTGACCCGACCCGCCAGCTCACCGTCCGCGTTTCCGGCTCCCATCCCCGCCGAGACGACCGGGTGGTCCACGCCCATCAGCCGGGTGAAAGCTGTTTGGATCATCTTTCTCCCCTCCCAGCGGGAAAAAAGTCTATCAAGCTCAGGCCAGGCCTCGGTCGATTCAAAACGATGGAGGCGAGTGCGGGATTCGAACCCGCGGTGGAGGTTTTGCAGACCTCTGCCTTACCACTTGGCTAACTCGCCCTTGACAAACAACCGGTAAGTCTAGCTCACACTCTAAGGACCGCCTAGCCCACATAATCAGTGGCCGTGCGTGCCGGTAACCGGCCGGTCTGGTTTGCCCTGATCGGGTTGCTTGCGTCTTCCTGCGGACTGGTAGGCACCGACGCGCTGCCCGGGGACGCGGACCCGCTCAGCGTCGGGGCTGCCCTATCGCTGACAGGAAGCCTTTCGCAAGACGGGCAGCTGGTCAAGGAGGGTTACCTGTTTTGCCAGGAGTGGCTCAACAATCATGGGGGAGTGGCGCTCAATGGCCACCCGTACCGGCTCGACATCCGGATGATGGACGACGAGAGCCGGGTCTCGCTCAGCGCCGGCGACCTGGAGCAGCTCATCTCGCAGAACCACGTCAAGCTCCTGCTCGGCCCTTCGGCCAACTCCACGACGGCTCGCGACGCGGCCATCGCCGAGCAGCACCAGCTGCCCATGGTTCAGAGCGACGGTCCCTCTGCGGCGATCTTCAACAATCACTACCGCTACGTCTTCGGCGTCGGTGCGCCCGCCCGCCGGCAGATGGAAGGAGTGATCGACATGGCCCTAAACCAGGACGTGAAACCTCAGAGTGTGGCAATCCTGGCCGCGAATGACACGCTTTCCACCGAGCTCGGGGGCGAGATGCGAGACTATGCGACCAGTCGCGGCCTCAGCGTGGTCTACTTCGGTGCTTATCCCTCCGGAACGAACGATGTCCGGTCGCAGCTGGCTGGGGCTGCCGCCGCCAATCCGGATCTCCTGCTCGAGGCCGGCCACTCCGACGAGAGCGTTCTCACGATGCAGCAGGCCGGGCAGCTGAACGTCCCGGCTCGTCTGATCGCCTTCACTCAAGAGCCGACCGGGGCCGACTTCGTGAAACCGCTAGGCAAGATAGCGAACTACGCCGTGGGCACCACCCAGTGGTCGCCCCTGGCCAAGGTGCCAACAACTGACTTCCTGACCGGGCAGGACTATGCGAACCAGTATCTCAGCCGCTTCGGCCACGCTCCCGACCAGCACAGCGCGGGCGCCACCGCGGCATGCCTGACGCTGGCTGCAGCCGCCCACCAGGCAGGAAGTGCGGACCCGGCAAAGGTGCGCGACGCGCTCACCAGGGTTGACCTGCATACCTTCTTCGGTGAAATCCGCTTCGATGACCAGGGGGCCAACCCGTCGAAAGCCGTCTACGTGGAGCAGGTCCAGTCCGGCAAGCCAGTGGTGGTTTGGCCTCCAGAAGCCGCAGGCGCACTGCTGAGATATCCGATCCCAGCCTGGGACAAGCGGTAACCGCCGGCTAGCGCGGCGAGCTGGTCGGGACTCAGGACTTGGCCAGGAGACCCGCCAGATGGGCCATCAGGCGGACCGCTGCCCCGGTCGGTCCCAGCGGGATGGTCTTCAACTCTTTTGCGTCCTGCCAGGCGCTGCCCGCGATATCTAGGTGCACCCAGGGCCGGTCCTCGACGAACTCGCGCAGGAAGAGCGCCGCCGTGGTCGCCCCCGCCCACTGGACGGTTGAGTTCTTGATGTCGGCGATGTCGCTGCGGATCAGTCCGTCGTAGTCAGGCCAGGTGGGCAGCTCCCATACGCGCTCGCCTGCGAGGTCGGCGGCCTTCTTCACCAAGCTCATCAGCCGGGGGTCGTTGCCGAAGGCGCCGGTCGCCACCGGGCCGAGGGTGCGCGCGATCGAACCCGTCAGGGTGGCGACATCGACCACATGAGTCGCTCCCTGCCGGATGGCATAGGTGATGCCGTCCGCCAGGATCAGCCGGCCTTCTGCGTCGGTGTTGATGATCTCGATGGTCTTTCCGTTGGAGGCGGTGACCACGTCTCCCGGCCTGGATGCCTTACCTGATGGGAGGTTCTCAGTGGTCGGGACAACCCCGATGACGTTGATGGCCGGCTTCAGCTGGGCGATCCCAAGCATGGCACCGATCACGGCCGCTCCGCCGCCCATGTCGCCCTTCATCATCTCCATGTGCTCCGCAGGCTTGATAGAAATGCCTCCGCTGTCGAACGTGATGCCCTTTCCCACCAGCGCCAGAAAACGGCCGCCCTTCTTGCCGCCGCGGTAACGCAGCACGATCACCTTGGCCGGCTCGTCCGACCCTTTGGCCACCGCCAGGAAGGCGCCCATCTTCAGCCGGCGCGCGTCCGCCAGCTCGAGGACATTCAACTCGAGCCCCGTGCCACGGACGGCTTCGCGCACTTTGGTAGCAAAGATCGTGGGCGTAAAGGCATTGGCCGGCAGGTTGATCCACTCCCGGACCTGGTTGGTGATCTCGGCCAGGGCGACGGCCTGGTTGACGGAGGTGGCGGCGGGACGCCCGCCGTCTAGCCCCACGATGCTGAGGCTGGTCAGCCGACCCTCGGCCTCATCGCTGCGGGTTCGCAATGCCCTCGCTTCGAAGTTGCTCAGCGCGATCGCCTCGGTCACGGCCCGGGCAACATCGGCGGGGGCTCCCTTCCGCCGGACCGGAGACGTGAGCACCACGGCGAGACTCTCGGTGCCGCGTTTGCGGAGGGAGCGGCCTGCATGCTGGAGCGCATTGCGCAGGCGCACCAGGTCGAGCTCGCGTTCCAGCCCCAGCCCCACCAGGACCGCCCAGCGGCTGGACAGAGTGCCGAGCGTGTGGACCTGGGCCAGTTCCATGAACTTTCCCCGGAAATGATCGGACTTCAGGAGGTCCTGGAGGGCGCCGTGCAGCTGGCGGTCCAGTGAGGCCGCCTCAGGCGGTATCCGCCTGGACCCCTCGAACAACGGGAGGATGATCGCGTCCGCGGCAACCTGGTCTGGTGCAGTCGTGACAATCCGTGCTTGCATGGCTCTCCTTCCCCCCACCCGATCGCCCCGGTTATTTTACGGAGCGTGCTCTCCACCGCTCGAGCCGGCCCGCTTGCGTGCCTGCCGCTGCTGGAAACGTTCCCGCATGTCTATCAGGTCCTGTTCGGTATAGCGGTACCGACCCAGCTCATCCTGGCGGCTCGCTTTTGCGATGCCGAGGCGGATCCATGTCGCGATCGTGGCAGGTGAAACCTTCAGCCACTCGGCTGCTTGCGTGATCGAGTAGAGGCGCTCGTCCGGCACGGGCCCAGATACTATAGCCATCGGGATGGAAGAGCTGAGGCCGCCGGTGCGCTGCCCGCGCTGCAACGGTCAGCCAAACTGGAAGGAGATCCGCAATCCGGGACGCGAGGCCGATACCATCGGACGGCTCGGGGTCCATCCAATCACCGGCTGGAGCTGCAACCTTTGCGGCTACTTCCTCGCCGTCTCGCAGTGGGAGTCCTAGGCGGGGGTTATTTGACGGCGGCGGCGATCTCCGGGTCCAGGCCCGGGTACTTGGCCAGCTCGGCCTGCCGCTCCTGCTTGAGCCGGGCCACCAGGGCTCGATACTCATCGCCCCGGCCGGTCCGCTCGTAGAGCCGCCGCGGCTGGAGGAGCTCGACGTCGTCGATCCCCGGTAGCCCTTGCGCGACCTCGTAGCCGAAGTCGGGGTCGTGCGTCCAGTGGATCGTCCCCTCGGCAATCGCCTTGACCACGGCGCTGGAGTCTTCGATCTCCACCTTCTTGCTGTCCGGGGTCCCGTCACCGCCCCCGACGCGGCCCGTGTTCATCAGGTAGACCTCGAAGGGCCGCGACCGATGTAGCTCGAGAAAGCGGTTGCCCTGCTGTTCGTGGCGGAGCGGGAAGAACGGATTCGTCCCGGGCACCCGCAGCGCCTTCCCCATCTCATCCTTGCCGCCCGCTGAGGTGCCCTGCGTTTCGCCAAGCATGAAATAGGCGGCCGCGTGCTCCGAATCGAGGCGGGCGACCGCGGGAATGATGTTTTCGTTGCGGTTGAGGATCAGCAGCACGTCCGCCGGTCCGATTTTCCGCGCATCTTCGCTCCAGCCCAGGTCGGCCAAACTGAAGACCGCGCGTCCGTTCTGCGTGTAGCTGGTGTCATAGAAGTCAACCGGGCCGCCCTCTTCTTTCTGGGATACGTTCTCGAGGTAGGCGGTCGGCCGGGTGACCGCCTTGTAAATTGTGGGCTCGTGTTTCGGGTCGAGGCTGAAGGTCTTGGCAAAGCAACCGTTCTCGCTGGCGTAGATCCGGCCGCCAGGCATGAGGGCGACGAAGTCATCCTGTACAGGCTTCGAGTTGTTCTGGGTGGTGAAGGTAGTGGTGGTCTTGCCGGTACCACTCAACCCGACGATCAGAAAGACTCGCTGCTGGTCACCCACCGGCACCACCTTGCAGCCGGCGTGGAGGGCCAGGCCGCCGGCCTCGTAGACCTTCTTGTTCCACATCCGCAGACCGCCCTTCTTCGACTCACCAAAGTAGTCGGAGTTCAGGACGCGAGTGATGCCGGCGTCGAGATCTACGAAGATGGCCCGGTCGTTCGGATAGCCGGGAGCCGCCAGGTTGGGCGTGTAGATCAGCGTGATCTCGGGCTGCTGCCGATTTCCGTCGAGATAGTAGAGCCAGCGCTGCATGCCGGCCACGTTGGCGTTGCGCGCTTCGACGATCAGCCGAGCCGGGGTGATGAAGCGCGGGTCGTTACCGATCAGCCCATCGACCAGGACCATCTCGCGGTCCTTGATGTACTCATCCTGGATCCTCGCCCACTTGCGCCCCTCTTCCGGCGTCACGGTCTGGGCGGTATGGCGTTCCGGATGGTCGGTCACGATGTACGTGCTCTTGGTACTGCGGGCGTCGACCCGGGTGTGAACGTTGTAGTTGTCAAACAGGGTGCGCCGGGCGTTCGGCATGGCCGCGGTCAGGTCGCGGAGCTCCTCAGCAGATGGGTTTTCGATCAGTCGGCGGGATTGCGGGATGTAACCGCTACGGATCTCGATGGTCATCGGCTTTAAGGATACCGGGCGGTACCGATGATCCCTAAATACCCATTACCTGGACCAGTTCCTTGACCGAATCGGCTGAGTGCTGCAGCGCCGCCCGCTCATCCCGGGTCAGGTCCAGCTCGATGATCTCCTCGGCGCCGCGCTCGCCCAGCTTGACCGGCACCCCGACAAACAGTCCCCTGATCCCATACTCGCCCTCCAACCGGACGGCGCAGGGCAGAACCTGCTTGCGGTCGAGGATGATGGCGTCGACCATTTGCGCCACTGCAGCGGAAGGCGCGTAGAAGGCGCTCCCCGACTTGAGCAGGTTAACGATCTCTGCGCCACCGTCACGGGTGCGCTTGACGATTGCCTCGATCCGCTCAGGCTTGATCAGCTTCTCGATAGGAACTCCCGCGACCGTGCACATCCGGGCCAGGGGCACCATGGTGTCCCCGTGGCCACCAAGGACGAATGCCTGGACATCATGCACGGAGACCTGGAGCTCCTGGGCGATGAAGCTCCGAAAGCGGGCAGTATCGAGCACGCCCGCCATGCCTATCACCCGCTCGCGGGGAAACTCGCTGACGTGGTGAGCCAGCTGGGCCATGGCGTCGAGGGGATTACTAACGATGATGAGGATCGCGTCCGGGGATCGCCGGACCAGCTCCTGGGTGACGCCGCGGACGATGTTCATGTTGGTCTTGACCAGGTCATCCCGGCTCATTCCCGGCTTCCTCGGGACGCCCGAGGTGACGACACAGATGCGCGAGCCGGCGGTTTCCTCGTAGCCGTTGGTCCCGATCACGCGCGAGTCGTAGCCCACCACCGGCCCGGCCTCCAGCAGGTCGAGCGCCTTTCCCTGGGGCATCCCCTCGACTATGTCAACCAGGACGACGTCCGCATACCCACGTTCCGCGAGTCGCTGACCCAGGGTCGCGCCAACGTTCCCCGCGCCAACGACCGTGACCTTCGGCCGCATCCGGTTAACCTAGCAAATCGGTCGGGCGCAGGATACACTCCGCGCATGGCTGCCACCACGATCCCCGCACGCCGGCGCTTTCTCCCGGTCGTGCTCGACAGTGCGCCTCGCCGGCGCGTCGGACTGCGCGAGATGATCCTGCTCAGCGGCCTCTGGTTCGGGATCTCCTATCTCTGGAATCCCCTGGCGCTCTTCATCCTGCCGGGGATCGTCAAGGACCTGACCCACCCGGTCACGCTTCACCTGGGCATCCTGACTCCGACTCTCAACAAGAACACCTACCTTGCGGTGCTGGAAGGCCTGGGGACGATTTTCGCGGTGGTCTGGCAGCCTGCCATCGGTGCCATCAGTGACCGCAGCATGTTTGCCATCGGCCGGCGGCGCCCCTACATCGCCGTGGGGGCGCTGGGGGTGGTGATCTGCCTCTCGTTGATGGCTATCGTGCCATCCTTCTGGATGCTCTTCGTCGTCTACAGCGCGCTGCAGCTGTTTTCCAACACGGCGCAAGGACCGTACCAGGGCATGCTGCCCGACCAGGTGCCGGAAGATCAGCGGGGTCAGGCCTCCGGCTACTACGGCGCCCTGCAGATGGTCGGCCTGGTCTCGGCGGCCGTCGTGATCGGGATCCTGGTCCCGAGCAACCTGCGCTGGATTTCTATCATGTCGATTGCGCTGGTAATCGCCGTGACCGGCGCCATGGCAGTCTTCGGGGTGCGCGATGTGCGTACGACCCGCCGCTCGACCGAGAGCCTGGGTCGGTCCATCGCGCTCAGCTTCGTGTTGGACGTCAAGCGCTACCCCGACTTCGCCTGGCTGATGGTATCCCGGCTGCTCTTCCTGATCGCCCTGGTCGGCATCCAGCGGTTCGCGCTCAATTTCCTGCAGGACGCGTTCAGGCTGTCGGATGATGCGGCCAAGCGCGACACCGGCTACTTGATCATCATCATCGTCACCGTCGCCGCGGTGGTCAGTCTGAGCGCCGGTTATCTGTCAGAGCGGTATGGCCGCAAGCGATTCGTGGCGGCCGCCTGTCTGATCGGGGCGCTGGGAGCCGGCCTGATGATTTTCGCGACGAGCATCCCGCTCGTCCTGATCTTCGGCGTCATCCTGGGCTTCGGCTTCGGCATTTTCCTCTCGGTTGACTGGGCCTTTGCCACCGATCTGATCCCGAAGGCGGAAGCCGGACGTTACATGGGGGTATCGAACATCGCGACCGCGAGCTCCGGCATCCTGGCCGGCTTCCTGCTCGGACCGATCATCGACATCGTCAACAAGGGAACCACCGGCGCCGCCGGTTATCGGGTGATGTTCGGGATCTCGGCTGTCTTCTTCCTGATCGCCTTCTTCACGCTACGACCGGTCCGCGAGATCAAGGTAGATTGAGAAGCCACGGTTCCTCTTCCATCGCCGGGAGGGAGACGGCGATACGGGTCCCGACGCCGGGCGTGCTCTTCACCTGGATGTCGCCGCGGTGGGCGTCGACTATCCATTTCGCGATCGGGAGTCCCAGCCCGATATGCCCGTCCCCCCCACTGCGCGCCTTGTCGGCGCGGTAAAACCGGTCGAAGATGTGGGGCAGGTCCCGGGCTGAGATCCCCGGGCCGGTATCCGCGACGGTGACTTTCGCCTTTCCGTTCTGCCGGGCGACGGACACCGAGACCTCGCCGCCCTCTGGCGTATAGCTCAACGCGTTGTCGAGCAGGATCAGCAGCAGCTGTCGCATTCGGATCGCGTCTGCCTGCACCTGGACTCCGCCATTCAGCTCGGGCGCCAGACGCACGTGGCGCTCCTCGGCCAGGGGCGCGGTGTGGTCGATCAGCTCCCGGACGATACCGCTCAACTCCACCGGCCGGCGCTCGATTCGCAACTGCCTGGCGTCCGCGAGAGCAAGGGTGGTGAGGTCGCCCACGATGGCATTGAGCTGATCGACTTCTTCCAGGATGTGCTGCGCATAGGTGGCCTGGGAGGTACCGGCGGCGCGTCGCAGCCAGGCTTCGGCGTTGGTGCGGATGAGCGTGAGTGGCGTTCTCAGCTCGTGTGAGGCGTCCGCTACAAACTCGCGCTGCTTTTTCAGATTCCGCTGGATTGGACGCAGAGATTTGAGCGCCATCAGGAATGCCACCAGCGCTCCCAGGATCAGGCCCACCCCGGAGGCCAGTGCCAGCTGCCGCTCCAGGCGGCTCAGGGTATCCCCGATCCAGGAAATAGGCCGGGCGACCTGCAGGGCGCCGACCACGGCCCCTTTCTTGTTTTTCACCGGATCGGTCCGGATGGCATACAGCTGGCCGCCCGCAGTGTCCTGGCTTTCCGTCGTCAGCCCAACCTCGGCCCGGGCGACGGCGTTGTCGTCCTGGTCGAAGAGCCCGTCGATCTTGGGCGCATTGAGCACGATGGTCGGCACCTTGCCGGTGGTCTGGAGGACCCGGACGAAGGTGTCCCCGTAGGCGGTATCCCCAACCGCCTGCGGCGGCGCGACCGCCGCGTCACTGGTGGCCAGGCTCGCCATCACCAGCCGGGACTTGGCCTCGAGATCGGCAGCCACGCGCGCCTGGAGCGTTTGCGAAAGGGTGAAATAGACGATCACGTTGAAACAGGCCAGGATCAGCGCGATCAGAACCAGGTACCAGGCCGCCAGCCGGATGAGGGCGCCCCCCGGGATCATCCCGACAGCCGGTAGCCGACTCCATAAACGGTTTGGATCAGCTTGGGCGAGCGCCCCTCATCGATCTTGTCGCGCAGATAGGAGATGTAGACGGCAACCCGGTTGGTGGTGCCCTCGAAGCTGTAGTCCCAGACCTTCTCGGCGATCTGAGCCTGAGTCAGCACCTGGTTGGGATTGCGCATCAGGAATTCGAGCAGTGCGAACTCGCGCGCGGTCAGGTCGATGACGCTGTCGCCCCGCCTCACCTGGTGGGTCTTGAGGTCCATCACCAGGTCGGCGACCTGGAGCCTGGTCACGTGGCCGTTGCGGTCCTCGCGCCGCATCACAGCCCGCAATCGTGCGAGCAATTCCTCGAAGGCGAATGGCTTTGGCAGATAGTCGTCGGCGCCGGCGTCCAGGCCGGCCACCCGGTCGTGGACCTGGCTGCGGGCGGTCAGCATGATCACGGGAGTCTGGATGCTGTTCGAGCGCAGCCAGCGGCAGACTTCCATCCCATCCTTTTTCGGGATCATCAGGTCCAGGATGATGGCGTCATAGCGCGCCGTCTCGGCCAGCTCCTGGGCCCGCTCGCCGTCGAGGGCCACGTCCACGGAGTAACGCTCGTCCTCCAGGAGCTGCTTGAGTAACGTCGAAAGCTTGCGCTCGTCCTCGACAAGGAGGAGGTTCATATCGACTGTGCCTGAAGTCTAGCGGGTGGCGCACTCGACCAGACGGGAGCTCCCGCCGGCGGAAGGCGCTTAGTGCGGAGCTCGGATCAGCCGGTGGCCGTTAGCCCGGCGGAAGCAGCCGGCGGCAGCATGTGGTTGCCCGAGATGCGGGCACCGCTGTCCACGAACCGTCCCAGGCTGGCCCGGGCCCGGCGTACGTTCCAGCCCAGGATGTCGCAATACTCGGCAAAAGCCGTGCCGTTGAAGAAGTTCTCCGCCTCCTCCCGGTAGGCGCTGACGCTCAGATCTGCGACCGCCTGCCAGATGACGCGGGTGAGGAGGCACTGAACGGCCTCCAACGGTATATCCGGCGGTTCTGAAATCGCTTTTCTCATCCCCATCCAGGCACTTCGCGGCGGCTTCCCCAACCCGCCGGAAGCATTGAAATGATAGTGCGGTGAGTTTAACAAGTGTTAACAACAATGTCAACTTTGCCGGCCTCGGAATTTGGGGTGGTGGAGGAGATCCGCTCCCCTTTGTCGGGCATCTACCCGGGTCAGTCCGCGGTCCTGGCCGGGAGCCAGCAGGGGCCTATGCGGGATCTCGTCGAGGTACTCGGCGATCGCCCAGAGGTCCTCTTCCGCGGTCATCCAGCCGAGGGCGTCGAAGCGGGAGAGGTTCACCGGCCGCCCGTGGCCGCGCATCGTCCGCTCACCGCGCAGGTTGAAGTAGTGCTCGAAGTAGGACATGGCTAGCTCGCGCAGGCTGCGGTACACCGGCTCCCGGTAGCGCAGGCCGGTGAACTTGCTGGTTCCGATCGCACCCCAGCTTCTGCCGCGCCGAAAGACCGCGATCACGTGGTCCTCGTCACGGACGCCGGTGAGGTCCATGACCAGGGGCGGCTGGCCGTGGACGCGGAGAGCGGCGGCCGCCAGGATTGCGCCCTCGATGCAGTTCGCTGTACCGTCCCGCAGGACCCGGCGGGGAGAGCGGAGCGTCTCCCCGTCCTCCTCGCTGTTGTAAGGAATGGCGTCGAGATACTGCTGGACCCGCATCGGGGTGGAGAGCCGGCCGCGGATAAAGCGCAGCTCGCTCACAGAGAACTCGCCCGGCGCGCTAGGCGCCACGAGAGAGGATTGCGGCTGAGAGGACTTGAACCTCCAAGAGCTTGCGCTCACTAGGCCCTGAACCTAGCGTGTTTACCGATTTCACCACAGCCGCACGCGACCACCGATTTTCGCATATCTTGCTCGCACAGGGACTGGACGGGCGGTTGCCGCCCTGAGCTAAACCGCGCCGCGTCAGCGGCCGACCTCTACGTACCAATCGTTCACGTGGGCGAAGCGGTCGGGCGGCTCGACCGCGCTGTCCAGGCGCAGCCCGTGGATCCTGCGGTCGACGGCGAAATTGAAGATCGGGCTGTACAGGTATACGGCGGGCACGTCCTTGGCGAACTGCTCCTGAAGGCTGTTGTAGGCCGCCACCCGGGTGGGCAGGTCGAGGGCGGAACGACCATCCTCCAGGTACTTGTCGATGAAGACGTTGCGTTTCATCGAGGTGAAGTTGAAGCCGCCGGGATGCTCCTGCGAGGAGTGCCAGAAGGCGAACACGTCGGGGTCGGGGCCATTGTCGAAGGCGGTCAGCACAACGTCAAAGGTCCGCGGACTCAGGTAGTCATGGATCAGAGCGGCCGTGGAGACAGGCTGCACACTGGCGTCGATCCCGACCCGAGAAAGGTCGGAGGCCACCTTCTGGGCGACCCGCTCATAGGGTGACAGGTCTGCGGACACGGTCAGATTGAACGCCAGCGGCGCCCCATTCTTGGCCCGGACGCCATTCGACTGGACCAGCCAGCCATCGGCATCGAGCAATTTGCCCGCGGCGACCGGATCATAGGTAGGCGGGGCGGTGGCGGCATCGTATGCCCAGGTGATGGCGTGCGGGATGGGCCCGTCTTCGATATGCGCCTGTCCCTGCAGCGTGTCCTGGATGACCGCCCTCTTGTCAACCGCCATGGCGATAGCCTTGCGCACCTGCACGTCCTGAAAGAGGGGAGCGTCGGGCCGGAGATTCAGGATCAGCTCGGCGTATTCATAGGTTGAGGCGGAGTAAAGGGCCACCTGGTGGTTTCGCCCGACCCGGGCGAGCCCACCAGTCGACAGGTTGGCGATGCCATCGATCTGGCCACGGTCGAGGGCATCGAGCGCGGCGTCCTGGCTGCTGAAGGTACGCAGCACGATGCTGTCGAGCCAGGGCTTACGCCAGGCGAACGGGTTCCTCTCGAGGAGCAGCCGGTCCGGGAGCCGCTTGGTCAGCCGAAAGGGACCGGTTCCCACCGGGTTCAGGGTCTGTGCCTGGGCGGCCAGATCGGCGATCGAGCGGCCTCCCAGGAGGTGGCCGGGCACGATGTCCAGCAGCTCGAGCGTCGCCATGAACCCTGCGTTCTTTCCGGGGAGGGCGAAGCGGACGTGGGACCCGTCGATGGCGGTAGCGATGATGTCCTTCCAGCTGGCGTTGAGCACTGCACCCGGGAACTGGGTGTCTTGCACGGTGCGAACCGTGAACACGACGTCGTCGGGGGTCACCGGGCTGCCGTCGGACCAGCGCGCGTCGGCCCGGAGGGCGAAGGTGTAGCTGCGCAGATCCGGGCTGATGTCCCAGCGTGCGGCAAGGACAGGTTCCACCTGGCCGCTGGGCAGCACCCTGACGAGCGGCTCGAAGAGCAAGGCGTTGACGTCGCTAACGGTGGAGGTCTCGGTGGCGAACAGGGGATTTAGTGGAGCGATCTCCCCCACCAGCCCCTCGGTATAGGTTCCTCCGGAACGAGGCGTTTCGGGCGCCAGGATGACCGCCCTGAAGACGAGCACCAGCATCAGGGTGAGGACGAGGAGGAGAACGCCGGCCCCGGCGGCGAGGACCGCTCGCGGAGCGAACCTCAGGGCAATCGACCTCAGGGCAATCTGACGTAAACGACAGAGACCAGGACGAAGAGCACGACCAGGCCGATCGTCGTATAGAAGAGGTTCTTTTCCAGGCCCCGTTTGGTCCGGTAGCCGCCGCCGGAATCACCGCCGCCACCGATGGTGCCGCCCAGCCCGCTGGCTTTGGGCGTCTGAAGCAGGACTCCGAGCATCACCGTGATGGCCAGGACGAGGGTGACAACCCCGAGGAAGGTATGCATGCCTTGGAAGCGGGGATGAAGTATAGCTTATCGCGTTGACAGATACACAATCCTGTGTTAGTCTCGGTCAGGTGTATGGCCGAACCCGCCGCCCCTGGGTGCTGCTCCTCCTCCTGGCGCTCCTCATCGCGTCGTGTGGGCCCGGCCATACGCCCCAACCGGCCGCCCGAATCCTCCCCAGCGTGCCGCCGAATGCCCCTCTTTCGGTCGGCGACGACCTGATCACGCCCCTGCCGGGCGGGCCGGCCGCTTTTGCCGCAGTCGAGTCCGTCCTCCAGTCGGCAGCACGCTCGATCGACCTCGAGATGTATGAGTTCCAGCGCCCGGACCTGGCCGGGCTGATGCTCAGCGCCCACGCCCGCGGCGTGGCTGTTACCGGGATCCTTGATCCGTCAGAGGGGTCCAGCCAGTCCACCTGGGCCCTGCTCGCCCAGGCGGGGATAAGGCTGGTTGCCTTCCCGGTCGAACCCCTCACCATCGACCACGTCAAGCTGTTGATCGTCGACGGCAGCCGCGCGGTGCTTGGTGGGATCAACTGGGGCCGCCACTCTGTGGAGAACCGTGACTACGACGTCCTCGTCACCGGGCCGGCGGTGCGCAACCTGACGCGCATCTTCGAGCAGGACCTCGAGCTTGCGGGCAACCCGACCCCGGTCGCATCCACGGTTGCAGACCCGCTCATCCAGGTCCTCGTCACCCGGCCAGGAGACGCCATCAGGGGTGCGGCCGTGAGCGCAATCGACAGCGCGCAGCGAACCATCGATATCGAGATGTTCGTGCTCAGCGACCGGATCGTGATCGATGCCCTGCTCGCCGCCGCCCGGCGCGGAGTCCAGGTTCGGGTGCTGCTCGAACCTACCCAGCCGCAAAACCTGGCCGCGCTCGCTGAGCTGCGTTCGGCAGGCGCCCGTGCCCAGCTGTTCAAGCCCGCGCGCGGCGAGTTGCTGCACGCGAAACTCGCCATCATCGACGCCGTCGCCGTGCTGTTTGGGAGCTGCAACTGGTCCCGGTCGGGCTTCACCCGAAACCACGAGCTCGACCTGCTGATCCGGGACGCAACCGTGGCCCGGGTGTTCCTCGACCGGCTCCAGGTTGACTGGAGCGGGTCAGCGAACTAACGCAAACCGGGCACCAGTGTCTCGCCCGTCATGCGAGAAGGGACAGGCAGGTTGACAAGGGACAGTACTGTCGGCGCGACGTCGCCCAGCTTGCCTCCATCCCGAAGCCGGTCGACTCCCTCGGCGCCTGCCAGGATCAAGGGCACAGGGCTGGTTGTATGCGCGGTCAGCGGCGCGCCGGTGGCTCGGTCGATTTTGAGCTCGGCATTGCCGTGGTCGGCCGTCACTGCCAGCAGGCCACCACGTCCAAGGATCGCCTGCTCGATCCGGCCAAGCTCGCGATCAACCACCTCCACCGCCCTGACGGTCGCCTGAAAATCGCCCGTGTGACCGACCATGTCCGGATTGGCGAAGTTGACGACGATGAAGGAGTGCTCGCCCGCCGCAACCTTCTGCAGGACGACGTCGGCGACCGGTCTCGCGCTCATTTCGGGTTGCTGGTCGTAGGTCGCGACCTTCGGCGAGGGCACCAGGAGCCGATCCTCCCCCGGAAAGGCTGCCTCCCGACCACCATTCAAGAAGTAGGTGACGTGCGCATACTTCTCGGTTTCCGCGGTGTGGAACTGGTGCAGACCTCGGTCCGAAAAGACCTGGGCCAGGCAGTCGGGGAGCGGCTCATCCCGGTAGGCGACCTCCGCCGGCAGGCCTTTTTCATATTCGGTGAACGTGACGAAATGGGCCAGCCGCGGACGCCGCACCCGGGGAAAGTGGTCCCACTGCTCGTCGAGGATGGCATGGGTGAGCTGGCGTGCACGGTCGGGCCGGAAGTTGAAGAAGACAACCGTGTCTCCATCGTTGATCTGCGGCGGGGATTCGCCGGGGGGCGGGACGATCCGGGTGGGCGGCAGGAACTCATCCTTGATCCCAGACCGATAGCTGTCATTGATGAATGCGAGTGGGTCGGGGGCAGTTGGCCCAACGCCCTCCACCACCGTTCGGTAGGCGCGCTCCGTGCGGTCCCACCGCCGGTCGCGGTCCATGGCGTAATACCGTCCGCTGATTGAGGCGATCTTCCCCACCCCAATCTCCCGTATCTGCCCCTGCAGCTGCTCGACGAAACCGGCTGCGCTGGTAGGCGGCTCGTCCCGCCCATCCGTGAAGGCATGTACGAAGACCCGGGTGATGCCTGCACGCTTTGCCATCCGGAGCAGCGCGTAGAGATGCTCGCTCGAGCTGTGCACGCCGCCCGGCGACACGAGTCCGAGGAGGTGAAGCGCCTTCGGGGGTCGCGCCGACCCGATCGCCTCGAGCAAAACCGGGTTTCGGTAGAAGGCGCCGCTGCTGATCTCGAGGTTGATCCGGGTCAGGTCCTGGTACACGACGCGGCCAGCGCCCAGGTTGAGGTGGCCGACCTCCGAGTTCCCCTGCTGGCCGACGGGCAGGCCCACCGGTTCGCCGGCCGCGGCCAACGTGCCGTGTGGCCAGCGCGACCAGAGCGCGTCCCAGGTCGGTTTTCGGGCCGCCGCGATCGCGTTGCCGAAGGAATCAGTGCTGTAACCCCAACCGTCGATGATGACAAGGACTAGGAGCCGGCCCCTGGACCCGGTCATGCCGGTGTGGTCTGGACCTTTGCGGCGGCCTGGACGATTCGGGCGAACTCCTCGGGTTTGAGACTGGCGCCGCCGACCAGAGCCCCGTGGATGTTCGGCTGCTCCATCAGGCTAGGCGCGTTCGCCGCCGTGACGCTGCCGCCGTAGAGGATGCGCACCTGGCCTGCGTCGGCAAACTCTCCAGCGAGAAGTTCGCGAATCATTCCCATGACGCCGTTCGCATAGTCGGGCGTGGCGGCGCGCCCGGTACCGATCGCCCAGATCGGCTCGTAGGCGATACTCAGGTGGCCGGCGGCAGCGGGCTCGAGGCCGAAGAGCGCCGCCCGCAGCTGCCTGGTGACCACCTCTTCGGTCCGCCCGGCATCGTGCTCCTCCAGGGTTTCGCCTACGGCCAGGATCATCTCCAGGTGGTGCTTGAGTCCTGCCTTCAGCTTCCGATTGAGCTCCTCGTCGGTCTCCCCAAAAAGCTGTCGCCGCTCGGAGTGCCCGATCAGCAAGTAATGGCACCAGCCGGCGAGCATGCTCGGCGAAATCTCGCCGGTGAACGGACCCTGGTCGGCCCACCAGGCGTTCTGGGCACCGACCAGGATGCCGCTGCCCTGAAGCGCATGCGCCACTTCCCAGAGCATGATCGCCGGAGGTAAAAGGACCACCTCTACAGCCTGCGCGTACGGGTGCAGGTGGTGGAGCAGCTCCTCCGTCACGCGCAATCCCTCGGGCACGGTGAAGTGCATCTTCCAGTTGCCGGCGACGAGAGGCTTAGGCATCGCGGAGCGCCGCAATCCCGGGGAGCGTCTTGCCTTCGAGAAACTCGAGCGTCGCCCCACCACCAGTTGATACGAAGGACATCCGGTCGGCCAGATGAAGTTCCTGGACAGCCGCCACCAGGTCTCCGCCACCGATGATGGTCTCGGCCTGTGACCCGGCCAGGCCCTCGGCCAGCGCCTGGGTCCCCCGGTTGAAGGGGGGAACCTCGTAAACGCCGAGTGGGCCATTCCAGACAACCGCCCCAGCACCGTCACAGACCTGCAGGAACCGCTCGACCGTCATCGGGCCGACGTCCAGGACCTTTAACTCGGGGGGCACCGCATCCACGCTGACGGTTTTGGCCGGCACGCCGGGTTTGGCGTCGGCCGCGACCACCGCGTCCAGGGGAAGAATCAGGGTGCGGCCGCGGGCCGGCGCCGCGAGCAGCGAGCGGGCCGTGTCGAGCTGATCTTCCTCCACCAGCGAGCGCCCCATGTCCAGGCCCTTCGCCTTGAGGAACGTGCAGGCCATCGCTCCCCCCACGCAGAGCCGGTCGACCCGTTCCAGCAGGCTCTTCAGGACGCCGATCTTCGTCGAGATCTTGGAGCCGCCTATCACGGCCACCAGCGGCCGGGGCGGGTCGGTCATGATCCGGCCCAGGGTGGCGATCTCGCGCGCCATCAGAAGCCCGGCCACCGAGGGCAGATACGCGGTGACACCGACCGTTGAGGCATGCGCCCGATGCGCCGTCCCAAAGGCATCATTCACAAAGACCTCGCCCAGCGCGGCAAGCTCCCGGGCGAAGGTCGGATCGTTGCGGGTCTCGCCGAGATGGAAGCGGACGTTCTCCAGCATCACAACGTCGCCGTCTCTCAAGCCGCCGACCGCCGCCTCGATCTCCGGACCCACGCAATCGTCCAGGTGCCTGACAGGACTTCCCAGGAGCTGGCTCAACCGGCTTGCCAGGGGTGTGGTGCGAAACGCCTCATCCACCGCCCCGTCCGGCCGGCCGACGTGGGTGACCAGGATGACCCGCGCATGCCGCGCCCGGAGATCGTTGATGGTAGGTAGCGACTCGCGAATTCGGGTGTCATCCAGGATCCGGGCGCCCTCCAGCGGCACGTTGAAGTCGACCCGGGTCAGCACCCGTTTGTGGGCGACCTCGACGTCGCGGAGCGTGGCCTTACGGGGCGCGACGCCGGCGGGCGAGCTGGTGGTCAGTTCAGCCGTTCGCCCATGAAGGCGGCCAGGTCGACAACACGACAGGAATAGCCCCACTCGTTGTCGTACCAGCTCATCACCTTGCCGTTTCGCTCACCCACAACCATGGTCAGCGGCGCGTCGACGATCGACGAATGGGAATCACCCTTGAAGTCGGTCGACACCAGCTCCTCATCGGTCACTGCCAGGATCCCTTTGAGGTCGCTGGCGGCGGCCTCTCGCAATGCCTCGTTGATGGTGTCGACCGAAACCTTGTCGCGGAAGCTGGCGGTCAGGTCTACGAGCGAGACATTCGGGGTGGGCACGCGCAGCGACATGCCGTGGAACTTTCCTTTCAGCTCGGGCATGACCAGCGCCATCGCTCGGGCGGCCCCGGTGCTGGTTGGGATCACGGACAGGGCTGCCGCCCGGGCGCGACGCAGGTCCTTGTGGGGAGCGTCGAGCAGCCGCTGATCGCTGGTGTAGGAATGCACGGTGGTCATGATGCCGGCCTCGATTCCAAAGCTCTCGTGCAGAACCTTCGCCACAGGGGCCAGGCAGTTCGTGGTGCAGGAAGCGTTACTGACCACGCTATGCCGACCGGGGTCATACCGGCTTTCGTTGACGCCGAGGACGATCGTGATGTCTTCGTTTGTCGCGGGCGCCGAGATGATCACCTTGCGGGCGCCACCCTTGTCGATGTGCACCCGGGCCTTGGGCCCGTCCGTGAAGAACCCGGTGGATTCGATCACTATCTCAACGCCGAGGTCGCGCCAGGGCAGCGCCGCCGGATCCTTCTCGGCGAATACCTTGATTCGCTTGCCGTCGACCGCTAGATGGTCGCCGTCGGCTGATACCTTTCCGGCGTAGTTGCCCAGGATCGAGTCGTACTTGAGCAGGTGGGCCAGGGTTGGCGGATCGGTGATGTCATTAACTGCCACGATGTCAATCGCATTCTTGCCCTGGGCGGCGCGAAAAACATTGCGGCCGATGCGGCCGAAGCCATTGATCCCGACCTTGATCGCCATGCGCTCCTCCGACCTAATGTCCTGCTGAGGGTATTAGACCATTTCCCGGCGCGCGCTCCATCAACCGGCGGAGGCGATGGGCCATCGCGGATTTGCTCAGGTGCGCACGGTCGGCCAGCTCCTGCAGACCCGCCCGCGGGTGAGCCAGCCGAAGGTCGGCGGTTTCCCTCAGAGCCGCCGGCAGGGCCCGCAGGCCGGTACGCTGCCGTGCCAGGCGGCGAATGCGCTGGACCTGCTCGAACGCGGCCCGCAACCGTTTGTCCAGATTGGCGGTCTCGCTGTTCGCGCGCCGATTTGCGTCACCGCGCATCCCTCGGACGATCCGGTCGTTCTCCAGCTGCATCACCGCACGGTTGGCCCCGATCAGTCCCAGGACGCGTGATATCGGCTCCGCCCCCTTCAGGTAACGCACCGCGCTTCCACGTCGGTTCAGCTCGCCCACCGGGATCCTCAGGGCACGCATCCGGCGGGAGAGCTCGGCCCCGTAGCCGCGAGCGCCCACGATCTCGAAGTGGTAGGCGTGGCCCCGATTGCCCAGGACTCCGCGCACCAGGAACGCGCCCCGGACCGATGCCCGTGCGCAGCAGACATCGTTCGACGCCAGGCTGGGCGCCAGGGTCAGGCGCAGGTGATAGCTCGGCCGCTTCGCGCTGGGACCTTTGCGCACGGCGCTGACCCCGCCACCAGTGCTCCTCGCCAGCTGGACCACTTTGCGAGCAACGGCGTTGCGCGAGAGCCGCAGTGTCACCTGGGACCCCTCCCCCGCCTGCCCGCTGACCCCCACGATGGCTGCCAGCTCAGCGTGCTGGCAGCATGGGCGGGCAGGCAGAACGTTGGCCAGCTCCGCCTTGATCTCGTCCGTAAACGATGGTCGCTCCCGCATCGCCACCCACCATTAAACTGAACCGGTGCTGATCAAGATCGGGATCGACCCGGTCCTGGTGACCATTGGCGGTCTGAAGATCCACTGGTACGGGATCATGATCGCGATCGGCCTCTACGCCGGGATTCAGGTCGCGCTCGCTGACTCGCCCCGGCGCGGGATCGACCGAGACAAGCTGATGAACACGGCGCTGATCGCGGCCGTGCTGGGCGTCCTGGGAGGCCGCCTCTATTACGTGGTCCAGAACAACCCCGATTTCTACCTGCATCACCTGGACCGGATCCTGGCGGTCTGGGAGGGAGGCATGGCGTTCTTCGGGGCCATCTTCGGCGGTGCCGTCGCCCTGATCGTGTCGTCGATTATCTACAGGATCCCGCTCTGGAGCCTGCTCGACGTGGGCGCCCTCGGGATGACCATCGGCCAGGCGTTCGGCCGGGTCGGCAACATCATCAACGGTGACATCGTGGGCTACCGGACCAACGGCTGGGGCTTTGAGTACACGAACCCAGGCACCTTTGCCCCGCGCGATGTACCGGTCCAGCCGGCAAACCTTTATGAGCTACTGATCGCCGTCGCCCTCTTCATCCTGCTCTGGAACCTGCGCAAGCGGATCCACCCGGAGGGAATGCTGGCCATGATCTACCTCCTCCTCTACACGACCAGCCAGTTCCTGATCTTCTTCGTCCGGGACAACGTTTATGTGATCGACCAGACCCTGAAGCAGGCGCAGGTGACGGCCATCGTGGTATTCGTGCTCACCCTTCCCTTCGTGGCCTACCTCCTGCGAAAAGAGCGCGCCCGGCCGGCGGCCACATCGGAACCCAGCCCTCAGGAGTCGCGTGCCGGAGAGGTCGCCGGCTAGATCAGGCGGCCGGCTGTTGCGCCTGGCGGTTGCGGCGCTCGCCGCGCTTGAGAATCAGCTCGAGCAAGCGCTCCTGACGAAGATCCGCCTTCTCGATGATGCACTGGACCTTGCCCTCCAGCCGGGCCCGCTCCTCTTTGGTCAGGGGCTTGGCGGTGTGGACCAGGATGGGCAGCTGGCTGGTTTCCTTTTCCCGGCGCAGCGCCGACACCACCTCGAAGCCGTCCACGCCGGGCATGACCAGGTCGAGGAGCACCAGATCTGGCTTGTTGCGAAGCGCCTGCTCGATGGCAGTCTTTCCATTTTCGGCGGTCAGCACTTTGATGCTGAATGGTTTGAGAATGGCCTTGACCAGACTGACGGTCTGCCGGTCGTCGTCCACCACCAGCACGCTCGAGGGCATCTTCCGAGCCCGCTTGCCGTCGGCCATCAAGTCGAACTTCACCATCAGCTGCACCAGCTGCTGGCGGTCGATGGGCTTGGCGAGGAATTCGACATCGCCGATGTTTCCCCCGGGTTGGCGGGCCTCGGCCGCGGACGTGAGCACCAGCGGGATTTCTCGCGTGCGAGGGTCGCGGCGAAGCTCCCGGACCAGGCGAGAGGCCCCGTCTGGAGGAAGTTGCGCATCTAGCAGGATGGCGAGCGGCTGGAGGCTGGGCGCCTTCTGCATCAGCTCGCTGGCGTTCTTGACGTAGACCACGTCGTAGCCGGCCCGGCTCAGGAACGGTTCGATCCGTTCCCGGACCTGGGGGTCTGGGTCGGCGACCAGAATGCCGGGTGCCTTCCAGCCCTTGCCAGCAGGCTGCACCACCTCCGGCCGCCCCGGGGCAGCACTCGCGGTCCGGGCGCTGAGACGACGGAGCACGTCCGAGAGCCGCTCAGCACTGTCATTGATGTGCTTCAGGTACTCGCGACGCTCTTCGGCAGTGACCGCGTTGGAGCCATCATCGACCAGAACGGTGGAGAACCCGATGATCGTGTTCAGGAGCGAATTGAGCGTGTGCGCTTGCTCCGTCCCGAGCGCCGCGGGCTGCTGCGCCCTGGCTTCCTCCATCTGCGCCAGGAGCTGACGCTCCCGGTCGCGGGCACGCGCGATCTCGGCGCGAGCCTGCTCCATCTCCTGGTTCTGCGCATGGATCTCGGAGGATAGAGCCTGGCGGCGGGTTGCCCAATCGGTTTGCAGTTTGCTCGATTGCTCGGTCAGCTCTGCGTGACGAACTCCGAGTTTCAGGTGTTCCTCGCGCAGCACCTTCTCGTTCTCGGCGAGCTTCTCCAGGCGGGTGCGCGCCTCACCCGTCTGCGCCAGGGCATCGGCGAGCTGATTCTCGAGTGAGGCCTTCTCCTCCGCCATTTCCGCTCGGCTCCGCTGCCACTCCTGCTGGATCTCGGCTTGCCGGCTTTCCGCTGCCGTAAGTTTCTGGGCCAGCTGCTCGCGCTCGGATCGCCACTGGCCCTGCTGGGATTGCAACTCGTCTCGCTGCCTGGAGACCGTTGCCACCTGCTCACGGACCGCCGCCAGCTCAGCCTGATGCCCAGCCACCAGGTCGCGCCGCTCAGCCTCCTTCTGTTCGACCAGTTGAGCCGATTCATGCAGCTGAGCCTCGAGCCGCTTGACGTCTTCGATGGCGGAGCTCAGCCGCTCGCGCCCCGCGTCGAGCTCCCTCTGGGAGTCGTCGTGGAGCCTTTTGAGCTGGTCATGTTCGGTGGCAGCGTGGCCAGCCGCGTCGAGGAGCTTGCGGTGCTCGCCCTGGAGGCTTTCATGGGCCGATTGCACCCGATCGCGGTACTCGACCATGGACTTGAGCTCGGCGACCGAGGCCTGCTGACCCTGCCGTGCCGCCTCCAGCTCCTGGCCTAGCTGCTGGGTGCGGGCCCGTTCGCTCGCGACCGCAGTCTCCTTCTCCGCCAGCCTCGCCCGGTACTCCTGCTGGCTCTGGTCGTGCAGCCTGGCCAGCCGGTCCCGTTCCTGTTCGACCCGGTCGTACTCGGTCTGCAGGCCGGCCAGGGTTTCGTTGACGGCCTCCTGGAGCTCCCGGATCCGCTGCTGTTCCTCGATCAGGGACTGACGTTCGGTTGCCCACTGCCGCTGGGCGGCATGAAGCTCATCCCGCTCCCTGGCGGCCTTCTGGGCCAGGGCTTCGACCTGGCTCAGGAACTGGCGGCCGTGGTCGAGGAGCTCGCCCAGGGGCTGGGACTCGTCTGGCACGGCGGTATAACGCCGATGGCACCCGAGGCTGGCGCCAGCGCGTCAGCTTCCGGGGAGGGGCGAGGACCCGGTCCAGACGGCGTGGCCTCGGGGAAAACGGAAGAGCTTGCTCCGCCAGCGGCCGGGCCTGCCTGGCTTCCCCTTCGAACTCGCAGCCTCACTGGGGGTGTCGGGCGGCGCCTCGTTCATGATCTGGTTGGACAGGGCGATGCACTGGTCGCAGATGTAGACGCCCGGGCCGGCGACCAGGCGGCGCACCTGCTCCTGGCGCTTGCCGCAGAAGGAGCATCGGGCGGTCGCCAGCTTCCCCCCGGGTCCTTCCGGCATAGTGCCGATTTTAGGCCCGAGTGGTCTAGAGCATCTCCTTGATCGCCACCGCGACCGGCCGGGTGATACCCCTGACCGTCATCAGGTCATCGACGCTGGCGTTCCGGATGCTCTCCACGCTGCCGAAGGCGCGAAGCAGGGCCCGGCGGCGGACCGGTCCCAGCCCGGTGATGCCGTCCAGCACCGAGGCGAATGTGTCCCGCCGGCGGACCACCCGGTGGAAGGTGATGGCAAACCGATGCGCCTCGTCGCGGATTCGCTGGACGAGGAAGAGCGCCTCGGAATCCAGAGGCAGGCGGATCGGCTCAGAGCGCTCAGGCGCAAACAGCTCCTCCTGCTCCTTGGCCAGCCCGAAGGTCGGGACCTGGCCAAGCCGCACCCCCTCGAGCACCTCGCGAGCTGCCGACAGCTGGCCCTTGCCACCGTCGATCAGCACCAGGTCGGGC
>Ga0209805_1000466_pt1 | contig 24556 bp, 23 predicted proteins | sample GraSoiAngelo_148_FD_185905 | JGI IMG/M metagenome (GOLD analysis project Ga0209805, IMG submission 185905) | Grasslands soil microbial communities from the Angelo Coastal Reserve, California, USA - 14_1009_09_20cm (SPAdes) (version 2) | ecosystem: Environmental > Terrestrial > Soil > Grasslands ...
GCCGCCGCCGGGTTCCAGATGAGGAGCACCAGGGCGCCGACGCCGGTGGCCCGCAGCGCGGCGAGCCCCAGCGTCACGCGGCGACGCACGCCAGGGCCTCGCGCAACGTGAACCGTCCTTCGTGCAGCGCGCGTCCGACGATGGCACCCGCCAGCCCCGCAGCGCGAACGCGTCGCAGGTCGTCGAGCGAGGCAACCCCGCCCGACGCGATCACGTCGAGCCCGAGCGCGGCGATGGCGTGTGCGCCGTCCACGTCCGGTCCGGCGAGGCTGCCGTCGCGGGCGGCGTCGGTGTAGATCACGGTGCGGGCGCCTTGGCTGCGCACGCGGCGCGCCAGCTCCAGCGGCGTGAGCGCGAGCGTGAGGTCGGAGCCGCGCGCTGCGACCCGGCCGTCGCGCGCGTCGATGCCCACGGCGAGCCGCTCTGCGCCGTAGCGCGCCAGCAGCCGCGCCACGAGCACCGGATCGACGGCCGCGGCCGTACCGATCACGACCCGCGTCGCGCCCCAGCCGACGAGCTCGGCTACGCCCTCGTCGGTCGTCAGGCTGCCCCCCACCTGGATCCGCACTGCGACCTCAGCCAGGAGACGGCGTGTCAGCTCGCGGTTCTCGCCCGTGCCGAACGCGCGGTCGAGATCGACGACATGCACCCAGCGGGCGCCGTCGTGCGCGAACTGCCGCACTGCGGCGATGGGGTCGGCGACGGAGGGAGAACGGGCCACGCGCCCGCCCTCGATGTCAACGGCGGGATACAGCTCCACGGCCAGAAAGAAAACTAAAGGAGACTAATCGCGCGCGGCCGCGACGGCGGGTGCGGGCGGGCCAGTGGGCTCGAGCTGGGCCCGCAGCGCCTCGCGTACCCCGCCGTACGCCGCGTCGAGGCTCTTCGGCACCGGCGCGCCGGCGCCCATGTCCTTGCGACGCGGATTGGTGGGCCGGCCGGCCACGAGGAACTCGTAGTGCAGGTGCGGCCCGGTCGAAAGGCCCGTCGAGCCGACGTAGCCGATCGTTTCACCCTGGTCCACGCGCTCACCCGCGTGCAGACCCCGCGCGAACCCCGACAGGTGGCCGTAGCGCGTCCGGATGCCGTTGACGTGCCGCACCTCGATCAGGTTGCCGTAGCCCGAGTCATCGTGTCCGACGCGCGTCACGATCCCGTCGGCCGTGGCGCGCACCGGGGTCCCGTACGCCGCCGCGAAGTCCACGCCCTCATGATGCCGCCAGGTGTGCAGGAGCGGATGATAGCGGGACCCGAACCCGCTCGAGACGCGCCGGAACTGGAGCGGCGCCCGCAGGAACGCGCGGCGCAGCGAGCGCCCGCGCTCGTCGTAGAAGCCACCGCGACTCCCCGTCGAATCCTCGAAGTAGAACGCGTACTCCGGTGTGCGCGCGACGTCGACGCGTGCGGCCAGGATGCGACCGAAGCGCCGCTCCCCTTCAGACGACTCCAGGCGATCGAGCAGCACGGTGAAACGGTCCCCCGGCCGGATGTCGCGCGTGAAGTCCACTTCCCAGTCGTACACGTCGGCGATCGCCCAGGCGAGCTGGCGCCGCTCCACCGGGGGCAGGAACGTATCCGTCACCGCCTTGTCGAGCGCGTCGTACAGCGACGACTCGATCGTCCCCGTCACGCGCAGACGCATGACGGTCCAGGGAATGATTTCGACGGTTTCCACCCAGCCCGTCTCGCCGCGCGCCACCGAGAGACGCTTCTCGGGGGAGAGGCGCACGCTGACCCGGCTCGCCACGCTGTCGGTCTTCAAGCGGCGGAACTCGAACACCAGGCCGGGACGCAGGCGGCGCACGGGCAGAGCCTTCGCCGCCGTGAGGAAACCGGCGTAGTCGCGTCCCGTCACGCCGGCGCGCGCCAGCACGTCGGAGAGGGTCTCGCGGCGGCCGAGGGCGTGGCTGAAGTCGCTGTACGCAGCGTCCACCACGATGGCGGGCGCGGTGAGGGGCTGGCGCCAGGGCCACGCCTCGCGCGTCGCCCACACCAGGCCCGCGGCCGTGAGGGCGGCCGCGACGACGTAGTGGCTGGTGCGCCAGGGCCGCGCCATCAGTCCATCTGCCGGCGGATGAACGTGGGGATCTCGAGCTCGTTCAGCTCGGTCGGGAGCGGCGGGTTGGCGGGGGCACCGCGCCGGGCCGGCTGCTCCGCCGGCTTCACGTACCCGGGCGGGGCGACCGCGGGCCGCCCGGCGCGCTCGCGGAACGGCAGCACGCCCGGGGCCGCGCGGCCCGACGCCTCCGCCCCGGCGTTCTGGCGGTCGAACCCCGTCGCAATCACGGTGACGCGGATCTCGCCGTGCATCGCCGGATCGTTCACGGTCCCGAAAATGATCTCCGCCTCCTCGCCGGCCGCATCCTTGACGACATCGGAGATCTGGGTGACCTCGCCCAGCGTCAGGTCTTCGCCGCCGGTGATATTGATGAGCACGCCCGTCGCGCCCGTGATCGAGATGTTGTCGAGCAGCGGTGACGAGATCGCCTGCTGCACCGCCTCCATGGCGCGGTTCTCGCCCCGTCCCATGCCGGTCCCCATGATCGCCGCCCCACCATTCTGCATCACGGTGCGCACGTCGGCGAAATCCACGTTCACGATACCGGTGACGGTGATGAGCGAGGAGATGCCCTGCGTCGCGTGCAGCAGCACCTCGTCGGCCTTCTTCAGGGCGTCCTGGAACGGGATGCCCTTGCCAACGACGGCCAGCAGGCGCTCGTTCGGCACGACGACCATGGTATCGACGTGCTTACGCATCTCGGCGATTCCCATTTCCGCCTGCCGCATGCGTTTGCGGCCCTCGAACAGGAACGGCTTGGTGACGATCCCGATCGTGAGCGCGCCCAAATCGCGCGCGATCTGCGAGATGATAGGTGCCGCGCCGGTGCCCGTGCCGCCGCCCATGCCGCACGTGACGAAGACCAGGTCGGCGTTCTGGAGGGAGTGGAGCACCTCGTCGCGGTTCTCCTCGATGGCCTGGCGGCCGATCTCGGGGCGCGCGCCGGCGCCCAGCCCGCGGGTGAGCTTCTTGCCGATCTGCACCTTCACGTCGGCCTTGTTGTTGAGCAGGGCCTGCGCGTCGGTGTTCACGGAAATGAATTCCACGCCCTGGAGTCCCTCGTCGACCATGCGGTTCAGGGCGTTGCCGCCACCGCCGCCGACACCGACGACTTTCATCCGGGCGTTCTGCGAGACGGTCTCTTCGAGCTCGAAGATCATGGCTCCCTCGGGTGACCGATCAGAAGAAGTCCTGCAACCACCGCTTCAGCGGTCCGAACAGCTTGTCGACCCCCGCACTCCTGACCAGCGAGCCGCCGGGCGCGCCGCCCTGCGCCAGCCGCCGCGCCGCGTACAGCACCAGCCCGACCGGCACCGCGTAGCGCGGCGCCTGCACGCTGTCGACCAGTCCCGAGATCCCCTGCTCGGGGCTCCCGGCCCGCACCGGCACCGCGAACGCCTCGCGCGCCAGCTCCACCATTCCCGGCAGATGCGCCGTGCCGCCGGTCAGCACCACCCCGGCCGGCAACCGCCCGCCCCCGTACCCCGCCCGCTCGAACTCGCGCTGCGCCAGCTGGAAGATCTCGTCCACCCGCTGGTGGATGATGTGCGACAGCAGCTCGCGCGATGCCTGCCGCGCCCCCTGGCTCGGCGTGGATGGCAGGTTGATCATCTCCGAGGCGTCCACCAGCGGCTGGTAGGCCACACCGTGCCGCTCCTTGAGCCGCTCCGCGTCCGCCTGCGTCACCCCCAGCCCCTGCATCATGTCGCTCGTCACGTGCGTGCCGGCGAACTTGATGGACGCGAGGTGGCGGATCTTCCCCTCGTGGAAGATCGCCACACCCGTCGAGCCGCCACCCACCTCCACCAGCGCGACGCCCAGCTCCCGCTCGTCGTCGGTCAGCACGGCGTACGACGCCGCCAGCGGCTCGAGCACCAGGTCGGCGGGGCGGTAGCGCGCCCGCTCCACGCTCCGGCGCAGGTTCTGCGCGGCGGTCGACTGTACCGTGACCAGGTACATCTCGACCTCGAGTCGCGTCCCCGTCATCCCCACGGGATCCGAGATGCCGCGCTGCTGGTCGACCACATACTCCTGCGGGATGTCGTGCAGCAGCTCGTGGTCCCGGCCCAGCGACACGGCGCGCGCCACCTCGTTCACCCGCGCCACGTCCTCCGCCGTGACCTCGTCCCCCGACACCGCCACGACGCCCGTCGAGGTACGCGCCGAGACGTGCTCGCCGGCGATGCCGCACGTCACCGCGCCCACCTTGACGCCCGCCATCCGCTCGGCGTCGCGCAGCGCGGCGACGATGGACCGGCTCGTCTCGTCGATATCGCGCACCATGCCCCGGCGCACGCCCGCGTTCTTCGCGAGCCCCACGCCCAGCACCTTGGCAAGCGGCAGCCGCGGCAGGTCGCCCACGACCTCGGCGATCACGGCGCACGTCTTGGTGCTGCCGAGATCGAGCCCGGCCACGACCTGGCGGTCTCGGCTCACGCGCCTCCCTCACCGGCCCCGTCCGCGGTCGCCTTGCGCCGCACGATCACCTGGCCCGCGAAGCGGGCATCGAGCTCGACATAGGAACGCCCCCTCGCCGCGAGATCCTGCGCCACCAGCACCACGGCCCGAATCACCTCCGGCCCGGCGTCGCGCCGCACCAGGACGCGCCGCGACCCGACTTCCAGCAGCACGTCCCCGCGCGCCAGCCGGCGCGCGCCGGTGATGGTTTGAAACAGCGCCGGATCCACCGACTGGATCAGCGCCAACACTCCCACCACGCCCGAGTCGCCGCTCGCCGCAATCGGCAGATCGAGCCCGGAGCGCGCGGGATCGAACGGCAGCGGGTGACCCGCGGCGTCCACCGCCACCAGGCGCGTCCCGCGCGGACCCGGCGTCAGCGCGGCGGGCTCCACTTCCCGCAGCTCGACGGTCAGCGCCGCCGGCAAATGACGCACCACCCGGGCCTCGGCCACGCCGGCGAGACCCCGCACCCGGTCCGCGAGCAGCCGCGTGTCGCCGAACACGCTCGCGCCGGGCTCGAGCCGCAGCGCGGCGATCACCGCGTCGGGCGCGAGATTGCGGACGCCCACCAGCTCCACCTGCCGCACGCGGAACACCCGCAGCCGTCGCAGCACACGCGGCGCGCTCAGCCACAGCAGCCCGAGCACCGCCGATCCCGCGAGGCTCGCCAGCGCCCGCCGCCGCCAGCGTGGCAAGGCCCTCGTCACGCCCCGTTCCCCAGTCGCGCCAGCAACTCGGGCCCGACGCGCGTGATGTCCCCCGCCCCGAGCGTGAACACCACGTCACCCGCCCGTACCGTCTCGACCACACGCTCGGTCACTCCCGCGCGCTCGCGCACCGCGATGGTGGTCGCGCCCGCGCGCGCCGCTCCGCGCGCCACCAGTTCCGCACTCACTCCCGCGAGCGGCTGCTCGCGCGCCGCGTAGATCGGGGCCACCACCACCACGTCCGCCGCCGCGAGCGCCCGGCCCAGCGCCTCCCCATGCAGCGCCGTGCGCGAGAACAGGTGCGGCTGGAACACCGCCACCACGCGGTGCCGCGGGAACGCCTGCCGCGCCGCGGCGAGCGTCGCCGCTACTTCCGTCGGGTGGTGCGCATAGTCGTCCACGACCGTCACGCCGCGCGCCTCACCCACCCGCTCGAACCGGCGCCCCACCCCGCCGAATTCCGCCAACGCGGCGAGCGCCCGCTCGAGATCGGCGCCCAGCTCGTGCACCACCGCCAGCGCCGCCGCGGCGTTGCGCACGTTGTGAAGCCCCGGCACCTGCAGGCGCAGCGCGAGCGTGCGACCGCCGGGGAGCTCGATCCGCGCCGTCGAGCCGCGCTCGCGCAGCTCGGGATCGGCGATGCGGACGTCCGCCGCCGCGCTCTCCCCCAGTCCCACCCGCCACACCGGGACCGCGAGCCGTGCCGCCACCCGCGCCGCACCCGCGTCGTCCGTTCCCACGATCGCCCGCCGTGCCCGCCCGGCGAACTCGACGAACGCGTCTTCCAGCGCCGCCACGGTCCCGCCGTAGCACTCGAGATGGTCGGCCTCGACGTTGTTCACCACCGCCACGTTCGGCGCGAGCGACAGGAACGCGCGGTCGAACTCGTCGGCCTCCACCACGTACAAGTCCCCGCCGCCCACCCGCGCGTTGCCGCCCCACCGAGCGACACGGCCGCCGGCGAGTCCCGTAGGATCCCGCCCGGCGGCCGCCAACGCCTCCGTGACCATCACCGTGGTGGTCGTCTTGCCGTGCGTCCCCGCCACGGCGACCACCGTCCCACCGGCGACGGCCTGGCTGAGGGCGTCAGCCCGCCGGACCACCGGGACCCCGAGGGCGCGTGCTCGCTCCAGCTCCGGGTGGTCTCCCGGCACCGCCGCGGTGACCACGAGCGCCCGGGCTCCCACCACATGCCCTGGATCGTGTCCCCGCCATATTTCCACCCCGAGGGCTGCCAAATCGGCGGCGCCGGAGGGGTCGTTATCGCAGCCGGTTATCGTGACGCCTTGCTGCCTGGCGAGGAGCGCCAGGCCGCTCATGCCCGCTCCGGCGATCCCCATGAAGTGGACCGGGCGGGGATCCACCGTCGCAAACAAGTTCATTAGTGGGGGGCTAATATAGCGAATCTACGAAACTTGCGAAAGAGACCACGGCCTTGCTACGTGACGACTGTCAAGATCTTCGACACGATGTCCCGAGCGGCGTTGGGGTTCCCTCGGGCGCGCGCCTGGGCGGCGAGTGACTCCAGCCGGGCACGATCCCCGAGCAATCGGCCCACCTGGTCAGCGAGTGCGTACGGTGTGAGGTCGTGCTCGGGAAGGTGAATCGCGGCTCCCGCTGCCGCGAGGGCACGCGCGTTGTGCGCCTGGTGGTCGGCGGCGGCGCTCGGGAGCGGGACGAGGATGCTCGGCTTGCCCCACGCGCACAGCTCCGCGACGGTCATCGCGCCGGCGCGCGCCACCACGACGTCTGCGGCGCGGTACGGGATCGTCATGGGATCGAAAAACCCCCGGATCACCACGCGCCCCGGCGCCGCGTAGCGCCCCAGCGCGTCCGCGTGCTCCAGACCGGTGCCCCACAGTACGTTCACCGCGTCCAGCAGCCGGCGCTCGAGCGCGCCCGCCACGGCATAGTTGATGGTCCGGGCGCCTTGGCTGCCGCCGAATACGAGGAGAGTCGCACGCTCGGCGCCCAGGCCCAGCTCCGTGAGGGCGGCGGCGCGCGCCCCCGGCTCGGGCGGACGCACCGGATTGCCGAGCGTGAAGACGTTGGTGGCGGCGCCGGGCCTGAGACGCGCGCGCGCCTCGGGGAACCCCAGATGGATCTGGCGCGCGCGCCGGGCGAGCCAGCGCGTGGTCAGTCCCGGGAACGCGTTCTCCTCGACGAGCACGGTCGGCAGGCCGGCGCGCTGCGCGCGCCACACCACAGGGCCCGCGGCGTAGCCTCCCGTGCCGATGACGATCGCGGGCCGCTCTTCGTCGAGCACACGGCCGACGGCACGCCATACCGGGCCCGCGATGAGCAGCCAGCGGAGGTTCTTCCACCAGGTGCGCCGGTAGAGCGGCTCGATCGGGAGCAGGCGATGGCGGAACGGATAGCGGGGCAGCACCTGCGCCTCGATCCCGCGCGCCGCACCGACCAGCACGGGCTCGATACCCGGCCTCGCATCGCGCAGCGCCTGGGCCAGCGCCAGGGCGGGCATGAGGTGGCCGCCGGTGCCGCCGCCCGCGAGCAGCACCCTCAATCCCACCACCACCCAACGCGGAACGCGGAACGCGGAACGCGGAACAGCTCGCGCCAATGTCCAACCGCATTTCGAGTTTCGCGAGTCGAACCGTCACTTTCTGTTCCGCGTTCCGCCATTGTTCCGCGTTCCGCGTTCCGCGTTCCGCGTTCCGCCATTGTTCCGCGTTCCGCCTTCCGCGTTCCGCGTTCCGCCATTGTTCCGCGTTCCGCCTTCCGCGTTCCGCGTTTCATCCGTGCCGCCCTCTCCCAATGCTGATCAAGACACCGGTCGCGACGAGGGCGACGAACAGGCTCGACCGCCCGTAGGAGATGAATGGCAGCGTGATACCCGTGGCCGGAAGCAGGGCCAGGCTCACGCCTATGTGCAGCGCCGCGGTCACCCCGATCAGGGCGGTGAGCCCCACGGCCAGCAGCTGGCCGAACGAGTCACGCGCCGAAAAGGTGATGCGGAAGCCGAGCCACACGAACGTTCCGAACAGCACGAGCAGGGCGAGCACGCCCAGGAAACCCCATTCCTCACCGATGGTCGAGAAAATGAAGTCGGAGTAGGCATACGGCAGGTAGCCGAGCTTCTGCTGGCCCTGCCCGAGGCCGACGCCGAACAGCCGTCCCGCCCCGATGCCGACGAGCGACTGGTGGACCTGCCAGGTGGCTTCGGAGGGAGCGCTCCCGGGATTGAGAAACGTGATCACCCGCGCCAGGCGGTATTGCGCACTGGCGACGGCGCCGAACACGAGCGGCGTCGCCACCACGGTCAGGGCGAGAAAGTGCCCGATTCGGGCGCCCGCCGTGAACAGGACGACCCCGGCGAGCAGCGCGACCAGCAGCGCCATCGAGAGGTTGGGCTCGAAAAAGATCAACGCGAGCACGGGCGTGAGCACGACGATGAACGGCAGCAGGCCGTACTGGAACGTGCGGATGCGCTCGCCCTTCTTCGCCGCGAGCATGGCGGTCCAGACGACGACCGCGAACTTGGCCAGCTCGGAGGGCTGCACCGTCACGAAGCCGAGGTTTACCCAGCGGCGCGCGCCATTGATGCTGGGGGCGATGCGGTGGGTAAACGGGAGCAGCGGCATGAGCAGCAGCACGGCCGCCAGCCCGAGCACGGGCCACGCCCAGCGCTGCCACTTGCGGTAGTCGGAGCGGGCGAGCAACGCGGCGACGATCCCCCCCACGGCCGCGCCGACCGCCTGTTTCAGCGCGAAGCTCGATCCCACCTGCCCGCCCGAGATCGTGAGCAGGCTCGACGCGCCGTACACGGCCGTGAGCCCGAACACGACGAGGATCGCCGCGACCAGCCCCAGCAGGCGGGTTTCCCAGCGCAGGTCTCTCACAAAGAGTCGCGGCTGAAGTCGCGGCTCGGCCCTGCCGCTGAAGCGGCTTGTCGCCCGTTCACGGGCAGACGCCGAGTCGCGAGTTTACTCGCGGCTGTCGTCACATTGCCTCCACGAGTTTGCGAAACGTGCCCCCGCGCTCCTCGTAATTCTTGAACATGTCGTAGCTCGAGCACGCGGGGGACAAAAGCACCGCGTCGCCCGCACGCGCCGCCCGGCGGGCGCGTGTCACGACGTCCTCGAACGTCGTGCCCCGCTCGAGCGGCACCTGACCGCCCAAGTCCCGCTCCACCAGCGGACCCGACTCGCCGTAGGCGATCACCAGACGGCACCGCTCCCGCAGCAACGGCCCGAGCCTCGTGTACGGCTCGCCTTTGTGCCGCCCGCCGAGCAACAACACGAACGGCCGGTCCATCGCCTCCACCGCGACCACGGTGGAGGCGATGTTGGTCGCCTTGGAATCGTTGATCCACAGAACGCCGCTCACCTCGCGCACGGGCTCGAGGCGGTGCGGCAGGGCGCGGAACGAGCGCAGGCCCTCCCCGATGACCCCCGGTGCGACGCCCGCCTGGTGCACGGCGAGCGCGGCGGCGAGTGCATTCGCCACGTTGTGGTCGCCCAAGAGGCCGAGCTCCCCCCGAGCCAGCAGCGCCGGCCCCTTCCCGCCCAGGCGCAGCCGCTGCTCCGTGCGGTCGTACCAACCGTCGGCGGGGCGCGCGAGTGAGAACAGCAGGCGGCGCCCTTTCGCATCGGCGGCGAGCTCGAGTACGGCGGGGTCGTCGCCGTTCAGCACCCACACGTTCGCGTCGGCGGCGTTCCGAAACAGCTGGCGCTTGTCCGCGTAATAGGCCTCGACGGCGGGATAGCGGTCCAGGTGATCGGGAGCGAGGTTCGTGAGGATGCCGATCTCGGGGGCGAAGTGGGGGCTGTCGTGCAGCTGGAAGGACGAGACTTCGATCGCGAGCCACTGATAGCGGTCACCCTGCACGGCGATGTCGGCGAGCGGGCGGCCGATGTTCCCCACGGCCTCGGCGTCGAGCCCCGCCGCGCGCAACAGATGGGCCACCAGCGCGGTCGTCGTCGTCTTCCCGTTCGTTCCCGTGATCGCGATCGAGCGCGTCCCCGAGGCGGCGAGCGCCCGGAAGCCGAGGTCCATTTCGGACAGGACGGGTACGCCGGCGGCGCGGGCGGCGACCAGCGGGGCCGCTTCCGGCGGCACGCCCGGCGACACGATCACCGCTGCCGCGGTGCGGATGCGCGCCAGGTCGTGTCGCCCGACGTCGAGTGCCACCCCGGACAGCGCGCCCAGGTCGGCGAGCGCGTCGCCGCCGTAGGGGTGATCGGAGGCGTCGCTCGCGTACACGCGGACGCCCGCGCGCGCCAGCAGCTTCGTCGCCGCCACTCCGCTCTTCCCCAGGCCCACCACCGCGACGACGCCGTGCCGCCACGGCTCCGGAATCATCTCACCTTCAGCGTCGCGAGGGCGATCGCCGCGCACATGACCCCCAGGATGTAGAACCGCATCACGACCTGCGGCTCCGCCCACCCGAGCTTCTCGAAGTGGTGATGCAGCGGCGCCATGCGGAAGACGCGATGCGCATCCGCGTATTCCTTGCCGCGGCGCCATTTGTTCCAGCGGTATACCCCGGTCTGTAGCAGCACCGACACCGCCTCCGCCACGAACACCGCACCCGCGATCAGCAGGAGAAACTCCGCCTTGAGCATGATCGCGACGGTGCCGAGGGCACCGCCGATCGCCAGCGCGCCGGTGTCGCCCATGAACACCTGCGCGGGATGCGCGTTGAACCACAGGAAGCCCAGGGCCGCGCCCGCGAGGGCGCCGCAGAAGATCGTCAGCTCCTGCGACCCGGGGAGAAAATACACGAGGAGATAGCGCGTCCAATCGATGCGACCGAACACGTAGGCGAACACGGCGAACGTGCCCGCGAGGATCGCCGTCAGCCCGGTCGCGAGGCCGTCCAGACCGTCGGTGAGGTTCACCGCGTTCGAGGTCCCGGTCACCACGACCGTGACGAACAGCAGGTACACAGGCGGCGGCAACACCAGCAGGATGTACTTGAACACCGGCAGCTGGGTCGAGGCGGGGGGCAGGTCCGGGACCAGCGGCCACCGCAGCAAGGCCACGGCGAGCGCGACGCCGAACGTGACCTGGCCGACGAGTTTCCAGCGCGCGACCAACCCTTGAGACTTGCCCCGCACGATCTTCAGGTAGTCGTCGACGAACCCGATGGCCCCGGCCCACAGCATCGCCGCCACGGCCACGACGACGTAGCGACTGTCGAGCCGCGCCCACAAGAGCGTCGGCACGACCGTCGCGAGCAGGATGATCAGGCCGCCCATGGTCGGCGTGCCGCGCTTCGTGTGGTGGCTCGCCGGTCCCTCGGCGCGGATCACCTGCCCCACATTGCGCTCGCGCAGCCGCCGGATGATGGCGGGACCACCCACGAACGCGAGCAGCAGCGCGGTGACGGTGGCGCCGGCCGCGCGAAACGTGAGGTAGTTGAACAGATTGAACAGGATGTGCTGCTTCGCGAGCGGCGCGAGCAAATGATAGAGCACGTCCGATCCCTGGCCCCCCCGTCAGTTCAGGTGCGGCAACACCCGCTCGAGCGCCACCCCGCGCGACGCCTTGAGCAGAACGATCTCCTTGCCCGTCAACGCCGCCTTGAGGCGCGGCCCGAGCGCATCAGCGTCCGGCGCCACGAGCAGCCGCCGGCCGAGCGCCGTGCGGTGCGGCTCGAACGCCGGGACGAACTCTCCCACGGCGGCGACCAGCGCGGGGTCGAGCGCGGTGATCTCGGCCGCCGCGAGCGCATGCAATCTGGCACTCTCGGGCCCGAGCTCCAACATCGAGCCCACGACCACGGCCAGGGGCCGCCCCCGCCGCCGCGCCAGCCAGTGCGCGAACTGCAGCGCCCAACGCAGCGAGCCCGGATTCGCGTTGTAGGTGTCGTCGATGACCGTCAGGCCGCCCAGCTCGAGCACCGCCCCCCGCCCGCCGGGCAGCCGCACGCCGGCGAGCGCCGCCAGCGCACGTGCCGGATCCGCCCCCACTTCGCGTCCCACCGCGAGGGCGAGCATGGCGTTCTCGATCTGGTGGAATCCCACCACGGGCAGCGTGACGTCGTGCCCACGCCAGGTGATGCGCGGATGGCCCCCGTCGTCCAGGTCGGCGCTGTCGGGTCGGACGTCCGCGTCCGCGCCGGTCCCCGCCACGACCGTCGGCGCTCGCCGTCTCGCCTCCCGGGCCAGCTCGGGGGGATCCGTCCCCACCACCGCCACGCGCGCCCCCTCGGCCAGGGCCAGCTTCTCTCGCATCACTCCCGCCAGCGATCCGAACCCCGCCACGTGCGCGTAGCCCACGTTCGAGATCACCGCGATGGTCGGCTCGATCACCGAGCGCAGCCGCGGGATCTCTCCGGGGACGCTCGCGCCCGCCTCGATCACCAGCGCCTCGGTGTCCCGGGGCGCCGCGAGGATCGTCAGCGGCACCCCGACCAGGTTGTTCAGGTTGCCGCCCGTCGCGTGCACGCGGTACGTGGTGGCGAGCACGGCGCGGATCATCTCCTTCGTGCTCGTCTTCCCGCTCGACCCCGTGACGCCGACGACGGGGCTGCCCGGCGGGAACAGCCGGCGCCGCGCCCGCGCCAGCAATCCGAGCGCGGCCAGCGTGTCGGTGACCTCGAAGAACGGCAGCCCGTCGACCGCAGGGGTGCCCATCCGCACCACCGCCGCCGCGGCCCCCCCGGCTTTCGCCTGCTCGAGAAAGGCGTGCGCGTCGAAGCGGTCGCCCGTGAGCGCGACGAACAGGGTGCCGGGTGTGAGCTGGCGCGTGTCGGTGCTCACCCCGGTGAAGCGCAGCCCCCGCGGGCCCGGCACACCCAGGGCGGCGGCGACTCGCTTCGAGTCCCAGAGGGTCACCACCCCACCCCGAACGCGGAAGGCGGAACGCGGAAGGCGGAACAGGCGTGAAGGGTCGGGTGCCGAACGACACGTCCCATGATGTTCCGCGTTCCGCGTTCCGCGTTCCGCGTTTGGTTTTTCACGAGGCCCCCAGTTCTCTCACCACCACCCGCTCGTCGAACGGCTGCTTTTCGGTTCCCACGACCTGATAGGTCTCGTGCCCCTTGCCGGCGAGCAGCAGCGTGTCTCCCGGCCGCGCCAGCTCGAGACCGAGCGCGATGGCCCGGCGGCGATCGACCTCACGGTGGTGAGGCTTCGCTCCCATGCCGGCCTCGACGGCGTCGAGGATCTTCTCCGGGTCCTCGGTCCGCGGGTTGTCGGAGGTGGCGATGGCGATGTCGGCGAGGCGCGCGCACACTTCACCCATCGGCGCGCGCTTGCCGGGGTCGCGGTCCCCGCCCGCACCGAACACGACGATGAGCCGACCGGCGGTGAGCGGCCGCAGCGTCTCGAGCGCCCGCTCGAGGGCGTCGGGCGTGTGCGCGTAGTCGCGCAGCACCGTGCACGGCCGCTCAGCGATGCGCTCCATCCGTCCCGGGACCTGGGGCGCGTCGTTGAGCCGCTCGGCCACGGTTTCGACCGGGACGCCGAGGCCCCAGGCGCACGCTGCCACGCCGAGCGCGTTCGCCACGTTGAAGCGGCCGAGCAGCGGCAGCCGGACCGCCGCGCTGCCCATTGGCGTGGCGAGCTCGAAGTGCGCGCCCTGGGCATCCAGCGTCACGCGACGCGCGGTCACCTCGCCCCCCCGCTCCCCGAACGTGACGCGGCGGTGCTCGCGGCGCAGCCTGCCCCACGCCGGGTCGTCGGCGTTCACCACCGCGAGGCCATCGGGGGCGAGGTACTGCAGCAGCTTCGCCTTGGCGCGGAAGTAGGCGTCCAGGGTCTTGTGGTAGTCGAGGTGATCGCGCGTCAGATTCGTGAACAGGACGGCCCGGAACTCGAGCCCGTCCACGCGCCCCTGATCGAGGCTGTGCGACGACACTTCCATCGCGGCGCCGCGCGCCCCGCGCTCGACCAGCGCCGCCAGCGTCGCCTGCAGATCGATCGGGCCGGGCGTCGTGAGGTTCCCCGCCTCGCTCGGCACGGGCGCGGCAGCGGGATCGAACGCGCCCAGCGTGCCGATCGATCCCATCGGCTCGAGGGCGGACAGCACGTGGCGCAGCAGCATGACCGACGTCGTCTTGCCGTTGGTCCCCGTCACCCCGACCAGGTCGAGCCGCGCCGCCGGCCGCCCGTACCACGTTTCGGCCGCGAGCGCGGCCGCCCGGCGCCCGTCACGCACCACGATCTGCGGCAGGTCGACGGGCTGCTCGCGCTCCACCAGCGCCGCCGCGGCGCCACGCGCCCGCGCGTCGGCGACGAACCCGTGCCCGTCCTGGACGGACCCCGCCACTGCGCAATAGAGCGCGCCCGGCGTCACCTTCCGGCTGTCGGCGGTGAGGCCGGTGATCTCGGGCCAGGTGTGCAGGTCCGGCGCCTCGACGAGTACGGACGCGTGCTGGAGCGCGGCGACGATCTCGGCGAGCCGGTTCATCGCCGGTGCCGGCGGGGCGGCGCGGTGCGTGGATGGGCTCGCGCCGGTCCGGCGAACAGCGTGACCGTGGACCCGACTGAGGCACTGTCGCCCGCCCCGGGCCAGGTGTGCTCGGCCGAGCCCCAGCCCTTCAGCGTGACACGGAAGCCGCGGCGATGCAGCGTGCGCACCGCCTCCCGCATGCCCAGCCCCGTCACGTCGGGGACGGCGCTCCGCGGCCCGGGCGCGGCGCTGTCGGGCTGATACGGCCAGGGGACCACGTAGGGCACGATGCCCCCGTCGTCTTCCAGCGGTGCCGCCGCGGCGCGCGGCGCCGCGATCGAGAGCCGGGTGCGGTCGAGCGCCACGGTGCGGGCCGCGAGCGCCTGCTCGAGCATGGAGCGCGTGACCGGCGCCGCCGTCTGGGCGGCGAAGTAGCTCCCCTTGTGCGGGTGGTCGATCTTGACGACCAGCACGAGCTGCGGGTTGTCGGCCGGGAACAGTGCCGCGAACGACGCCGTGTAATCGCCGGGCGCGTAGCGGCCGTTCACCACCCGTCGCGCCGTGCCGGTCTTGGCGGCCACCGGAAAGGTCGCGAGCGCGGCCTCCGCGCCGGTGCCGCGCTCCACCACGCCGCGCAGCAGGTCGCGCAGCATCGCCGCCACCACCGGCGACACCGCGCGCCGCACTGGCTCGGGCCGGTGGCGGTACAACACGCCGCCCGCGGTCCGCACCTCGCGGATGAGCGTGGGGGCGAGCAGCACGCCGTCGTTCGCGAGCGCGCCGTACGCCGCCGCCACCTGGATCGGCGTGACCGACAGCTCGTAGCCCATCGCGAGGCTCGCCGCGCTGGGCCGGGTCCACTCGGATGGCACCCGCAGGCGCCCCGAAGCCTCGGCTGGAAACTCGATCCCCGTATTCGCTCCGAAGCCGAAGGCGCGGAGCGTCAGGTACTGCTCCGCGGGCGCGAGCCGCGTCACGAACTTCGCCATCGCGATGTTGCTCGAAACGCGGATCGCGTCCGCCAGCGTCAGCGAGGGAAGCGGCTGCTCGTCGGTGATCGTGCGACCGGGGAGCCGGTACTTGCCCCCCTCGCCCGAGACCTGGTCGGTGGGGGCCACGCGGCGGCGCGACAGCAGGGCCGCGGCTGCGAAGATCTTCACGATCGAGCCCGGCTCGAACGTGTCCGTGAACGCGCTCGGGCGAGTGTCGCCGTCGCGGTGTCGCGAAGCGAGCGCCAGGACCTCGCCGGTGCCGGGGTCGAGCATGACGACGTCACCGCCGTCCGCGTCCATGCGCCGCACCGCGTCGTCCAGTGCCCGCTGCCCGATCTCCTGGAGGTCCGCGTCGAGGGTGAGCACGACGTCGAGCCCCGGCACCGGCGCTGCGATCACCCGCGCCGGCGACTCGTATTCACGGCCCTCGCGGTCCTTCAGGACCACCGCCGCTCCCGCCCGGCCGGCGAGCAGGGTGTCGAGCGTCTTCTCGAGCCCCGACGCGCCATGCCCGTCGTCGCCCAGCCGCCCGATGGTGGCGCGGGCGAGGGCAGGGGCGGGATAGAACCGGTTGAGCACCGCCTCGAGATGCACGCCGCGGATGCTCCGCAGCGGCTGCACCTCCAGCCCGCTGTACGGCCCCGCGAAGTACGCGTAGCGCTTGTGCAGCGCCTGCTGCCAGGCGCGCGCCGTGAGGCCGAGCCGTCGCGCGATGAGCGCGCCGTCGGCGGCGGGATCGCGCAGCTCATTGGGCGCGACGCCGACGTGATAGGTCTCCTGGCTGAGGCCGAGGGGCGTCCCGTGACGATCGAGCAGCGCGCCTCGCCGCGCCGCCAGTACGATGCGCTCGGTGCGCTTCGCCTGCGCCTCCTCCGCCCAGCGACGACCCTGCCCGATCTGCACCTGGGCCGCGCGTCCGGCCAGGAGGGCCAACCCGACAAAGATGCCGACTTCCACCACCTGGAGGCGCACGGCGGGCTTCGCCACTAGTGCGATCCACCCGGTGCGGGGAGGAGAATGATCTCGCTGTCGCTCGGGAGGTGGAGTCTCAGGCGCTGCTGGGCGCGCGGCACCAGCACGGTGCGGCCCTGCGCGGCGCGGATGCGGCGCTGCAAGTCGGCGCGATGCGCGTCGAGGTTGGCGCGCCGGGCGCGCAGGTCGGCGAGCTCGCGGGCGGCGCGGATCGCGGCCGTTTGCCGCGCGTACACGACCCAGGTGGTCGCGAGGAACGCCACGAGCCACGCGGCCACCCAGTGGCGACCCTTAGCCATCGTCGGCCACCTCGAACGCCCGCAGCCGCGCCGAGCGGGCCCGGGGATTGTCGGCCAGCTCCGCCGCCGCGGGAGCGATCGGCTTGCGCGTGAGCAGGCGACCCAGCGGGCGCCCGCGGCAGGTGCACACGGGCTGACGCGGCGGGCAGACGCACGCCTTGCTCCAGTCGCGAAACGTGTGCTTGACGATGCGGTCCTCGCCCGAGTGGTAGGTGATCACGGCGAGCCGGCCGCCGGCGACGAGCGCGGCCCGCAGCGCGGGCAGCGCCAGGTCGAGCTGCTCGAGCTCCTGGTTCACCACGATGCGCAGCGCCTGGAACAGGCGCGCGAAGTCCGCGGGCCCGGAGCGGGCGCCCAGCGCTTCGCGAATCGCTCCGACGAGATCGTCGCTGGTCGCGAACGGCGCGGTGGCGCGTCGCTTCACGATCACGCGGCCGAGGCGCCGCGCGTGCCGCTCGTCCGCCAGACCCGCGAACGCATCCGCCAGACGCTCCGCCGGCCAGGTGTTGAGCACGTCCGCCGCCGTCACGCCCAACCCCGCGGCCATCCGCATGTCGAGGCGTGCGCCCGGCCGAAAGGTAAACCCGCGCGCGTCGTCATCGAGCTGGTGCGACGAGACGCCCAGGTCCAGCAGGATGCGGTCCGGCCGGAAGGTCTGGATGGTGCCGAGCACCTTGGCCGAGCCGAACAGTCCGGTGGAGTAGCGGATCCCATCTTCGCCCAGCCGGGCGCGCGCCGCGGCGATCGCCTCGGGGTCACGATCCACCGCCAGCACCTCGGCGCCGGCGGCGCGCAGCAGGGCCGCATGCCCGCCCCCACCCACGGTGGCGTCGACGGCACGGCGGCTGCCGTCAGCCCAGGCACGCACGGCGTCCGCGAGAACGGGGACATGGTAGCTGGCCGTGGCTCTCCCTTCGCCGAAAACGAAAGCCCCGCCTGCCGTGGCAGACGGGGCCGGATGCGTCGTCCCGCGAGGCGGGTTCAGGCGGGGCTGACGGGGCTCGAACCCGCGACCTCCGGTGTGACAGACCGGCACTCTAACCAGCTGAGCTACAGCCCCCTGCGACGGAGCGTCGCAATATAGGCCCGTGCCGAAGTCAATTCAATGGCTCAGAAATTCTTGCACTTGAATTGCTTCTTCACCTGCGGCATCACGCCTTCGAATTTCGCCACGTTCTGCAGCATCGTGTTCACGAAGGCGGGCGACACGCGCGCCCCGGCGATCAGCGCGTCCTTGGTGCGCGCGATCCGGTCGTAGATGGCCTTGGCTTCGTCGCAGCTCTTCGACTTGACCATCGCCGAGTACGGGCCGGCGAGCGACGCGACGGACGACACGCCGTACCAGAAGCTCGCCTGCAGGCGGATCTGCTGGCGCGGGCCGACCGTGTCCGCCGGGGAGCGCGGCGTCGTGGCCTGCAGCAATTGATCGAGCCACGGGTACGCCCGGTCGTACGCGCCGGCCTGCGCGACCTTGGAGCCCGCCCCGAGCAGGATGACCATGGCATTGAGGCGCTGGGTGGAATCGGCGCTGCCGAGCGCGCGATTCAGGTAGACGCGGGCCGAGTCGAGGCGGTCGGCGAACGCGTTGCGATAGGCCCGCAACGCGACCGTGTCGGATTTGGGCGGCGCGTGCGCCGTGTCGTAGACCGCACCGTCCACGATCGTCTTGGCGATGAGCAACGCGCTGCTCACGTCAGCCGGATCGAGGGCGAGCGCCTGCTTGTACGCCCACAGCGAGGAGTCCTTCTGACCCTTCATGTCGAACGCCGACCCGAGGGCTTTCCAGAAGACGGCGGACTTGGGAAAGTGTCGCACCGCGGCGTGGCTGAAGAAGAGCAATTGCTGCGTGTCGGCGACCTGCTGCGCCGCGCCGAGCGCCGGCTTGATCACGCTCGAGTCGCCCAGCTTGGCCGAGTCATTCTTGACCGCCTCCACGAAGCCGTCCAGCACGCAGCGCCACAGCTCCCCTTCGATGCACACGCGCAGGCGGAAGTCGGACGCCCGCTGGTCGCCCGGGTTCTTCGCCAGCCACTCGTCGAGGAGGGCCTTGCCACGCGTGTACTGCTTCTGCTGCCGTAACAGCTCCACGATGCCGAGGCGTAGCTGCACGTTCTGCGGCTCCCCCGCGAGCTCATGAACCAGGGCGTCGATCGCCTTGAGCGTGTCGCCCTTCTGCTGGTAGAGGTGGGCGATGTTCTCCCAGGCGGTCGCGTTCAGGGAGTCGCCCTTGGAAGCCCGCTGGTAGGCGGCGAGCTGGCTGTCGACGCCCATGTGCTGCGCCTCGTACACCGTGGCGATGCAGATATGCGCCGCCGGGAGGTTCGGCTCGATGGCGAGGGCCTTGCGGGCCGCGTCGAGCGCCCGCGCAAACTGGCTCTTGGAGCGCTGCTCGTTGCACTCGCGCGCCTGCTCGCCGGCCCGGACGATCGTGTTGAGGCGCTGCGCGATCTGCTCGCCCACGGCCGCTGCCGTCCCGGGATTGCCGCTCGACACCGCGAACAGGGCGGCGAGACCTGAGCTGCCGATGTCGCGCACGCGGATGGTCGCCGCGATGGTGTTGCCGCTGCGCTCCAGCGTCCCGGTCGTATAGGCGTTGACGTTGAGGAAGCGGGCGAGCTGATTCGCCTGCGTCTCGTCGAGCAGCACGTTGCAGGCGTAGTCCGACGCGGCGAGCGCCTCGCACAGCTTCGGCTTGGGAATGACCTGCACCTTGTAGCGCGCCGACTGGCCCAGCTTCTCGCGCGCGACATCCATCACGGCGACGCTGAGCCCCGAGTCGGCGGGTGTCTTCACCGTCAGGGGCAGGAGGAGAACCTTTACGGTCGGTTGCTGTGGAGCGATTTGTGCCCGGGCCGCAGTGGCGATGCACACCAGGGCGGCCACGAGTCGCAGGATTCTCACGCGCGCAGTCCTCACGTTGCGATCTGATACACCAGTGGGCGAAGAGGGATTCGAACCCCCGACTTCCTGCGTGTAAGGCAGGCGCTCTGAACCGCTGAGCTATTCGCCCCTCGTGCCGCGGGTGTTACAGGGCGAGTCCTACCGGGAAGAAAACGCAGTAGCCCAGAACGAGCAGGATCGGCGCGGCCGTCGTGGAGCCCTCGTGCAGCAGCCAGTAACCGGCTCCGAGCGCCGCGACGGCCGCCGCCAAGAACAGCCAGTTCTTGGGTCCGAAATGGAGGCGCGAGCGCGTCACGCTCTGGTCGGGCATAAGGGCAGGAGTTTACGCGGCAATTCCAACGTCGTCAAGCAGTTGGGCCATCGTCGTCGGGCAGCGCCCACCCGTCGTCCAACAGCGCCCGGCGCGTCCGATCGCGCCGCCGCCGCAGCCGCACCAGCCACGCGAGCCCGAGCCCGAGGACCGCCCAGAACAACCCCACCGCGCTCGCCCAGCCGAGCCATCCGTACCGCGCCCCGACGTCGCGTTGCCAGCGGAGCTCGAAGTCTCCCTCGGTCATGTGGTAGCTCTGGCGCAGTGCCGCATCGAACGTCGGGTCCGTGCCGAGGCGCTCGATCAAGGGCCCGAGGCCCTGCGCGCCGCCCCAGCGGTCGAGCAGCAGCACCGCCGTGGTCGCGAGCGCGTACGCGCTCGCCGCATCGCGCGCGTCGGAGCGGAGCGCGCGGTCCAGCCCGTCGAGGTCGAGCTGGACGCCCCGGGCCACCTGCCAGTCGAGCCGCAGCGCGTCGAGCCGGTCCCACTCTCCGGCGGCGACGGCCGCGTACCCTTCCTCGAACCAGAGCGGCAGCGGATGACGCACACGCCAGCGCAGCGCCAGATGGGCCAGCTCGTGGCGCAGGGCGCTGGTCAGGCGGTCGGGCGGACCGGCGGACAGGAGGACGACCGTCGCGCGCTCGGGGAACGCGGCGCCGTCGCTCCAGCTCGGCAGCCGGCCGCGCGTCACGGAGTCGAACCGCGCGCGGGTGGGCGCGAGGATGAGGCGGATCGGGCGATCGGGAAGCGGGCCCACACCCGGAAAGGGCGGCGAGCGGTCGGCGGCGTCCGCGAGTGCCGCGGCCAGCGCGCCCTGTGCCGGCCACGCCACCGCCGTGACTCGCCCCACCGTCACCGCCGTCGGCTGCGGCCCTTGCGCGACCAGCCAGGCGAAGACTAGGAGCGCGGCGGCTCCCGACCCTGAAGGGCCAGCTCGAGCGTGTCCTGACACTTCTTGCCCCAGGGGTTGAACTTGTTCGCCTTGGCGCCCGCTTCCCAGGTGCGCTGCGCCTCGGCCTGGTCGCCGGCGAACCAGTAGGCGCGGCCCAGCTCGTAATACGCCTCGATGAGATTGGGCCCGAGCTTGAGCGTCTTCTGGAAGAAGGTCTGCGCGTCCTCGTACATCTCGCGCTGCAGGTAGACGAGCCCGAGGTAGAAGTGCGCGTACAGGGTCGCCTTCTTGTCGTTGTCGAGCCGGATCGCCTTGGACAAGTGCTCGATCGCTTCCCCGAAGATGCGCTTCTTCACGCAGATGTACCCGACGTTGATGCGGGCGAGCGAATTGGCGGGCTCTTTCATCAGCACCTTTTGGAACGTCGCGAGCGCGTCGTCGTAGTCCTCGTGCAGCATCTGCGCCCAGCCGAGCAACGACTCGGCCTGCGTCTCGCCGGGCGAGAGCTGCAGCGCCCGCTGGAGCGCCTGGATCGCCCCCGAATGGTCGCCCAGGGAGATGAGGCTCCACCCCTTTTCGATGAATGTCGACGCGCCGATGTGATCGGCGTGGACCGCCGGCCGGGCGCCGGTGAACTCGGGCGCGGACGCTTCCGCGGTCGACGTGGAGACCTGCTTGAAGCGGTCGACGAGCTTGCGGATGTCCTCCTTGAGCGCCGACAGGTCAGCGATGAGCGCGTCGACCCGCTTGAAGTAGGCGATGATCTCGCGCTTCACGGCCTCGCGCTCGGCACCGTGCGTCAAGCCGTCGAGGCGGCGCGCGATCTGCTCGTACTCGGCCCGGAGCGCCGTGAGCGGCGAATCGACCATCAGACCTTCGCCTGCTGCTGCACCACGGCATCCAGGGCGACCTTCTCCTTCGACGAAAGCAACCGGGCCGTATTGAGCACGATGATCGTACGGCCGTCCGTCACGACGAGGCCCGTGATGTACTCCGCCGCCAGCCCCTTCACGATCCCGGGCGGGGCCGTGATCTGCTCGGCCGCGACCTGTCGCACCTCGGTCACGGCGTCCACCACGACACCGAGCTTCCCCCCTTCCCACTCCAGAATCACGCTGCGGGTCTCCTCGCGGTGCGGAGCCGGGACGCCGAGCCGCTTCCGCAGATCCACCAGGGGGATGGCGGCTCCCTGGTACTGGAGCACGCCCTCCAGGAAGTCGGGGGCCTTGGGGAGCGGTGCGGGCGCCTCATAGCGCAGGATTCGCTCCACCTGGAAGATGTTGAAGGCGAAGTCGTGCCCCGCCACCTTGAAGGTGACGAGCTGTACGTCGTCGCCCCCGGTCATCCGATGCGGTCTCCCAACGCGTCCAGATCGAGAATCGGCACGAGCACGCCGCGGCGGCGCGCCACGCCCGAGGCCCACGGCAGCGATTCGCCCCGCGGCACCGGCAGCGCGGCCTCACGCACCACGTCGTCGGCGTCCTCCACCTCGAAGGCCACCTGGCGCACGCCTTCCCCCGCCCCGATCTGCACCAGCACCGCCGTGCGCCCCCGCTCTGCCGGGGGCACCCGGTCGCTCATCAAGGCGCCGAGATGCACCACCGGCACCAGGCGTCCGCGCACCGGGGTGAGGCCACGCATCGCCGGCAGCGCGCGCGGCACGTCGAGTACCTCGGCCAGGTCGCTGACCTCGAGCACGCGGGCGAGCGGCAACCCGTAGGGCCGGCCCTCCACGCGAACCAGCAGATAACCCCGGCTCACGCGCGCCCCTTGTCCGCCATACCCGCCCCCCGTACGACCAGGTCCGCGGCGATCCGCTCGGCGATCTCGGAGAGGGGAAACACGGCATCCACGCCGCCGATCTGCACCGCCGCGGTCGGCATGCCGGCGATCACGGCCGAGCCGCGGTCCTGGGCCATCCCTCCGCCCCCCGCCGCGCGGATCGCGCGCACGCCCTCGGCGCCGTCGCGGCCCATGCCGGTGAGCACGACGCCGATGCTCCGGGGGCCGAACAGCTGCGCGACCGAGCGAAACAGGGGGTCGGCGGCCGGGCGCACACCCCACACGGGCGGCTCCTGGTCGAGCGCGATGATGGGACCTTCGGCGGCGGGGACCACTCGCATATGATAATCGCCCGGGGCCACGTACGCCGTGTCCGCGACCACGGGGGCCCCGTCGTCGGCCTCGACCACGCGCAGCGCGGAGAGCGAGTCGAGCCGCTCGGCGAGCGAGCGCGTGAACCGGGGCGGCATGTGCTGCACGACGAGCACCGCGGCCGCGCGGCCGGTGGGGAGGCGCGGGATCACTTCCGCGAGGGCGCGCGGCCCTCCGGTGGACGCCGCGATGGCGACCGCGAGCCGCGCCCGGGGCCGCAGTCCCTTCTCGGGAGCGCGCCGTACCGGCGCGGGCGGCCGGGCCATGACCGAGACGTGCGACACGTCGGCGGCGAGCGCCCGGCGCACGGCGCTGCGCAGCTCGGGGGCCATGCGCTCGAGCGCAGCGCGGTTCGCATCGTCCGGCTTCGCGACGATCTCCACGGCGCCGAGCTCCAGGGCGCGGATCGCGGCGCCGGTGCCGGGCCCCGCGTGCGCGCTCACGACGACGATCGGGCGGGGCGCTTCCGACATGATGTAGCCGATGGCGCCCAGCCCGTCGAGCTCCGGCATCTCGAGGTCCATCGTGACGACGTCGGGATCGAACTGATGCACCTTGCGCACCGCGTCGAAGCCGTCGCGCGCGGTGGCGACCACGCGGAACTCCCCCGCCCCCGCGATGCCCTCGGCCGCGCCCAGCACGTCGCTCAACACGCGCCGCATCAGGGCGCTGTCGTCCACGACGAGGATGCCGGGGCGGCGGTCAGATGACGATGGCATCCGTGCCGACCGACCGGACTTCGACCCGTCCGTCCGCCACGTGGAACCGCACCGAGCGACCGGCGCCCCCGCCCACCGCCTCGGCCGTCACCGGGATTCCGGCGCGACGCAGCACGTCGCGGGCGGCGGCGATGTTGCGCTCCCCCATCTGCACGGAACCCGGCGTCATCAGCTGCGCGAACATGCTCGCGCCACCCGCGAGCTTGGCGACGAGGTGCCGGGGGTCGGCGCCGAGCGTCGCGAGCCGCTGCACCAGCAGCGGCACCGCGGTCTCGGGAAACTTGGCGGGATTGGTGGCGTCGCGGGCCAGGCTCTTGGAGGGAAGCAGGATGTGCGCCATCGCGCCGGCGCAGGCGTGGGGATCGTGCAGCATGATCGCGACGCACGACCCGAGCCCCAGCGTGACGAGCACCGCGTCCGTCCGGCCGGCGGCCCAGTCGGCCACTTTGACGATCGTTTCGAGCGGCGCGGCCTGAGGGGGGCCGCTCATGCGCCGGCCCTTCGATAGATCCGCTCGCGCGGCTCTTCGAGCACCAGGCGCTCGCGCGCCGGACCGAACAGCGTCTCGACCTTGCCGAGCAGCAGCACGCCCCCGGGCGCGAGCGCGTCGGCGAACAGCGTGAACAGGCGCTCCTGCATCGCGCGGTCGAAGTAGATCACCACGTTGCGGCAGACGACCAGATCGTAGGGCGGCGCGGGCGGCGGCTGGCTCGTGAGGTCGTGCTTCGCGA